>Ga0310810_10009202_pt1 | contig 11413 bp, 11 predicted proteins | sample NCmetagenome_FD_207641 | JGI IMG/M metagenome (GOLD analysis project Ga0310810, IMG submission 207641) | Soil microbial communities from experimental microcosm in Duke University, North Carolina, United States - NC | ecosystem: Engineered > Artificial ecosystem > Soil microcosm > Unclassified ... | reverse complement strand
GCGTCACTCATAGAATCGGAGCGCCGTCAGCGCGTCGACATCGTCCGGCAGCGCATGCTCTCCCGCGATCACCGCGAGTGAACGGCGCAGATCCGGGGGTAGCGGTGAGCGAAAGTCCAGCGGCTTGCCCGTCACTGGGTGGTTGAACGCGAGCCAGGCCGCGTGCAGGAAGTGCCGCTTGGGAGGAAGTCCGGCCACACGACGTCCTCCGCCCCCTCCATACACGTCGTCGCCCATGACAGGATGGCCGATAGACGCGAGATGAACGCGGATTTGATGAGTCCGTCCGGAATGGAGATGGGCACGAAGAAGTTCCCCCGCATCGAACCGAGCAAGGCGTATGAGGTCGGTCTTGGCCGGCCGACCCTTATTGACGATTGCCATGCGCTTCCGGTCTCGTGGGTCGCGGGCTATTGGCTTGTCGATCGTGAGGGTGTCCGAGGGAAGGTGACCCCAGGTCATCACCGCATAGCGGCGGGTCACCCGTCTGGCGGCAATCGCGGCGCTCAATAGCCGGTGCGATCGGTCGGTCTTGGCCACGACCAGCAGCCCTGACGTCTCCTTGTCGAGGCGGTGGACCATTCCGGCACGCTCCGGCTCCCCTTCGGAAGAGAGGCTGCCACCCCGCCCCAGCAAGGCATTCACCAGCGTCCCGCTCCAGTTACCGGGGGCGGGGTGCACCACCATTCCCGCCGGCTTGTCCACCACGAGGAGGGCGTCGTCCTCGTAGATCACGGTCACCGGGATGTCCTCCCCCGAAATCGTTCGCTTCTCGACCTGGGGGATCTCGACCCTCACCACCTCGCCGGTTTCGGGGCGGTAGCTTGCCTTTTCCTGGCGCCCATCCACTCGCACATGCCCCTGCGCGATCAAGGTCGCCGCCTGGGTACGCGACAGCTCGGCACGAGCTGCAATAAAGAGATCGAGGCGGACATTGCTGTCCGCCTCGACGGGGAACTCCTTGATGTCGCTCAGAGCCTAGCTCTCCGCCGGAGTATCCGACACTGGGGTGGCTGCCACGGTCGGGTTGGAGGATCGTTCCTCACCCCAAAGGACCCAGGCCAGGAGGAATGCGCCTATGCTCACCGCCATGTCGGCGACGTTGAACGTCGGCCAGCGGAGGTCGCGCAAGCCGACATCGATGAAATCCACGACTCCGGTCGCCGACCGGACGCGGTCGATGAGATTCCCCACCGCCCCGCCACAGACGAGCCCCAGCGCGATCGTCCGCAGGAAATCCCCCTGCCTCGTCGCCTGGTAGAGCCGCCCAAGAATCACCAGCGCGCCCGCGGTCAGCGCCATGAATATCCACCGCGAGTAGATGCCCAGATTCAACCCAAACGCCGCGCCCGGATTGTACACCAGCGTCAGTCGAAGATGATTTCCCAGGATCTCGTGCGGAATGTGCTGCGGCGACAACGTCGCCGCGGCAATGAGCTTCGTCACGAGATCGACTGCTACAACGGTGATGAGGGTGCCCCAGAAGAGGGGCGGATTAGGCTTGGCGCTTTCCATCTTCTTCGCGCTGCTTGCACTCGATGCAATATCTGGCGTGCGGTAGCGCATCGAGACGCTCGAAGCTGATCTCCCGGCCGCAATTGTGGCACTTGCCGAACTGCTCGGGATTGCGATAGAGCCGGCGAAGCGCTTCGTCGATGTGCCAGAGGAAACGTCCCTCCTGGCTCGCGAACAGAAACGCCTTCTCCCGTTCCATGGCGTCCGTTCCCTGATCGGCCATATGGAACGAATATGCGCTCAGATCGCCGTCCGCACCTTGCGGCGTCGACCCGAAAGTCTCGTCGTAGTGGCCCAGCTCCTTCAGGACGCGCTTCCTCTCCTCGAGGAGGCGCTTCTCGAAGTGCTGAAGGCTCTTTTTGGGCATCGCCTTCGGCTTTGCCGCTGTCGGTTTCGCCGCTGTGGGTTTTGCCGCTGTCGCTTTTGCCGCTGTCGGTTTTTTGCTGCTAGCTGCAGGTGCCATTTCTAACCTACCCTCTCCAAGGCGACTTCAACGCTCTGCCCATCAAGGTCGAGCGTATGCGCCGCGTGTGTTTCGTCGATTTTCTCGCCCACCGAGACCTTCAATGCCAGCACTTCATCCGCTATCCATTTCTGGAAAGCCTTCACTGCTTCCTGAATCTCCACTCCGCCGGCAACGAAAAGCGTGATGCGATCGCTGACGGCGAAACCCAATTCTTTCCTCAACTTTTGAACGCGACTGACCACTTCGCGCGCCAGACCTTCGAGACGAAGCTCGGGCGTTACCACCGCTTCGAGCGCCGCAAAATAGCCAGCTTCCTCTTTCACCACCAAGTCGCCCGACGCCGTCCGTACGACGGACAAATCCTCGGGGCTCAACTCCCGCGATTCGTTCCCGACGGAAACGAAAAGCGGCTTTCCTTCCTCGAACTCTCTCAGCGCGTCGCTGCCCAGAGCCTGAACGGCTTCGGCAGCCAAAGGCGTATCCTTGCCGAACTTCTTACCCAGCGATCTGAAATTCGGCCTAGCCTTTAAAAATACTAGATCGTCGGCACTTGAGATGAATTCGACGTTTTTTATGTTGAGCTCGGCGGCCAGGAGGGGGCTGAGCTCCTTCAACATGCCCTCGGCCAGCGCCTGGGCATCCTTTGCGACGGCGCCCCGCACGGGCACGACGCAGACGAGGCGAGCGAGGGGTTGACGGACCTTCACGCCAGCCTCCTCGCGGGCCGCGCGGCCGAGGGTGGCAAGAGTCCGAATGTGCGCCATCGAGCGCTCCAGATCGACTTCGATCGCCCCAACGCCGGATTCCCCGCGCGTGAAAGGCGCCAGGTGCACTGAGACGCCCGTGATCTCCCGATGGACCCAATCGGTAACGAAGGGAGCGAACGGCGCGAGCAGCCGGCAGGTCACAGCGATGATCTCGTGAAGCGTCGCGAATGCCGCGCGGTTGTCGTCTCCGTCCACGTCGTAGAAGCGGTGACGGCTCTGACGCACGTACCACTTCGACACGTCCTCGTCGAAGAAGGTCATCACTGCCTTCGCGGCGTTGGTGGCCTCGTACCGGGCGAGCATCTCGTCGGCCTCGCGCTCGACGGTCGCCAGGCGGGACAAGACCCACCGATCCAGAAGCGGCCGCTCCTCGGGTGCTGGATCCTTGTCGGATGGTACCCATCCGAAATTCGCGTACTCCGCGAAGATGCCGGTGTAGACGTTCTTGAAAGTCAGCAGGAACCGACCAGCGGTGTCGCGAATCCCCGCTTCGTCGAAGCGTCGCGGAGTCCAAAGCTGACTGGAGGTCGTGAGAAAGAGACGCACGGCATCCGCGCCGTAGCGCGGAATCACCGACGCCGGGTCGATGATGTTCCCGAGCCGCTTGGACATTTTCTGTCCCTCGGCATCGAGCACCAGATCGTTGACGACGACCGAGCGATACGGCGCGGTGTCGACGACCCTCGGTGAATGGGCCTCGTGCGCGAGCAGATTGTTCGGCAGCGCGTCCCCGAGCCCAGTGGCGATCGCCAGCAGCGAGTAGAACCACCCGCGCGTCTGGTCGATTCCCTCGGCGATGAAATCCGCCGGATAGTAGCGCTCGAACTTGTCGCGGTTCTCGAACGGGAAGTGCCATTGCGCGAACGGCATCGATCCCGAATCGAACCAGGCGTCGATGACTTCAGGCGTGCGAGTCATGGTGCCGCCGCACTTGCACAGCCACGTATACTCGTCGATGAACGGCTTATGGGGATCGAACGCCTCTGCCAGCGGCTTCCCCGACCGCTCGGACAGCTCCGAGAATCCGCCGATCGCCTCGGCGTGAGTGCCGTCGCGATCGCACACCCAGATTGGAAGCGGCGTTCCCCAGTAGCGATCGCGCGAGACGGCCCAATCGATGTTGTTGGTCAGCCACTCGCCGAAACGTCCGGATCCCGTCTCCGCCGGGTGCCAGTCGACGCGCGCGTTGCGAACCAGCATCGCGTCCTTGAATTCCGTGGTGCGGATGAACCACGAAGTCCGGGCGTAATAGAGCAGCGGCGTTTCGCACCGCCAGCAATGCGGGTACGCGTGCTCGTGGAGCGTGGACTTCCACAAAACGCCGCGTCGCTTGAGCTCCTCGAGAATTACGGCGTCCGCTTCCTTCACGAACATGCCGCCCACGAGCGGCATGTCGGGCGGGAACTCGCCTCGGAGATTCACGGGTTGGAGGAACGCGAGGCCATTGCGCTGTCCCGCGGCGTAGTCGTCCGCGCCGAACGCGGGCGCCATGTGCACGACGCCGGTACCTTCGTCCGCGGATACGAAGGACTCCCCGATGATCACTTCGTGCTTGCCATCGTTGTATTCCACCCAATCGAGCGGTCGCTTATAACGCCCGCCGACAAGCTCGCTGCCCCGGAAAGAACGAACCGTCTCCCAGCGGCCGGCGAAATCGTCACCAAGCACCGCGGGTGTACGCGAGAGCGCCAGGATGATCGTTTCGTCGGTCTCCGATTTTCTCTTGCGTAGCTCGACGTACTCGAGCGTCGGGCTCACTGCCAACGCGACGTTGGAGACGAGCGTCCACGGAGTGGTCGTCCACACGAGAATGCGGCGCCGAGTCTTCGCGCCTTTCTCTTCAACGAGATCCAGCGCAACGTAGGCACTAGGGTCCTTCACATCCTTGTAGCCCTGCGCTACCTCGTGGCTCGACAACGTCGTTCCGCACCGGGCGCAGTAAGGCAGAACCTTGTACCCACGATACAGTCGCCCGCGACGGAACATCGTCGCCAGCGCCCACCACACGCTCTCGATGTAATTGTTCGAGTAGGTAACGTACGGATCGGTGTAGTCGAGCCAGTATCCGATACGCTCGCTCAGCTCCTCCCAATCGGTCCGATACCGCCACACGCTCTCGCGGCACATCTCGTTGAAGCGCGCGACCCCGATCTGCTCGATCTGCTGCTTCGCCGTTCGAATGCCGAAGTCCTTCTCGATTCTTTTTTCGACTTCGATCTCGACGGGCAGGCCGTGCGTATCCCACCCCGCTTTGCGCGCGACATGATTGCCGCTCATTGCGCGGTAGCGGCAGAAAAGATCCTTCACCGTCCGCGAGAAGACGTGGTGAATTCCCGGCTTGCCGTTGGCGGTGGGTGGGCCCTCGAAGAAAACGAACTCCGGCTTCCCTTCCGACTGCGCCAGAGTCTTCTGGAAGAGGCCCTCCTCTTTCCAGCGGGAAAGCATTTCCTTCTCGAGTTCGTCGGGCGAGCGATCGGTGGGCAGCAGACGGAAGCGCATGCCCTTGTCGTCTCCCCCCGCCGCTGCCGGCACGGGGCGGACTGCGGTCATTCTCGGTTCGATCCGGAGGAGTTTGAGCCCGCGCCTCTCAGGGTGCTCGCGACAACCTGTGAATCGGACGCCTCGACCTCCGAGAGCTGTCGCGCGATCAGCGTCCGCATCTGTGCCAGATACGTGCGCCGGGAGCGATCGAGATTGTCCAGCTCTTCCTCCATTCGCCGCACATCCGATTTGGCGGCCTCGATGATCCGCTCGCCTTCGGCCTGCGCCTCACGCAGGATGAGCTGCGCCTCACGCTCCGCCTGTTCGCGAACCTCACCGCGAAGCTGCTGCGCGGCAATGAGCGCATCGTTCAGTGCCTTGTCGCGCTCACGGAACGCGCGGAGCTGCTCGTGAAAGCTCCTGGCCTTCGAGTCGAGATCCTGATTGATACGCGTGAGCCGCTCCATCTCCTCGGCGACCTGATCCCTGAATTGATCGACGCGCGCCGGGTTGTAGCCGCGAAAGGCGCGACCGAAGTCGTAGCGCCGCACATCCAGCGGTGTAAGATGAAATGATTCGTCGATCATTTTTCCCTCGCTCCGAAGAGGGTGGTTCCGATCCGCACCAGCGTCGCGCCTTCTTCTACGGCAATCTCGTAATCGTTCGACATTCCCATCGACAGCTCCTCGGCCGGATGACCGGCTGCGACCAGATCTTCGCGCGCCTCGCGCGCTTCCGCGAAGGTGCGATGGAGCTGCGACTCCGTTGCGGTAAAACTAGCCATTGTCATCACTCCCCGAACCCGGATCCCCGAGAGCGAAACAAGTCGCTCGGCTTCCGGCAGCATCTCGGAGAGTGTGTACCCGCCCTTTGAGGCCTCTCCCGTAATGTTCAACTCGAGCAACACATCCACCGCCCTGCCCCGCGCAATCCCGAATTCGCACACCGCATCGGCGAGACGCGGGCTGTCGAGCGAATGCAGCAACACGAACTGCTCGAGCGACTTCACCTTGTTCCGCTGGAGATGTCCGATAAGATGCCAGCGCACCGGCACGTCTACAGCGGCCATCTTCTTCAATGCTTCCTGAACCTTGTTCTCGCCGACATCGTGCAGGCCCGCTTCGTAGGCCGCTCGTGCGGCCTCGGGTCCATGCGTCTTCGTGACCGCCACGATCGTGACCTGCTGACCGTGGCCACCGCGCGCGGCGGCCGCGGCAATCCTGGCTCGCACATCGGCAACACGCTCAGCCAGGCCTGGAAAAGCCATAGCTGTCAAATTTAGCCGCGAAGCGTCCGCCGTTCAATTCGCCGAGCACATGCCGCCATGGATCGCAAGACGAGAATCCTGTTACTCGTCGAAACCCAGCGTGCGGCCGAGTCGCGCGAGAAGCTTCTCATCGGGACCCTTCACCTGGATGGTTACGGAGGCCAGATAGGCGGTTCCCGTCACTCGGACGACTTTGTCGCGATTCGCCGCGGCCGGATTCGCGCGCCCGTCGTACTTGAGGACGAAACTGCCGAGCAGCGAATCCCCGTCGGACTCGACCGTAATGTCGGGCGAGATCGTGATCTCGATATTGCCCATGACGGCGACAGCCTCGATCACCGAGAGGCCATATCCGATTTCGGCCGCGCGCAAATCCAGCTCGACATTCCCCATCACGGCAAGCGCACGAAACCGCCGTGGAAGATGCCAGCGCCCCTCTCTCTCGTTGCTGCTGAGAAATGAGACGACCCCAGAAGTCGATTGCGTATCGCGCGCCAGTGGCTGCTCAGGCTCGTCGCGCTCGCTCACGTAATTGCGAGTCGGCGCGACGGGTTTAGTCAGGCGATAGTCTTCCGCTTTGAAATCAGCCAATTGGGTTTCCGCGAGAATGTGCCGAACACTACGGGAGCGGCGGCCTGGTGGTTTTATCCCGACCGACTGAAGATGCGCCCGAAGAAATGAACGATGTTCTGCATGTTGCGACTTATGTCGTTGAACATCACCGTGACGAACAACAATCCGATGAGCAGGAGCCCACCCTTCAGAATCCGCTCGCGCGTCTGCGTGCTGAACGCGCTCCCCTTGATCGTCTCCGCCACATTGAGGACTATCTGTCCACCGTCGAGAATCGGCACGGGGAGCAGATTGAACACGGCGACGTTGATGCTGATGAGCGCCACGAGCAGCAGCAGCGTCTCGATTCCCCCGCGAGCCGCCTGAACAGACACCTGCGCGATCGCGATCGGTCCGCCTAGGTCTCGCACGCCGACGCCGTGGGCGAGAGCGCCCAGCGCGGTGAAAACCTTACCGCCGTTCTCTATCGTCAGCGACCAGGCGGTCGAGAACGCTTCGGACACGGAGATCCGGACAAAGGGCGCGTTCGGCATCATGCCGATTCTTCCCAGCGTTGCTTTCACACCCGTGCGCGGATCGAGGACGACCTCGGCCGATGGAGTCACTGTTACGTCGAGAGGCTTTCCGTGCCGCACGATTCCCAGCACGACCGGACGTCCTGCCGACGCGCCGATGCTGTCGAGGAGTGTCTCCCAGCCTCCGAGTGGCTGGCTGTTGAATGAGGCGATGCTGTCACCTGCTTGAATCCCGGCGAGCGCCGCCGGTTTATCTGGAATGACGCCTGCCGCCACTGGAACCGGCGTCGGCAATCCCGAGTGCAGCAGCACCCCGACGTAAATCACGTAGGCGAGTAGCGCGTTCATCGTGACGCCCGCGAGCATGATGAACAGCCGCGCAGGGAGCGGCTTGGATTCGAACCAGCGGGACTCCGGAATCGGCTTGGGGCCGAATGGTATCATCGCTTCCGGGTCGAACCCGTCCTCTGGATTCGCGGAGCGCGTCGCCGAGTTCTCACTGCCGCCCTCCAGAAAAGCGGTGGCTTCATCCTCGCGGGAAGCCATACGGACGTATCCGCCCAACGGCAGCGCGGCCAGCACGTACTCGGTCTCGCCAATGCGCCGCTTCAACAGCGAAGGACCGAAGCCAATCGAGAAGCGCGGTGCGTAAACGCCGGTCAGCTTGGCGGCGATAAAATGGCCAAGCTCATGGACGAACACGACGAGCCCGAAGACAATGATCGGAGCTAGCCAACTCAGCACTTGAACATCTCCTGCACGTGGCGGCGAGCGGCGGCATCAGCGGCCAGTAGCTGATCCCGTGTTCCGGACGGCAGCCCACTCAACTTGTCGAGTGCCGCCGAGATTGCACCCGGAATATCAGGAAATCGGATTTTGCCGGCGAGGAATGCCGCCACGGCGCACTCGTTCGCCCCGTTGAACACCGCGGGCGCAGCCCCCCCAGCCACTCCGGCAGAGATGCCGAGGCGCAGCGCCGGAAAGCGTTCGTGGTCAACGGGCTCATAAGTCATGGGAGATAGTTTAACCGGATCGAACGCTGGTACACCATCGTCCGCGACGCGTTCAGGATGGGTCAGCGAGTACAGGACGGGCAATTCCATGGTGGGCACACTCATTTGAGCGACGACGCTGCCATCGATGAACTCGACGAACGAATGAACCACGCTCTGTGGATGCACGATCACTTCGATCCGATCGTAGGGAAGGCCAAACAAATAATGCGCCTCGATCACCTCGAGCGCCTTGTTGGCTAGGGTGGCGCTATCGATGGTGATCTTGCGCCCCATTTGCCAGGTTGGATGACGGAGCGCATCCTCCACGGTCGCGGACGCCAGTCTTTCCGCACTCCAGCCGCGAAACGGCCCGCCTGACGCCGTGAGCACCACGCGGCGCACGGCCGACGCAGGATGCCCGGTGATGCACTGGAGGATCGCGCTGTGCTCGCTGTCGACGGGAATGACTTCGCCCGATCCGGCTGCGCAAACCTGCCGCACCAGATCTCCCGCGATGACGAGCGTCTCCTTGTTGGCGAGCGCGACACGCTTTCCCTTTTCGAGCGCGGCGAGCGTGGCATCCAGTCCCGCCGCACCAACGATCGCATTCAGCACGATGTCCACATCGTCGCGGGTCGCGGCAGCGATCAGCGCATCAGTCCCACTCTTCCACGCGCCATCCGCGTCCGGCTGGGATTCCACCATTCCGACGAATGCGGGTGAGAATTTTTGCGCCTGCTCTCTGAGAAGAGCGGCGTTGCTGTTGGCGGTGAGAGCAGTGACGCGGAATCTTTGCCGCTGACGGTCCAGTACCCGCAGCGCGGTCGTACCGATCGAGCCCGTCGAGCCGAGCACCGCCACCCCCTTGGGCGCGGCGGTCGGGGTCACTGGGGTACCGGAAGCAGCAGGCGTCCCAGCAACAGGAACGCGACCGGCATCACGAACAACAGGCTGTCGAAACGATCGAGAATTCCGCCATGACCGGGAATTATGCTCGAGCTATCCTTCACACCCGCCTCCCGCTTGAGCAGCGACTCCGCTAGATCCCCGGTCTGGGCCGCCACGCTGATCACGATCGCGAACAGAACCGCGCCCTGGATCGTGAGTCCGAGCTGAGCATACGGCATCAGGATGAAGCGCACGTAGAGCAGGCAGATGACGATTGCGAGTCCGAGCCCGCCGACGGCGCCCTCGACGGTTTTGCCGGGGCTGATCGATGGAATGAGCTTCCTCTTCCCGAATGTCCGCCCAAACGCGTACGCGCCGACATCGGTGGTCCACGTCAGCAGCACCGGCAGGAACACGAGGGCCGTTCCCGCCGCCGCTCCGACGGCGTAGTCGTGGTAGCGAAGCGCGTAGATGTACGAGAAAAGTCCCGCGTAGAGCACACCGAACGCGGTAATCGCGACTGAGGAGAGCGGCTTGCCCGTGGGTCCGCGCAGCCAGATAGTGCTCGCGAACAACAACAAAACCATCGTCACGATTGCGGTGTTGGACAGCGTGTAGATGCCCAGCCGTTGCGCGTGGACCGCGATTGGAAGGAGAGCAGCGAGCCCGATTCCAGCCGGCTCCAACGGAAGCGCACCCGTTTCACGCGCCATTCGGAACAGCTCCCAGGCAGCGAGCGCAGCGAGAACGGAGAGAACGATCGCCAGCGCCCAATCACCGAAGTATATGATCGCAATACTCGCGGGTGCGGCAATCACCGCGAATAGAACACGCCGTGTCAGCTCGGACACGGGCTAGACTTCCATGATTTCTGCTTCTTTTCCCTTCAACAACTCATCGATCCTGCCGATGTAGTCGTCGTGGAGTTTCTGAAGCTCTTTCTCCGCCTTCTTCTGATCGTCTTCCGAAGTCTTTTCGAGCCTCTTCAGTTGATCGCGCGCGGCAGTCCTCGCGTGCCTGATCCCAATCCGCGCTTCCTCGGCGAGCTTGTGAACGACTTTCACCAGCTCCTTTCGCCGCTGTTCGTTGAGTGACGGAAGTGGAACGCGGATGACACCCGATTGCGTCTGCGGGTTGAGACCGAGATCCGATTCGCGCAGCGCCTTCTCGATTGCCGTGACCAGTCCCTTGTCCCATGGCGTCACGGTGAGGAGCCGCGGCTCGGGAGCGGACACCCCCGCCACCTGATTCAAGGGCATCTGCTGGCCGTATGCCTCTACGCGCACCGTGTCGAGCAGGCTCGCGGTGGCCTTCCCAGTTCGTATCGAGGCCAGCTCGCGCTTCGAAGCCTCGAACGATTTCTCCATCGCGGTCCGGCAGTCCTTCGTGATCTGAGGAATTGTCGTCATTGTACGATCGTTCCGACGCGCTCACCCAGCAGCGCCTTCGCAACCTCTCCGTGACGGTGAATGTTCAGTACGATGATCGGGAGTTTGTTCTCTTTGCACAAAGTGATGGCTGTCTGGTCCATCACGCCCAGCTCGTTGACCATGACATCACGATAGCTGATGGACTCATAGCGCGTCGCATCCGGATCACGCTTGGGATCAGCGCTGTAGACTCCGTCGACGCTCGTCGCCTTGACGATTACGTCGGCGTGGATCTGAATAGCGCGCAGCGCGGCCGCTGTGTCGGTGGAGAAATACGGATTGCCGGTGCCGGCGGCGAAAATCACGACGCGGCCCTTCTCGAAGTGCCGCATCGCGCGCCGCCTGATGAACGGCTCGGCGATCGATTCCATCGCGATCGCCGTCATTACACGCGTCTCGAGACCCGCTTTCTCGAGCACGTCCTGGAGCGCAAGCGCGTTGATGACGGTGCCGAGCATGCCCATGTAGTCGGCGCCGACGCGGTCCATTCCCATCTTGGAGAGCTGCGCGCCGCGG
>Ga0310810_10009201_pt1 | contig 11417 bp, 9 predicted proteins | sample NCmetagenome_FD_207641 | JGI IMG/M metagenome (GOLD analysis project Ga0310810, IMG submission 207641) | Soil microbial communities from experimental microcosm in Duke University, North Carolina, United States - NC | ecosystem: Engineered > Artificial ecosystem > Soil microcosm > Unclassified ... | reverse complement strand
CTTTCGACAAAACCGCGCACCGTCATGGTGTCGCTCGCGATCAGCTGCCCAACGACGTCGGCCGGTACCGTTTCCTGCAGTTCACCGCCGGGACGCAGCACCAGCGTCGAATCGTCCTGAATGGACGGACCACGCGAGACCAGCAGATACACGAGCCCGACGCCCGTGAAAGAAACGATCACGCCAAACGCGATGATGGCGACAATGACGGCAACGCCGCGGCGAATAGCCACAAGGACCTCCTGTTGGTGCTAAATCCCAAATCCCAAATCCCAAATCCCAAATCAAAAGCGCGTCAACGAAAGATCGATTTCGCCAGCATTGCGTGAACGCCTTTCGTCACGTCAACCGTCTGCGTGACGTGCAGGTCCGCTGCAAGCGAGCACAGCAGATACGCATCGTCGCGAGTCATTCCTTTTTCGGTCACAAGCAAGTCGACCATCTCCCTGACAGCGAGTCTCGACGCCTGATCCAGATCGTCGCTCAATCCCATGGTGATGTAATGCGTTGGGGTTTCCGCCCGAGGCCAGGCGAGTCGCTTGCCCTTGCGCAGGATGATCTGGAAGGTTCCCCGCAACGACGTCTCCAGCGCGGTCCCTGACACTTCGCCGTCTCCCTGCAACCCGTGACCGTCGCCAATCGACAGAAGTGCGCCGCTTACGTTGACAGGCAGGTAGAGAACGGAGCCTGCGACGAGATCCTTGTTGTCGAGATTGCCGCCATGAGGCCCTGGCGGAGTGCTCGAGATCCGTCCTTGCAGAACTGGTGGAGCGACACCAATTGAGCCGAAGAAGGGAGCCAGCCGCAACGTTACTCGCGAAGCGAATTGCGCCGTACCGGCTTTCTCGTCGATACGAACAAGTTTGAGGCCATTGTAGGGAAAATCGTCGGGCAGCGTCCCCCCGGCGGGTAGGAAGCCGGTCACTCCCCAGGGGTGAAGAAATTCGATGTGTTGAATATGAATCTCAAGCGAATCGCCCGGCTCGGCACGTTCAACATAGATCGGTCCCGTCAACGGATGCGCACCGGGGCCACGGGTCTTGACATTCTCTTCGACAAGCTTCAATGACTGCGGGATTTCATCTTCGCGAACGCCAGTGAGCCTGACCCGTTCGAGTCCACGCGCCACCATTGTCTCCACACGAATGGTGTCTCCTGACGCGATCCGTACGACCGGAGGTACCTTCGCGTCGTAGTAGCCCCAATGGATGTTCTTCGGCTCGAGTTTCAGCTCGTGCGAGCGCGACTGCGCATGAACCCCGCTCCACAACGCGATCGTCACGATTGTCGTCACGCAGAGATCTCTGGATGTGGTCATGAGCACTCCTTATAAAGGACGTGCACACCGTAATCCAGCACGTTTTACGCTGCGAATATCGAAGCGGTTCACCGTCCGAGGTCATCGAGGAGCTCACGCGCGGCGCGCTGCCCCGACTCGATGGCGCCGTTCATGTACCCCTGCCAGCGCTCGCTCGTATGCTCGCCGGCAAAGACAATGCGCCCGGCCCTGCGCGCCAGCAGTGATCGCCACGCGGGGTCGAATCCGGGATCGAGGAAGGCGTATCCACCGCGCACCCACGGGTCCGCCGTCCAGTCGCCAATATGCACGGCAGTGACGGGTGCTCGATCGATGCCGAGCCAGCACAGGTCGGACAGCAGGGACTGACCACCAGCAGCCGCCTTGTCGCGCAGGCAGCCGCTGGCGGATCCGCCAGCGAGAAACGAGACGATGGATGCCGCGCCACCCTGCTCCTCGCTGCCGTCCCAGAATGCACCGACACAATCGTCGGTCGCAAAGGCGCGGGCGTGGCGATCGTCAAACACGTTCATCGAGCTTTGCAGCAACACCTTTGTGCCGCGGCCGTAGGCAAGACGCTCAATCGCGCGACGTTGATCGTCAGCCAATGCAGGTTGAATGTCGACGTGACGCGAGGTAGATGCGGGCAGCGTCATCACCAGATAGTCCGCTTCGATCTGCTGCGTGAGCCCCGAGGGATCCGTGACGGTAATGACAACTCGATCCAACGCGTTGGCAACCGCCCGGATGACATGCCCAAGCAGAAGACGGCCTCCCGCACCTCGCCGCAGTGCGTCCACGAGGCGATCGTTGCCTCCCTCGATGCGATAGAACTCGGCCTGCGAAGGCGCGCCGCCCTTGGCGAGCTGCTCGACGACGGGCAAAACGGAGATCTCGGCGGGATCCGCGAGAAAGAACGCTCGGAGCGCGTTCGCGATGTACTGCACGTCGGCAGTCGCTTTCGATTGCCGCATCCAGTCGCTCAGCGAGATCGTCGCCATTTCGCGGATGGCTGCTGACGACGAATCGCCTCGGGCGAGTTTGTAACGGCGCATCAGCGGCGATAAACAGTCGCGGAGCGCGTCCCATGGCGCCGTCCGGCTCACGTGACACGCGCCGCTCGCGTCGCGGAATCTGTGGGTAAATCCGCTGCGCAGAATCCGTACAAGCGGCAGGTCGAATTGCTGGCAGAGATCAATGATTTCCTTCTGATCGCCGTCGATGAATTCGCCGCCCAGCTCCCCGTGTTGTTGTGCAGTAAATTCGCGGACTGTCCGCACGCGGCCGCCGGCATAGGACCGCGCGTCCAGCAGTGTCACGGCGGCCCCGGCGCGGGTTAGTTCATAGGCCGCCGACAGCCCCGCCAGTCCGGTTCCTGCAATTGCGACGCGAAAACCGTGCACGGACGCGCAAGGCAGCAATGGAAGTGCCACCTATAATCAAGTCCATGAAACGTGTGGCGACGGCTCTGCTCATCAGCGTGCTTGCCGCATGCGGTGGAGGCAACATGGGTCAATCCAACATCACCCAGCTGATGAAGCAGGATGTGAAAACTGGAACCGGCGACGAGGCCACGCCCGGACGCCGCGTCCAGGTGCACTATACAGGCTGGCTCTACGACGAAGGAAAATCCGATCACAAGGGTACGAAGTTCGACAGCTCGCGCGATCGAAACGAACCGTTCACATTCCGCCTTGGCGCCGGAGAAGTGATTCCGGGCTGGGACCAGGGTGTTACCGGCATGAAGGTCGGCGGACAGCGTACGCTCACCATTCCTCCCGCACTCGGGTATGGAGCACAGGGGGCCGGAGGCGTGATTCCGCCGAACGCAACGCTCGTCTTCGACGTCGAACTTCTGAATGTGAGTTGAGTATTGTCGACATCGACGCGCTCGCGCCCAACGGCGACGGCATCGCCACCTCCAATGGGCGCCGGCTAACCATCCCATTCACCATCCCCGGGGAGCGCGTCCGCATTCGCGTTATCGAGCGCGGACGTGCTCCCGCGGTCGTGTCGCTTCTCGAAATTCTCCGCGCGTCGCCACATCGAGTCACGCCGCGGTGCCGCCATTTCGGCCTCGACGCCAAGCCAGGCGTCGGTCCATGTGGCGGCTGTACGTGGCAGCACATCGCATATCCCGAACAACTTCGCTTCAAGACGGAGCTGGTCGATCGACTCGTCCGCGCCAGTGTGCCTGACGCTCCAGCGACGCTGCCCACGCTGGCCGCCACCGCGCTGGACCAGCCGTGGGGATACCGCCAGAAGGTGCATTTCGTCTTCGGCAATCGTGGTTCGACCTTGACGATGGGCCACTTCGTTCGAGGATCGCGGCGCGTCATTCCAGTTGTGGAATGCCCGGTGCACGACGAGCGCGGAAATGCATTCGCATTTTGCGCGCGCGACACATTCGCGGCGGCCGGCCTTCGGGCCGCCGGCGACGAGCGCGGGACCTTGCGCAGTCTGGCCATTCGAGTTGGCCACCGCACCAGGGAACTCATGGCGACGCTCGTCGTGTCGCACGATCGTGACCGCCGTGTTCGGAGCGCCACCCGGCAATTGCTGGAACGTACGCCGCCGACATCGTTGCATGTCAACGTGCATGACCGGAATGATGCGTTCATCTTCGGGGCGGCAACCCGGCACCTGTCGGGCTCGCCGAGAATGCGCGAGGAGGTCGCCGGGGCTTCGCTGCTGATGTCGCCCACTGCCTTCTTCCAGACCAACGTTGAAGCCGCTGAACTCCTGGTTCGACTCGTCGTCGACGCCATGTCCTCCGCGTCGCGCGTGCTGGACCTCTACGCCGGCAGCGGTTTGTTCGCCATTCCGCTTGCAGCGGCGGGACATGAAGTACTGGCCGTCGAGGAAGATCGGATTGCGGTCGCTGATGGCGAAGCGGCGCTCAAATTGAATAAATCGGCGTGCGGCCGCTGTCGTTTCCTTGCGCGGCGCGTCGAAGCAGCACTACCTTCACTCCGTAATGCCCAAGCCGTCGTCCTGGATCCCCCACGGGAAGGGTGTTCGGCTTCCGTCCTGCGTGAGGTGTTCGGCCGGCTCAAGCCCCGGCGCGCGGCCTACGTCTCCTGTAATCCGGAGGCGCTCGCCCGGGAATTGCCCCGAATCTGCGACTACGGCTATGGAGTCGTTTCGCTCCAACCCGTGGACATGTTTCCGCATACTGCACACATTGAGACCGTGGCAGTGCTTCAGATGAAATGACCGACCTTAACTCGTTGAGTTGTCGAGGGTAACGGAAGCCGTCCAGCCTTCTTCGTTCCTCGAAAATTGTTCCATAATTCGCTCTCGTGTCATCTCGAGTTACACCCCAGGCTGTTGTGAATACCGTCTCGGGCCGATATTGGGTACGAAATCGATGAAACGTACGCACCTGGGCATTCAGGCCGCCATCGTCCTGACGATGGTGTCGTTTGTCAGTTGGCCGCAATTCCGACCGGTTCGCCTGCAATCGATCTGGCGGTACACCCCCGCGGCGGTGCTCGAGGCTCGAACAACCGACGCTGCGCGGTATGCGGGTGCGACGACCGCTTCAAGTCCCCGGCCGTTCATCGGTGAACTGTCATCGTCTTCAACCGCGCTCGTGCCGACACCGCGCGGTTCTACCGTCGTCGACAACGTACTACCCGAAATAACGCCGGGCGCGATCGCGGCCCTCGGCGGGACGGAGAACGCGCTCCTCGGCCTGGCGCAAAACTCGCTCAATGCATCGATTCCGCACGCGCGCGTGGTGCTGCGCGACATCCGTACGGGCGCAGCGCTGCAGCAGACAACCGCCGATGAACTCGGACAATTCTGGTTCGTCGATCTCCCATCAAGTGAGTACGTGGTGGAACTGGTTGGCTCCGACGGCTCAGTGGTCGCCGCGAGTGAAGTCGTGAAGACGTCCAAGGGAGGTCTGCTGCGAACGGTCGTGCGGGTCGCGGCGGCTGCCGCCGTCGTCGCGACGCTGTTCAGTAACCAGTTATGGTCCAGCCGGGGCGATGCCGACGCGCTCGCGACGAGCCGCGACGTCACGCCGACGACGACCACGCAGCTGCCGCGAGTAACGTCGACCGGAAATTAGAATGTTTGCTCCTCGCGGCCTCCCACCGACAGATCCCACAGGCGTAGCGCCGTCTTCGGTCCCGACGCCAAGCGCCCACGGCCGGAAGACCGGCGGGTTGTTCAGCGCCGATCCGAACGTTCACCTGTTCGATCGCCTCGCGATCATCATCAAGCATTGGAAAACGGCGATCGGCGTAGCGATGCTCGTCATCGCGGGCATGATGTACCAGACGTACACGACGGTGCCGCTCTATCGCGCCCAGGCCCGCATTCAAATTGACGAGGAGCACACGACGGCGCAGACGGATTTCAAGGAATCGTCGCTCGTCTACACCGATCCGGAGCCGTATTACCAGACACAATACAAGATTCTTCAAGGACGCGACCTCGCGCTGCACGCGGTCAAACGGCTGCAGCTGCAAGCGGTGCCCGAGTTCAACGGACAAGGCGCCAAACCGCCGGCGCTCACGCAGGCGATTGCCGATATCAAAGCGAAGGTTATGGCGCTCGTCCGTGGCGAACCAGCGGCGCCGGCTCGTCGTGCGGGCAGCCCCCTCAATGAGAATCAACAGGCAGACGCATTCCTGGGCCGTGTGCAGGTCGCGCCGGTCCGCGGCAGCCGGCTCGTGGACATCTATTTCGTCTCGGCCGATCCGCAGTTCGCGGCACGTGCCGTCAATGTGCTGGCCGAGGAGTACGTCAACCAGAACCTCGAGTTCCGACTGCAGAACACTGACAAGACGCTGGACTGGCTGACCGAGGAAGTCGCCAAGCAGCAGAGTGTCGTGCAGACCAGCGAACGGATGCTCGCCGAGTACCGTGAGAACAAGAACGCGCTTTCGCTGGAAGACCGGCAGAACATCATCGTGTCCCGTCTGAACCAGGTGAACGACGCTGCCTCACGGGCGCGGATGACGCGCATTCAGAAGGAGGCGCTCTACAACCAGGTTGCGGCAGCGAACGATCGCGAAAGCCTCAGCACGATTGCCAGCAATCCGTTCGTCCAGCAGTTGAAGACACGGGTCTCCGAGCTCCAGCGCGAACAGCTTCGGCTCGAAGATCGGTATGGCGAAAAGCATCCAGACGTCCAGCGCGTCAACGGCCAGATTGCCGATGCTCAGCGTCAGCTCGATCTCGAAGTCGACAGGAGCGTGGCCGCCATCAAAGCCGATTACCAGGCAGCGGTTGCCGAAGAGAAGCAGCTTGGCAGGGATCTGGAAACCCAGAAGGCGCAGGCAACGGACCTGAATCGCAAGAGCATCGACTATTCGGTGCTGCAGCGCGAGGCGGAAAGCAACCGGCAGGTGTACGAATCGCTGCTGCAGCGCGAGAAAGAGATGCGGGTGGTCAGCAACAGCCGTGCAAACAACGTGCGGCTGCTCGACCGCGCCGAAATACCGGGGTCCCCGTTCACGCCGAACACCAGGCGCGCGTGGATCATGGCGTTGCTTTTCGGGCTCGGCATCGGCATCGCCGCCGCGTTTGCCATTGACTATCTCGACGACACGGTCAAAACGCCCGAGGATGTGACCTGGCGCCTCCGTCTGGACTTCCTCGGACTCGTGCCGAAGGTGCAGGGCGAGCGCCACCCGCTGCTGTCCGGGCCGGTGCCGCATGATTTCGGTGAAGCGTTTCGCGCGCTGCGCACGGCCCTTGTCGCCAGCAGCGGCACCGACGCGACGCGGCTCGTCGCGGTCACCAGCACGCAGCCGCTCGAAGGAAAAACCACGACCGCCGTGAACATCGCGCTCGCGCTGGCGATCGGCGGTGCACGAGTGCTGCTCATCGACGCCGACATGCGGCGTCCCAGCCTGCACAAGGCGATGCGGCTGCCGAACGACCGTGGGCTTGCGGACCTGCTTGCTGGCACGGCGAAGATGCGTGAAGTCGTTCAGCGCTGCGGCGATCCGAATCTCCTGGTGATATCCGCCGGCCACACGCCCTCCAATCCGTCGGAGCTACTGGGGTCGGACCGCATGCGCGCCTTTCTGCATCAGCTGACGACGGGGCCCTTCGACTGGATCATCATCGATACGCCACCCGTGCTCGCCGTCACGGACGCGGTGGTGCTTGCCCCGCTCGTGCACGGGGTGTCGTTTGTGATCGGCGCCGAGATGACGCGATGGCGGCTTGCGGAACGTGCCATCGAAACGCTGCAGGCCGGACATCCCCGGGCGATTGCGGCTATCCTCAATCGAGTTGACTTCGACCGTAACCGCTACTACTACTCGCGGTACTACGGCCACCAGTACAAGAGCTATTACGCCGAAGCACCGGTCGCGAGCTGATCGCGGCTGGCGCTCGCTGCTCCCGGTCGGGCTGATGCTGCTGGCCGCGTTCACGCTGGCGTGCATCGGTGAGCGGTACACGTGGCCCATCGTGCCGGCGCTCATCGGCGCAGCCGGCCTTTTCCTCATCTCCGGCGCGCGTGTCGGCGCCGATCCGCTGACTCGATCGATCGACGTAGTGCTGATTGCCGCGCTCGCGGTTATCGGCCTGCAGCTGATTCCGCTGCCGTCCGCGATTGTGCGCGCCGTGTCACCAGCAACACCCTCGTTGCAGAATGCCTACGCGCTCGAACAGTTGGCAGGCTGGCGCCCGGTTTCCATCCATCCCGCGTCGACACGAATGAGCTTTGGTCTTGCACTCGCCGCGGCGCTGGTGTTCTGGACCTCGCGCGAGGCATTTTCGCGCGGCGGCACGCGCCGCGCCGCGCGTCTTCTCGCGTGGATAGGATTGGGATGCGCCGTCGTGTCGCTGGCACAGCGTGCAACGGCGCCGAAAACGGTGTTATGGAAATGGAGCGTTCCCGACCCGCGCGCGCTTCCGTTCGGCTTCTTTGTCGATCGTAACCAACTGGCCATGTGGCTCGTTCTCGCGATCAGTCTCGTTGCAGGCTATCTCGCGATGCACGTGCACGCGAGGACGAACAACCGAATCACACGCGATCGCCATACAGTCATCGCGATCGTGTCCGACCGAGATGCTCTCGTGATGTCCGCGTGTGTGGCCGTCATGGTGCTGACGCTGGCGGCAACGCTGTCACGGTCGGGATTTGTCGCCCTTGTGGGAGCCGGCGCGTGCGGCGCATGGCTGACGCGTGGAGATCGCAAACGCGCGTTATGGGCAGGCGCGACGGCGGCAATCGTCCTTGGGGCGGCGGCCGCGTGGCTGAACCTCGAGGGACTGACGCAGCGGATTGTCACCACGGCGTCAGGCTCTGAATTCGATGCGACCGGTCGTGTGGCGATATGGCGAGAAACCGCTGGAATCGTCCGCGATTTTCCGCTGCTCGGCACGGGCGCCGGCACCTTTGCCGACGCCATGTTCGTCTACCAGCAAACCGCTCGCGACGTGCTGTTCAACAACGCCCATGACGAATATCTGCAACTGCAGGTCGAAGGTGGAATCGGGCTGTTGATCCTCAGCTTTGCCGGCATTGGGCTGACAGCGAACGCCGCCCGGACGCGCATCGCCACCGACATTGGCGCACATCGCTACCTCAGGATTGGAGCGTGTGCCGGCCTTACAGGCATCGCGATTCAGAGCCTCTGGGAAGCAGGGCTTCGCGCCCCTGCCAATCTCCTGCTGGCCGCCATCGTGGCGGCGATCGCCGTGCGGCCGATCGCCCGTGACGACACGCCGGCAGCCGCCGAGAACTCGCCGGCATGATCAGGGTGGGATTCGACGTCGACGGCGTTCTCGCGAACTTCAACAAGACGTTTCGTGAGACGGCCGCGCAAATCGAGGGAACGACGGGGCAGGATCGCTCGAGTCCCACGCCGCGAGGACTGGGCGCTGAAGCGATGAAACGCGTCTGGGATCACATCAGCCGGACGCCGCAATGGTGGCTGCAGCTCGAGGCCTACGAGCCAGGACAGATCGAGCGAATTTACCGCACGTCGCGCGAACGGCGATGGGAGGTCTACTTCATGACCACTCGGCCTGCAAGCGCAGGTGAAACGACGCAGTTTCAAACGCAATGGTGGCTGGAGTCGCATCGGTTCCCGATGCCCGCCGTGCTCACGGTGCCGGGGTCGCGCGGTGATGCGGCCAATGCTCTGAAACTGGATATCACCGTCGACGATCGGCTGACCAACTGCGTGGATATCATCGCGGCTTCGCGGTCGAAGGCGGTTCTGGTACTACGCCGGGAGGATCAGACCGTGCGCGATCAGGCGCTGGCCCGCGGTATCGGTGTTGTGACCACACTCGCGGCGGCGATCGACGCGGTTGAACAGTTCGAAGAGATCAAGCGTGCGAGTTCTGGCAGGCTGTCGCGCCTCGCTGACTGGTTCAAACCGTCGAAGAACGACGAGGAACGGCTTCCGCTGGACGTGCGCGACACTCATGGCGGCGTTCAGCCGCCGCCCAAGCCCTAGTAGAGCCAGTCGACCACCACATCACGGACACCTTCGGTCACGGGAAGTACTTCGTGAGGCGCGTTCGATGGAAACGCGACCAGCGTTCCGGCGCGTGGGACGATCTCGCACATGCGAGGTACATACATGCGCAGCGAACCACCTTCACAGTGTTCGCCAGCACTCGTCAGGAACACGACGACCGAAATCCGCCTTGGGAAGCGCTCGTCCCATTCGGGCGACACGTCCAGATGACGACCATAGAAGCCGCCGGTGGAGTACCGCAGAAAACCGGGACCTTCATCGCCACGAAGGGCGATGCCGAAAAACGCCGCGATCTCTGGACGGATGCGGCCAATGGCGTGCTGCACTTCGCTGATGACGTCGTCGCCGACCTCGACGTCAAAGGCCCGTCGCGCATCTTCGTCGACGCGATAGTCATCCGCATAGATCTCGGCCGGCATCGCAGCGCCCGAGTCCATAGCCGCGCGGATCCGCATGCACTCCGACGCGAGCCAGAAGTCAGGACGCACGAACAATGTCGAGCTTGCCATCGCCGCGTCGAATTTAGTCGTTCGGAGAACCCAAGGTCCAGGGTTCGTCAGGAACGTCGATTCAGCGTCGAAACCATTTGGGCGCGCCGCTGACGATACGGTGCGCGTACAGAATCGGGAGTGCGGCCGCGCGGTGAGTGCCGTAGCGCTGGTACATGAAGCCAGCGGACGGGAAGAGATGTTCGAACAACAGACGAACGCGATCGCGCCAGCGCGCCGTCGCGGCGAGGTCGGCCGTGAGCACGTCCACACGCCGCATCGGCCCACCGATGAACGCCGCCGATGGTTCCGCGACAGCCGGCGGCGATTGAAGCCTTGCGATCCAGTCTGCGTCGATGCCCCCGAACGCCGCCGCCGCGCCCGCAAGCCCCTTCGACGCGATCGCGCGCAGACGGCGCTTGGTCACGAGCGCCGTGAATTGGTCGCGCTCGGCGACCGTCAGCGATTGCGCCAGGAGATGGATGTCGAAGAGCCACAGCAGTTGATCGCTGTCGCCATGATGGGCGACACGGTGTGCGCACGCGATGACGAGCGAGTGGACCGCGGATGGCACGCGCGCGGCCGGGCCGAGACGCGGCAGCGCCGCGGACGCTGCGACGATCTCGTCGTAGGAAAGCGCCTCCGCGAATGCGCGCACGTTCGATATCTTCCAGTGCACGTCGAGTGCGTGGCGGACGCCGCAGCGATCGCGCCGCTGAAAATGGAATTGCCCCGTCACGAGTAGGCCATCGACTTCGGTCGTCTGCTGGTAGCCGAGGCTTTCGAGTGCCGCAGCGACGCGTTCCTTGTCGTCGCCGGAAATGAGCAGGTCGGTGTCTTCGCGCGGCCGCAGCTCGGGCCGCTGGTAGTGCGTATACGCGAGCGTGGCACCCTTCATCAGGACCGGCTTTGCGTCGGCCAGTGCGGCGATGACGGACCGGAGCTCCGGTTCGCGCGCGGCGTCGAGCGCGGCAGCGGCACGAAGCTCGTCGGCGAACTCGGCCAGTCCGTACCGCTCGGCGAGCAGCAGGTGGATCCGATGTGCCCGTGCCCGGTCCGCCGCGCCCGCTGCGGTCGGAGCAGCAGGACCTGCAGCGTCTTCGCGCAACCAGCGGCAGAGCGGATCCACGGCAGAAACTACAGGCAGGACTTCATCATGTTCGCGAT
>Ga0310810_10009200_pt1 | contig 11417 bp, 7 predicted proteins | sample NCmetagenome_FD_207641 | JGI IMG/M metagenome (GOLD analysis project Ga0310810, IMG submission 207641) | Soil microbial communities from experimental microcosm in Duke University, North Carolina, United States - NC | ecosystem: Engineered > Artificial ecosystem > Soil microcosm > Unclassified ... | reverse complement strand
CGTCTCCGAGACGGACCACAAATGCGACGTCCCGAAGACGGCGCGGTCGACGTGCGCGCCCCAGTTGCCATCCGGCGACAGATCGTTGAGGACGCCCGCCGGCGTGGGCACGTGCGTCATCCAGAACCAGTAGGCGACGCAGAGGCCGACGGCGATCGCTGTGAGCACGAGCGCCTGCGAACGGCGCGCTGTTGCTGCGCGTCTCGTCGACAGCGATACCTTGAAGAGCGCCGCGGCGGCCATATAGCACACGCCGATGCGCGGCAGGACGCCGGGAAGCCGCCAGCGTGCGAAGTCGAAGTGCGGGTACAGGGCGAGTGCCCAGCCGATGGCGATGATGAGCGCCCCACGCCGGACGATCGTCCCCCACGCCGCGTTCCTCCGCGAGAGCGTGATCGCGACGCCGACGATGAACAGAAAGAATGGAAAGATGAGGTCGGTCGGCGTCCATCCGTTCCACGCCGCGTGTTCCAGCGGCCAATAGACGTGGCTGCCGTCGCCGGGATTGTTGACGATCACCATCGCGGCCATCGTCATGCCGCGAAAGACGTCGAGGGAGACGAGCCGCGTCGACAGCTCCGCGTCCCGGGCCGCTGACCTCGGCTCACCAACGACCGTCGTAGCGGGCATCTTCGAACCGAGCGTACCGCGCCCGTATAATCCGGTCAATGTCTCACCCGGGGCCGTTCGACGCTGTCCTGCTGGTTGCTTTCGGAGGACCGCAGGGTCCGGCGGATGTGCGTCCGTTTCTCGAAAACGTGCTGCGCGGCCGCCGCGTGGCGCCCGAGCGCATCGAAGAGGTCGCGCATCACTACGAGCGCTTCGGCGGCGTCTCTCCGCTGACGGAATTCACGATGCAGCAGGCGCAGGCGCTCGAGGCGCGACTCGGGGATCGCGGGTTGCGGCTTCCGGTGCGGGTCGGCATGCGGAACTGGCATCCGTTCTTGGGCGAGACGCTGTCTGACATGGCGGCACGCGGTCAGCGCCGGGCAATCGGCGTGCTCGCGGCGGCCCAGCGCAGCTATTCGGGGTGTCTTCAGTACAAGGAAAACGTTCGCGACGCCCGAACGGCCATGGCCGAACGCGGCCTGCCACCTCTCGAGGTGACGTACGTCGGCGACTGGCACGAGCATCCTGGATTTATCGACGCGAACGCGGATCACATACGGGTGGCGACGGGCCGTTTGCCGGAACCTTTGCGCGCTCGGGCCAGGCTGATCTTTACTGCGCACAGCATCCCGCTCAGTATGGCGGCGGCGTATCCTTACGAACGGAATCTGCGTGCGACGGCGGCGAAAGTGGCGCAGGCGGCCGGTTTCCCCGCCTGGGACCTCGTCTATCAGAGCCGCAGCGGGCGTCCTGGCGATCCCTGGCTGGAGCCGGATGTCTGTGACGCGCTTCGTGCCGAGCACGCGCGCGGCACCGGCGCGGTCGTCCTCTCCCCTATCGGATTTCTCTGCGACCATGTGGAGGTGCTCTACGACCTCGACGTCGAAGCGGCGGCCGTCGCGAGGGAGCTGGGACTCATGCTCGTGCGGGCAGCGACCGTCGGCGTCCATCCGCGCTTCATCGATGCGCTGGCCGACGCCGTCGGCGACGTCTGGGAGCGCTACAGAACCGGCCGGCCGCTTCCGATTTAACCGGTCTCGGGTTCCCGGGGGTTTTCGGGGTTCTCGCGGGTGCGCCGGCGAGGCGCGTCGCGGAAAAAGGGGACAACCGCCTTTTTTTGCGAAAAAAGGGGACAGCCGCCATTTTTCGCAAAAAAAGGGGACAACCGCGTTTTTTCGCGAAAAAAGGGGACAGCCTGTCTCCTTCGCGCCGAACAACAAAATGCGACAACTGAACGTCAAAAGAGGCGCTATGCCGAAACAGATTGTGCTTGCCCTTCTCGCTGCGGCCACGCTGTCCGCGGCTCCCGCCGCCGCGCAGGTGAGCCAGCAGATCGTCATTACCGGCGGCCAGGACGGCCCCATGCAGATGCCCCCCCGCGGGCAGGCGGCCAAGACCGGCACCGCAATGCTGCGCGGCCGCGTCCTCACCATGGATACCGGGCAGGCGATCCGGCGGGCGCAGGTCCGCGTCACCGGGCCGGAACTCGGGATGAAATCCGCCCTGACGGACGCCAACGGCCGTTACGAATTCAAGGACCTGCCGGCGGGACGGGTGACCGTGAGCGTCAGCAAGGGCGGCTTCGTCAACATGCAATATGGGCAGACACGGCCGTTCGAGCCGGGCCGTCCCATTGAGCTGTCGGACGGCCAACTGATGGAGAAGGTCGACGTCGCACTCCCCCGCGGCAGCGTCATCTCGGGCCGCGTGGTGGACGAGTTCGGGGAGCCCGTCACCGACGCGATGGTGACCGCGATGCGGATCTCGTTCGCGGGCGGCCGCAAGCGGATGGTGCCCGCCGGACGGATCGGCCAGACGAACGACCTCGGCCAGTTCCGGATTTACGGCCTGCCCCCTGGGGAGTACTACGTCAGCGCGACCTATCGCGACCTGGGCTCTCTTGCAATGGATATCAGCCTCGGTCCGATGGGACCGACGAGCGGAACGGGATCCATGCCCACGTCCGGTTATGCGCCGACCTATTTCCCCGGAACCGCCTCACCCGCGGAAGCACAGCGCGTGACCGTCGGCGTTGGCCAGGAGATGACCGGCATCGACGTCAGCCTGCAGCCAGTGAAACTCGCGCGCATCACGGGTCAGGCGATGGCATCGGACGGGCGGCCGCTCTCGTCCGCGATGATCATGCTCATGCCCGCCTCACGGGACGCCGGGATATTCATGCCCGGCGGGACCACGCGAACGAACGCCTCGGGGCAGTTCACGCTGAACGGTGTGGCGCCAGGCGAGTACAGCCTCCAGGTGCGATCGACGGGGCCGATGGTGATCGATGCCGGCGGCGGCGCGATGATGTTTTCGATGACGTCGACCGATGCGCCGGGCAACAACAACGCAAGACAGGAACCTGAATTCGCGAGCGTCCCCGTTGCCGTCAACGGCGAGGACGTCTCGGGGCTCATCGTGATGACGACGCACGGCGCGCATGCCTCCGGGCGGGTCGTCTTCGACGGCGGCGTACGCCCCGACGGCACCGCGCAGATTCGCGTGTCTGCGCCGTCTGCAGACCCGGACGGCGGTCCCACTGTTGGATCCGGTGTGGGCCAGGTCCACGCGGACGGAACGTTCGAACTCAATGGGCTCGCCGGCGCTCGGATCATTCGTCCAGGGACGCTGCCGAAAGGATGGATCCTCGAGAGCGTCCACCTGAACGGCGCCGACATCACCGACACCGGCTACGACTTCAAGCCCGGCGAGGACGTCGCCGGCGTCGAGATCCTGCTGACGCAGCAGACGACGGAAGTCGACGGGACGGTGACCGACACACAGGGGCAGCCGCTCAAGGAGTACACGGTCGTCGTGTTCTCGACGGACCAGAACAAATGGGCGCTGCCGATGACGCGGTGGACGCAGTCCGCTCGCCCGGATCAGGAAGGCCGCTTCCGCATTCAGAACCTCCCCGCCGGCAGCTATTACGCGATTGCCGTGGACTACGTGGCGCAGGGCGACTGGAACGATCCCGATTGGCTGACCCGCGCCAGCGCCAAGGCGTCGACGTTTACGGTCCGCGAGGGCGCCGGAACGTCGCTGAACCTGAAGCTGGCGAGGTGAACCCGCGAGGCGCGAGGCGGGAGGCGGGAGGCGTGCGGCGCGACAAAACTACACAACTGCCAATTGCCAACTACGCAAGATGACTTGCATCGTTGGTGGTTGGAACCTGTGTAGTTAGCGCTTTTCAGTCCTGTCTTCCATCAACAGCGCCTCCGCCTGATCGCCCTCCTGTGACGCCGCGCCGGAGCGGCGGGCGTACACGTACGACACGACGAAGATCGCGACGATCAGGCCGAACGAGAACCACTTGTTCACTTCGAACTCCACGAGGCCTTCGACGCTGAGGAATTCGAGCAGGAGCTTCAGGCCGACCCACGCGATGATGATGAAGGCGCCGTCGACCAGCGCCGGGTAACGGCGGACGAGCGACAGCAGCTTCCCGATCACCATCCGCATCGTGACGATCCCGAGGAGTCCCCCGGTGATCACCACCCACGTCTTTGGGGACATCGCGACCGCGACGAGAATCGAGTCGACGGCGAACACGATGTCGGTCAGCTCCACCTTCACGACGGTCGCCCAGAAGGCCGAGAGGCCCAGCCACGGCCTCGCCGGTTTGATCTCGCGCCGCGCTTCGGTCCCGCCGGCCGCAAAAAAGTGCTGGTACGCCAGATACATGAGGTACGCCGCACCGATCAGCTTGATCCACGCGACGCGGATCAGGTGGATCGCGAGCGTCACGGCAATTATCCGGAACGCAAACGCGCCGGCAATGCCGTACCGCAGCGACTTCTTCTGGTCCTTCCGCGGCAGCCCGAGCACCAGCATCGCGAGCACGAGCGCGTTGTCCGCGCTCAGCAGCCCTTCGAGCAGCACCAGCAGCGCGATCGTCAGGAAATCGCTCGGGTGAACGTTCATTCAATGTGAGTCATGGCCTTGACACGACTCATATCAAGGCCTACATTTGAATCGACGCAACTTCCAGGCCGCCGCGGCCTGTCAACACGAGGTTTTCCCGAGAGGCGGGACATGCGAGCGGAACACGACCTGTACTTTATCAGCATGGCAGCCCGTCTGTTGGACATGCATCCGCAGACCTTGCGGAAGTACGAGCGGCTCGGGCTGGTGCAGCCGACGAGGACCATCGGCAGCATGCGCGTGTATACGCGCGAGCAGCTGGATCGCCTCCGCCTGATCAAGAAGCTGGTGGACGATGAGGGCGTGAACCTCGCGGGCGTTCAGCGCCTGCTCGAGATCGCGGAGTCGCTGCAGCGGATTCGGCCGCTGATGCACGGCGACGCGGGGTCGCGCGAGGCGCGCCGGCGCCTCCTGCAGGAACTCGACCGGATGGCGGAGATGGTGGGCTTATGAGCGCGCCGCAGGCGCGATCGGGGGGCCGGCGGGGCGAAGCCCCCCGGTAACGGATGGAATTCAAGGACTACTACGCGACGCTGGGTCTGTCGAAAACGGCGACCGACAAAGAGATCAAGCAGGCGTACCGCAAGCTCGCGCGCAAGCACCATCCCGACGTGAATCCTGGCGACAAGTCTGCCGAGTCGCGCTTCAAGGAGATCAACGAGGCCTACGAAGTCCTGGGCGATTCGGAGAAGCGCAAGAAGTACGACGAACTCGGCGCGAACTGGCGGATGTACGAGCAGGCCCAGCAACAGGGCGGGGGCGCCCCGTTCGGCGGCTTCGGCGGGTCTGGCGGCGGCGCTCCGGGCGGGTTCGGCGGCGAAGGCGGGGCGTGGACGATCAACATGGGCGGCGGCCCCGGCGGCTACCGCACGATGACCGAAGACGAGATGCGGGACATGTTCGGGACGGAGAATCCGTTTTCGGACTTCTTCAACGCCTTCTTCGGCGGCGGCGGTGGCGCGGCGGCTGGCGAGCCGCGCCCGCGCGGTACGCGCACGCCTCGCGCGCAGTCCGGGCGCGACGTCGAGCACGAAATCGAGCTGACGCTCGAGGAAGCATTTCACGGCGCGACGCGCCGCATCTCGATCAAACAGGCCGGTCACGCGCGCACGGTTGACGTCCGGATCCCCGCGGGTGTGAAAGACGGATCCCGGGTGCGCGTGCACGGCGAAGGGGAAGCCGGCGCGAACGGCGGCACGTCCGGAGATTTGTTCCTCCGGATCCGCGTGAAGCCGCACGCGATCTTCGAACGCAAGGGCGACGATCTTTACACGAAGGTCGCGCTCCCGCTGACGACCGCCGTCCTCGGCGGCGAGGCGCAGGTGCCGACGATTTCGGGGTCGGTGCGCCTGAAGGTGCCGGAAACGACGCAGCCGGGCCAGGTGTTCCGGCTCAAAGGCCACGGAATGCCGCTGACCGGCAAAACGGACACGCGCGGCGATCTCTACGCCACCGCCGACGTGCAGTTGCCGCGCACGCTGAACAAGGAACAGCGAACGCATTTCGAGGAATTGCGGAAGCTGGAAACGAGGAGCTGAGAAGAGTGCCGATGATGGCCTGCCTCAGGAACAGCGATGGACATCAATAGATACACCGAGAAAGCACAGGAAGCGATCGTCGGCGCGCAGCAGCTCGCGGATCGCGAGGGGCATCCGGAGATCACGCCGGAGCACCTGCTGTTGACGCTCGTCGAACAGCAGGGGGGGATTGTTCCGGAAGTGCTCCGCAAGATGAACGTCGACCCGGCGGCGCTCGGCCGCGAACTGCGGACTGACCTCACGCGCAACGCGCGCGTGCACGGCGGTTCGCAGCCGACCCTCTCCGTCCGCCTGCGCGACGTCTTCACCAAGGCCGAAGACCAGGCGAAGCACATGGGCGACGAGTTCGTCAGCACGGAGCACCTGCTGATCGCGATCGCCTCCGAACCGCGCGCAGCGGCGGGGCGCATGCTGCAGCAGCGCGGTGTCACGTCCGACAACGTGCTGAAGGCCCTGACCTCCATCCGCGGGTCACAGAAGGTCACCTCTCAGAATCCCGAGACGACGTACCAGTCGCTCCAGAAGTACGGCCGCGATCTGACGGAACTCGCGCGCAAGCACAAGCTCGATCCGGTGATCGGCCGCGACGAGGAGATCCGGCGCGTCATCCAGGTCCTCTCTCGCCGCACGAAGAACAACCCGGTGCTCATCGGGGAACCCGGCGTCGGCAAGACGGCGATCGTCGAAGGACTCGCCCGCCGCATCGTCGAGAAAGACGTGCCCGAGGGGCTGAAGGACAAGACGGTTTTTGCGCTCGATATGGGCGCGCTCGTGGCCGGGGCGAAATACCGCGGCGAGTTCGAGGAGCGCCTGAAGGCGGTGCTGAAGGAAATTGCGGATTCGGAAGGCCGCATCATCCTCTTCATCGACGAGCTCCACACCGTCGTCGGCGCGGGGGCGGCCGAAGGCGCGATGGATGCGTCCCAGATGCTGAAGCCGATGCTTGCCCGCGGCGAACTGCACACTATCGGCGCGACGACGCTCGATGAATATCGGAAGTACATCGAGAAGGATGCCGCGCTCGAACGGCGCTTTCAGCCTGTTATGGTGGGCGAACCGACGGTCGAGGACACGATCAGCATTCTTCGCGGGCTCAAGGAGCGCTACGAGATCCATCACAACGTGAAGCTGAAGGACTCGGCGCTCGTCGCGGCGGCGGTGCTGTCCAATCGTTACATCACCGATCGGTTCCTGCCCGACAAGGCGATCGACCTGGTGGACGAAGCCGCGTCGAAGATCCGCATGGAAATCGATTCGATGCCGAGCGAGCTGGACGAGGTGCGCCGCCGCGTGCTCCAGCTCGAGATCGAGCGCGAAGCGCTGCGGAAGGAAACCGACAAGGCGTCGGTCGAGCGGCTCGGCAAACTGGAGAAGGAGCTGGCCGATCTGAAAGAGCAACAGGCGCAGCTCCGCGCGCAGTGGGAGCGTGAAAAAGAGACGATCCACGGCGCGGCGGACCTGAAAAAGCAACTGGAGGACGCGCGAAACGCGCTGCAGGAAGCGCAGCGGCAGGGCGACTACGCCAGCGCATCGGAGCTGATGTACGCGCGCATCCCTGAACTCGAGAAACGGATCCAGACCGCCGAGTCGGGGCAGGACGGCGGGACCCGCATGCTGAAGCTCGAAGTCGACGAGGAGGATATCGCCGAAGTCGTCAGCCGCTGGACGCACATCCCCGTGAGCCGCCTCATGGAAGGAGAAATCCAGAAGTTGATTCGCATGGAGGAACGGCTGCACCAGCGGGTCGTCGGGCAGGAGGATGCGATCACGGCGGTGGCCAACTCGATTCGCCGTGCCAGAGCGGGGCTGCAGGATCCCAATCGTCCGCTGGGAAGCTTCATCTTCCTCGGCCCCACCGGCGTCGGCAAGACCGAACTCGCCCGCGCGCTCGCCGAATTCCTGTTCGACGACGAGCAGGCGATGGTGCGGATCGACATGTCCGAATACCAGGAGAAGCACACGGTCTCGCGGCTGATCGGCGCGCCTCCCGGCTACGTGGGCTACGAGGAGGCCGGACAGCTCACCGAAGCGGTCCGCCGGCGGCCCTACATCGTCGTGCTCTTCGACGAGATCGAGAAGGCGCACCCGGAGGTCCTCAACGTGCTGCTGCAGCTCCTCGATGACGGACGCCTGACGGACGGCAAAGGGCGGACGGTCGACTTCAAGAACACGGTCGTCATCATGACGTCGAACGTCGGCAGCCACTTCATCGCGGAGGCGGCGAGCCGGCTCGCGTCGAGCGACTCGTTCGAGTTGAACGAGGGGCTTCGACGCGAGGTGATGGAGGCGCTGCGCGCGCACTTCCGTCCGGAGTTCCTGAACCGCGTCGACGAGATCATCGTGTTCCACGCGCTCAGCCGCGGGCAGATGCGCCACGTCATCGATATCCAGCTGCGTGGCTTGGTGCGGAGGCTCGAGGATCGCAAGATTCACATCGACCTGACCGATAAAGCCAAGGACCTGCTGATCGAGGAGGGCTACGACCCGACGTATGGCGCGCGGCCGCTGAAGCGGACGATTCAGCGCCGCGTGCTCGATCCGCTGGCGATGCGCGTGCTCCAGGGTGAGTTCACCGAGGGGGACACCGTTCGGATCGATGCCGCCGGCGGCGAGCTGACGTTCACGAAGGCGGAAGCGCCTGTAACCGCCTGAAGAGCGGCGGCCCGTAGCCGCCCTGCAGACACAACTCCCAATGCCCAATGCCTTCGGTTGGGAGTTGGGAGTTGGGATTTGGGAGTTATCGCGACGCCATTTCCGTCAGCGTCGCACCCCTAGTACTATTCAAGTCGTCCCCTATGGCTGATACCCCCCGACCACCGACCAGAAACCGACGCAGCGGCGACCGGCGCCTGTCCCCACGGCCCGGCGCGGGCGGCGCCATCTGGTACGTGCTCGGGTTCATGCTGCTGCTCGCGGTCGCCCAGGCGTTCTTCTACCAGGTGCAGGGCGGCGAGACGATCTCCTACAGCGACTTCAAGAACTACGTCCGGCAGGACAAAGTGCAGGAGGTGACGCTCTCGGACGAACGCGTCCGCGGGCTCCTCAAGCCCGATTCGAGCGGCGGCAAGCCGAGGCCCTTCAGCGCCGTCCGCGTCACCGATGACAAGCTTCCGGAAGAGCTCGAGCAGCATGGTGTGAAGTACACGGGTGAAGTGCCGAACCGGTGGGTGTCGGATGTCCTCGGCTGGGTCATCCCGCTCGTCTTCATCGTCGGGCTCTGGACTTTCTTCTTCCGGCGGATGGGGGGCGCCGAGGGCGGGGTGATGTCGTTCGCTCGCAGCAAGGCGAAGATTTACGCGGAAGACGACGTGAAGATCGGGTTCGGCGACGTCGCGGGTGTGGACGAAGCGGAAGACGAACTCAAGGAGATCGTCGAGTTCCTGAAGACGCCGCGGAAGTACACCGCCATCGGCGGCAAGATTCCGAAAGGCGTGCTGCTCGTCGGCCCTCCGGGCACGGGCAAGACGCTGCTGGCGCGCGCGGTCGCCGGCGAAGCGAAGGTGCCGTTTTTCAGCCTGAGCGGCTCCGAGTTCGTGGAGATGTTCGTCGGAGTGGGCGCAGCGCGCGTGCGCGACCTGTTCTCGCAGGCCGAAGCGAAGGCCCCGTGCATCGTGTTCATCGACGAGCTCGATGCGCTCGGCAAGGTGCGCATCCAGACGCCGATGGGCAGCCACGAGGAGCGCGAGCAGACCCTGAACCAGTTGCTCGCGGAAATGGACGGGTTCGACGGCCGCAAGGGCATCATCATCATGGGGGCGACCAACCGTCCCGAGGTGCTCGACCCTGCCCTGCTCCGCCCGGGCCGGTTCGATCGGCAGATCCTCGTCGACAAACCTGACGTGCGCGGGCGCGAAGACATCCTGCGCATACACGTGAAGACGGTGAAAATCGCCGCGGACGTCGATTTGAAGGTCGTCGCGGCGCGGACGGCCGGCTTCGCGGGCGCCGACCTCGCGAATCTGGTGAACGAAGCGGCGCTGCTCGCCGCGAGGCGGGACAAGCAAGCGGTCGAAGCGAAGGATTTCGACGAGGCCATCGACCGCATCATCGCGGGGCTCGAGAAGAAGCGCGCCATCAGTGACAAGGAGCGGCGGATCATTGCGTACCACGAGTCCGGCCACGCGATCGTCGCGAGCGTGATCCCCGGGCTGGATCCGGTGCACAAGATCTCGATCATCGGCCGCGGCTTCGGCGCGCTGGGCTACACGATGCAGGTCCCGCTCGAGGACCGATATCTCATGACGCGCACGGATCTGCTCGGCCAGCTGGCGGTGCTGCTCGGCGGGCGCAGCGCCGAAGAGATCGCGTTCCGCGAAATTTCGACCGGTGCGCAGAACGATTTGCAGCGGGCCACGGACATCGCACGGGCGATGGTCACCGAATACGGCATGAGCGACGCAATGGGCGCGGTGAACTACGACGGCGGCCGCGGCGCCAAGTTCCTCGACACCCCCTTCATGCAGGAGCGCGGCCTGCACTCGGAGGACACGGCGCAGAAGATCGACGGGGAGGTCAAGCGCATCCTCACGGAGGCGCACGAGCAGGCGCGGACGATTCTCCGCGATCGCAATGACGTGCTCGACGAGCTGTCGCGCCGCCTGCTCGATCGCGAGGTCATCGAAGGGAACGAACTGCGCGAACTTCTCGGTCCCGTGCCTCCGAAAGATCCCGAAGGAACGGTTCCCCCCGCGCTTCCGCCCGAAGGCCCCGCCCCTTCCTGAGATTTCCGTCGCCTGCATGGAGCGGCGACGGGGCCCGTGCGCGGCCCTGCTCGGCCAGCCCCGTCTCGTGCTCAGCGGCCTGAAAGACATGTCGACGAGGAGCCGCTTCCGCGCGAGACCGGGCACCCCGTCCTCGTCCCCCTGACCCAGCGCGGGCACCGGAAGTCTGAAGCTCCCGAAGTTCTGATTGCGAATTCTGTGAGCAAACAGAAATGAGCTTCGCGGCCTTCGGGTCTTCGGGATCTGCGTGAACGCCGTCGGCGCGCCGCTCGATGCTCCAGCGGTGCGATCGATGTGGCACCTGCGACGACGACAGCTGCTGCGAACGACAGCCACTGAGTGTCAACACGGCCCACGGCCGTAGCCGCACAGGCCCCGAAAGCCCGAAGATCCCGAAAGTCTAATTGGGCGACACTGAAACGATCAGGGCCCTGAGCCAGTGCGTGCTGAAATCGTGGCCGATTTCCCGGTGCTAAGAGAATCAGCTTCGCGGCCTTCGGGGCTTCGGGGCCTGCGTGGCATGCCGTCGGCGCGCCGCATCGATGCTCCAGCGGTGCGATCGATGTGGCACCTGCGACGGCGACAACTGCTGCGAACGACAGCCACTGAGTGTCAACACGGCCCA
>Ga0310810_10009199_pt1 | contig 11417 bp, 7 predicted proteins | sample NCmetagenome_FD_207641 | JGI IMG/M metagenome (GOLD analysis project Ga0310810, IMG submission 207641) | Soil microbial communities from experimental microcosm in Duke University, North Carolina, United States - NC | ecosystem: Engineered > Artificial ecosystem > Soil microcosm > Unclassified ... | reverse complement strand
CGCCCGATCGGCTGCGCTACAAGCCACACGATCAGCTCGCGCACTACGCGCGTGCCGCCGCCGACATCGAGTTCGACTTCGGTGGCTCGTTAGGCTTCCAGGAGATCGAAGGCATTCACAACCGCTCCGACTTCGACCTGGGGCGGCATCAGGAGTATTCGGGCAAGAAGCTCGAGTACTTCGACCAGCCGAACAACCGTCGGTTCGTTCCGTTCGTGATCGAAACGTCGGTCGGCGCGGATCGCACGACCCTCGCGATTCTCGTGAACGCGTATCGTGAGGAGGAAGTGCCGGGTGAGAGCGAGGGACGGACGGTGCTCGCTCTCGCGCCGGCACTCGCCCCGATCAAGGCTGGCGTGTTCCCGCTCGTGAAGAAGGACGGCATGCCGGAGATGGCCCGCCGCGTCGCCGATGATCTGCGGCGCTCGTTTGCCGTGTTCTATGACGACGGTGGCGCGATCGGCCGACGCTACCGCCGTCAGGACGAGGTCGGAACGCCGTTCGGCATCACGATCGACGGGCAGTCGACGCAGGATGGCACAGTCACGGTGCGCGATCGCGACACGCTGCAGCAGGTCCGCATTGCCGCGGATCAGCTGCGCGGCTACATCGGCGAGCGGGTAGGGCCGATCTCGTAACCTCGCCGAACACAACGACCGCGATGGCTGACCTCACGTTCGCCGCGCTTCGCCGCGACGGCGAGGCGTTCATGGAAGCCCTGTCGCGCGAGCAGCAGCTCGCGCTGGCAGGGCACAAGCCTAACGCCGACCTGCGGCCGATCTACGAGCGGTTCGCGCACGTGCTCGGGCCAGCCGCGCTCGAGCTCACACGGGACGCGTTCCGGACGACGACGCCGAACACGGACGACTGGCGATCGGCGCGGGCGCTGCTGGACTGGGAAGTCGAGTCCTTCGCGTCGCGACAGCTCGTGGAGCTGGACGAGCGCCTGATCGCCTGGGAAGCAACGGCCGTCATCCACCTCGCGGACGGGCGCGACGTCGCGTATCAGCGTGCGGCCGTGGAGATGGCGACCGAGACGAACCGAGAGGAACGTCTGGCGCTCGACGACGCGCGCGCGGCGCTCGTCGAGCGCGAGCTTGCACCCATGCGTGCGGAACGGCTGCAGCGCGAGCGAGACCTGATCGAATCGCTCGACATCGCGCCGGACTACATCGCGAGCTTCGAAGTGCTGTCCGGCATCGACCTCCGCGCGCTCGCGGCCGAGTGTGAGCGGTTTCTGCGCGAGACGGAGTCGATGTGGGCGGATGTGCATGGCGATGCCGTGCGGCGTCAACTCGGTATCAAGCCCGGTCAAGCGACGCGTGCGGACGCGCTCGCGCTCCTCCGTGCTCCGCGGTTCGATCCCTATTTTCCGGCGCGCGAAATGGAGCCCGCTGTGCGGCGCCAGGTGTCGGCGATGGGGGTCGATCCGGACGCGAATGGGCGGATCATCTACGACCTCGCGCGGCGGCCGGGAAAGCGATCGCGCGCCTTCTGCGCACCGGTGCGAATTCCGCGCGAGGTGTATCTCGTGCTGCTTCCGCATGGTGGGGCAACGGACTACCGCACGCTGCTGCACGAGCTGGGGCACGCCCTGCATTTCGGGTACATGCGCGATGACCTGCCGTTCGAGTTCCGCTGGCTCGGCGACAACTCGATCACCGAAGGGTTCGCGATGCTGTTCGACCACCTCCTCCACGACGGCGGCTGGCTCCTGCGGTACTCGGCGTTAGGCAAGACACGCGTGGCCGAGTATCGGCGCGCCGCCGCGTTCGAGGAGTTGCAGTTTCTGCGGCGGTACTGCGCCAAGCTGCTGTACGAGCTCCGGCTCTACGGCGGAGGCGACTCGTGGTCGTCGCTGCCCGATGCCTACGTCGAAATTCTGAGCGGCGCCACGAACTTCCAGTATCGTCCGGCTGACGCATTCGTGGACGTGGACCCGCGGTTCTACTCGGCGCGCTATCTCCGCGCGTGGCAGCTGCAGGCAGGCGTGCGCGAGACGCTCGTGGCGAAGTTCGACGAGGACTGGTACCGCAACCCGAGCGCGGGCCCGTGGATGCTGAGCGAGCTGTTCGGCGAAGGACAGCGTGAGCTGGCGTCGGAATTGGCGGAACGCATCGGCGCTCCGGCGCTGTCGTTCGATCCGGTCATCCGGGCGATCGAAACGGGTCTATCAGCGTAGCGGCGGGCGCGAACCGCCGCTGGCAGTCTGTAGGCGTTAGGCGGGAAAATGACCGCCCTGAGCCGACTCTTGCGTTCCTTCCCGTGAACCACGCGAGGCGACAGGCTGTCGCGCGTCGGCCACGACCGAACGGTCGCCGGTGAGTCAGCCGAGCCTCGGTTCGCCCCAGTACCAGCGGACAAATCGTCCAACCGGCGCCTCGCCCAGGCCTTTGCGCCCCCGAAGGTCGCGTCTTTCGCCTTTTGTGCCTGATACAATGGGCGGGGGCACAATTGTTGTACTAGCGCTCGGTTGAGACTCGACGCCGAGCGTCGGGCAGTACGTAAGAGTGTTCCAATCAAAGCTCCATTTCATGACATCTGGCTGCCGCTCAGGTATCCCGCAACGCTTCGCACGCCTCGCGGCGCGACGCGTACTGCTCGCGCTTGCAGCTGCCGCTGTCTCGGCCTGCTCCTCTGGAACTGGCGACGGACCGGTCGATGCCGAGTCGATCGCGCTGACCGCTGACGCCTCGACATCGGTCGCGGTCGGGCAGGTCGTCACGCTGTACGTCCAGGCGAGCGACGCGAATGGCACTCGCATTCCTCGGTTCTCGGGCGTCACGTGGTCGTCGACGAATCCGAGCGTCGCTTCCGTCACGAAGACGGATACCAGCGCGGTGGTGACCGGGCTCGCTGTCGGCGAGACGACGATTTCGGCGGCTGTGCGCAGCGGTCTCACCGCGCAGATGGTCGTGCGCGTTGGCGCTGTTCCCGTGATCGTCGCGACGCCGTCCGCTGCGGTGTTCACGGGCTACCGTTCTTCGGCGGTTGCCGCGCAGATGGTCACCATCAGCAATGCCGGAGCGGGCGCTCTCAACTCGTTGTCTGCGACCTCGGGCGCTGCGTGGCTGCAAGCGAGCTTCGTCAACGGCCAGACCGATGCCAATCCGACGGCAATGCTCCGCCTGCAACCGACCATCGGGACGCTGACGGACGGGAGCTACAGCACGACAGTCACTGTCTCATCGAGCATGGCAGGCGTAACGCCGCGTGTGATCCCGGTCACATTTCAGGTGTCCGCCGGCCCCGTCGCCTTCAAACTCGAAGCGCTCACCGCGGCGACGCAGGCCGGATCCGCTGGCAAGCCAGTATCGCAGCCGCCGTCCGTGATTGCGCGCGCGTCCGACAACACTCCTGTCCCGGGTGTCCCTGTAACGTTCGCCGTCGCCGGCGGTGGCTCCATCTCGCCCACCGGCGTCGTCACGACGAACGCGGACGGCATCGCCGCGCTGACATCATGGACGCTCGGCGCACAGGCCGGTTCGTCGCAGACGGTCACCGCGTCGTCACCCGGTCTCGCCGGAAGCCCGCTGACGTTCACCGCCACGGCGCTGGCCGCGTCGAAGATCATGCTGGTCTCCGGTGACGGGCAGTCGTCGGTTCTCGGCGGGACGCTCGCGGAGCCGATCGTCGTACGGGTCACCGACCAGAACAACGCAGCGGTGCCTAACGCCACCGTCACGTACGCGGTGACGTCCGGCGGCTCCGTCACTCCGGCGGCCGCGACGACCGATGCGAACGGACTCGCGAGCGTGAGCTGGAAGCTCGGTACGACCGTCGGTGTCCAGACGTTGACTGCAACGCTGGTAGGCCCACAGGGCTCGCCGTTCGTGACGTTCACCGCGACCGCGACCGGCGCGACCAGCCTGCAGAAAGTGAGTGGCGATGGTCAGCAAGCGATGGCCGGGAGCGCATTGCCCGCGCCTCTGCGCGTCCGCGTCACGGGGGCGGGTGAGCAGCCAGTCGCCGGCGTCACGGTGACGTTCACGCCGGCCTCGGGCGGTGGAGCGGCGTCGCCGGCTACGGCAACGACAGACGCGAACGGTGAAGCGACGACCACCTGGACGATGCCTATCACAACCGGAGCCAAAACGCTCGTCGCATCCGTCACGACGGGGAGCGTCGTGCTGAGCACCACATTCAGCGCGACGGCGACAGTGCCGCCGCCAAGCGGCATCGTGATCGCCGACGGCGATAATCAGACGGGTCGTGGGGCGTCCGCGCTTCCGCGACAGATCGTGGCGCGTGTCATCAACTCGATCGGAACCGGTGTGCCCGGGGTGACGGTGACGTTCACGCCGGCAAGTGGAGCAGGGCAGTCCTTCACGCCCGCGAGCGGAACGACCGACGCCAACGGCGACGTCAGGAGCACGTGGACGCTCGGTCCTGCACTGGGCCCGTACACCGCGACCGTATCGTCGCCAGGGCTTTCCTCGCGCGGCATCTCGGCCACCGCGGACCAGCTGCCGCCTAACGTCGGCATCTTCGTCGGCGGCGCGGCCAAGGTCCCGAGCGGCGCGATCAGCGCTTCAGACCAGGCCGTGCTCACGTATTCGGGCCCGGCGAGCGGGGAAGTCCCGCTCAGCGGTGGTACGTTCACCACGGGGGCGTTGCCAGCGGGAACGTACACGCTCTCGATTGTCTCGAAGTCCGGAGCATTCCCAACGACGACCGTCTACGGTGTCGCGCTCGCTGGCGGGCAAACGACTTCTGTCGGTACCATCTCGGTCGCGTTCTCTGGAAGCGGTATGCTGCGCCTTGCCGTTCATTCGTGTCCTCTGATGGGCGATGCGAACGGAACGGCAGTCGTGCGACTCTACCCGGGCGTCAACAGCGCCGGTGTGGTCGGTGCCGCGTACACGTTTACGATTCCGTTCGGCACCTTGAACGCGCTCACGCCGGTCGCGTATGGCATTTACACGATGACCATCACGGCTCAGAGCACCGGCGGCACGTCGCAGGCGTGCGCCGTATATTCGACCTCGCTTGCCCATTCCTGGGCGACGCCCGACGGGACCACGACCGTTCCGCTCATCGAATTGCGCAATCCCTGACCCAAGACGTCGGACCGATGGCAGACAACCGTAGCACCGCAGTCACCGCAGTCATCACTGGCGCGTCCCGAGGAATTGGGCGCGCCATTGCGTTACGGCTCTCCGCAACGCACCACATCGTGGCCGCGGCGCGATCGCGCCCCGAGCTGGACTCGCTGGCCGCTGAGATTCAGGCGCGCGGTGGATCGTGCGACGTGGTGGAGCTGGACATCAGGAAGCCTGACCGCGTGGCCGCCGCGCTCGATGGCGTCCGCGCAGATGTGCTGGTGAACAACGCCGGCGTCGGCTACCTCAAGCCGTTTCTCGAGCTCACCGCCGACGAATGGAACACGATGGTCGACGTGAACTTCACCGCGTTGTTCCACGTCACGCGCGCCGTGTTGCCCGGCATGATCGAGCGCGGACGAGGACACATCGTCGTCATCGGATCCATTGCGGGCCGTAGCGCGTTCGTGGGTGGAACGTGCTACGGTGGAACGAAGCACGCGGTCATGGGCTTCAGTGAATCGCTGATGCTCGAGGTACGCGACAAGGGTGTGAAGGTGAGTGTCGTGAACCCCGGCTCCGTCGCGACGGCATTCTCTCCGGGAGAGCGCGACACGAGCTGGATGCTCACCGCGGATGATGTCGCCGAGGCGGTCCAGCACGCGATCGACACGCCGCCGCGCGTCCTCGTGCACCGTATCGAGGTTCGCGCATCGAACCCCAAGAAGCGCTGATCAGCGCTGCAGCAGCTTCCAGCCGAGGGCGATGACCGCGGCGATGATGGCGAGCAGCCCCCACCACCGGAGCGCGAGTCGCCGCGACTCGCGGCGGCCGCTCGCGGACACGGGGATCACCTGCTGCCTAACGACGACCTCGGTGTGCGCGTCGACCCCGTCGGCCTGGGCGGTGATGATGGCCCAGCCTTCCGCCTGCGCGACGAGATGACCGGCCTGGTCGATCGGCGCGATCCGTGCGTCGGTCGAGCGCCACGTCACAGGGCGCGTCACAACCTTCCCGGCCGCGTCGTACACCGTTGCCTTGAGCGACACGCGATCTCCCAGGCGAAGCGGTGAAGGCGGTGCGGTGATCACGACCGTCGCCGCGCGGACGCTCACCACGGTCACCGTGGCGTTCCCGCGGATGCCCTCGCAGGTGGCGCTGATGGTCGCCTGGCCCTGTGCGCGGGCCGTCACCACGCCGTCGCTCGACACGGTCGCGACCGCGGGGTCGCTCGACTTCCACTCGACGGTGCGGACCTGGTCGTCGTCCGCTGCTCGAGCGGTGCGCACGACGCCGCGCAGTGTCGCGGTGCCGCCGACGACGATTGCTGGTGGCATGCCGTCGACGACCACGTCGACCACGGGCGGCGATGTGATGGTGATCGTCACCGCGCGGGCCAGGCCAGCCGCCTCGGCGACGACGACCGCGGTGCCGCGCCGCCGTGCAGAGAGCGCCCCCGCGTTCGTAACCGCTGCGACCGCTGGATTGCGCGACGTCCACGTGACCGGCGCGTCGATCGGCTTTCCGTGCCGATCCAGTGCGCGGGCCGATAACGTCGCGCGCGTGCCCGACCGCACCTCCGCCGGCACGTCCACCTCGATCGTCGCTACGCTCGCCGGAATGACCACGACGTCGATCGTCGTGCGGGCTTGTCCCGCTGACACGGTGACCGTCGTCGTGCCAGGTGCGTGCGCGGTCAACACACCCGCGGTGTCGACCGTGGCGACGAGCTCGTTCGATGATTGCCAGTGTATCCGAACCCCGTCGGCCCGGCCTCCGCCTTCCGCTCGGAGCACCGGGTTGAGGACGACACAGTCGCCTGCCTCCAGTGGGTCGTTAGGCGGGTCGACGTGAATGGCGGCGATGCCGGGGCGCAGCGTCTTCGCGCGGTCGGGCACTGGGGCCGGAGATGGCAGCTGGCTCGCCGGCACCGGGCTGCGCGGTGCCCTCACGATTTCCGCGAGGTTCGTCTCGGCTTCCGCGGCGCCCGCGAGCGTGGACATCTCCGCCCGGACCGGCCCGAGGGAGCCTAACGGCTGCGCATCCAGAGCGGCGATAGCCGTGGCGAGGTCGGGAAACCGATCCTCCGCCTTTTTCGCGAGCATGCGGATGATCGCCGTGTCGACCCTCTCGGGGATGTCCGGGCGCGTCGTGCGAAGGGGTGGCGGTACCTGCTCGGTGTGCGCGCGCATGATCGCCAGGCCCGAGCCCGTGAATGGCGGGCTGCCGGTCAGCATCTCGTAGGCGACGATGCCCAGCGCATACTGGTCGCTGGCCGGACCGACGTCGTAGCCCATGCACTGCTCGGGGCTCATGTAGGTCGGCGTTCCGACGATCGTTCCTACGCGCGTGTACCCCGGTGTTTCGGCGACTTTCGCGATGCCGAAGTCGGTGACTACCGGGTCGCCGTCCCCGTCGAGCAGGATGTTGCCCGGTTTGATGTCGCGGTGGATGACGCCGCGGCGGTGCGCGTAGTCGAGTGCGGAGCCGACGTGGTACATGATCGCGCGCACTGCGTCGAGCGAGAGCGTTCCGCGGTCGCGCAGGACGCGATCGAGCGATCGCCCGGGGATGTACTGCATGACGAACAGATGCAGGTCGCCGACGGTGCGCACGCCATGAAGCGCGACGATGTTCGAGTGCTGAAGGTTCGCGACGGTGATGGCTTCCTGACGAAAGCGCTCGACCATTCCCTCGCCGAGCAGGAGACCTGGTGCCATGACCTTGATCGCGACGCGGCGATTGAGCGCGAGCTCGCGAGCCCGGAAGACCGCCGCCATCCCGCCACGTCCGAGCTCACCGTCGATCTCGAACTCGTTCGCGAAGGCGGCGCGGAGTCGCTCGACGACCGGTCCCCATGTGGCGTCCACTTCGTTGGCGGCGTCCACTGAGGCTGGCGGTGCGTCAGCGGCTGGCGGGGCCGGCATCAGGGATGCGCCGCACGTAGTGCAAGCGACGGCGCCTGGCATGACGGCACGTCCGCACGCCGCGCAGACGGTCAGGCTATACCCGCAGCCTCCACAGAATCGATCGCCCGAAAAGACCGGGCCTCCGCACCTCGTGCAATGCGCAGCTGGAAGCGTTGGAGAGTTGAGGGGCGGCAGGGTCACGTCGCGCAAGGTGCGTCGGTGGTTGGGCGCCCGCAAGCGGCTGGCAGGCTCGCGCGTACCGCTGGCGACGTCATCCACGGGTCCATACAATTGCGGCGCTTCAAACCGAGCGGTTCGTCAGGTGGGTGGTTGGAATTCCGCATCCCTTCGGCCGTTGTAAGCCCTCTCGCTTCTCTCCGGCCCGACGCCGGTTACCGCTCGACCAGTCGCGTGGTCTCATTTACTGTTGACGCACACACGCCCGAGATGCCTCCCTCCCACCAGGCCTGATGTCGAACGCACATCTCTACGTTGCTGTCCGGGAAGCCGCGGCGGGGACGTTCGACGTACTCGGTGAGCTGGGATCTGCGGCGACCGGTGGGGTGGTGTACCTCGCGCGGGAGATCGCGAGCGGGGAGCTCGCCGTACTGAAGCTCGAGCCTGGCGACGATGGGGCGGGGGGATCCCAGTACTTTCTCGACGTCGCCTACGAGCTGGATGCGTCGGTGCCGGATGTCGAGATGCGGTGTCCCCGGTGCCGCGGCAAGCTGCGTCAGTGGGCGCGCTTCTGCACGCAGTGCGGGCTCGACGTGTCGGGTGAGGCTCCAGCGCCCGGCGAGCACGCGTCGCGGGCGGCGCTGCGCGAGAAGGTACGCGCGGCGACGGCCGATCAATACGAGTTTCTCGGGGACATCGGGCGTGCCGAGGGTGGTGGCCTGGTCTACTTCGCGCGGGACCTGGCTGATGGGAAGATCGTCGCCCTGCGGCTGCAGAAGGACCCGAACAAAAAATTCGCGGTGGGCGTCACGCGAACGCTGAAGGCACTGGAGGCCGAGGACGCGGTGGCGTCGAAGGTTGCTGCGTCGCCTCGTGCCGGCGTGACGATCATTCAGCGAACGCCGCTCGGCGGCAGTGCCGTCACTGCCACCGCTGCGCGGCCACAGGCAGTAACACCGCCCGTGGTGCCACCAGTGGCGTCCACGCCTAACGAATCCAGCCCCGCGGCTGCAACGCCCAGGTGGAAGATCGGACGAGCGGAGATCGCGGCGGGCATCGCGGTCGTGTTGATCATCCTGCTCATTCTGACGCAGCTCTAGGCCGGCGGTATCGCGTCTGGACGTCAGCGTTGCGGGAAGACCTCGAGCTGCATCGGCGTGCCGGCCCAACTACCGCGGAAGCGCGCGCGCATCCACCACTCGTAGCGCGCCTGCATGTCGAGCCAGGAGAACGCGTCCGGCGGAATTGCAGATGTGACGTCGCGGCCGTGAGCGGCGCGTGTCATCGTGGCCATGGAACCGCCGACGCGTTTCCAGTGGGCGTTCGCTTTCACCGGATCCGGAAGCGTGGCGTCATCGAGGAACTCCGTCTCGAACTCGTCGGGTTCGTGACCGTCCTCCGGAGGGAGCGTGACCCGTTCGCCGGGGCCAAGGTCGGCGCCCGTTAGGCGGGCGAACGCGTCCCCAGCCGCCACGGCCGTACGCGCGTCGGCCGACGCCAGGGCGTCGAGCAGCAAGGGTGCGAGCGCTGCGCTGCCAAAGGCGGCCGCCAGTGCGAATCGATCCGGTCCGAGCTCCGGCGCTTGCACCAGCCGTTGGATCGCAGGCAGATCACCGGGCTCGCCGAGTGCGGCGAGCAGGCGGTATGCCGGGAGCTCCGCCTTGGCCGGTCGCGCAGCGGCGGCACGTGCGATGCTGAGCGCACCTGGGACGCCGGTCCACGCAGCGGCGAGCAACGCCGCTTCGCGAACGCCCGCGTCCTCGTCGCGCATGGCGGCCGCATACGCCTTCGGTTCGACGGGAATCGCGAGGTTGGCAACGACGCGCCAGCCGGCGCGCTTGGTGTCGGGGCTCTCGTCGCTGAGGAATGCGAGTAGGCGGTCGTGCGATCCCTTCCAACGGACGTGGTAGCATAACGCTTCCGCGGCGGCGACGGCGCGTGCGGGATCGTCACCGCGAAATGCGGCACCAATGTCGTCCATCAGCGCGCCGCCCTGACCCATCTGCAGTGCGCGCGTGATACCTGCGAGGCGCTTGCCTTTGGCTGACGCGAGCGCGGACTGCACGCGCGATCTGGCGGCATCGCTCCCATGCCGCAACAGGACGAACGTCGCGGCGAACGCTGCCATCTCATCGTCCGGGTCGAGCAGCCTGTCAATGAAGGGGAGAGCGTCGTCGCCCGGAACGAGCGATCCATCGACGTGCGCGTCGATGCGGGTTTCGAAGTTGTGCATGTCGCGCATCGTCATGCGCGGCGACCGAAGTCCGCGATCGCGAATCGGCCAGAGGAACTGGATCTCCTCGAGGTGTTCCTCGAGGAGATCCGGAAGAAACGTGAGGACCGGGCTAGCCACGAGAGGTGGTCATCAGTTGATAGCGACCGCGCCGCCCTTGATACGATTCGTTCGCGTTGCGTGCGAGACGAGATCTGTGCCCTTGATCAGGATCTTTCCGTCGGCGCGGATCTCAATCGATCCGTCGCCAACTCGAAGCATGAGCGCCGACCGCGCCTCCAGCAGCAACTCCGCCGGAGGCTCCTGCGGGCCTTCGGTCGCGCGACTCGCCCCGATGCGTCCGAGGACGATTCCCTCGCCGGCTGGATCGTTAGGCAGCCAGACGAACACGGCATCGTCAGTGGCGAGCAAGTATGGGACGCCGCTCGCGCAGAGCACCAGGCACACGCGGCCGTCCGCGATATCGACCTCGACGCGTCCGTCGTCGAACAGCTTCGTGATTCGTGCGGGTGTCAGCACGGCGTCACGTGTCATTGTCGCCAGCGCAATCGGATCCATCATCGATTCCTCAGCCCGACCATTCGCCGGACGCGTAGAACGTCATCCCCGGGACTTCCGCTGCCTCGATCCCTTTCCGAACACGCTCGTGCACGACGATTGCGGACGCCGATTCATTGAGGCGAAATAGCAACAGGCCTCCCGCTTTCTTCTCGTCGATGGCCAGCGCATCGAACGTCTGGCCAAACAGCTCCGGGCTGGGCAGGTTCATGACCGTCGAGTTCGCGAGGTCGGCGGCGGCGACTCGTCCGATGATGTTGACCGCCTTGTAGTTCGTGTACTCGACCTTCTTCTTCGGGTCCTTCAGGATCGCTTCGAACAGTTGTAGGTTGTCGACGCCTGACGAGTGCAACGCGGCAAGGAGGTCCTCTCGCATGAGCGGCGCAGACGCCTCGTAGAGCGGCAGCAGCTCGCCCGGATACGCCGGGTTGAGCGCGAAGCGCAGCGGCGTCTTCACCGGATAGGTGATCTCCTGGCCGCGAAACCACGGGCCGCGTG
>Ga0310810_10009198_pt1 | contig 11418 bp, 20 predicted proteins | sample NCmetagenome_FD_207641 | JGI IMG/M metagenome (GOLD analysis project Ga0310810, IMG submission 207641) | Soil microbial communities from experimental microcosm in Duke University, North Carolina, United States - NC | ecosystem: Engineered > Artificial ecosystem > Soil microcosm > Unclassified ... | reverse complement strand
ATTGTTGGTGACGATGATTCCTTCGGACCGCACGATCACGCCCGAACCCAGCGACTGCTCGACCCGCGAGCGCATCGGACTGCCGCCGAAGAATTGTTGAAAAAACGGATTGACCGCCTGCCTCACCACCCGGCGCGAGTACACGTTCACCACCGCCGGCGCGACATTGGAAACGACCGGCGCGAACGAAAGTTGAACCTGGGCCGCCGATTGCGGGACGGCGCGCTCCTGCGCCTCGGCGCTGCCCAAAAGCGCCGCCAGGAACACAGCCGCTGACACGAGAATCCGCATCTTCATCTCCCCGGAAAGCTGACGAACGGCAGAATTCTGCCTGGATTCCGAACCGAACCGCATATAGTGAGGCTACCGCCGGAGTGGAAGAGGTTTGGATCGATCCAGCCGGTTCCTATCTATGGGAGTGGCCCGCTGGAGACGCCCGCCTCATGAATGTTTCCCCCGCCGAGCTCATCGTCTTCGCGCTCTGCGCCATCGTGGCGATCACCTTCCACGAAGCAGCGCACGGCTACGTGGCGTTCCACTTCGGCGACGACACAGCCAAAAAGGCGGGCCGTATCACGCTGAACCCGTTCAAACACATCGATTTGTTCGGGACGGTAATCCTGCCCTTTCTACTTTACACCTTCGCGGGCTTTCTTTTCGGGTACGCCAAGCCCGTACCGGTCACGTATTCGCAGCTCCGCAATCCCCGCTGGGATATGGTTTGGGTCGCCGCGGCTGGCCCGGGCATGAATATGGCTCTTGCCCTGATCTCGGCGCTTCTGCTCTCGGGCATCGGGTTTTTGGAAGGAGACCAAGCCGCGCTCGCCGGCAATGCGCTGCTGCTGTCGATCCGGCTCAATCTCATTCTTGCGATCTTCAACATGCTGCCGCTCCCGCCGCTCGACGGCAGCAAGGTGCTGGCCGCGTTTCTGCCAGAGGGCGCGGTGCGGCCCTATCTCAGCTTCGGCCGCTTCGGGATGACGATTCTGCTGCTGGTGCTGCTAGTGGGGCCGATACTCGCGGCGCAGAGCGGCGTCAATTTCGACGTCTTCGGCTGGCTGGTCCTGCGTCCGGCCGAATGGACAATGCAGGCGCTTCTCAAGCTGACCGGGCGGGGATGAAACGCAAAGAGCGCGACGTTGCCGCCGCGCTCCTCCGGATTGCAAGAACTGGCGCTTAGGCCTCGGCTTCTTCAGCCACTTCGACCGGACCGGAATCCTGGCCCTTGGCGTCCTGATCGCGGTCGACGAATTCGATCACCGCCATGGCCGCGTTGTCCCCGAAGCGGAAACCCTTCTTCAGTACACGGATGTAACCGCCGGGCCTTTTCGCATAGCGAGGGCCGAGCACGTCGAACAGCTTGGCCACCATCGCGATGTCCTTGATGCGCGACATGGCGATGCGCCTCGCATGCAGGGAGCCCTTGCCGTTCTTGGCCGATGTCACGAGCTTCTCCACGATCGGGCGAAGCTCCTTGGCTTTGGGCAGCGTGGTGGTGATTTGCTCGTGCTTGATCAGCGCGCACGCCATATTGGCGAACATCGCCGTTCTGTGAGCGGAGCTGCGGTTCAGCCTGCGGCCGGCCTTCAAATGACGCATGAAACGTTTCCCCGTTTTGTCGCGGCCTGGCTTTGACCGGGCCGTGACAAGCAAAACCGATCAGTACTGATCCTCGTAGCGCTTGGCCAGCTCCTCGATATTCTCCGGCGGCCAGCCCGGCACTTCCATGCCGAGATGCAGCCCCATTTCCGCCAGCACCGCCTTGATCTCGTTCAGCGACTTGCGACCGAAATTCGGCGTACGGAGCATTTCGGCTTCGGTCTTCTGAATGAGATCGCCGATATAGACGATGTTGTCGTTCTTGAGGCAGTTGGCCGAACGCACCGAAAGCTCGAGCTCGTCCACCTTCTTGAGCAACACCGGGTTGAACGCGAGGTCCGGCTTCGACTCGTCGGTGACGCGCTCTTTGGGCTCCTCGAAATTGATGAACACCTGCAGCTGATCCTGCAGAATGCGAGCCGCATAGGCGACGGAGTTGTCGGGCGACACCGCGCCGTTCGTTTCCACCGTCATCGTCAGCTTGTCGTAGTCGAGGATCTGCCCTTCGCGGGTGTTCTCGACCTTGTAGGAGACCTTCTTCACCGGGCTGAACAGCGAATCCACCGGGATCAAGCCGATGGGCGCGTCCTCGGGGCGGTTGCGGTCGGCAGGCACATAGCCCTTGCCGGTCGCGACGGTGAGCTCCATACGCAGCGAGATGCCCTCGTCCAGCGTGCAGAGCACGAGATTCGGATTAAGAATCTCGAGATCGGAAATCGCGGTGATCTGACCCGCCGTCACTTCGCCCGGACCGTCGGCGCGCAATGTCAGGCGCTTCGGACCTTCCGCATGCAGACGAAGCGCGATCTGCTTCACGTTCAGCACGATGTCGGTGACGTCCTCGCGCACGCCCGGAATCGAGGAGAACTCGTGCAGCACGCCTTCGATCTGGATCGCGGTGACGGCCGCGCCCTGAAGCGACGACAACAGCACGCGCCGGAGCGCATTGCCCAGCGTCAGACCGAAACCGCGCTCGAGCGGCTCGGCGACGATGGTGGCGACGCGCGCCTGCTCGTGACCGGCGTCGACTTTGAGTTTCTGGGGTTTGATCAATTCTTGCCAATTTTTCTGGAACACTGTCTTTCCTCATCGTTTCCCAGACAGAGGCGGCAGCCGCTGCCCAATTCGTTCGATGGCAAAACGCGTGTTGACGCGGATGCTTCGTTTAAACGCGGCGGCGCTTGGGAGCGCGGCAGCCATTGTGCGGAATGGGTGTCACGTCGCGGATCGTCGTCACGTTGAGGCCGACTGCCTGCAACGCGCGCAATGCCGATTCGCGTCCTGCACCCGGACCACTCACTTCGACCTCGAGGGTGCGCATGCCGTGCTCGACCGCTTTCTTGGCGGCGTCTTCGGCGGCGACCTGCGCGGCATAGGGCGTCGATTTGCGCGAACCCTTGAATCCGAGCGAGCCCGCCGACGACCACGATATGGCATTGCCCTGCCCGTCGGTGATGGTGATGATCGTGTTGTTGAACGTCGCGTTCACATGCGCGACGCCCGTCACGACGTTCTTCTTTTCCTTCTTGCGCGCGCGCGCGGCTGCTTTTGCCATTATTTCGTGACCTTCTTCTTGCCTGCGATGGCGCGCGCAGGACCCTTGCGCGTGCGAGCGTTGGTATGGGTGCGCTGACCGCGGACGGGCAGCCCTTTGCGGTGACGAAGTCCACGATAGCAACCGAGATCCATCAGCCGCTTGATGTTCATCGCGACTTCGCGCCGGAGATCGCCTTCTACGATGTAGTCGTGGTCGATTGTCTCGCGGATCTGGATGACTTCGTTCTCCGTCAGATCGCTGACGCGACGGTTCGACGCGATGCCGACCTTCTTGCAGATGTCTTTCGCGTTTGACGGACCGATGCCGTGAATATAGCGCAGCGCGATTTCCACGCGCTTGTTGGTCGGAATGTTGACGCCGGCTATGCGCGCCACGGTGATCTCCTTATGTCAGCGAGCCCGCGCGGACGCACGGACGGTTGGGCGGAATTCGAAGAAAAATCCCGCCGCGAGGGCGCGGATTATAGGTATGGCTAACCGTTAGTCAATGCCTGCAAGTTCCTTATGAAATCCAGGGTTCTCAACGGCTTAGGGCATCGCGCCGGCTGGGAGCCCGACCAGCGCAGCGCGGATCGCCGCGGCCACCTGGGGGATAGGCGCCATTCCGTCCACCGACGTCAGTTTCCCCTGCCGCCGATAGAACTCGAGCAAGGGCGCCGTATTGCGGTGATAGACCTGCAATCGGTTGCGCAGAGTCTCCGGGTTGTCGTCCGGGCGGGCCGAACCCGGGTTCTCCTTCACCCGTGTCTCCATGCGTCCGACCATAGCCTCGTCGTCAACCTTGAGCTCGATCACCGCGTCGATTTGGGTTCCCCGCTCCGCGAGCATTCTGTCGAGCGCCTCGGCCTGCGCGATCGTGCGCGGGAACCCGTCGAACACCGCACCCTTGGCGCAATCGGGCTTGTCCAGCCGCTCGGCGATGATGCCGACCACGATCTCGTCGGAGACGAGATCGCCCCGGTCCATGATCGCCTTGCAGCGCTTTCCCAGGTCCGTTCCCGCGGCGATCGCCGCGCGCAGCATGTCACCGGTGGACAGCTGCGGCAGGCCCCATTCGTCCTGCAGAATCTTGGCCTGCGTGCCTTTGCCCGCACCCGGCGGACCGAACAAGATCAGATTCATAACCCGTTGCGTAGTGCGGCTGCTATTTAGGCCGCGCCCCCTTCAAGCGTGCCTTCCTGATCAGGCCTTCATATTGTTGGGCAATGAGGTGACTCTGAATTTGCGCCACCGTGTCCATGGTGACGCTGACCACGATGAGCAGCGACGTCCCACCGAACGCGAATTGCTGAACGTTGTAGGCGCCTCCGATCACTTCCGGAACCAAGCAGACGACGGTCAGATAGATCGAGCCGATCACTGTGATGCGCGTCAGCACGTAGTCGATGTATTCGGCGGTGCGCTTGCCGGGGCGGATGCCCGGAATGAAGCCGCCATACTTCTTCAGATTGTCGGCCGTCTCTTCGGGATTGAAGACAATGGCCGTGTAGAAGAAGCAGAAAAAGATGATGCCCGCCGCATAGAGCAGGATGAACGCCGGCTTGCCGTGGCCGAGCAGCACTACGATGTTCTGCAGCCAGCCCGGGATATTGGCGGCATTGAAGTTGGCCACCGTGGTCGGCAGCAACAGCAGCGACGACGCGAAGATCGGCGGGATCACGCCCGCGACGTTGATCTTGAGCGGCAGGTGTGAGGACTCGCCGCCGAAGACGCGGTTGCCTTGCTGTCGCTTGGGATATTGCACCAGCAGCCGTCGCTGCGCGCGCTCCATGAAGACGACGCCGGCGATCAACACGCCAAAGAGAACGAACATGGTGACGATCAGGGCCGGGTTGATGGCGCCGGTGCGCGCCTGCTCGAACATCTGCACCAGGAACGTCGGAATGCGGGCGACGATACCCGCCATGATGATCAGTGAGATGCCGTTGCCGACGCCGCGAGCAGTGATCTGTTCGCCGAGCCACATCAGGAAAATCGTGCCGCCGGTGAGCGTGATCACCGTCGACATGCGGAAGGCAAAGCCCGGCGCGATGACCACCGTGCCCCACTGCTCTAGCCCGATCGCAATCGCGTAGGCCTGAACAGCGGCCAGCATCACGGTGCCGTAGCGCGTGTATTGGTTGATCTGTTTGCGGCCCGCTTCGCCTTCCTTCTTCAGCTGCTCGAGGGTCGGCGAGACCGTCGTCATCAGCTGAATGATGATGGACGAGGAGATGTACGGCATGATGCCGAGCGCGAAGATCGCCATACGCCCGATGGCGCCGCCGGCAAGCAGATTGAACACGTCAAGCAGGCTGCCCTGCTGCTGCTGGATCTGCCGCGCGAGTTCGGACGCGTCGATGCCGGGCATCGGGATATAGGTCCCGAGCCGTGCCACGATAAGCGCGAGCATCGTGAACAGGATGCGCTGTTTCAATTCGGCCGCCTTGGAGAAGGCGGACAAATTGAAATTGGCGGCTAATTGTTCGGCTGCTGAGGGCATCGTTGACTCCGAACCGGTCCGGCGGCGGGACTATATAGGGTTTTCGCGGGAATTGGCGGTTCCCGAGGGGATATGGGGTCGCTCCGTCGCCGTTTTCAGAGGAACGGAGCGAAAAACCTCAGGCGCCGCCTGCCCGCTTGTCGGCAGCCGCCTTGCGACGCTGGAGGCGCTTTCCTGGTTGGCCCTTTTTGTTCATGTGAACCGTCTTCACGAAAGTGGTCTTCACGGTTCCACCCGCCTTTTCGACAGCTTCGATGGCCGATTTCGACGCACCCGCGACCTCGAAATCGAGCTTCGATTTCAACTGCCCGGTTCCGAGGAGCCGCACCCCGTCGCGCCCTTGGCTGATCAATCCGGCGGCCGAAAGGGCCGCTGCGTCGATGGTTCCTTGAACTTTGAGCCTGCCCGCATCGATCGCGGCCTGGATGCGGCCGAGATTGATCTCGGCGAATTCGTTCGCGAAGTGGTTGTAGAAGCCGCGCTTGGGCAAGCGCATATACAGCGGCATCTGCCCACCTTCGAAACCGTGGATCGAGACGCCTGCGCGCGCCTTGGCGCCCTTGACGCCGCGCCCGCATGTCTTGCCCAGGCCCGAAGACGAGCCGCGGCCGACCCGCGTATGGGTCGGGCGGGCGCCCTTGTTGTCGCGCAGTTCGTTGAGTTTCATGACCAGCTTCCTATTCCGACACCGTGATCAAATGCGCCACTTTGCGGATCATCCCGCGGACCGCAGGCGTGTCTTCGAGCACCTTTTCGCGCCCGATCTTGCCCAGCCCAAGGCCCTTGAGGGTTGCTTCCTGGAGCGCGGGGCGACGCGCTTGGCTGCGCACCTGCCGAACCGTCAGCGTCTTTTTCGCGTTTGCCATGGGTTATGCCTCCGCCGCGGTCTCGGCCTTGTCTTTGCTCTGGCCTTCGCGGCGCTGAATGATTTCCGAAACGCTCTTGCCCCGGCGCTGCGCGATCAGGCGCGGGCTCTGCTGCTGCTTCAGCGCGTTAAACGTCGCGCGCACCATGTTGTAAGGATTGGAGGTGCCCAAACTCTTCGCGACGACGTCGCCCACCCCGAGGCTTTCGAACACCGCGCGCATCGGACCGCCGGCGATGATTCCGGTGCCCTGCTCCGCAGGACGCACGATGACTCGTCCGGCGCCGTGATGGCCCCCCGTTTCATGATGCAGCGTGCGGCCGTCCTTTAGCGGCACGCGGATCATCGCGCGCTTGGCCGCTTCCGTCGCCTTGCGGATCGCTTCGGGAACTTCACGCGCCTTGCCGTGACCAAAACCAACACGTCCGCGCTGATCGCCTACCACGACAAGCGCCGCAAAACCGAAACGCCGTCCGCCTTTGACCACTTTGGCAACCCGGTTGATATGCACCAGCTTGTCGACGAACTCGCTTTCGCGCTCGCCACGGCCTTCGCGGTCGCGGGATTCACGTTCACGTGCCACGGATCATCCTCTCCCTAGAATTCCAGACCGCCCTCGCGGGCCGCCTCGGCGAGCGCTTTGACACGCCCATGATAAAGATAGCCGCCACGATCGAAGACGACCTGTTTCACACCCTTCTCGATCGCACGCGAGGCAATCAGCTTGCCGACCGCGGCAGCCGCGGCGACGTTGTACGACTTGCCGCCGCCGTTCTTCGCACCCTCACTCGAGCTCGCAGCGGCGATCGTCTTACTATCGCCGTCATCGATCAGCTGAGCATAGATGTGCTTGCCGGAGCGGTAGACCGACAAACGCGGCCTGCCTCCACTCACCTGCCCGATGTGGTAACGCACGCGGCGGCGGCGGCGCTCAAACAGTTTCTTCTGGTTCGCCATGGCAGTTCCTACTTCTTCTTGCCTTCCTTGCGGCGGATGCGTTCGCTGGCATACTTCACGCCCTTGCCCTTGTACGGCTCCGGCGGTCTATAGCTGCGGATTTCCGACGCCACCTGACCGACCAACTGCTTGTCGATGCCGGTGATGGTGATCGCAGTCGGCTTTTCGAGAGCAATCTGGATCCCTTGCGGGATCGGATAAAGCACATCGTGCGACAGGCCCAATTGCAGCTGCAGATTCTTGCCCTGAAGTGCGGCGCGATAGCCGACGCCCGAAATCTCCAGCTTCTCGCTGAATCCTTCCGTGACGCCGCGCACGAGATTGTTGATAAGCGTGCGCTGCATGCCCCACATCGCGCGGGCGCGATCAGTCTCCTCACGCGGCGCAACCGCGATGCCGGCATCGCCCACCGACGCTTCCACCTCGGGCACCAGCCTGAGCTTCAGCTCGCCCTTCGGGCCTTTGACGGAAACCGTCCGGTCCTGAACCTGGACGGTCACTCCCTTGGGCACAGGAACCGGCCTTTTGCCGATACGAGACATCGACTTTCTCCAACCTAAATCAGAACACGCGGCAGAGCACTTCGCCGCCGACATTCTTGGCACGCGCATCCGAATCCGACATCACACCCTGCGGTGTCGACAAAATCGAAATGCCGAGCCCGCCGCGATGCGGCTTCAGTTCACCCACCGAATTGTAGACACGCCGGCCCGGCGTCGAGATGCGCGTCAGCTCGCGGATCACCGGCCGGCCCTCGTGATATTTCAGCTCGATTTCGAACTCCCTGGGGCGGCCCTTCATTTCCACTTCGGCATAGCCGCGGATGAAGCCTTCCGACTTCAGCACGTCCAGTAGCCGCCCCCGCAAGCTCGAAGCGGGTGTCGTCACCTTCGCAAGCCCGCGCAGCTGGCCGTTGCGGATGCGGGCCAAGAGATCGCCAATCGGATCGTTGATCGCCATCGCGTTCCGTTCTCCTCTTACCAGCTCGCTTTGGTCATGCCCGGCACCTGACCGAAATTCGCCAGGTCTCGGAGCGCGATGCGCGACAATTTCACTTTGCGATAAAACCCTTTCGAGCGGCCCGAAAATTCACAACGGTGATGGATGCGGGTCGGCGACGAGTTGCGCGGCAGCTTCGCAAGCTTCATGCGCGCCGCGAAACGCTCCTCCGGCGCGACCGACATATCGTCGGCTTTCGCCTTCAGCGCCGCGCGCTTGACCGCATATTGCGCCGCCATCTTCTCGCGCTTCTTGTTCCGGTTGATCTGGCTCAGTTTGGCCATAGGCCTCTTGGCTCCTTCGGCTTCAGTTCATGAACGGCATGCGGAACCCGGCGAGAAGCGCTTTGGCTTCTTCGTCGGTGCGCGCCGAGGTCTGGACGATGATGTCCATGCCCCATACGGTTTCGGTCTTGTCGTAGTCGATCTCGACGAACACGATGTGCTCTTTGAGGCCCATCGCGTAATTGCCGCGGCCGTCGAAGCTCTTCCCCGACACGCCGCGGAAGTCGCGCACGCGCGGCAGGGCGACCGTGATCAGGCGATCGAGGAATTCGTACATACGGTCCTTGCGCAGGGTCACGCGCACGCCCACCGGACGCCCCGCCGTGATCTTGAACGCCGCGATGGCTTTCTTGGCCCGCGTGATTACCGCCTTCTGCCCGGCAATTGCGGTCAGATCGTTCTGCGCGGCCTGGATCTTCTTTTGATCGGCTGCGCCCTCACCCGCCCCAATATTCAGCACGATCTTTTCGATGCGCGGCGCCTGGAGCAGATTCTTGTAGCCGAATTTCTGCACCAGCTCCGGACGCACCACGTCGAGATAATGCTTCTTGAACCGCGGCACGTAGTTGGGATCGCGCGCGGTCTCGCCCGCGGGCGCCGCACCTTTGGCTTGTGCCTCGCCCTTCTTCTTGCCGCCGCCTTTGCCGTCCGGCGGAGTGCCACCCGCTTGTGGCTTCGCCGCCTTGGGCTGCTTGGCCGGTTTCTGGCTACCTGCTTCAGACATCGAGAACCTCTCCCGACTTCTTGGCGACGCGCACGCGGCGTCCATCACCGAGAATCTTAAATCCAATCCGCGTCGGCCCGCCTGTCTTCGGATCGACGAACGCGATCTTGGACAGATGCAGCGGCGCTTCCTTGGAGACGATGCCGCCCTGCACGCGCGCGGTCTGGCGCTGATGACGCTTGACCACGTTCACGCCCGCCACAAGCACGCGCTCTTCGGTCGGATAGACGCGCAGCACCTCGCCGGATTTGCCCTTGTCGCGGCCCGCGACCACTACCACGCGGTCGCCCTTTTTTATTTTGGCGGCCATTTAGAGAACCTCCGGCGCAAGCGAAATGATTTTCATGTGGTTCTTGGCGCGGAGCTCACGCGTCACGGGCCCGAAGATGCGAGTTCCGATCGGCTCGTTCTGCGGGTTCACTAACACCGCAGCATTGCCGTCGAAGCGGATCAACGACCCGTCGGGACGACGCACGCCATGGGCGGTGCGCACCACGACCGCCTTGAGCACTTCGCCCTTTTTCACGCGGCCGCGCGGGATCGCTTCTTTGACCGACACTACGATGGTATCGCCGACATCGGCATATCGGCGCCGTGAACCACCCAGCACCTTGATGCACATGACTCGACGAGCGCCGGAATTGTCGGCCACGTCAAGCTCGGTCGTTGCTTGGATCATGGTTTAAGCCTTCCCTTCGGCGTCGCCGGTACGGCCGAGGACTTCCCAGCGTTTCAGCTTGGAAATCGGCTTGCACTCGCGGATGCGGACAATGTCGCCGACCTTGTAGGCCTTGGTTTCGTCATGGGCGTGGTACTTCTTCGATCGGCGGACGGTCTTGCCCATCACCGGATGAATGAAGCGGCGCTCCACCTGGACGACAACCGTCTTGGCGTTCGCATCGCTCACCACCACACCCTGCAGCACGCGTTTCGGCATCGCGCTTCTCCTATTTCTTCTTGGCGGCGCGCTTGGCCGGTTTCTTTGTGGCTGGCGCCGATTTCTTTGCGGCTGTCGTCGATTTCTTTGTAGCTGCCGCCGCCTTCGGCGCCGAAGACTTTCCGCCGTTTTGCTTTAACACCGTCATGATACGGGCGATGTCGCGCCGTACCACGCGGAAGCGCGCCGTGTTCTCCAACTGTCCGCTGGCGCGCTGGAAGCGCAGATTGAACTGCTCCTTCTTCAGCTTCGCGAGTTCGTCGCCGAGCTGATCGACGCTGCGGTCACGAAATTCTTCGACTTTCGTCATCGTGGCCCCCGCTCCTCTAAGGCGCCGTCAGGCGCGCGACGAACTTCGTCGCGATGGGAAGTTTGCCCGCCGCCAACCGAAACGCTTCTTCCGCGAGATCGCGCGGCACGCCGTCCACTTCGAACAGGATGCGCCCCGGCTTGATCTTGCAGACCCAGAATTCCGGCGCGCCTTTTCCGGAGCCCATGCGCACTTCGGCGGGCTTCTTCGACACAGGCACATCGGGGAAAACGCGGATCCAGACGCGGCCTGCACGCTTCATGTGACGGGTAAGCGCGCGCCGCGCCGCTTCGATCTGGCGCGCGGTGACCCGATCGGGCTCGACCGCCTTCAATCCATAGGAGCCGAAGGCGAGCGAGAAGCCCGCTTTCGCGGCGCCATGGATACGGCCCTTGTGCTGTTTGCGAAATTTGGATCGTGCCGGTTGCATCATGATACGCGATTCCTTTTACGCAGCGCTCTGCGGGCGTCCGCCGCGGCTTGCGCTTTCGGCGGCTTCGTTGAGGCGTTTATCCTGAGCCATCGGGTCGTGCTCCATGATCTCGCCTTTGAACACCCAGACCTTCACGCCGCAGGTGCCATAGGTCGTCTTCGCCGTGGAGACGCCGTAATCGATGTCGGCGCGCAGCGTATGCAGCGGCACGCGGCCCTCGCGATACCACTCGATGCGGGCAATTTCCGCGCCGCCAAGCCGTCCCGTGCAG
>Ga0310810_10009197_pt1 | contig 11419 bp, 8 predicted proteins | sample NCmetagenome_FD_207641 | JGI IMG/M metagenome (GOLD analysis project Ga0310810, IMG submission 207641) | Soil microbial communities from experimental microcosm in Duke University, North Carolina, United States - NC | ecosystem: Engineered > Artificial ecosystem > Soil microcosm > Unclassified ... | reverse complement strand
CGGGTTGCTGTTATGGAGCAGCGAGGCGATCACCATAAACCAAATAACCTGGCTGTCGTTTAACTGATGAGTTCTGGAGGTCGATGGAAATTAGCATACGAGCGACGCGCGTTGATCGCTCCGTTGCAGCGTGGTCGGACGTCATGTACCTAGTTCTCTCCTGACATGGGTGGTATTTGGTTCGACTCGCGCGCCGTAACTTCGTGTTTGGGGAGTTCTTCGTTATTCGTTAGGCAATATGGAACAAGGCTGCGTTCAGTCGTATACTACCATCCGGTACATTTGGATACCGTTCCAGATGCAAGGGACCTGAATAAAACGCTGCCCCTGCACGGACCGCGCGGCTCCCTCCAGAACCGAACCCCAAAAGGAGATGAGGTCGCCAACGGTTATGCCTTGTCTGACCGAATGGAGAGTATAGGAGAGAGCGCGATGATCTTGGTTAGTCACTACATGGCGTCGCCGCTGAGTGCCAGCGAAGCCATGAAAAGGGCGTACAAGGTCCACACTATGGAAAAGCCCAGAAGCACAGCGACGCCAGGCCACCAGCGGTGCCGCCTTCGATAGATCGCGGCGGCGAGGACCGCGTCGACGGCGGCGACTCCAATCAAGGCCCACGAGTGCCACGAAGGTTTCCCGGATGCATCCGCGGACCACCATGCTCCTAACGCGAAGATGATCAACGGAGGCGCAAGTAAGGGCGCAAGCCAAAGATTCCGCGCCACTTGTGGATGGTTCCGTCGCCACCACACGGCGTCGCCGAAAAGCACGAGGGAGATTGGCAGCGCGTAGTAGCCGCCCGTATTGACAAGTACGGCATTGAGCGCGGAATCGTGTATCACGCCCTGTCCTCATCCTGGCAGGTGAATGCTCGCCCCGATCTTACATCGAGCACGCGAAGAGCGCGAGTATCAGCAGTGTCGGGATAGGCCTGAGCCGCTCGTTTCAGGATGTCTCCGCCTGTTCCAACGCCGCTGTCTCGGGATCAACGCTGCGCCTGTTGACGACGGATACATCCCGGTCGTCCGCACGGCGACTGCCGCAGTCGTGCACGTGCTCCGTTACTTGCCATCATCGTTGACTGCAACTGTACCTCTCTTCAGCGTGGCGCAAAGTGAGCCGGCGCGAGTATCTATAACTGTTTCGAGGTTCGTCGCAGACCACCACCCACCGCTGGCGCGATGTTCTCAGGCGAAAAAATCTGCACGCTACTCGAGCAACTCGGCGTCACCCACGTCGTCACCGTACCAGACAGCACGATCGGACGCTGGCAATCCGCAATCGAACAGCACGGCACGACACGACTCATTCGAGTGTGCCGCGAAGGCGAAGCGTGGCAGGTGGCCGCGGGCCTGTACCTCGGCGGCGCCACACCGCTGATACTCATCCAATGCACCGGCCTGCTCGAGTCCGGCGATGCAATCCGAAACGCGCTTCACGATTTCGGCCTGCCGCTCTTCGCAATCATCGGCTACCGCAGCTACTTGAATCAGGACACGCTCCCCGGCGACACGTGTCTCATCTTCACTGAGCCCACGCTCGATGCGTGGAAAATCGACTATCGGCTGATCGCCGAGCCGTCGCAGTTCGACGAGATCGGCGCGCATTTGACCGCGCGTCGCGACGCCGCCGTCCCCGGCGCAATTCTCCTCGCCGAAGGCAAAGCATGAGAGCACCAACGACAGAGGCCGCGCGCGCCACGCGCATGTCGGCTAAGGACGCGCTCGCAGCGGTACACGCGACGCGAGGCCCGCGCGACATCGTCATCACGACCATGACCCCCGCGCGCGACTGGATGCTGCTCCCGCAGCATCCGTTAGACCTCGTGCTCGTGCCGTCAGCCATGGGCAGCGCGCCATCGATGGGCCTGGGCCTCGCGCTCGCCCAACCGAACCGCCGCGTCATCGTCTGCAACGGCGATGGCTCGATGCTGATGAACCTCGGCTCCCTCGTGTCGATCGCGAACGCACGCGCGACGAATCTCGCCGTCATCGTCTTCGTCAACGGGACCTACGAGGTGACGGGCTCCCAACCCGTCCCCGGCGCGGGCGTCGTGGATTACGCAGCGCTGGCGCGCGCCGCGGGTTTCGAGTCGGTGCACGCATACGCATCAATCGATGGCTGGCGCAGCGACGTTAGGCGAGTACTCGCCACGACCGGCCCGACGTTCGTCGCGTTAGGCGTGGAACCGGTGCACGGGCAGCCCGGGCCGAAATCCCCCGGCCCGGCCCGCGAGCGCGCGCGGCGCTTCATGCAAGCCCTTCGCGCTTGACCTAACGACGCGACGCCGAATCCGCGGCCAGCACGACGGGAGTCGAGTCGCGGAGAAAGTACCACCGCCCATCCGTCCGCCGCTGTAGCACGAAGCCATACAAATTCCGATGGAACAACGTGCTCGTCGAATCGGACGCCTTGTCCACTGCGCGCACAACGACGTTCACGAGATGCAGGCTGTCCAGACGCGGCCGTTCGGCGCGAAGAATCGCAATCGCACGCCGCTTGAGCGACGCCGTATCCGCCAGGCCATGCGTCGCCGCGTAATCGATCGACAAGCCAGGCGGCTGCCCCGGCACGTGCACCAATTCCGTCGCCAGAATTCGTACGGAGTCCGTCGCGCTGAGATGCAGGAACGCTTGCGCGCCGAGCGGACGACCGGCACAGATGCCGAGCAAAACGACCGTGGACAGAAACAGCGTTAGGCGGCGATGCCAAGCCGCCGCGCCGCGAAACCCGCGACCCCGTGGTGTTGGTATCGTTGGCACGAGACGCACCCCGATGAGGAATGTTCTAATGAGCCTGCAATGCGAGGGGCGTGCCGTAAGACGCTCGGTCGAAACGCCTCGAATGGAGGAATGACCGATCCGTTGAGAACGTGAGCGCGCGTTTCCATTGCGCCGCGGGCCGCCCGACGTCACTCTACCGCATCACCGTGACTTGGCTCACATCGCATCTACCAGATCGGCATCGATACCACACATGCAACTCCGACCATTTCGCCTCGAGCGCTACTACGACACGCGGGAATTCACGGCGCGCTACATGATGTCCGCGTCCGACTGCGAAACATGGACGGTGGCCGAGCTCACCGCGCTCGACCCGGGCGCCGCCGAGCGTCTCCGCGCGCTTCCGCTGGGCTACACGCACACCACCGGTCACCCCGCGCTCCGCGGCCGCATCGCGGCGCTCTACGAGCGCGTGCAGCCGGATGAGATCATCGTCCACGCCGGGGCGCAGGAAGCCGTGTTCACCTTCATGAACGCGGCGCTCGAACCGGGCGATCATGTGGTCGTCCACCACCCGGCCTACCAGTCCCTCTCGGAAATCGCGCGTGCGTTAGGCTGCGACGTCACGCCGTGGCCGGCGACGGCCGCAACGCGTTGGGCCCTCGACCCGGACGACCTGCGCCGCGCGATCCGCCCGCGCACCAGAGCCATCGTCATCAATATCCCACACAGCCCGACCGGTTGGCTCCCCTCCGCATCGACGTTCGACGCGATCGTCGCCATCGCGCGCGAACACGGCATCCTGCTGTTCTCCGATGAGGTCTACCGCGGCCTCGAGTACGACGATCGCGACCGCCTGCCGGCCGTCGTCGATCGCTACGAGCGCGGCGTGTCGTTAGGCGCGATGTCGAAGCCGTACGGCCTCGCCGGCCTCCGCTTAGGCTGGCTTGCCGTGCACGATCGCGACCTCGCCCGCCGCGTGTGCGGGGTCAAGGACTACACGACCATCTGCAGCAGCGCGCCGAGCGAATACCTGGCCACGATCGCGCTCGAGCACCATGGCGAGATCATGTCTCGCAACGCCGGCATTATCCGCGACAATCTCGCGGCCTTCCGCGCATTCCTGGACGCGCGCCCAACGCAATTCGCCTGGATCCCCCCGCGCGCCGGCCCGGTCGCGTTCGTCGAGCCGGCACGCGTCACGGACATCGCGCACTACTGCGACCTCGTCCTGGACCGCTCGGGCGTGCTCCTCTTGCCCGGCACCGTGTTCGACGAATCCAGCCGCGCCGTCCGCGTGGGATTCGGACGGCGCTCGTTCCGCGAAGCACTCGATCACTACGCGCAGTTCGTCGACCAGGCCTGATGCCCGCGAACGCCTAACGCCCGCCGCGACTCAGCGGCCGTACAACGCCACCAGCTCCGCCTTCGCCAGCGTGTGCGCGTGCAGGTTGAAGCCCACGTACGCCGCCGTCGCACTCGCAGGAAGGTCGAGCTTGTCCGTATCGAGCGCGTACACCGTGAAGTGATAGTGATGCGGCTTGTCGCCCGCCGGCGGACACGGACCACCATAGCCGGCGGTGCCGAAGTCCGTGTTGCCCTGCACCGCACCGGCCGGCATCAAGTGCTTCGACCCATCGCCCGCACCCGCCGGAAGCTTGGTCACGTTCGCGGGAATGTTGTACACCACCCAATGCCACCACCCACTGCCCGTCGGCGCGTCAGGATCGTACACGGTCACGGCATAACTCTTCGTCTTGGCCGGCGCGCCGTGCCATTCGAGCGCCGGGGACACATTGTTACCCGCGCAACCCATGCCGCTGAACACCTGCGCCGTCGCGATCTTCTGGCCCGCATGCACGTCCGGGCTCGTCATCGAAAATTTCTGCGCGCCCGCCGACGAGGCGGCGCCGAACGACGCGACTGCGCCAACCAGAGCAGCGTGCACCAGACTGCGTGACATCGACATGATCCGTTCTCCTGTAGTAGTCCATCGCCTGAACGACACGCCACCAAGCACGCGTGGCGGCCGCACGGTTCCCGTGGAAACCGCTCCGACCGCCACGCGCGACATCACCTTCCCGATACCTTCGGATCTGCGTTAGGCCGTGCCGCCCTTCCGCGGCAGCGCCGTCGGCGGCAACATGCCGTTCAAGCGCATGTAGTTCGCCAACTGGCTATAGTGATCCGCCAGGTCTAACGCATGGCCAAGGACCATCCCGGCACGAACGCGCTTATAGGTCTTGCCTTCGTACGTCAGCGACACCTCGTCGCTCAACTTCGAGTCCGAGAGCTGGCCCATCGCCTTCTCGCAGAAGGCGAACGACGCCTTGAGCTGCGACACCAGCGTGTCCTTGGGCCACGTCGCCTTCACCGAATCCGGCGTGTTCTTCTCCTTGTCCGAACGGCTCGACTTCATGTCGCCAAACTGTTCGCAGAAGAGATAGTTGTCGTCCGCCACGTGCTGCGCGATGTACCCGAACGACAGCTGCGCCGGCGTCGGCTTGTAGCTGAACTTGGATTCCGGAATCGAATCGAAGGCTTGCTGGATGTTCTTGCTCTCGTAGCCGATGCTCCGCGTGAACGCCGTGGTGATCGGGTTTGCCGTGTTGCCCCCCGCCGATTGGGCGAAGACGCCCGCCGGCACCGCGAGCGTGACGAGTACGACCCACCGTGTCTTCATCGATTTCTCCTGGAGTTGGCCTTGGGCTGACCGCCTCCCAGTGTATCGCTTCCGGTCCCGTCCGGCGAGTCCTGCGGGGTGAACGTTCACTGAGCGCGAACCGCATCAAGACGCCGGTCTGACATTCGAACCGGGCTGGACGGCAGCGGCGGAGGCAGGTAAGCTCGATGCCATGCCGGTCCGATTCCGCGCATTCGGCGGTGCCTCGCTCACCGCCTGGTCGATCGCCGCCCTCGCCATCGGTCTGGGCATCGGCATCGCCGGCCACGCCGCCGGCAGCACCGCAGTGGCCGCGCTCGCGGTTGGCGTTAGGCCGTTGGGCGACCTCTGGGTCGCGGCGCTGCAGATGACCGTGCTGCCGCTCGTCGTCGCGCACATGCTCGCCGCCATCGTCGGCGTCCGCGACGGCCAGTCGGTGGGCGCACTCGGCGGACGCGCGCTGGCGCTGTTCGTCGTCATGTTAGGCATCGCCGGATTGGCGGCCATGGCCGTCACCCCGCTTCTGCTCTCGCACTACGCGGTCAGCGCGGGCACCATGACCGCACTTCGGTCGTCCGTTCCGGTTCCCCCCGCCGCGCGCGAAGCGGCCGCCGCGCCGCTGTCGTTGGCACAATGGGCCTCGACGCTCCTGCCACGAAACCTCATCCAGGCTGCGCTCCAGGGCGACATCCTGCCGCTGCTCCTGTTCACGGCGCTCTTCGGGATCGCGATCACGAAACTGCCGCCCGCCCAACGCGACCCGCTCGCGCGCGCGGCGCACGGCATCGCCGCCGCGATGTTCACGATCGTGAAATGGATCCTGTGGTTCACGCCCGCCGCCGTCTTCGCGCTCATCCTCGCGTTCTCGTTAGGCTCGGGCAGCGGCGCCGCGAGCGTGCTCGGCGCCTTCGTGGTCGTGCAATCGGGCCTCATGCTCCTCGCGACGGCTGCACTGTATCCGGTGAGCGCTACGCTTGGCCGAACGTCGATGCGCGCCTTCGCACGCGCCGTTGCGCCAGCGCAGCTCGTGGCCGTCAGCACGCGGTCGTCGATCGCGGCGCTCCCCGCACTCATCGAAGGCGGACGCGACCAACTGCAGCTTCCGGATACGGCAACCGGTTTCGTGCTCCCGTTCAGCGTCTCGCTGTTCAAGGTCAACCGAACCATCTCGAGCACGGTCAAGCTGCTCTTCCTCGCGCACATCTATTCCATCCCGCTCTCCGCGGCGACGCTCACGACGTTCCTCGTCACGGTCATCATCTTGAGTTTCAGCAGCGCCGGTGTGCCGGGCGGCGGCGTGGCATTCAAGACGCTTCCCGCGTACCTCGCCGCCGGCGTGCCGATCGAAGGCATCGTGATCCTCGAGGCGGTCGATACCATCCCCGATGTGTTCAAGACGCTGCTCAACGTCACGGGCGACATGAGCGTCGCCGCGCTCCTGTCACGCTCGGTGCGTCGCGTCTCGAACGCGTCGGCGGCCACGCCGGATGCCGTGCCCGTCGCGCACACATGATCCACTTCCTCGTCGCGCGCGGCCAGGATTCGGGCATCACCAAGTACCTGTCCCTCTGGGGACTTCCCCTCGCCAAACGCTTGAGCGTTACGTACTACGACGCCCTCGCGCGGCAAACCGAATTCCATCCCGGAACCTACGTGTTCGCCGCGCTGGATCAGCTCGACGCGTCTGCGTTAGGCGTCGTGAGCGGCCTGCACGCGCACCTCGCCGGCGAGCCGGGGTTCCGGTTCCTCAATCACACCGACCCGGCCCGCACGCTCCGCCGCTACGACCTGCTCACCGCGCTCCACCGGCAAGGCCGCAACAGTTTTCGCGCCGAGCGCGCCACGGGCAAGCTCGATGCGCTCACGTACCCCGTGTTCGTGCGCAGCGAACGCGCGCACTCGGGCGCCCTGTCACCGCTCCTCCGCACGCCGCGCGAAGTCGACGCCGCGATCGGCGGCCTGCTCGTGCAGGGCCACGGCATCCGCGACCTGCTCGTGGTCGAGTTCTGCGACACCGCGGATGCGTGCGGCGACTATCGCAAGTACGCCGCGTTCATCGTCGGCGACCGGGTCATCGCGCGCAGCCTCGCCTGTGGTCGAGACTGGATGCTCAAGTTCCACTCCACGAATTTCTCGCGTGCGTTAGTCGAGGAGGAGCGTGCCTACGTTGTCGAAAATCCGCACGAACGCGAGCTGGCCGGCATCTTTCGCCTCGCCGGGGTGCAATACGGTCGAGCCGACTACGCGGTGCGTGACGGACGGATCGAAACCTGGGAGATCAACCTCAATCCGACTATCGGCCGCGGCGCCGGCCCTTCGAGCGGTGCCGCACCCGCCGAACTCGAGCCGATTCGCCGCGAGACCAAGGAGCATTTCTACCGCGCGTTGCAGGCCGCGTGGGAGGCCGTCGATCCGTTAGGCCAACCGGCGCCCGCCGTACGCGTGCTGTGGCCGGCACTCGAGCAAGCGCCCGCAGGCACGCGCTGGCTCGAGCTGTGTCGCACGGTGCTCCGCCCCGCCAAGCCGCTGCTCGCGCCGGTGGTGCGGCGCGCGTCTCCGATGATCGGACGCCTCGCCCGACGCATCGCTAGTCCACCGCGCTAGAAATGCACTGGTTCGATGGCCGTCCAACTAAAGCGATGCGTGCGCGACTCGCGTGTAAAGGCATCATGGTCGCATGCGTCATTGCCCGCTCTTCGCGACGAGGATAGGGTTATGGTCATGGCCGCTGCACCCGCACGCTGGACCGCCGCGCAGGTACGCGAGCTTCCCGACGACGGCCGTCGTTACGAGGTCATCGACGGTGCGCTGTTTGTGACGCCGGCGCCGTCATGGAAGCATCAGGACGCCGCGTTCCAACTAGGCGGTATCCTTCAAGCCTACGTGCGCGCGCGAAACATCGGGCATACAATCATGGCACCGGCCGATGTCGAGTTCGGCGCCGACCGGATGGTCGAGCCGGACGTTTTCGTCGTGCCGCTCGTCGAAGGACACAAGCCGACCACGTGGTCCGAAGTCGAGCGGCTCCTGCTCGCGGTGGAAGTTCTCTCCCCATCGACTGCTCGTGCCGACCGCGAGGTCAAGCGGCGCCTGTATCAGCGCGAGCGGGTGCCGGAGTACTGGATTGTCGATGTCGACGCACGCATCGTCGAGCGCTGGCGGCCCGATGACGAACGGCCCGAGATGCTGTCGTCGCGCCTAACTTGGCAACCGGACGCCGGCCACGCCGCTCTGGACATCGATCTCGAACGGTACTTTCGAGAGGTCTGCGACATCTCGTGAATGGCATCTGAGGTGCTGGTTAGCACGAGCCGATAATTCGCAGAGGGATTCTACACGCACGCTGAACGACGCGTGGTGAGCGTCCACGCTTTGGGGAACACCGAGCGAGGAAGCCCACCAACGCCCTCGGCGACCTAACGCACCCAACCCACCGTGTCCGCCGGCCACTCCTGCACCTTCACCGGCTGCTCCATCTTGAGCTTCCCGACCGTGAGGTGCACCACGTAGTCGCCCGGCTCCACGCGTTTGAGCTCCGCCGTCGAGGTCGGGCCACCCTTCTCCCGCGGCCGCGGCTTGTCCCGCGACAGATCCCACGTCGCACTCTGGAGCCCGGCATAGCCCGCCGCCTTGAGCGACTTCACCGTGTCGCCCTTGGCCGTCGTGATCAGCAGGTCCACCGGCCCCGACTGCGCGTCCTTCAGCCAGTAGAAAATCCGCGCGCCGCGCGGCGGGTTAGGCGCGACGAACGGACGACTGGCGAAGCTCGGATACGTGTCCGCGTACCGGTATTGCAGCGCCGGCGCGATCGCGAACAGGTGCGCCGGTTGATCCAGCAGCGAATCCGTCATCTCCTGCAGCGGTCCGATCTCGGCGACCCACATCCCGCGGCCGTGCGTGCTCACCACCAGCTCCTTCTGCCGGAACGACTCGGCCATCTTCTCGACGGGCACCGGCGGCAGGTTCTTTCCGAACCGCGACCAGTGGGCGCCCTTGTCCACGCTCACGTAGGCGCCGGTCTCGGTGCCTAACCAGAGGAGCCGTGGGTTCACGGCGTCTTCCACGATCGTGTAGCTCCCGCCGTCCGCCGGCAGACCGGAGGTCGGCAGCGCCGTCCAGGTCTTGCCGAAGTCGGTGGTCTGGTATGCGTGCGGCCGGTAGTCATCGCGGCTGTGGCAGTCGTACGTGAGATACGCGGCGCCGTCGGCAAATCGCGACGCGACGATCGTCGACACGAAACAGTCCGTCGGCGCGCCCTTGGGGAAGTTGGCCGTCACGTTCGTCCACGTGGTACCGGTATCGCGCGACACCCACACCAGCCCGTCGTCGCTGCCGGTCCACAGAATCGCCGCGGTCCGTGGACTCTCGGCGATCGAAAACAGCGCATGATATGATGTATTACCTTCTTCCGGCGCCGGATGCTCGCGCGTCGCACGCGTCATGTCCGGCCCCAGGACCTTCCAGTTGTCGCCGCGGTCGGTCATGCGGATGAGATGGTTCCCACCCACGTACAGCACCGTCGGATCGTGCTGCGACAGCAACATGGGTGAGGTCCAGCCCCACGTGAAGTCGTATCCGCTGCCCTCGCCTGCGTCCAACGCCAGCGGCTTGATCTCATCGCGCTTGGAGGTGCGCAGATCCAGCCGCGACATGCTGCCAAACTGGTACTCGGCGTACACGGTGTACGGGTCGTTCCACGGAATCTGCACCCACATCCCGTCCCCGCCCTCCACCGGATACCAGTCCGCGTCGGTGATGCCTAACGTGTCGCGCGTCGCGCTGGGGCCGCACCACACGCCGTTGTCCTGCAGGCCGCCGCAGATGCGATAGGGCGTCACCGAGCTGTCGACGATCACCGTATAGAATTGCCCGATCGGCAGCACCATGTGCGCCCAGGCTTTCCCGCCGTCTCGCGTGAGATACACGCCGCCGTCGTTGCCGAGCAGCATGTGGTGCGCGTCGGCGGGATCGATCCACAGGGCGTGGTTGTCCACGTGCACCAGGTGCAGCGAATCGCGCGCGAACGTCTTGCCGCCATCCTTCGACTCGAGCATCGGCGAGAACAACACGTACACGTGATCGGCGTTGGTCGGGTCGGCCACGATGGCGTCGTAATAGTAGTGCGGCACGGCTTGCAGGTCGTTCACCTGCGTCCACGACGCGCCATCGTCCGTGGACCGGAACACCCCGCCATAGCGGCCCTGTTGGGCATCGGTCACGCCTTCGTCCACCTGGATCATCGCGTACACGGTATGCGCGTCGGCCGCCGTGACGGCCAATCCGATGCGCCCCATGTGACCGTTAGGCAGCCCGTTGCGCCGAGTTGGGTCAGTTAGGCGCTGCCAGGTGTGGCCGCCATCGCCGGTCCGATAGATGCCGCTGCCGGCCCCCACGCCCTGCATGTGCGACCCGCCCCACCGCACGCGGTGCCACGCAGCGGCGTAGAGCACATCCGGATTGCCCGGGCTCATCACCAGGTCCACGACTCCCGTGCTGTCGTCCACGTACAGCACTTTCGTCCATGTGGCGCCGCCGTCGGTGGTCTTGAACACGCCCCGCTCCGCGTTAGGCCCCCACAAGTGGCCCAACGCCGCCACGTACACGGTGTTCGGATCCCGCGGATCGATCACGATCTTGCCGATCGCCTTCGTGTCCGCGAGCCCCATGTGGTGCCACGTGCGTCCACCGTCGGTCGACTTGTGGACGCCGTTGCCCCACGACTGGGAGCGCAAGCTGTTCTTCTCGCCGGTCCCCACCCACACGACGTTGGTGTCCGACGGCGCCACCGCGATGTCACCGATCGTCGTGACTCCGATCGAGTCGCCGATCTCACGCCAGGTGATGCCGTCGTTGGATGTCTTCCACACACCGCCGCCGGCGGCGCCCACGTAGATCGTGTTGTGATAGGGGGTCGGAACCGCGAACGCGGTCACGCGCCCGCTGTATGCCGCGGGGCCGACGGATCGCAGGCTGAATCCTTTCAAGAAGTGATCGAGCGGCGTTGCCTGAGCCGTCGTGTCGGGAGCGGCCCCGC
>Ga0310810_10009196_pt1 | contig 11419 bp, 5 predicted proteins | sample NCmetagenome_FD_207641 | JGI IMG/M metagenome (GOLD analysis project Ga0310810, IMG submission 207641) | Soil microbial communities from experimental microcosm in Duke University, North Carolina, United States - NC | ecosystem: Engineered > Artificial ecosystem > Soil microcosm > Unclassified ... | reverse complement strand
AGGTCCGATCGATTACGAGACCATTCCAAATCCTGGTCATTCCTACGATGTGGTCGTGCAAGTCACGGATTCGGCCGGCAACAAGTTCGGCCAGACCTTCACGATCCAGATAGGCGATGCGACCGAGCTCTCGGCGCCGGACGGCTATATCGCGGGCGCGACGATTTTCTCGGATGCGAACGGCAATTTGGCCGCCGATCCTGGCGAGGTATCGACCACCACGGACCAGTACGGCAATTTCACGTTTACGCCGGGTAGCGGAAATATCGTCCTGTCGGGCGGTACTGACATTGCGAAAGGCACGGCCTTTGACAGCCTGCTCGTCGCCCCAAGCGATGCGACCGTGATATCTCCGCTCACGACTTTGGTGGCCGCTTACATCGCGACACATCCCTCAGCGACGGAGAGTGACGCGAACAGTGCGGTGTTGAGCGCCTTCGGCCTGGACTCAGGTCTTTCGCTGCCGCACTTCGATCCGATTCTCGCTGCGCTCTCCAGCGACAGCACGACCGCGGCGAACGGCGCCGCAACGATCCGCGCTGCCACGATGGTGCAGGACACCATCGACATGGCGACCGGCGTTGTGTTCGGCGCAGGCGGCGGAACAATCTCGCGCGAAGTTGCAGGCTTCGCAGTCGCGAAAGCAATCACGAACTCGTTCGGGTCGCTGACAAGCGATACGTACATCGAGTCGGTTATCAACGGGGCGGCGTCTGCCCTGGGCGTTACGGTCGATGGCAGCATCGTAAGCGGTGCGGCGGATATCATTGCCGCTTCGAACGTCTATCTGGGCGCGCTCGCGCCGGCGACCAATACGGAACTGCTGCAAGCGCTAACCCAGGTGGGCAAGGTTGCCGATAACGCGAGCACGGACCTGGAGACCGCGACGTCCGGGAATATCGCGACCATTGTCGATTCCTATACCGACCACACCGGAGGCAATCCCAGCGACACCAGCCTAACCGACAAGATCATCGGCCAGACCGTCGCGGATGTCGCAGGCGTCAACGGCGACAACACGCTGAATGGGACGAGCGGTCCGGATTTCCTGAACGGCCTCGGAGGCAACGACATCCTCAATGGCGGTGCGGGCTCTGATGTGCTCGATGGCGGAGATGGCAACGACATCATCAGTGCGGGCACCGGCAAGGATTTGCTGATCGGCGGCCCCGGTGACGACTTCCTCGACGGCGGCAGCTGGTACAACAGTTTCGACGTGACGGGCGCAGGCGATGTGGACCGGGTCAGTTACGCGAACGCGCCTTCCGCCGTCACGGTCGATCTCGGCGGCAGCTATCTGAATTCAGCGGGCACTGTCGCCACGCCCCAGAATACCGGCGGCGCGGGCATGGACACGATCATTCACGTCGAGGGAATCATTGGGTCCGCCTTCAATGATTTCCTCTTTGGTGGGGGGAATGATTTTCAAGACTTCTTGGAGACGTTCCGAGGCGGCGCGGGCGACGACTTCATCAATGGGCGCAGCGGCAATGACGCGGCTGAGTACGTCGACGCGACGGCGGGAGTGTCGGTTCACCTTGCGGCCGGCACGGTAGATGGAATTGCGGGCGGAGTCGGAACCGACACGCTGCGTTCGGTCGAAGATATTCGCGGTTCGGCCTTTGACGATTTCGATGATGCGACCGGATTCTCCAGCATCAGCACCAATGCGGGCTCGAAGGGCACCTTCAACAACTTCCGTGGCGGGGCTGGTAATGACACGCTGATCGGAAACGGCGACAGTCAGCTCGATTATTTCGACGCGCCCCATAGCGTTACGGTCAATCTCACCGATCGCTCTGTGAACTCGACGACGGGTGTTGTTCATGGCGGCGACGGCATCGGCGATGACACTTTCTCCGGCGTCGACCGCGTTCGCGGTTCGCAGTTCTCCGACACCCTGATCGGCGGCCAGGTTGAGTTTAGCGCGTCCGGCAAGGCCGAATTCTTTGAAGGCGGCGCCGGTGACGACTTCATCAGTGGCGGCTCGGGCTTCGACTACGCCCGCTACATCGTCACGACCACGGATCTAACCGGTGTCCAGGTCATCAATCCCGTCACGCACAATCCTCTGACGGTTGGCATCTACGTCAATCTCGCGGCCGGCACCGTGATCGGCGATCCCCTGAACTTCGGAACCGACACGTTGCGCGGCATCGAAGGCATCGTCGGCAGCCTGATGGACGATATCTACGACGCCACGGGTTTCGGTCCGAACAGCGTCAATGCCAGTTCTCCCGGCATCGGCATCAACGAGTTCGAAGGCGGCGCCGGCAACGACACGATCATAGGCAACGGCAGCACCCGCATCTCCTTTTCGGGCGCGACCAGCGGTGTCACCGTCGACATGTCTGTCAACAACAATGGCTCCGGCACGGTGACCGGAGACGTATCGGTCGGGACCGATACATTCTCCGGCGTCTCGAGTATTCGCGGTTCAGCATTCGCCGACACATTGATCGGCTACAACAACGCGACGGGCATCCAGACTTTCGACGGGCGAGGCGGTGCCGACACCATCGACGGCAAAGGCGGATTCGATCGCGTCGTCTACAATCAGGATACGTCGGTCACCCACGGTATCACGGTGACGCTAACCGATACGGTGACCAACAGCGGCACGACCCACACGCTGACCGGCACAATCGGCAACAACGACGAGGTCGGTGCCGATCAGCTGTCAAACATTGAATCCATAACGGGCACCAACTTCGACGACGTGCTGCAGGTCACAGGCGTGACCACCGCTTCGAACTTCGGCACTATCGAGTTCGAAGGCGCGGGCGGTAACGATACGATTACCGGTGTCGGGGTCACCGGGACGACTACGCGTATTTCATATACCACCGCCGTGGGCGGGGTGGTGGTTACGTTTTCGGGTGCTGCTGGATCGGGGGTGGCCGATGGCGACACCACGACGGTCGGCCATGACACCTTCACCAACGTGCGCGATGTTGTCGGTGGGCTCTCCGACGATGTGATCACGGGTCGGTACAACGCAAGTCCCGTCGGCCTGGATAACCAGATCCTCCAGGGCGGCTCGGGCGGCAGCGATATCCTCGAGGGTGGCTCCGGCAACGATACCCTTTGGGGCGGCGACAACAATACAAACAACGGCACCGAGCGGTACGATGGAATTTCCGCGGCGGGCTTCGACGACCTCGATTACGCGAGCTACGCTGGCGCGAATGGAGGCGTGACGGTCAATCTTTTTGCCGGCACCGATGGCTCGGGTGACTTCGGCAATGCGTCCGGCGCCAACGCCGGCTCCGATACGCTGCGCAATATTGAAGGCGTCATCGGCTCCGCCTTCAATGACGTCTTCAATGGTGGCAATTACGCCTTCGAAACCTATCGCGGGGGCGGTGGCAACGACACCATCAATGGCAATGGCGGCCTCGACAATGCCGAGTACGCGGACGCGACACTGGGCATAACCGTCAATCTCGGGGCCGGCACCGTGAGCGGCATCGGCGGCGATGGCGGCATCGGCACCGACACGCTCCACTCGGTTGAATCGATCTGGGGCTCGTCACACAGCGACACATATGACGCCTCCACTTTCAACGGCGCGAGCGCCAACGCGGGTTCGCTCGATGGCGGGGCGTTTAACGTATTCCGGCCAGGCGACGGCGATGACACGATCACCGGCAACGGCGATACGGTCGTTGACTATTCGGATGCGCCGGTCGGCCTCACAATCGCGCTTGGCAATGGCTCGACGGTCGTCGGCGGCGCGGGCGTGGGCACCGACACATTCGTGTCCGGGGTCAACCAGGTCATCGGCACGAAATTCGCCGATCATCTCACCGGTACCAACAATCCGAACCTGACGTTCGAAGGCTTTGAAGGTGGCGGCGGCAACGACATCATTGACGGCGGCGGCGGCCTCGATCGCGCCTCCTATCATCTCGACGGCAACATCTCGACTGGCATCACCGTCAACCTGGCCGCCGGCACCGTGACTGGCGATCCCGTTCTGACAGGGACCGACACGCTGATCAGCATCGAAGCGATTACGGGGTCAGTGTTGGCCGACACCTATATCGCGACGGGTTTCGGGCCAGGCAGCGCCAATGCTGGCTCACTCGGCACCCTCAACGAATTCGAGGGCATGGCCGGTAACGACACGATCGTCGGTAACGGCAACACGCGCATCGCGTTTTATCACGCGACCGGCGGCGTCACCGTCGACCTGAATCTCACCACGGGCGCTGTCACCGGCGATTCCTCGGTCGGCATCGACTCGATCGACGCAGTCGGTGAGGTGAACAAGGTGCGCGGTTCGAATTTTGCCGACACCATCAGCGGCAACAATCTTGCCAACGTACTGGAGGGGATGAACGGCAACGATACGCTCACCGGCCATGGCGGGAACGACACGCTGACTGGCGGCAACGGGAGCGATACATTCGTCTTTGCGGATGGTGACGGCAACGATCTTGTGACCGACTATGCTGCCGGTGTGGACAAGCTCGACCTAACGGCCATTTCAGGGCTTAACACCCATGCGGATCTGGAAGCCCTGATGACCGAGAACAACGGCGCCGTGACGATCACCTTCAGCCCAGGCAACAGCATCGAAATCCACGCTGCGACCGGCACCCTCGACATCGCCACGATCCACGCGCATCAGGCGGACTTCCTGATCTGAGTGTTGCATCAGGCAAACGGCAATTGTGGGAGCGGCGTCAGAACGGACGGGTGGAAGCGCGCACAATCTTTTGAGCTCGCCTCCAGCACAGTTCGAACTCGATGCGCTGCGCCCTGAGAGGTCCGCTTGTGGCGCCTAGCGGACCACGGATAAGGACGTTTCCAAGTCCGCACCTGATCGCAAAGCGGACCTCGGTACGTGCCGATCCTGCGACGCTCGGCTGGTCTCGATCGTTTTCACTGTCCGGACCTTGGCGACGTAGTTGCTCCACCGCTTGAGGGCTTCTTAATGCGTGTTGTGATCTGCGGCGGCGGCGTCATCGGCGCTTGCACGGCCTATTTCCTGGCGCGCCGGCGGATCGACGTCACCGTGGTGGAGCGGCTCGAGGTCGCCTCCTGCGCCTCGGGCAAGGCGGGCGGCTTCCTGGCACGCGACTGGTGTGCGGGCAGCGCGCTCGATGCGCTGGCGCGGCGCAGCTTTGCGCTTCACGCGAGCCTGCACGAGGAGATCGGCAGCTGGAGCTATCAGCGCGTGTCCGCATACAGCGGCCTCGTCGTTCCCGACGCCGACAAGCGACGGCACGCGGCAGCCAAACTCAACTGGCTCTCCGACGGCGTGCTCATCGGCGCGGAGCTCAGCACACCCGAAACGACCGCGATGGTGAACCCGCACGCGTTCACCTCAGGGATGATGCGCGCCGCCGAGCAGCACGGCGCGCGGCTGCGGCATGGCGAGGTTACCGGCCTCGTCCGCCGCGGCGATGCGGTCGCGGGCGTCGAGGCTGGCGGCGAGACGATCGCGGCAGACGCGGTCGTCATTGCGCTGGGACCGTGGTCGCTGCGCGCCGCACAGTGGCTGCGCCTGCCGCTGGTGTTCGGGCTGCAAAGCCCAAGCCTCGTCTACGACACCGGCACGGACGTGCCGGCCGAGGCGCTCTTCCTCGACTGGCAAGGGGATAGCGGAGAAACCATCGGGGTCGAGGTGTTCCCGCGCGCCGACGGTAGCACGCACATCGCCGCGCTCTCGAGCCAGGGCCCGCTCCCGATGGACCCGGCCGACGTCAGGCCCGACCCCGATGGCCTGAAGGCCACGCAGGCGATTTGCGAGCGCATCTCGCCGGCGTTCCGCCCGGAGCGCATCGTCGCGCGGCAGTCCTGCTTTCGCCCGGTGACGCAGGATGGCCTGCCGCTGATCGGACCGGTGCCCGGCAGCGCGGGCGCCTATATCGCAACCGGGCACAGCGTCTGGGGCATCCTCAACGCACCGGCGACCGGCGAGGCGCTGGCGGAGCTGATCGCCGAGGGCCGCGCGCGAACGACCGACCTAACACCCTTCGATCCGGCGCGCCTGCGCCCGCTCGACCCGGATCAGGTCCGCATCGCTTAACGACGCGCGGATGCTAAGCTGCGCCGTCATCGGGAGGATCAGATGGACTTCACCGGCAAGGTCGCGCTCGTCACCGGCGGCGGCAACGGCATCGGACGCGCGACCTGCGCGGCGTTCGCCCGCCAGGGCGCGAAGGTGGTGGTGGTGGACCGCGACACTGCCGGCGCGGAAGCCACCGTCGGCATCATCCGGCAGAACGGGGGCGAAGCGCTTGCCATGACGGCCGACGTCACGCGCTCCGCCGACGTGAAGGCCTATGTGAAGGCGGCAATCGATCAATTCGGCAGGATCGACTGCTTCTTCAACAATGCCGGCATCGAGGGGAAGGTCGCGCCGACCGCCGAATACGACGAGGCGATGTTCGACGCGGTGCTCGGCGTCAACGTGAAGGGCGTGTTCCTCGGGCTGCGTCACGTGCTCCCCGAGATGATCCGCCAGGGCGGCGGCGCGGTGGTCAACACCGCCTCCGTCGCCGGCCTGGTCGCGACCCCAGGGATGCCGGCCTATGTCGCCTCGAAGCACGCCGTGATCGGGCTCACCAAGGCGGCGGCCGGCGAAGTCGCGCGCAAGGGCATCCGCGTCAACGCCGTGTGTCCGGGGCCGGTCGACACGCGCATGATCCATGCGCTCGAGGAGCAGCTTGCGCCGGGCGACGCGGCGTCGGTCGAGGAACGCTACAAGTCAGCGATCCCGAGCGGGCGCTACACGACGCCGGACGAGATCGCCAACATGGTGCTGTTCCTGTGCTCCGACCTCGCCGCCAATATCACAGGCGGACAGTATGTCGTCGACGGCGGGCGCACCGCGACGGGCGGCGCGGTGACCAATCTGATGACGCGGTAGGTTTCGATCGCTGGAGAACTGGCGCGCCCGGAGAGATTCGAACTCCCGACCCCCAGATTCGTAGTCTGGTGCTCTATCCAGCTGAGCTACGGGCGCTTGGTACCGTCGCGGGCCTCAAAGGCCCGCCTGCGGAACGGGCGCATAGCTATAGGGTCGCCTCCGTGATGGCAAGCGAGAGATAGCCCGCCTCAGGCGCGGGCCCGCTCGCCGCGCCGCGCGCCGATGTCGACCGCGCGGTCCGGGATGATCAACCGGAAGGTTGCGCCGATCGTGCCCTCGACCAGGCGGATCTCGCCGCCGTGCGCGCGGATGAGCTCCGCCGCGATCGCAAGACCGAGCCCCGAGCCGCCGCGTCGGGTCGAGCCCTGGAACGCCTCGAACAGATGCGCGCGCGCCCTCTCGGGAACGCCGGGCCCCGTGTCGGAGATTTCGATCGCCACCACTGCGCCTTCACGCCGGCCCGTGATGCGCAGCTGATCGCGCCCAGGCTCGTTCGGCGCGCGGCTTTCCAGCGCCTGGAGCCCATTGCGCGCGAGATTGAGGATGACGCGGAACAGCTGCTCGGAATCCGCATCGACCAGGAGCCCGCGCTCGACCGAGGTGATCCAGCGCACGCGCGACTCGGGCGAGATACCGAGCGTCTCGCGCACGTCCTCGACGAGGGGTTCGAGTGCGAGCCGCTTGCGCTCCGGCGGCGCCTCCCGCACCTGGCCATAGGACAGCGTCGACTGGCAGAACGCGATCGCGCGCTCGAGCGACTGCATCAGCTTCGGCGCAAAGCGCTGCACGTTCGGGTCTGGCACGCTCGCGAGCCGGTCGGAGAAGAGCTGCGCCGAAGCGAGCAGGTTGCGCAGGTCGTGATTGATCTTCGACACCGCCAGGCCGAGTGCGGCGAGATGACTCTTCTGCTGCAGCATCGAGGCGAGATCGCGCTGCATCGCGCCGAGTTCGCGCTCCGCGATGCCGATCTCGTCGGTGCGGCTGGACGGCACGACGATGTGCGAGGCGTTTTCCGGGTCCTCGCGGAAGCTCACCATATTGGTGGTCAGCCGGTTGAGCGGCCGCACGAACAGGTAGTGGAGCGAGAGATAGACCAAGGTCGCGGTGATCGCGGAGATAAGGAGAGAGAGCAGCAGGATGTTGCGCGAGAACGCAAACATCTTGGCGCGCAACTGGCCCTCGTCGATCAGGATCTCGATGAAGTCTGTGCCGGGCGGCCCCTGCCCGACGATGCGCATGACGTCGGTATCACGCGCGAAGAACAGTGTGCCGAGCGCGTTCCAGATCGCGCGCATCGAGGAGGTCTCGCGCAGATCGATGTCGTGATGGATTTCGTGCGGCATGTCGTTCGCGGCAAGCAGCTTGCGCTGGTTGCCCATCTTGACCGCCACCATCCTGGCGCCGAGGTTGTCCAAAACCTGCTGAACCACGTTCTCCGGCAGCTTGAACTTGTCCGGCTGGTTCGCAATTTCGCTCGGGTCGTTGTTCGCATTCAGCACGATCGCGACGGTGCGCGCGACGGCGAGGCGATCGGCGAGCCAGTTGAGGCGGAAGTTGGCGATCGACGGCACATAGATCAGCACTTCCGCGAGCATCACGAACAGGATCGTGAGGAGCAGAAGCTTGCCCGACAGACCGAAGCGCGAGCCGCGCTCCGTGTCGTTCTCAGTCGATGGCGCCGTCATGTTGCCCGGTATAGCTCAGCCGAATCTGCGCAGGAAGTTTATCAGGCGGCGCAGCCTGGGATTGTTCAAACTTGGCGTAAAATATCCGATCGCCGCGCGCTTCCCGATTTCCGACAAGGTCGGATACGGAACCACAATTCCGGTCATCGCGCGGATATTCAGCCCGCGTGACAGCGCCAGCGTCCATGTTGTGATCAGCTCCCCCGCCTGATTCCCGACAATGGTTGCGCCGAGAATGCGGCCGTTCTTTGCAGTGACGACCTTGATGTGACCTTCGGTCGCGCGTTCCGCCTGCGCACGGTCGTTGTCGTGATACGGCCAGCGCAGCACGCGGATCTCCTTGTGGCGGCGGCGCGCCTGCACTTCGGTCAGCCCGACGTGCGCAAGCTCGGGCTCGGTGAAGGTGGCACGCGGGATCAAGTCTTCGTTTACCCTCGCGCGCAGACGAAACAGCGCGTTGCGGATCACGATGCCGGCGTGCTCGTTCGCCGCATGCGTGAAGTGCCCCCCGGCAACATCGCCGATCGCGTAGACGCGGCTGTTTGTCGTCTTCAGCCCCCTGCCGACGGAGATACCAGCACCATCATATTTGATCCCGGCCTTCTCCAGTTCAAGGCGGGTGACGTTGGCGCGGCGCCCGGTCGCAATCAAAAGATTTGATCCTTCAATCGTTTCCTCGCCCTGCGACGTCTCGATGACCGCCGCAATCCCGCCGTCGGTATGGCCGATGCGTGTCACCTTGACGCCGGAGCGAATGACGACGCCTTCGCGCGCGAGGTGCTCGAGCACGATCGCGGTACATTCGGGATCGTCCGCAGCAAGCGGCACCGCCGCTTCCAGCACGGTGACTTTCGCGCCGAGCCGACGGTGTGCTTGCGCAAGCTCGAGGCCGACCGCTCCGGCACCGATGATGATCAGATGCTCGGGACATTGCTTGAGATCGAACACCGTCTCGTTGGTGAGATACGGCGTCTCAGCGAGGCCGGGTATCGGCGGGATCGCGGGCGACGAGCCGGTGGCGATGACGAAACGCCGCGCCTTGATCTCGAACTTGTCGCCGACGGCGACAGTCCTGGAGTCCGTGAAGCGTGCCGCGCCTTCGATCACCTGCACGCCCAGCCCGGCGAAGCGCTCCCGGGAATCATTCGGCGCAATGGCCGCAATGACCCCATGCACGTGCGCGTGCACCTTGGCGAAATCGATCTCCGCGCGCTGCTGGGTAATACCGAAGGGCGGTACGCGGCGCGACGCGACCGCGTGCTTCGCTGCGGCAAGCAAGGCCTTCGACGGCACGCATCCGTAATTGAGGCAGTCGCCGCCCATCCTTCCCTGTTCGATCAGCACAACCGGAACGCCGAACGCTGCCGCGGCGGCGGCGACCGACAGGCCGCCCGAGCCGGCGCCGATCACGCAGATGTCGGGAGTCAAAATCTCGGCCACGCCCCCTCGCCAACGCTCAGGTGAGAGGCGCAGGGCTCGAGCGCGCGTGGCGCTGCTTGAGCCGCTTGATCACAACCGGGATGAGCGCGAGTGCGCCGAGCGCCGCAAATGCCGCGAGAAGCTGCGGCGTCACGAGCGCGCCGATATCGAGATGGATCGGACACCCGGTTTGGCCTGCCGCGAGGCATGCGCGGTAAGGCCCTTCCTGCGCGGCGAGCACGCTGTCGAGCCCGGAGCCGAAAAACGCGAACGCAAACGTCGCCGGCACGATGCCGATGGCGGTTGCCGTCATGAAGGTGCGTAGCTTCACGCCGGCAACGGCCGGCACCAGGTTGACCAGGAAGAACGGAAACGCCGGCACAAGGCGGAGGAACAGGAGATAGCTGAAGGCGTCGGCACGAAAGCCCGCGGCGAGCTTGCAGGCGAGCGGGCCGGCACGGCGCACGAGATTCTCGCCGCATGCGCCCTTCGCCACCAGGAAGATGATCGTTGCGCCGATTGTTGCGCCGATCACACTCGCCGATCCACCGACCAGCGCACCGAATAGGATGCCGCTGGTGATGGTCAGGATCAGCGCGCCTGGAATCGAGAGCGCGACCACCACAATGTAGATTGCGATGAAGACGGCGAGCGCCGCGATCATGTGGTGGGCCATGAACGCGTCGATCGCCATGCGATGGCGCACCAGGGTTTCCAGCGAAAGGTTGCGGTGCGCGCCGGTCGCGAATACCGCCGCCATGGCGACCAACACCACGACGACCGGTGCAAACCGTCGCACCTGGCCTCGGACCCTGCTCATCGCGCCGGTCTCGGCTGGTCGTTCGATACCCATGGCGGTACGTTTGCGGGCGTTCCTCGTCTTTGACCCCAAACCTATACACGAGAGCGTTAACGAACGAGAGTTCTCACCGTATTTTGAGGCTCGGTCGCGGCGCGTTCCCGCCGGTGTGAGCGGGCCCCCGGGCGCTGATCTTGCGGCAGATGACCCACGCCTACAGCACAGGGCTTGCGTTGACTTCCGGCCCCCCGCTCACCTATAAGCCGCGCCAAGCTTGAGCGGGCAGCCTGCCGGTTTCAGCGCAAATTCAGCCATCCGGCGCCGCCCATCCGAGATTTTCAGCGCCTGGGCCGCGACCAGCGGAGTTTTCCCCGTGAAACGGACCTATCAACCCAGCAAATTGGTGCGCAAGCGCCGCCACGGCTTCCGGGCGCGCATTGCCACGAAGGGCGGACGCAAGGTCCTCAGCGCACGGCGTGCACGGGGGCGAAAGCGATTGTCGGCATAGGCGGCATCGGCAGCATCGGCATGCAGCGGCTGAGAGAGCGGGCGGACTTTCTGGCCGCATCCAGAGGCGCCAGGGTTCCCGCAGGGGCATTCATCCTGCAGGTTCGCGCGCGCGACGACAGCGCC
>Ga0310810_10009195_pt1 | contig 11420 bp, 11 predicted proteins | sample NCmetagenome_FD_207641 | JGI IMG/M metagenome (GOLD analysis project Ga0310810, IMG submission 207641) | Soil microbial communities from experimental microcosm in Duke University, North Carolina, United States - NC | ecosystem: Engineered > Artificial ecosystem > Soil microcosm > Unclassified ... | reverse complement strand
AATCCAAGCCGCCGGCGCGTAAAAGACATCCGCGGCGCTGGCCATCATGCCCGCCGCGGCATCAGGTTTCGATTTCAACAGGAAGCGCTGCCATGGACATGAAGGCATTGAAGGCACGACTGTGGAGCCTCGCGTCGTCCGATACCGGCCAGGATCTGGTCGAGTACGCGCTGCTCGCATCGTTGATTGCCATCGTCGCGTTTGCCTCGGTGGCCCAGGTCGGCAACACGATCGACACGGTGTTCTGGAAGGCGATTGCTTCAGCCAATGTCTAACACGCTTCCCCTGATCGTCGTCGCGGCTGCGGCCATTAGCGCAGCGGTCATCGACGTACGGATCCGCCGTGTTCCGAATCTCCTCAACGGCAGCATTGCGCTCATCGGGCTTGGTCTCGCCGCCATGGGGCTGGGACGCATCGGCATCTGGCTCGCGCTTGCCGGTTGCCTCGTCGGCCTGGCGCTCATGCTGCCCGGATATCTGATTGGTGCAACGGGCGGCGGCGACGTGAAGCTGCTGGCTGCCGTTGGCACGCTGCTCGGCCCGGGGGCCACGCTTCGTGCTTTTGTCGCCAGCGCGATTGCCGGTGGGCTCATTGCCATCTACGTCGCGTGGCGCCGTGGCCGTCTGGCTGACACGGTCGTGGGCACAAGTGCGCTTGTCGCGTCAGCCGGCGCCTGCATTCACGACATCACCGAACCTCGGCGTGACAACCGCTTCGCGTACGCACCTGCGATCGCCGTGGGTGCCATCGTGGCCGCGCTCGTTTAGGCGAAAGGATCGCACCATGAGACCTCAGTGGATGCGTTGGCGCCGCGACGATCGGGGAACAGCCCTGATCGAGATGGCATTCACACTGCCGCTGCTGCTCTTCATTTCGCTCGGCATCATCGAGTTCGGGCGCGCGTTCCAGGTCTGGCAGATTCTGACCAATGCCGCCCGTGAAGGTGCGCGCGTCGCGGTGTTGCCCGGCATCAGCGATTCCATGGTCACGGCGCGTGTCCAGGAGTACATCGCCGTCGGCGTGCCGGACCCGAGCGTGACGCCGACGATCACCATCCAACGAAACGCCGCCATCTCGTACGGCTCGGGAACAGCGACGGGCTCGAAGGTCAGCGTGAGTTATCCCTACAAATTCATGGTTCTGAACGGCATCGCAAAGCTCGTTGTCGCGAATACGACGGTGGGCAGTGACTTCACGATGGCCACGTCGGCAACGATGCGCAACGAAAACTAGCGACAGATGAGGCCCTAGATATGAATCGCATCCGCATCTTCATCGTGCTTGCTTTGGCGATTACCGTGGGTGGCGCGTTTGCCCTCGCGACCTATCGTTGGCAGAAAACGCCAACAACGGTCGTCGAGAAGCTGCCGACCCGCCCGGTCGTCGTCGCGGTCGCAAATCTCGACCTCGGAGCGTCGCTGCGCCCTGAGGACGTCCGCACGATCGACTGGCCGGCGGAGTCGGTTCCCGCAGGCGCATTCGAGCACGTCGAAGACGTGGTCGGCCGCGGCCTCATCCAGCCCATCGTGCAGAACGAGGCGATTCTCCCGAACAAGCTCGCATCCAAGGACGCCGGAGCCGGCCTGGCGCCGGTGATTCGGCCCGGGTATCGCGCGCTGTCAGTACGCGTCAACGACGTCATCGGCGTAGCCGGCTACGTGCTGCCCGGCACCCATGTCGATGTCGTGGTGACCATCAGTCCGACGCAGGGGACCGGCGACGTCACCTCGAAGATCGTTCTGACCAACGTCGAAGTGCTTGGCTCGGGCACGAAGATCGAACGCGATACCGAGCAAGGCAAGCCGATTGCGGTCACTGTCGTCACAGTGCTGGTCAATCCGGCCGAAGCGGAGAAGCTCACGCTCGCAAGCACCGAAGGAAAGATCCAGCTCGCGCTCCGCAACCCGCTCGATCCCGCGGCGCCGCCGACCCCCGGCATCCGGCCTGCGGCACTGCTCGGCTACCTCGCGCCACGTCCGGTGATGCGCGTCGCCGGCGGACCGCCGAGAGCACTTGTTCCGGTGGCGCCCCTCGCGCCTCCCGTCCCGACCGTCGAAATCATTCGTGGTGACAAACGCACGCAGGAAACCGTGCGCCAGGAGTAGCCCGATGAACGCCATTACACGTCAGAGACGGAACTTTCACTGCATGCGCATCGGCGGCGTGTTGATTCTCGTAATCGCCGTCTGGGGTACGCTCGGTTTGCAGGCGCAATCAATTACCGAGGCGAATACCGTCAGCGGCGCCGCGGCGAGCGCGGCGGGCCCGGTGGCGGCCGCGGGCGCGGCGGCCGCGGCGATCGCGGAACTGCCAGAGACGGTCGTTCCGAAACCCGCTACGAGCTCGAAGGCTGATGCCGATCCGACGAGTGCCAGTCCGATCGTTGACGCGCCGCCCCCCGTGACCGCTCCGCGCACGGGTGCGGCTCGGACGGCGACTGGCGCGAGGGCGCCCAAGGCGGCGGCGAGTCCCGCAGCGGATACGCCGGCGGCAGCTCCGGCCGCGGCCAGAGCGGACGGCGGCGCTCCGATCGAGTCCACCAACACGGTCGAGATCATGGTTGGTCAATCGACGGTGCTCGACGTCGGCACACCGATCACGCGCATCTCGCTGACCAGTCCGGATGTGGCCGACGCGCTCGTCACCTCCTCGAAACAGTTGCTGGTGAACGGCAAAACGCCGGGCGCGATCTCGATGTACGTCTGGGATCGCCAGGGCGCGCTCCGTCGCTACGACCTGATCGTGCAGCGCGACATCTCGCGACTGTCCGAGCAGCTGACGACGCTGTTTCCGGGCGAAGCGATCACCGCACACAGCTCGGGGAAAAACATCGTCCTGTCCGGCAATGTGACGAGCAAGGAGGCGGTCGACCGCATCGTCAACGTTGCTGCGGGATTCACCGATAAGCGCGAAGAAGTGGTCTCGTTGATGCAGATCGCACCCGTGCCGACCGATCAGGTGCTTCTGCATGTCCGCTTTGCCGAAGTGAGCCGGAGCGCATTGACTGAGGTCGGTGCGTCGCTCTTCACCAGCGCGACGGGCATTCACAACACGATCGGGCGAGTTACCACGCAGCAGTTCCCGTCGGCGTCGTTCGACTCGATGCAGTGGACGAAAGACAACGGCGATTTCGGCTCGGACGTGACGTCGGCTTCGGGCAAGCTCACGTTCAGCGACTTCCTGAACCTGTTCGTGCTCAGCGAAAAATACGACCTCGGCATTCTGATCCGTGCGCTTCAGTCGCGTGGTCTCTTCCAGAGCCTTGCCGAGCCGAATCTGGTCGCGGAAAGCGGGAAGGAAGCGAGCTTCCTCGCCGGCGGCGAGTTCCCAATCCCGATCGCACAGGGGTCCGGCGCGAACATCGGCGTGTCCGTGATGTTCAAGGAATACGGCGTCCGCCTTGGCTTCACGCCGGTCATCAACGGCGATCGCGTGCACTTGAAGGTGAGGCCCGAGGTCAGCACGCTCGACTTCGCCAATGCCGTGCAGCTTGCCGGCTTCCGGATTCCGGCGCTCACGACCCGCCGCACCGAGACCGAGATAGAGCTTCGCGATCGACAGACGTTCGCGATTGCCGGACTGCTGAACAACAGCATGACGTCGACGATGCAGAAGATCCCCGGCATCGGCGACATCCCCGTGCTCGGACTGCTGTTCAAAAGCAAGGCGGCGCAGAAGAACCGCACCGAGCTGGTGGTGATGATCACGCCGGAGATTCTCCGTGCCGGTTCTGTGGGCGTCACCGGACAGTTGCCGCGCCAGGAAGAGCCCTACCTGCCTGGCCTGCCGCAGAACCGATCGATTGCACCGCCTCCGCCGGCCTTCCCGACGGGCGCTGGAACCGGACCCGGTCAGTAAACCTTGGTCGCTGCCGATAGTTGGGGAGGAAGCCATGCTGAAGCGCCTTCGCAATCTGTGCTTCGACGAGCGCGGGATGTCCTTTGCCTTCGTAGGCATCGGCTTGATGACGTTCATGGCCGCGACCGCGCTGGCCGTGGACGTCGGCATGTTCATGACGGCGCGGACGCAGGCGCAGACGTCTGCTGACGCCGGGGCGTTGTCTGGCGTGACGGCGCTCGTCTTCAACAACTGGGACAATCGCACCGCATCCGGACCTGCCGTTCAGAGCGCGATAAGCGCCTCCCAGCAGAACACCGTGATGGGTGCCGCCGTCTCGGTGCAGCCGACGGACGTGACATTTCCGAACGATTCGTTTGGTCAGCCCAATCGAGTCAAGGTCGATGTGTACCGCACCGCGGGGCGGAGCAATCCCGTCACGACGCTTCTGGGATCGCTGCTCGGCCACTCCACGATCGACATCGCCGCCACAGCGACGGCAGAGGCAGCACCCGCCGGCGGCATGACGTGCGTCAAGCCGTTCATCATTCCCGACAAGTGGATTGAGAACACGAACCCGCCGTGGGATATGAACACCAGCGTGTTCGACAAGTACGACAACAAGGGAATCGTTCTCAATCCGCATGACGATTACGACCCGACGATGGGATACAGCATGATGGATAAGGGCACCCTCCTCATCCTTCGTGCCGGATCGGGCAACAACATTCAGCCGACGTTCTACTACTCGTGGAACATGCCCGGCAACACCCAGGGCGTTATAGGGGCCGAGTGGTACCACGACAACATCGTGAACTGCAACACCACTGTCGTCTCCCCGGGCGACGTGGCGATTCAGGAACCCGGCAACATGATGGGTCCGACCACGGACGGGCTTGCAGAACTGAAGCTCAAGGATCCGGGCGCCTACTGGGACGGCGCGCACGGCACATACGTGAGCACGATGAATCCCAGCCCGCGTGTATTTCCAATTCCGCTCTATAACCCCGACGAGTATGACTTAGGGAAAAAGACCGGACGCAACGCGACGCTGCACGTGACCGGCTTTATCGGCTTCTTCCTTGAAGACGTCTCGGGCAACGAGGCGTACGGGCGAGTCTTTCCAATCACCGGGGTCTCTGCGGCGACGACGCCCACGCCGACAGCCCCTCTTGCATACGTGATCCGGCTGGTGCAGTAACGATGGTTCGACTTTCAAGCGTCATTGTCAGCGACGACAACGGGTTTCGATCACAGCTCGGAGCGCTGCTCCGGGCTGCGGCCGTTCCAGTCCGCGTCACCGATGATCGATTCCCGCGTGAAGGGCTCACACCCGATGTCGTCGTTGTCGATGGCCGGGCCGGCACGCAATCCACCATGCAGACGGTCGAGCGCGTCAGAATTGCGGCGCCGACCGCCAATATCTTCTTCGTGGCACAGGATGCCGCTCCTGAATTGATCCTGCATTCGATGCGGGCAGGCGCGAACGAGTTCCTGACGTGGCCGCCGGCACGCGAGACGCTCGACGACGCCATCCGCCGGATGGCCGCGCGGCTCGAAGCGATTCCGGGCGACCGGTCGGTGACGACGAGGTTGGCGTTCTTCGGTGCCAAGGGCGGCGTTGGAACAACGACGGTCGCCGTCAATTGCGCCGTCGAAATTGCGCGTCTCGGCAACCGGGCGACGCTCTTGGTCGACCTGAAGCCTGGTCTTGGTGAAGCGTCGCTCTTTCTCGGGCTGCGCAGCCGTTACACGCTGCTCGATGCACTCGACAACCTGCACCGGCTCGATGCGGAATTCCTGCGCGAGCTGGTCGTCAAGCACAAGTCGGGCCTGGAGCTGCTCGCCGGATCGACGAACTTCGAGCGTCCCGGTGCGGAGGACAGCGGCGCGATCGAGGAGCTCTTGAAGATTCTCGGCCGCTATTACGAATACATCGTGATCGACGCGGGCAACGACATCACGCCTTGTGCGACGGCCGCGTTGTACGCGTCGGACAAGATTTGCCTCGTGACGAATCCAGATGTGCCGTCGGTGCGAAACGCACAGCGGCTCGTGGAGAAAATCACCCAGCTCGGCGCATCGAGTGACCGCTTTCGCGTCGTGCTCAACCGGGCCGCGGAGCCGTTTCCCATTCCGCTGGCGCAGATTGAAAGCGCGCTCGGCCACGAGATCGCGCAGGTGTTCCCGAGCGACTACAAGGTCGTGTCCTCGGCGCTGAACTCGGGTGTGCCGCTGGCGCTGACTGGGAATACCGACCTGGCGGCGCAGTTCGATCGATTCACGCGGACCATTCTGAATCAAGACGGCGATGTTGACAGCGCCGTCGGCCCGCGCAAGGGTCCGCTCCGTCTCGAACGCATCATGTCCATCTGGTAAACAACCATGCAGCAGCAGGGCACGTTAGGCATTTCGGGCATTCCACCGTCTTCTCCGATCGGCCGGCCTGCAGCGGCGCCGCCGACACAACCGCGCGCCACGCAACCACGGCCGCAGTACCTCGAGCTTCGTTCGCAGGTGCATCGGAAGCTGCTCAACCGCCTGAACCTCGAGGCGCTTGCCCAGACGGAGCGTGGACGGGCGGAGAACGAAATCAGGGCTCTGCTCGCGCAGCTGCTGGCCGAAGAGAACACGCCGATCAGTCTTTCGGAACGGGAGTCGCTGTTTGCCGAAGTCCTCGACGATGTCTTCGGCCTCGGGCCGCTGGAGCCGCTGCTGCGCGACCGCGGGGTCAACGACATCCTCGTCAACACGCACAAGCACGTGTTCGTCGAGCGACGCGGCATCCTCGAGCGGGTGCCGACGACGTTTCAGGACGACCGTCAGCTGCTGCGGGTGATCGATCGCATCGTCAGCGGTGTCGGCCGCCGGATCGACGACAGTTCGCCAATGGTCGACGCTCGTCTTCCGGATGGTTCGCGTGTCAACGCCATCATCCCGCCGCTGGCCGTGGATGGCCCGCTGCTGTCAATCCGGCGTTTTCCGGCGGAACGGCTGAAGGCCGATGACCTCGTCTCGCTGAAGGCGCTGACGCAGCCGATGCTCGAGTTCCTGTCGCATTGTGTCCGGGCACGCCTCAACGTACTCATCAGCGGCGGCACCGGCGCAGGCAAAACGACGCTGCTCAACGTGCTGTCCAGCTTCATTTCCGAGCACGAGCGCATCGTCACCATTGAGGATGCGGCGGAACTGCAGCTGCGCCAGGAACATGTCGCCAGACTCGAGACGAGGCCGCCGAACGTTGAAGGAAAAGGCGGCGTTCGTCAGCGGCAGCTCGTGATCAACGCCCTGCGTATGCGTCCCGATCGCATTGTCGTCGGCGAGGTCCGCGGCGAGGAAGCGCTCGACATGCTGCAGGCGATGAACACCGGCCACGACGGCTCACTGACGACCGTCCACGCCAACTCGCCTCGCGATGCGCTGACGCGTATCGAAACGATGATCGGCATGGGCGCCACCAATCTTCCCGAGAAGGCCATGCGTCATCAGGTGGCGTCCGCGATTCAGATCGTCGTTCAGCAGACGCGTCTCAGCGACGGCACCCGCAAGATCACCAGCGTCTCGGAGATCACCGGTATGGAGGGCGACATCATCTCGATGCAGGAGATCTTCATGTTCGAAAAGATCGGCGTCTCGGCCGAGGGCAAGGTCATCGGCAAGTTCCGGCCGACCGGCGTGCGCCCGAAGTGCTCCGATCGTCTGCGCGCCGCCGGGATCCAGCTTCCGGCCTCCATGTTCGAGGGCGTGGTCGAGGTGCGGTGATGATTTCAGCCCTGATCGTGTTCGTGATCGTGACCATCACGGTGATGGTGATCGCCCTCAGAGTGTGGGCGGCCGCCGCGGCCTCGATCAATAGGAAGCGGCTCGATGAGCGCCTTCGCGAGGTCGGCCAGAACATTGATATCCCGGCTGATGTCTCGGTGATCAACCAGCTCTCGCAAGGAAGGCTGTCCGGGGTTGAGAAGGTGCTCGGCCGTACGTCGATGGGGCCGAAGCTGTCGAAGCTCATCGAGCAGTCCGGCACGCAGACGACCCCAAGCACGATCGTCGTGTCAAGCGCGTTTACCGCGTTTTCCGCCTGGTTCATCACCGGTCTGTTCGTGCACATGCCGTTTGCCGGCCCGATCGCTCTGATTGTGGGAGGGTCGCTCCCGACCCTCTGGCTGCGGCGTCGCCGCACCCTCCGCCTGCGGAAGTTCGAAGAGCAGTTCCCGGAAGCGCTCGACATGCTGTCGCGCGCGATGCGCGCGGGACACGCCTTCCAGACGGCGCTCGGAACGACCGGCGACGAGATGGCCGCGCCCGTCGGTGAGGAGCTGAAGAAGGTCTTCGATCGCCAGAATTTCGGGTTGCCTCTCAACGACGCGCTCCTGGAGCTGGCCGAGCGGATCCCGCTCGTCGACGTGAAGTTCTTCATCACGGCCGTCGCCATTCAGCGCGAGAGCGGCGGCAACCTGGCCGAGATCCTCGACAACCTGGCGTACGTCGTCCGGGAACGCTTCAAGGTTCTGCGTCAGGTGAGAACCCACACGGCACACGGGCGGTTCACCGGCTTTGTGCTGCTGGCGTTGCCGGCGGGTCTTGCCGTCGCGCTCTCCTTCATCGCGCCGGCACAGATGCACCTGCTGTTCACCGAGCCGATGGGGCACATGATGATCGTCGGCGCGATTGTGATGCAGACGATCGGTTTCTTCTGGATTCGCAAGGTCATCAAGATCGAGGTGTAGTCCGATGCTGCTGGCCCTCTTCGCGTTTGTCTGCGGATCGCTGCTGGTCGCGGCGGCTGCCAAGGCCCTGTCGCCGCGCTCGGCGACGATCGGGGATCGTCTCGAAGAAATCGTGGGCGTCCAGACGAAGGCGCCGGAAGACTCACGATTCACCAAGACGCTGACCGATGCGTTCATGCGCATCGGGCGCGCTGCTCCCAAGCCCGTCGGCGAAATGGGAAAGCTGCGCGCCAGGCTCGTGTCGGCCGGCTATCGCGCCGAGGAGGCACTCGTCCTGTTCGTCGGCATCCGCGTCGGATGCTCGCTGGCGTTCTTTTCGATTGCCTCGCTGCCGTTCATGCTGCGGGCGGGTCTCATGACCGCGCTCATCGCCGCCGGCATTGGCTACATTCTGCCGGGAATGGTGCTCGCGCGCCTGGCGAAACGGCGCCAGCACCGCATGCGCCTGTCGCTGCCTGACGCGCTCGATCTGCTCGTGGTCAGCGTCGAAGCGGGCCTTGGTCTGGATCAAGCCGTCCAGCGCGTGGCCGACGAGCTGTCGCTGGTGCACCCGGAGTTGTCGGAAGAACTTCGCCTCGTGCACCTCGAGGTTCGTGCCGGAACGGCTCGCGCCGATGCCTTGAAGAATCTCGCGAATCGAACGCAGCTCGACGACTTGTCCTCGCTCGTCACGATGCTCGTGCAGACCGACAAGTTCGGGACGAGCGTCGCGCAATCGCTGCGCGTGCACTCGGACTCGCTGCGCACCAAGCGTCGTCAGCGGGCTGAAGAATCCGCCGCCAAAACCGGCGCGAAGATGGTCTTTCCGCTGGTCTTCTGCATCTTTCCGGCGATCTGGGTCGTGACGATCGGTCCGGCAGCCATCAAGTTCGTCCAGGTGCTCGTCCCGATGGCGCGGGACATGTGAGATGAGCATGGCCGTCAATTCGCTCGCAGAGGTCGCCACTAACGAACTGGCAGCTCCGCCGCTGCCGCACACGGTCGCGGAAACCGGATTGAGCGTCGATCAGATCGAACAGCTGATGATCAAGACGCTGCACACCGGCGAGTTGACCGGCGTGGCGCTGGCCGAGCGCGTCTGTTTGCCCTACTCGCTGCTCGAGCCGCTCATCGAGCGGCTCCGTGCCGAGCACCTCATCGAAGTGCGCGGCGCGACGGGATCGGGCACGGCTGGCTATCGGTACGCCTTGACCGATCTCGGCCGCGACCGCGCGAGGCAGTACCTCGACATCAATCGATACGTTGGTCCGGCGCCGGTGTCGTTGGCGAGCTACGTCGCGGTCATGGACACGCTGCGACAAGCCCGCGGCTATATCGATCGCGGACGGCTCGAGGAAGGCTTCTCGCATCTCGTCGTGCCCGGCAGCCTGTTCGATCAGCTGGGGCCCGCCGTCAACGCGGGAAAAGCCATCTTTCTCTTCGGCCCTCCGGGCAACGGCAAGACCGTCATCGGCGAGGGCCTCGGCCGCGCGCTCGGCGGCCATATGTACGTTCCATACGCCATCGACGTCGAAGGGCAGATTGTTACGGTGTTCGATCCAATCTGCCACGAGACGATCGAAGAAGAGGGGCTCGCTTCGCGGCTGATCGCCGAGGAACCTCGCGATCGTCGATGGGTTCGAATCCGTCGGCCGATTGTCATCGTCGGCGGTGAACTCACGCTGTCGATGCTCGACCTGAACTTCAATCCCATTTCCAAGTACCACGAAGCACCGCTGCAGATGAAAGCCAACGGCGGCGTGCTGCTGGTTGACGATTTCGGACGGCAGCGCATGCGGCCGGAAGATCTGTTGAACCGCTGGATCGTCCCGCTCGAGAGCCGCGTTGACTACCTGACCCTTCACTCGGGGAAGAAGTTTCAGGTGCCGTTCGACGTACTGAGCGTGTTTGCCACGAACCTCGACCCGAAGTCGCTGGCCGACGAAGCATTCCTGCGCCGCATCCCGTACAAGATTGCGGTCGGCGATCCGTCGCTGGATCAGTTCACTCGCATTTTCGAAATGGTCTGCGAGCGCCGCGAGCTGCGCTTCCACCAGGTGATGGTCGCGTACCTCCACCGCCGGCACTACCGTCCGGCGGGGCGTCCGCTTCGCGCCTGCCAGCCGCGCGATCTCGTCGATCAGATCCTGGCGATGTGTCGGTATCGCGGTATCAACCCGGTCATTACGCGCGAGCTCATCGACGCCGCCTGCGCCTCGTACTTCGTCGAGCCGTCGCCGGACATCGCGTTCGAAGAGGGTGGCACGCCGTCCTCGAGCGGGGTCGGGGGCCAACAGCCGTGGTAAAACGCCTGCGGGAAACGGGCATCTTCGATTTCCTCGCGAGAGCGACGGTGGTGTTGTTATTCGCGCTACTGTCGATAAATCTGCTGCGGGAGTTTCTTCGCACCGGTCACGTGACCGGTTTGCTGCTCCTGGCCAGCGAATCACTCGTTGTCGTGCTCACGATCGCGCGACGCCGTGCGGCCGTGGTCGATTCGTCGGCGAAAGCAGCGACGGTAACGGGCGTGTCACTGGTGGGGCCCTGGATGTTGCGGGCGGCCGACGCGGGGGCTCTTATCCCGGACAACGTGACGAGCATGATCTCGGGCGTCGGTCTCCTGATTGTGGTTGCGTCCAAGATCGTGCTTGGACGCAGTTTCGGCCTTGTGCCGGCCAATCGAGGCGTTGTCGTTCGCGGACCGTATGGTGTCGTCAGGCACCCGATTTATCTCGGATATGTCATCAGTCATGTGGCCTTTTTCCTTGCCCAGCCGACGCTGTGGAACGCCGCGGTCATTCTCATTGGCGACGGAACGCTCATCGTCCGCGCGCTGATGGAAGAACGAGTCCTCAGCGGTGACGCTGCCTACGCGT
>Ga0310810_10009194_pt1 | contig 11421 bp, 13 predicted proteins | sample NCmetagenome_FD_207641 | JGI IMG/M metagenome (GOLD analysis project Ga0310810, IMG submission 207641) | Soil microbial communities from experimental microcosm in Duke University, North Carolina, United States - NC | ecosystem: Engineered > Artificial ecosystem > Soil microcosm > Unclassified ... | reverse complement strand
CGGAATATCTCCTTTCCTCTGCGTGGATTTGAAACGGACGGCCCGTTCGAAATGAGCGGGTCTCGTCTACTTGGCTCGCAAGGCCCGTTCCAGTGACGCCAGCAGGGAAAAGGAGCTAAGTCCGCATGGACAGCGGCCCATCTAGGTGCAGCCGCGCAAAAGGTAAATCCCGAACAACACTGGAATCGGAACGCCGAGCAGCCAAAGCAGGATGTATCCGATTTTCCCTTCCTGTCTCGTGCGCCAATCGTGAAAGCGCTGCATAAAGCCTCCTGGTCGCCCGCGGCGCGGGCACATGAGAGAAGGCGCAAGAAGCGTGCCGCGCAGATGGACCTATCGGCACACTACTTGCGTAATTACGGGCCTGTTTCCACCGAAAGGAGCCCGCCATGGCAAAGGGAAGAAAGCGCGCTGGCAAACGCCAGCCCGAGGCGATCTCGATGCTGATCGAGGATCACCAGAAAGTGCAGAAGATGTTCAAGACGTTCGAGCGCACGGAGGACCAGCAGCAGCAGGAGCAGCTCGCAACGCAGATCTGCAACGAGCTGACCGTGCACACGCAGATCGAGGAGCAGGTGTTCTACCCGGCGGCACGCGAGGCGCTGGACGAAGAAGAAGCCGCCCTCGTCGATGAGGCGAGCGTGGAGCACCAGGTCGCCAAGGACTTGATCGAGAAGATCAAGCAGTCGCGGCCGCACGACGAGGAGTATTGCGCCCTCGTCACGGTGCTTGGCGAGTACGTGAATCACCACATCCAGGAAGAGCAGAAAGAGCTGTTTCCGGCGGTGAAGAAGACCGAGATCGACTTCGAAGCGCTCGCAGAAGAAATGCAGCAGAAGAAGCAGGAGCTCATGTCCGAGATGGGCATGGGCGAAGGCGAAGAGATGGCGATGGAAGGCGCGATGTCCCGGCAGCAGCGCGGGCAGTCTTCGCGCTCGCGCGCCGCGAATCGCTAGGTCCGGTCGCAAAAAAAGGTGGACGCGATCGCTCGTGTCCACCTTGGCCGTTTCGGTTTCCCGGTATCCGATCTACAGATACTGGGTCTTCAGCGGTTGATTCGACTCTAGGCTTCGGCTCCCGGGGCGGCAATAGCCCGCTCGGGGCGTAGCCACGCGCGAACGCGGCCCGGCAGGCCTCGGGCGGTCGCTGAAAATCGACTAGCATGTCGCCCGGTGAACGACCGACAGCCTGCGCACACGCCGGTGATGCAGCAATACGCGCGCATCAAGGCGGAGCATCCGGACACCCTGCTCTTCTACCGGATGGGCGATTTCTACGAACTCTTCTACGAGGATGCGCACAAGGCCGCGCGGCTGCTCGATATCACGCTGACCGCGCGCGGCGCCTCGGCCGGCGCGCCGATTCCGATGGCCGGCGTTCCATTCCACGCCGTCGAGCAATACCTCGCCAAGCTCGTGCGGCTCGGCGAATCAGTCGCGATCTGCGAGCAGATCGGCGATCCGAACACCGCCAAGGGTCCGGTCGAGCGCAAGGTCACGCGGATCGTCACGCCGGGCACGCTGACCGACTCCGAGCTGCTCGAGGAAAAAGCGGACAACGTGCTGCTCGCGCTGCACGCCGAGAAGTCGGCGATCGGCCTCGCCTGGCTTTCGCTCGCGAGCGGCGAATTGCGCCTCGCTGAAGTAGCGCCCCCCGCGCTCGCGAACGAGCTGCGCCGGATCGCCCCCGCCGAGGTGCTCGCAACGGACGGCGTCGAGGCAGACGGGTATTTCGTGAACCGCTTGCCGGCCTGGCACTTCGACTTCGAGTCGGGCCGGCGCAAGCTGCTCGAGCAACTCGGCGCCTCCACGCTCGCAGGGTTCGGCGTCGAGGACCTGAACCCGGCGATTGCAGCCTGCGGCGCACTGCTCGACTACGCGAAGAAAACGCAGGGCCAGGCGCTCGCCCACGTGAACGCGGTGCACGCAGAGCGCGCGGGCCAGTACTTGCGGATGGACGCAGCAACCCGCCGGAATCTCGAGCTGACCGAGACGCTGCGCGGCGAGGCTTCGCCCACGCTGATGTCGCTCCTCGACGAGTGCGCTTCCGCGATGGGAAGCCGGCTGCTGCGGCATTGGCTGCATCATCCGTTGCGCGATCGCGCCGCCGTGGCGACGCGTCACGAAGCGATCGAGCGTCTCGACACATGCGCGGCCGACCTTCATCAGGTGCTGCGGCGCTTCGCCGATGTCGAGCGCATCGGTTCCCGCATTGCATTGAAGAGCGCGCGACCGCGCGACCTTTCCGCGCTGCGGGACACGCTCGCACGGCTCGGCGATCTGACCACAAGGTTCCCGGAGCAACGCAGCGATCTGCTGGAGCATCTGCTCGCCGACCTCGAGACCCCGGCCGAGCCGCTCGACCTGCTCCAGCGCGCAATTGCGCCCGAGCCTGCGGCGGCGTTGCGCGATGGCGGCGTGATCGCCGACGGCCATTCGGCGGAGCTCGACGAGCTGCGCGGGCTGCAGACGCACGGGGGCCAGTTCCTCGTCGAGATGGAGGCACGCGAGCGCGAGCGCACGGGGATTCCGAACCTGCGCGTCGCCTACAACCACGTGCACGGCTACTACATCGAGGTTACGAACTCGCACGCGGAGAAGATCCCGGTCGACTACCGTCGCAGGCAGACGCTCAAGAATGCCGAGCGCTACATCACGCCGGAGCTCAAGACGTTCGAGGACAAGGCGCTCTCCGCGCGGGATCGCGCGCTCGCGCTCGAAAAATCGCTGTACGACGCACTGCTCGATGCACTCGCGGCGCACCTCGCGCGGCTGCAGCGCGTCGCGCGCGCGCTCTCCCAGCTCGACGTGCTGTGCTGCTTCGCGCTCGTGGCTGCTCGGCGTGCCTACTGCCGGCCGGTGTTCACGGATGCGCCCGGGGTTGAAATCGAGGCCGGACGGCACCCGGTCGTCGAATCGCGCATCGAGCAGTTCATCGCCAACGATTGCCGGCTGTCGCCGGCACGTCAGCTGCTGCTCGTCACCGGACCGAACATGGGCGGCAAGTCGACCTACATGCGGCAGGTGGCGTTGATCACGCTGATGGCGCACGCCGGCTCGTTCGTTCCGGCAAAGTCGGCACGGCTCGGGCCGATCGACCAGATCTTCACGCGCATCGGCGCAGCCGACGATCTTGCCGGCGGCGCGTCCACGTTCATGGTCGAGATGACCGAGAGCGCAGCGATCCTGCACAACGCAACGCCCGCGAGCCTCGTCCTGATGGACGAGGTCGGCCGCGGCACCTCGACGTTCGACGGGCTCGCGCTCGCGTGGGCGATCGCGCGTCACCTCGCGGAGCGCAACCACTCCCTGACGCTCTTCGCCACGCATTACTTCGAGCTGACGCGGCTCGCGCTCGAGTACCGCCACGTCGCGAACGTCCACCTCGACGCGGTCGAGCACAAGGACAGCGTCGTGTTCCTGCACGCGGTCGAAGAAGGTCCGGCGTCGCAGAGCTACGGGCTGCAGGTCGCCGGCCTGGCGGGCGTGCCGAAAGCCGTGATCCGCCAGGCGCGCAAATACCTGGAACTGCTCGAGGAGCAAAGCCTGGCGCGCGGCGGGCAGAACGATCTGTTTGCCGGCGCGGGGCGCGCGGTCGAACCCGAGCCGCCCGCCGATCCGGTGCGCGACGCGCTCGCGAAGATCAATCCCGACGAGCTATCGCCGCGCGAGGCGCTCGACCTGCTCTACCGCCTCAAGAAAATCTGACGCCTAGGTAGATGTAGCAACCGGCATGCCCGTGGCTTCCGGGCGAAAGCCGTGGATCTTCATGACCGGCGAATAGTCTGGCTTCTGCCACGGCAGGTCCGTCCGGCCCTCGAGATGCGCTGCGAGCCACAGTGCCTGCGAGCGGATCGGGGCTATGAAGGCATGCAGCGCCCCGCAGATCTCGGCGACATCGCCGACCGCATAGATGGCCGGATCCTCGGTGCGCAGGAATTCGTTGACGACGATCCCGCGCGCAGTCGCGAGACCCGCATCCAGCGCCAGCTCGACCCGCGGCGCGAACCCGGCCGCGACGATCACGCCGTCGAACGGATAGGGCAGGCGGTTGAGGTCCTGGTCGTAGCGCACGCTGATCCCGCGCGCGCGAAAGTGCTCGTGCAGCGCCTCCGACTGGCTTTCGCCCAGCTGGCGCTCGATCAGCCGTGATTCGCGATGAAAGATCGTGACGGCGTCGCCGGCCTTGTTCAGGTCGGACGCGAGCTCGCAACCGATCAACCCGCCGCCGACGATCGCCCAGGCCGGCACTGCCCCGCGCGCCTGCATCCTCGCGCGCCGGCGCCGCAGCGTCAGCAGGTCATCGAGACTGTTGAGCGTCAGGAACTCCGCGCGCAACGGAAGCAGCGCCGGCGGGATGCGTGCGCCGGAGCCGGTCGCGAGGACCAGGACGTCGTAGTCGAGCCGTTCGCCGGCGGCAAGGACCAGGCGCTGACTCTCGCGGTCGATCCTCCACGCCTCGGCACCGGAGAGCACCTGGACGGCGGGCGGGAACGCCTCGAACCGCTTCAGCACGATCTTCGCCGCCGCCGCATCGTCGAGCGCGAGCCCGTGCGAAAGGCGGGGGCGCGAGTAGTAGCCGTGCGTCTCCGCAGTGACCAGACAGATCCGGTGGTTCCCGCTCGCGCAGAGCGCTTCCGCAGCGGTAACGCCGGCGATGCCCGAGCCGACGACTACGACCCTCATGCCACGAACGAAAGCTCGGAGAAATCGGCTTTCCGCGCGCCGCATTCGGGACACGCCCAGTCTTCGGGAATGTCTTCCCAGCGCGTGCCGGGCGCGATTCCCGCGGCCGGGTCGCCCTCGGCTTCGTCGTAGACGTGGCCGCAAACCTGGCAGGTGAACTTGCGAAACGGCATGAGGCTATCTCTCCTTGATCAGCGAAAGCACTTCGTGGCGCGCGGCCGCGTCGTGCGCGAAAGCGCCGCGCAGCGCGCGGGTGGCGGTCTCGGAATGCTGCTTCTGCACTCCGCGCATCGCCATGCAGAGATGGCGCGCCTCCACGAGGACCAGCACCCCGCGCGGAGCGAGCAGGTCCTCCAGAGCGTCCGCGATCTGCTGCGTGAGGCGCTCCTGCACCTGCAGGCGGCGCGCGTACACGTCGACGATCCGCGGAATCTTCGACAGGCCGATGATGCGATTCCCCGGAAGGTACGCAACGTGCGCGCGCCCGGCAAACGGCAGCAGGTGGTGCTCGCACAGCGAATGAAACTCGACGTCCCGCACGAGGACGACGCCATCGCCCTCGGCTTGGAAGATCCCCCGGCCGACAACTTCTGCAGGCTCGAGCTCGTAGCCGCCGGTGAGAAACCGCAGCGCCTTGGCGAAGCGTTGCGGAGTGTCGCGCAACCCCGGCCGGCGGGTCTCCTCGCCAAGGTGCGCGAGCATCGCCTGCGCGTGCTCGGCGATCGGATCGACGAGCGTCTCGACCGGCATGTTCATGAGCGCTCCTTCGCTTCGAGCCGCGCCAGCACGCGCGCGACCACGCGATCGCAGCGCTCGCCGGCAAAGCCGAACGCGTCGGTGCACGCGATGTCCGCCTCGGCAGCGAGCCCTTCGCGCAGCAGGCTGCGCGCGCGGAAGAACCGCGAGCGCACCGTGGCCTCGGGGATCTGCAGGATCGCAGCAGTTTCCTCGACCGAGTATTCCTCGACCGCGCGCAGCATGAACACGCTGCGATAGGCTCCCGGAAGCGCGTCGATGCGCTCTTCCAGCAGTTTCCTCATCTCCGCGCGGCGCGCGGACGCTTCGGGCCCCTTTTCCATGCTGCCTTCCGTGATCTCGTTGAGCTCTTCGGCGGCGAGGCCGGCCTGGATCGGAACGATCGCGCTGCGGCGCGCCTGTTTGCGCAGGCGCATCAGCGCCTCGTTGGCGACGATTCGCGCAAGCCAGGTGGCAAGCCGCGCCTCGCCGCGATATTCACCGAGCGCGCCATGCGCCTGGAGATAGGCCTCCTGCAGCGCGTCTTCGGCTTCGGCGTCGTCGCGCAGGATCGCGCGGGCAGTGCGGAAGAGCGCCCGGTTGTGGCGGCGCATGACGGCTTCGAATGCGCGGGAATCGCCCGCAGCCGCGTACTTCGCAAGCTCGGCATCGGATGCCGTCGCATACCCGACGCGCTCCAGGGGTTTAGCCATCGCTGTCCTCGTTTCGACTCACGCCCATTGGATGACGCGTAGACGCGCCGCGTTCCCAGCGCCAATGTTCGGGAGAGGGGGACCCTGCTAGGAGCAGGCTGGTTGGCCGCGCACCCAGGTCGCCAACTCGGCGAGCGTGCGATCGGCCGCCCGCGCCATCGCGATTGCGCCCGACGCGGCCTCAGCCCCCGCGCCCGCCTCGGCGACCGCGAAGTTGCGCGAAGCGATGCGCACTTGTCCGCTCGTAAGCGATGCGCGCGCTTCGATCCGCGCTTCGCTCGCTTCCTTCGAGGTGAACACCTGGGTGAACTCCTGCACCTCGAGCTCGAGCGTGCACTTGCCGGCGCCCTCGCCCGTCGATCGCAGCACCTGCTTGCGCAGGAGCTCGGAGGGCGGGGCGACCCATTGGCTGTGCGCATATTCGGCCAGCTCGGCCGGGTTTCTCCAGGCGAGGCGATAAAACATCTGCGCACCGTCGAATGGCGCCACGCCGCGCGAAGCGACCCTCAACGCAGGAAATTTTGCCGACGCGGGCGCGATGCCGAGATCGAAGAACCGCGGCGCGGGATCGACTGCGTTGCCTCCGCATCCGGCGAGCAGCGCGAGGAATCCGAGCCCGGGCGCGAGCCTCATTGGAACCCGGGCTCGCCGGGCCCCGGTCGTCCGGGCTTGCGCCCCCACAGGAGGCTGTCCGGCTGCCGCGAGAGGTCGCCCGCGAGGCCGCCGATCCTGCGCGCGCTGCGGTCCGCCGACTCGGCGAACGCGCCGAACTGCGGCAGCGTGTCGCCCTTGATGTCGCCCGAAAGCTGTCCGATCTCGGTGACCAACTCGCGTGCCTGCGTCGCCAGCTTGCCGACCTCGGCTGCGAGCGTGCGCAGGTCGCCGACCAGCCGTTCGGCTTCGCCGGCGATCTGCGGCAGGGTCTTCGCCGTTGCGTTTATGCGTTCCAGCGAATCGCGCGCGAGCCGCAGGTTTTCCGGACCCAGCCAGGCATCGGCGCGCGCAACGGTCTGCGGCAGCTTCGCGGTCGCGGCCTCGAGATTCGAGGCGACTCTTTCGAGCGAGGCGAGCGAGGCACCGATGTGCTGGCGATTCTCCGGCGTCAGCACCGAATTGACCGCAGCCATCAGCTCGCGTGCGTCCTGCACGGCGCCCTGGGCGCTGTCGCTGACCGTGTCGAAGAACGAAGGCTTCATCGGCAGCTGCGCGAGGCCGTTCGGGCCTTTCACCGGCGGCTGCGTCTCGGTGCTGTCGTCCAGCAGGTGCACGTACGCGATCCCGGTGATGCCTTCCATCCCGAGTTGCGCGTACGTGCCCCGCGTCACCGGCACGTCGCTGTTGACTTCGATGTCGATCAGGATCTTGTGGCGATCGATCGGGTCCAGCTTGATCGAGGTCACGCGCCCGACGCCCATGCCGCGGTAGCGCACCTGCGCCTGGGCGTTCAGCCCGCTGACCGGAGTCGTGGAAACGACACGATACGGCTTGCGGTCCTCGGGCTCCTGCGCGAGCCAGCTCGCCCACGAGAAGATCGCCACGATCAGCCCGATGACGAAGAGCCCGGTGATGAATGCGTATGCGCGGCTTTCCATTTGCGATCTATGCGGCAGCCTCGCCCTGCGCGAGCGCGCGGCGGCCGCGTTCCCCTCCGAAAAAGCTCTGCACGAACGGATGCTGCAGTTCCCGCACCTCATCCTGCGAGCCGCAGGCGATTATATGCTGGTCGCCTAGCACGGCGACGCGGTCGGTCAGCGCATAGAGCGTATCGAGGTCGTGCGTGACCATGAAGACCGCAAAGCGGTGGTCGGCGCGCAGCCGCTTGATCAGCTGGACGAAGCGCTCGGAGCGATCCGGGTCGAGTCCTGCGGTCGGCTCGTCGAGGATGAGCAGATCCGGCGCCAGGGCGAGCGCGCGCGCGAGCGCGACGCGCTTCACCATTCCGCCGGAAAGGCTCGCCGGCAGCAGCGTCCCGTGATGGGGCACGAGTTCCACCTCCGAGAGCTTCGCGTGCACGATCGCGCGGATTTTCTTCTCCGAAACGCCGCCGCGTTCGCGCAGCGGGAACGCGACGTTGTCGAACACCGTCAGCGCGGAGAACAGCGCTCCGTTCTGAAACAGCATCCCCATGCGGCGGCGCGCATCGCGCACCTTCTTGAAGCTCGGGTCGTCCCACGAGACGCCGAATACGCGCACCGAGCCTGCAACCGGGCGCTTCAACCCCAGGATGACCCGGAGCAGCTGGGTCTTGCCGCTGCCCGATCCGCCGACCAGCGTCATCACCTCGTCGCGCCGCACCTTGAGGTTCAGGTTCTTGTGCAGGATCTGCCCTGCGCCGACGGCGTTGACGAGCCCCTCGACCTCGATTGCCTGCTCGTCCGGGTCAGCCGACATTGCGCAGCAGGATCGCGAAGATCGCGTCGAGGATGATGACGCAGGTGATCGAGGCCACGACCGAGCGGGTGACGCCCGAGGCGAGGCTGTCGGTGTTCGGCAGGACTTTGAGCCCGTAGTGGCAGGCAACCAGCGCGACCGCGAAGCCGAACGCGCCCGACTTGGCGATGCCGATCCAGAAGTTGATCGGCTCCACGGCGCGCGGCAGCGCCTCGAGGAACGCCTGCGGCGGGATGCCCAGCGTGAACCGCGACACGAGCATCGCCCCGGCGAGCGCTGCGAGATCCGTGCAGAACGTGACCAGGGGCAGCGCGATCGCCAGCGCAATGACCTTCGGCAGCACCAGGCGCGTGATCACCGAGACGCCCATCACCTGCAGCGCCTCGATCTCCTCGGTGACTCGCATCACACCGAGCTGCGCGGTCATCGCCGAACCCGAGCGCCCGGCGGCGATGATCGAAGCGAGCATCGGCCCGAGCTCGCGCACGACGCCGACGCCTACGATGTTGATGACGAGCAAGTCCGCGCCATAGCGCTTGAGCTGCAACGCGGACAGGTAGGTGAGCACGATTCCGACCAGGAAACCGACCAGCATGGTCACGGGAAGCGCGGCAACGCCCGCGCGATAGACACCCGCCGACAGCTCCCTCAGCGGTGTGTCGCGCGGCCTTCGCGTGAGCGCCGCTGCCTCGAGCACGATGCGCCCGAGCAGCGCGGTCGCATCGCGCAGGTGTGCGCCGAACTGAATCGCGGTCTCGCCGACCGCGACGACCGGCGCATACGGATCGATCGGCCGCGCCATCGCGATGCGCACGCGCGAGCCCTGGCTGACGCGATCGAGGATCTCGCGCTGCTGGTGCGTGGCTTCGACCTGGATGACGCCGCGCATTGCGCGTGCAAGCCACAGCGCGCCGGTGTCGTCCAGCTCGGTAATCGGGGTGAGGTCCCAGGCGACGCGGCTCGGCGGAACGCGCCCGAGCTCCTCGAGGGCGTGCAGGATTTCTTCGCGCCGGGTCTTCAGGCCGGCGAAGGTCCAGTCGCCCGACGCCCGCGCGCGCGTCGGTACCGGATCGTTCTCGACGGTCTCGACTGAGAGCTCGGCGTCGCGAGCGATCATGGCGCGCGAGTATACTGCGCGCCGCATGACGCTGGTGGACATCGGCGCCAACCTGACGCACGCCTCGTTTCGCGAAGATCTCGACGCGGTTCTCGTTCGCGCGCGCGCGAACGGAGTCGGCACCATCGTAGTCACCGGAACGTCGGTGCAGGAGAGCCGGCGCGCGGTCGAACTTGCCGAAGCGTATCCGCGAGTGCTGTACGCCACCGCCGGCGTGCATCCGCATCACGCACGCGACTGCAATGACGGAACGATTCCCGCGCTACGCGCGCTCGCTTCGCATCCGAACGTCGTGGCGCTCGGCGAATGCGGCCTCGACTTCAACCGCAATTACTCGCCGCATCCGGACCAGGAGAAGTGGTTCGAGGCGCAACTCGACCTCGCTGCGGAAATCGGCAAGCCCCTCTTCCTGCATTCGCGCGACGCGCACCCGCGCTTCGCCGAGGTGCTGGCGGCGCGGGGCGGCAAGCTGCCGCGTGCCGTCGCGCATTGCTTCACCGGCGAGCGCGATGAGCTGCGCGCGTACATCGACCTCGGGCTCTACGTCGGCATCACGGGCTGGATCTGCGACGAGCGGCGCGGCGCGCACCTGCTCGAACTCGTGCGCGAGATTCCGCGCGACCGGATGTTGATCGAGACGGATTCGCCCTACCTCACGCCGCGCAACCTGCGCCCGCAACCGCGCGCACGACGCAACGAGCCCGCTTTCCTGCCGCACATCCTGGAGACGATTGCGCACGCGCTCGGCCGGCCGGCCGAGGAAGTCGGCGCTCAAACGGCGCGCAACGCGCGCGAATTCTTCGCGCTGCGCTAGGCGCTCAATCCTTGCCCGCCGAGTTGCCCGGCGGATCCATGTCGGGGTGGCGCATCTTCACCACTTCCCGCACCACGCCGTCGGGCGAGAACTGCACCCACAGCTTCCACTTGAAGTCGACCTCGAGCAACTGGTATTCCCAGACTTCGCGTTGCATCCGCGGCAGAGAAGAGACCATGTACGGCGGGCCGAACAGCGCGTGGACTTCCTTCTTCGTCCAGGCATTCGGAACGACGTTGGCGACGTTCTCGACTGTCCACCGCTGCTCGATCCCCTTGAGAACACCGTCGGAACCGACCCGCACGGCATACGTATGAAACCGGCCGCGCGGATACCACCACACCGTTTCGCCGCCGACGGCCTCGCGCTCGGAGGGAGTACCCATCGCCGCCTGGATTTCCGGTCCGGTCGACTTGCCCGGCACCAGTCCCGAGCCGTCGTACGACGCGCAGCCGGCGAGCAAGAGCGCCAGCACGGCGGTCAGCATCATTGCATGGCGCATCGCGTTCTCCCTCAGTGCCGGCCGGGCCATAGCGGCCCTGGCGGCTCGTAAGCCCAGTCGCGCATGTCGAGCAACTCGCGCACGACCCCGTCGTACGAAAACTGGACGGTGAGAATGCGCCGGTCCTGGTAGTCGAAAAACTTGTACTCCCACCATTCGCGCTCGAGCCGCGGGTAGCGTCCGACGTCCCCGGGGGGCCCGAACAGCGCGAGCACATCGTTCCTGGTGGAAGTGCCTGCTGTCAGCTTGCCGATGTTGAGGCGCGTCAGGCGCTGCTCGAACTCGTGCAGCGTGCCTTCCGGGCCGATCGTAGCGACGAAGACCATGCGGCCTTCCGGCAGCCGCGAGTAGTACAGGGCCTTATTGCCTCCCGGCAGTTCCAGCGTTTGCGATGGAGCGCCCATGAGGGCGCGAACCTCCGATTCGGTAGATTTCCCGGGCACCAGTCCGGACCCGTCGAACGA
>Ga0310810_10009193_pt1 | contig 11421 bp, 13 predicted proteins | sample NCmetagenome_FD_207641 | JGI IMG/M metagenome (GOLD analysis project Ga0310810, IMG submission 207641) | Soil microbial communities from experimental microcosm in Duke University, North Carolina, United States - NC | ecosystem: Engineered > Artificial ecosystem > Soil microcosm > Unclassified ... | reverse complement strand
GGTGGAAATCTTCAGGAAGCGCAATGCTCGAATCTGCTTTGTCGAACTGGAGGCCACACAGGCGGAGCGTCTTCACAGGAATGAGACTCCCCTTCGGCTTGCAGAGAAGAAGACCAAGCGCGACATCCAGCACTCTCGGCAACATCTCATTGACGTCGATCTGCGACATCGACTCAACACAGATCGAGACTTTTTCTACCCGGACCTCCACCTGAAGATCGACAACACCAACCTCTCCGCTGAAGCGGTCGCGCAGCGAGTCATCGAGCATTTTGGCTTGTCGCCAGCGTCTTCGCACTGACGGTCGATGAACTCATGGCGCGGCACGTGGCGATCACGAAACACCTATGTCACAACAACGACACTTAAGGAGACGTCGATGTCCAAGCTTCGCGTGAACGCCTTCACCGTGTCGGCCGACGGCTTCGGTGCAGGCGTGGGGCAAGACCGTGACCATCCGCTCGGCCGTGGCGGCGAGCAGCTGCACCAGTGGTTCGTTCCGACCCGCACGTTCCAGCGGAACGTCCTGAGGCGAGACGGAGGGACAACCGGCGTCGACAACGACTTCGCGGTACGCTCGTTCGACAACCTCGGCGCCTGGATCATGGGCCGCAACATGTTCGGGCCGGTGCGCGGGCCCTGGACTGACCATGAGTGGAAGGGCTGGTGGGGTGCCAATCCGCCGTACCATGTGCCGGTCTTCGTTCTCACGCACCATCCGCGCCCTGCGCTCGAGATGGAGGGCGGCACCGTGTTCCATTTCGTCACCGAAGGGATCGAGGCGGCGCTGCATCAGGCGCAGGCGGCTGCCCAGGGGAAGGACGTGCGGATTGGTGGCGGAGCAGGCACCATTCGCCAGTATCTGCAGGCCAGGCTCCTCGACGAGATGCACCTCGCGGTGTCGCCGATCCTGCTCGGGCAAGGCGAGCCGCTGTTCGAGGGCCTAGATCTTCCCGCGCTCGGCTACAAAGTGAAAGAGCACGTCTCCACGGAAGCGGCGCTGCACCTGGTGGTCGGACGGTAGTGCCCGGCATCTGGTTCCATCGCTGTGGCCCGCAACCGCCGCAATTCTTCAACCGAATGGATTGAGGTCCAAACGAACGGCTCCTGATTGCGCCGCGTCTGCTCGATGACGATTTCTGTTGTTTCGGCAATGCGGCGGCGGATGTCGGGTGCGGTATCACATGGGCAGGATGTCGCGTTCGCTTTGTTCGAGCCAGCTGGCGACGATCAACAGTCGGCCTCCGCGAGATCGGCCAATTGTGAGCGTCTCGTCTCCACGTCGCGACCGCGCACGTACCGGGAACGTTTTACCCGCAGTTGAAATCACACGAAAGAACGGACTGACTCCACAGACACTGAGACTTAGGTCGCCCGCGAAGACGTCGCCGCGAAAACTTCGGATCCCATCGCCTATCGTGTCTCCAACTCCCGGTCGAGATTGCCGACGATCAGGCCGTAAGAGCCGCAGCCGAAGACAAGCGCGATACCCGCTGCCACGAGCAGTGGGACAGTGAAGTCTCCCGAAGCCGAGACGAGCATGCCAGTCACGAGCGGTGCAAAGGAGCCGCCGACGTTCCCGCCGAAATTCTGGAGCGACGCCAGCGAGGAGACGATGTGAGGCGGCGCCACGTCGATCGGCATGGACCCCCCAACTCAAACCGGCTTATAGCAGCTGGCGGATGGCGGCGTCGAGATCTGCTTCGCTCATCGTTCCGGGATTGTAGACCCGCACGACGCCCCGCCTGTCCAGCAGGACGAGCGTCGGTGTTGACGAGACCCCGTATTCCTTGTGGTTGGCTTCGCTGAGTGGGACGGGCTCGTCGCGCAGAAACGAATAGTACGTATCGCGGACCTCGATGATGTGACGCAACTCCTCGTCGGGCGGCGCGGGCGTCCCCGACACAATGTACCCGAAGCGCTGGGTGGGCGCGACGATCGCGAGCCCCTGGCTGCGGTACTTGTCGAGGAGCCGCGCGATGATCGGACTTTCGGCCTTGCAGTCGGGGCACCAGTGCGCCCAGAAAAAGAGGAGCACGACCTTGCCCTTCAACTGATCGAAGGTCGGCACCGCCGGGCCGAGATGCTCCGTCGTGGTGAGTGGAATCGCCGCCTGCCCCTCGAGACTGAGCGCGTTGATGTTCTTGTGAATCCGTTTGTTGAGGACTGTGTCACCGTACTCCACAAGCGCCCGCTTCAGTCCGTAAATCGCTTCGGACCGCGCGCCGCGCGCCGCCTGGACAAGCGCCTCCGTCTCGATCGCCGCGCCCAGCGCGAGCTCCAGGTGCCGGTCGTCGTTCACGCGCGTCGTCTTCAGCAGCTCGATCGAGAGGTCCTCCGCATCGAGTGCGTACTGTTCGGCGCGATCGAGCTCACGGTCGGCGAGCGCACCACGCCCCAGCCACGAGACCGCCTCGGCCAGCTCGGAGGTCACGCTCTGCCGAGACCGATACTCGTTGATGAGCGCCTCGCCAGCGGCGAAGTCGTGCTTCGCAATGGCGGCACGGACGCTCGGCACGAGCCCCGCCGCGCGGGGCGTCTGCCCAGCAGTGGCTCCGCTTACGCCGCACGCGAAGACCATCGTCGCGAGGACCGCAACAGGACGCTGCATTGCTTACCTCCTGCCGCAGCGAGGCGGCGGGGCTATTTCACCGTGAACGCCCAGGAAACCGGTACCGACGCCGGCATGAAACAAATCCGATCGTCGCATGCCTGATAGCTCAGTGTGCCGTTGATGATAAGCGTATTCGCCTTCCGGAGGCGCGCCGCCGAGTCGGGTGAGCCGTCCAACACCAAGGTCTGAACAAGCTGAAACGGCTTCTGGTACACCGGAACTTGCTCCTGCAGCGGCTCGAACGTGTAGATCTCTGAAGGAGGGTACTTCACCGCCTGGTACGTCACCCCTGCGGCAGGTGACATTGCGAGCTTGATCACTTGGTAGCCGGTGGCGCCGGGCGCGTAGACATGCATCCGCCGGCGAGGCACGATGTCGAGCGTCAGCGAAACGCGTCTGCCGGGCGCGACCTCACTCTCGCTGGCGCTCGCGTCGATGGTCAGATGGCTCGTCGTCTGATGGGACGGCGTCGGACGGGCGGGCGGCGCCGGCGGATTCTGTGGGCGGGCCGCGGATGTCTGACCCGATGCGGCCAGCGCCGCCAGCGAACAGATGAGGAGCGCGTTAACCACCCGCACTGCGCCAGTCAGACCTTCTGCCTTTCCCGGCCGACGTTCCACCGTTTGTCGCGCCGAATTGTCGCTACATTCTACTGCTCGAGCGTGGTCGCGCGATCCTTGACATCGGGCGCGCGCAAGAAAATCGCGCGCGCCCACCAGTCGTTCTGACTATCTGGGAGTCGGAGAACCGGAAAACAGCCGCCGCCCGTCGGGCAACATAATGTTCTGACTGTTGCCCACGTGCGGATCGGTCCGGGATAGAAACCCTTCGACGGTGAGCGCGGTACCAGGCTGCAAGTCTTCCTTCCGCCATCCCTGGCGGTACAGCCCGTTGACGCCACCCAGCTCGAACGACCAATGGGCGGTTGTTCCATCAGCGTCCTTGACGTCCACGTACAGCCACGCGTGGGGATTCGACCACTTCATCGATGTCACGACTCCCTTGATCGTCACGGGCTTGTTCTTGTCGTATTCGGCTGCGAATGAATGATGGGCGCCCACGGGGATCGCCCTCGAAAACAGGCCGATGACGGCGAAGGTGCACGCCAGACTTCCTCTCATCGACCCTGCGCCTCCTTGATCTTTTTCAGATGTTCGAGGTCGTCGTTGTCCTCGCGGCACGCGACCTCCAACAGTTCATCCTGGGACCGGGTCAGCGAATACGCAATGCTCCACGGCCTCGTGTAGACAATGGGATCGGTAATGGTCGCCTGGTAGTTGATCGTATTGGCGTCAACCGGTGTGAAGCGTTCAACCACCTTCTCCCGATAACTGACGATTTCTCCTGCTTGATTCAGCCAGGTCTTGCCGTTGAAATTAGTCGTCTCGACTACGAGCGTGTCGCCTTCCCAATGCCCCGCCGAATCACCCTGCCACAGATGGACGCGCTCCGGCGCGTGGGATCGCCCGTCGAGGGCGATGATTCTGTAGGAAGGTCCGGTATCGCCCTGGAAGAGGAATACGACATAGCCAGCCGGTTGAAGGATCTGGAATCCCCCGGTGTACATCGATCGCGGAAGGCCGTTGGGAAAACAATGCGCCGCAGGATCGTCGTACCCTCGTTCCGGACGCACGCGGCTCTGCTTCTCTGCCTTCGCCCATTCCTGCATCGGCAGCTTCCCGTCCGGAGGATCGACGATGAAGCCCTTTCCCGGCGGGATACCGAACTCCGCGGCGTGTACTTCGAGACCGAAGTTCGCTCCTGGCGCTTGCGGGTTGAAGTAGCCCTGGAGGTCTGGTTTTCCGTCTGCCATCCGGCGGATAGGCGGGGTCGCCGCCGCCGCGGTTGATGTCTGGGCCGCTGCAACGGTCGTCGTCGTCGGGACCAACGCCGCCAACACCGCGGCGAGCGGCAGCAACGACCTGGCAGTGTGAGTTCTCATGGAAGGCCCTCGTCGCTGCTCGAGGAATCTCAGGGTACGGGCGGCCACGTTCGTGGATCGCGCGTGAAAGCCCCACTACCTTCTTCGAGTTCCGCCGCGCAGTTATATTCAGGCAACCGGTGCATTTCTTTCTGACGATGGAAGGGCATGCTGATCGTCCAGGGTCTGGTGAAGACCTTTGGATCCACGATGGTCGCTTCGTATCGGATGGTATCGACGTCGAGCAGCGTGTACCGCTCGACGACACGCAGCCCATCGCTGTGGAAGTCGCCGGCCATGTCAAACCACGTTCTGTCGTTATGGTTTGTCACCTCGACCACCAGCGTGTCGCCTTCCCAGTGGCCGCGTGAATCTCCCATCCAGAAGTCGATGCCAGCGGGAGGCTTGCTTCCATTCATGTAGATGAGGCGGTGGAGATGGGACCACTCGAACGTCTCGGCAATGTGAGTAGGCGTTTGAAAGATCTGAAACGCAAAATTGAGATACATGATGCGCGGCACACCCGGCATATAGCATTTGCCGAGCGGATCGGCCGACTGCCTGTTCGCGAAATTCTCGGCCTTCTTCGCCGCCGCCGCGGGGCGGTAGGGAATCTCGCCTCCCTCGACCACGCCCTCGCCACCGGGCATGCCCGGCCGGGCATCATGATCCTGCAGATCGTACGTAGCTCTGTTGTGCACCTGCCAGATGCCTTGGAGGTCGGGCTTGCCATCGGCCGTACGCGGCAGTCTGCCTGCGCTTCCCCGCGCCGCCTGGGCCGCGGCCGGTTCGATGGACAGCGCCAGCAGGCAGATGACTGAGGTTGTGTACAGAAACAATCGCATGCGCTGCGCTACTTTATACCGGCCCGCAAGCGCGAAGAGGTAATTGCACCGACGTAGAGCACGAGCTTCGCATCGATTGGATTGCCGTGGAAATCCGGAAGATTGTCGACTTGCGGCACGGTAACCTCGAGGCCGCGTTCGTCGACATCGCTGTCCGCGTCCTTCTGCCCGGGCGGATAGAACTACGGCGGATAGAGCGGCACGTGGGCAGTATCCGATGCGAGCACCGGTGGCGTCAGCGCTGCCGAAACCAAGAGCAGGAACAGGCGCCCGCAGCTACGTCGCATACTGAAAGCCGACCTGCTGGAATTCAAGCAGCGTCGACACAGCGCCAGGTGTCAGCACCACATCCGGAACGAGATGGTTGGTGAGTTCCGCCGCCAGCGCCTCGTGTGAGAGCCTGTCGGGGTTCGAGCCGCTTCGGATCAGAGCATCGGATTGTTCCCAGATCGAGTTGTGGCACGCCAAGAACACCGCCCCGCGGCGCTGCAACGCGGGAATCGAATTGTGTCGTGGTGAAAAGGCGCCTTCCGGGTCCGAGTAGTTCCTGGGATCGGAGGAATCGGTCTCCACGATGAGCGTGTTGGTGGCGAAGGTGGGGCCTGCGAGCTTCGACAACTGGTACTTGTCCCAGATCGCCTGGTCGTACAAGGCCAGGTGCGCCGACGCATGCGTGGCGGAGACGATCAGAAAATCGGGATGCTTGAAAGAGTACACCTGCGTGTTGAGATTGTTGCGCAGCAGGTTCAGCCAGGGGCCGGCGAGATCTTTGTTGTCCCAGATCTGCCTCCGACTACCGCGGTAGGCCATCAGTTCCTTGAGCGCTTCGTGATCCCAGTAATCCTCATTCTCGAGGATCATCGGCACGGTCTTGAAATCGCGGCGGCGCGGTGCGGCGCCAAGCTTGGCGTGGAGCGCCCTCAAGCTGGCCGCTCCCTGGGGCATCCATGCGACTGACGCTTTCGCGGCCATGGCGGGACTGCTGCCAAACGCGGCAGCGCCGGCGGCTGCACCAAGTCCGAAGAGCGCGATGCGGCGATCAGGACTGTGTTTCATGATCCAAGTGTCCCACAGTCCCACGACCTTCGACTCCTTACCACGCGAGTAGTCGTCTTCGGTTCACCTTCCCGAGCGACCGGTGTCTCCCGCCGGGGATGTGGGTGTTATCCCGCGTCTGTCGCCTACGGCACCTCGCACCATCCTTGCGCGATCAGATCGATCGGCTCGTCACCGTGGAGGACGCGCAGTTCGAACCCGAAAGACCCCGGCGGCTAAACTAGCGGAGATCGTTGCGACGACGGGTTGAAAACGAGTCCAGCGATGTGACCGGAACGGACCTAACGAAGATGGCTCCTCAGGCCGGACTCGAACCAGCAACCCTCCGGTTAACAGACGAAAAAAGGCTCGTTAGCCTTTTCTCCCCACGAATCCGAGGTGCCGCGCTTCGGGACGTGGACGTGAGATCATCACGTAAACGAGCAGGTGCCTGAGTTGCACGATCACACTCACGACCATCCCGGCCACCACCATCATGACCGAGGACACTTGCACGACATCAGCGCCGATGCCGATCGCCGATATCTGACCATCGCGTTACTCCTAATCATCGGCTTTATGGCCTTTGAAATCGTCGTGGGCATTATGGCGCATTCACTGGCGCTGTTGTCGGACGCGGCGCACATGCTCACCGACGCAGGCGCGCTGGCGCTGTCGTTGGTCGTCATCGGTTACGTACGTCGTCCGGGCGGCGAAGGATTGACCTATGGCAGACAGCGCGCCGAGGTACTGAGCGGCCAGGCCAACGGCGCCGTTTTGCTGGTTCTCGGTGGGATCGTGACCTACGAATCGGTTGCCCGCCTCATCACGCCGCCCGATGTCGCCGGTCTCGCCGTGACGCTGGTCGCTGCCGCCGGCGTTGTCGTTAACGTGGCTGCCGCGTGGGTGCTGGCCAAGGCGAACCGCCAGAGCCTCAACGTCGAAGGGAGCTTCCAGCACATCCTCACGGATCTCTTCGCCTTCATCGCCACGCTCGTCGCCGGCATCGTCATCCTTGTCACCGGCTTCGATCGCGCCGACGCGATCGCATCACTCGTCGTCGCGGCGTTGATGTTCCGATCGGGTTATCAGCTACAGAAAAAGGCGATTCGCGTGCTGCTGGAGGGTGCACCGCAGGGGATGATGCCAAGCGATCTCGGTATCGCGATGGCACATGCTGAGCACGTCAAGGAGGTCCACGACCTCCACGTCTGGGAGATCGCACCGGGCCGACCGATTCTGACGGCGCACGTCCTCGTGGAGGCCGGCGCTGACTGCCACGCAATCCGCCGCCAGCTCGAACAGACGCTGAAGCAGCGCTTCAACATCGATCACACGACGCTGCAGGTGGATCACGTGCAGGAGCGGCTGCTGTCTATTCAGCGCTGTGGCGTCCGGCCACTGACGGGCGATGCAAACTGATCGAGAGAAATGCTCTGGCCGCGCCGATAAAACCAGAACCGCAGTTTATCGCTGGGTCGGAGTGTAATATCCATTCTTCGTGCGTGCGACGGTGCTCGCTCGCTCGACCTGGACGTTCACCCGACGCCATGCACCGTCGCGCTTGGCGTTGCTCGACGTGTACCCCAACGTATATTGGCTCGCCAATTCGTCGGCGATCTCGGCGTACACGCCTGCCAGGTCGGCAATCCTGGTGGGAAAGAACGCGCGCCCGCCCGTCTCGCGCGCAAGCGAGCGCATCACGAATTCCGCCTCATTGAAGCCTCTCGACTGCGTGTCCGCGCCGCGCAACGCGATAGCGTAAATCGCAACCTCCGCGCCTTGGCAAGATCTTCCTCGATGCGTGGGACATCGGCGCCAGGCGCAAAGGTGGGGCTTGCGCCTGCGAATGCACCGTTTGCGTACACCGTAACGGTCTGGTGCCAGCCTGTGCGCACTCGCCTCACCCGGCGGCTTCGGTCGTCCACCTCAACGCGCGAGTACACTGGTGAAGTGAAGGCTTACGCACACCACACATGATCCGCACGTGATGGATCGCACCGGGCGGTGCGCCAATCACCTCATCGAGCTTGCACGCGCCGACGAAGCATCCGTCTTCACCCCCCTGCGTTCCCGCCCGGAGGGACTCGCGACGGCCGAAGCTACGGAGCGACTCGAAGAGTACGGCGCAAACGTTATAGCGCGGGAGAAGAGGCGCTCCGCATTCGTCCGGCTGCTGGTGAACATCAGGAACCCGCTGGTAATCCTGCTGTCCGTGCTGGCGCTGATCGCTTTTCTCACCGGCGACATCCGTTCGACGATCGTCATCCTCACGATGGTCGTGCTGGGTGTCGCGCTGCGCTTTGTCCAGGAAACCCGAGCCGATTCCGCCGCGGCGCGGCTCAAGGCGATGGTTCGCAACACGGCAACAGTCGTCCGCGACGGCCGCGAGCAAGAGGTGCCGCTTGGCGTCCTCGTTCCGGGAGACATCATCCGGCTGGCGGCAGGCGACATGGTGCCAGCGGACTCGCGTGTGCTGGCAGCGAAGGATCTGTTCCTGAACCAGGCGGCCCTCACCGGCGAGGCGCTGCCAGTGGAAAAACATCCTGGACGAACGCCCGCAGATCGCCGCACATGCCGCGAAAGTGGCCGCTTTTCGCTCCCGCCTGTTTGGAGCGGAACCGCCTGCGAGGTCTTGAGCTGGAAGCAGCTCGAGCGCGCTTGTCATCGGCTTGCCGCTCCCGATGGTGCTGTCGTCCTTCTCTCATTGCAGCCGATGATGCTTCGACGCCGCATGCAGCCGAGAGGCGACCGTTTCGATACGGTGATCGCTATCCCGGTACGCGTCGTCCGCTCACCAGCCCAGCGAGGAACAGCACGATCGCGACGACCAATAGCACATGGACGAATGAGCCAATAGTGTAGATCCCGAGCAATCCCAGGAACCACGCGACCAACAGGATGACGGCGATGGTGTACAACATGCGAATTCTCCAGCCAGCCACCGCGTGAAGGCGACGGCGGCGGATTGTCCGCCGCCGTCGCACGGACTATCGATTCGTGAGCCGATCGCTCTGCGAATCTCGCCCATGCGGTGTACCACTCTCTGCGATTCGAGCCTGGATGCGCTGTTCCATTGTGGACACGGCTGTGCCGCTAGTTGGAGTCGAGCTTGTGCACGTCCGTGATCTCGCGCAACGTCCTCCGCTGTTCTGCGTCGAGTGAGCGATCTCTCTAAACGACGAACATCGCGATCCCCGCCGCGAACATCGCCACCGTCGTCACCCCCACCAGCACGCGGCCGAGCGAGGAACTTGGTTGGCCCCGCATCAAGGCCGGATCCGTCGCCGCATGCAGGATGCCGACCATGAGAAACGGCGCCAAGAGACCATTGATGACGGCTGTCCAATAGAGCGCCTTCACCGCGCTGATGCCGAGGAAATCCATCGCGATGCCGACGGTGATCGAGACTCCCACAACGGCGTAGAACGGGTGCGCCCGCGTGAAGCTCTCATCGATGCCCTGTCGCCAATCAAACGTCTCGGCGAACGCGTACGCGGCGGAGCCGGCGAGCGTCGGCAGGGCGAGCAGCCCGGTGCCGACGATTCCGATCGTGTAGAGCAACATCGCAAAGCGGCCGGCCAACGGACGGAGCGCGGCCGCGACGTCGGCCGACGTCGCGAGCTGTGTCTGATTGTGTGCGTGCAGCGTGCTTGCCGTCGTCACGATAATGAAGAACATCGCGACATTCGAGAAGAACGTGCCCAGGCCGATGTCGATCTGCCGGTCTCCGATTTGCGTGGCGGTCGCTCCTTGCCGAGCCCTGAGAGTCAGATGACCGGCTGCCTTCTCCTCCTCGACCTCTTGCGACGCCTGCCAGAAGAATAGGTATGGACTGATCGTCGTTCCAAGAATGGCAACCAGCGTTGCCCACGCGTCGCGTCCGCGTGGTAGCTGCGGCACGACGGTCGCGTGCAGCACGGTCCGCCAATTGGGTGGACGTCGATGGCCGCGAGCACGTACACGCCGAGGACCAGCGCGAGCCACTTGAGCGCACGGGCGATCGCCGCATATCTCAGTCGGACTGTTGCAATGGCAATCCCGATACCGAACGCCAGCACCCACGCGATCGCCGGGACGCCCGTGAGCAGGTGCGCAGCGTCCGCCATGCCGCCCAAGTCGGCTCCGACGTTGATCATGTTGGCCATGAACAGTGTGCCGGCCGCCGTGGCGAGCAGCCATCGCGGATATTTCGACTGCAGTGCGCCAGCCAGCCCGCAGCCGGTCACCAGCCCAATTCGAGCGCACATCATTTGTACCGCCGCCATCGCCGGCCAGAGCACGGGCGCGGTCCAGAGAAACTGCGTACCGAATTGGGCGCCGGTGATGGAGTACGTCGCGATCCCCGAAGGATCGTCGTCGGCGGCGCCGGTAATGATGCCGGGCCCGAGCGCCGCCACCACGCGACGAAGAGCGGAGACCTTGAGCGGGGCATGAGCGCGTTTAGTCACGTTGGCCGAGTGTAGTCTCTTGCCGGAGTGTACAGAGAACACGTGGGCGTGTCTGTGTGATGTGAGGCGACGCACCAGTCAGGGCGCTGTCGCGTGTGCTGATTATCGTGTGGATTCGGCGGTCGCGGTTCCGCTATGACAGCCTTCAGTGACGGCGTGGCCAGCACTGTCTGATGCCGGCTCCAGCACGATGCAGCGGAGACCTGGTGAGTATCTGAGGTCGCTGTGGCGAGCGTCGGCTGCAGTCAGCGCGGTTGCGGTGCTGCTGCTCGACGTGTTGGCGCAAATCGAGTCACCGCCTCGAATCTCGCGCGCGGCAGCTTCTTGATGGTTGCCGCGCGTCAGTCGCGCAACCGCACGCTCAGGAGCGAGTTGTTGACCTTGAGCGCGCCGTTGTAGTCGATGAAGCCGAGCGCGAAACAGCACACGCCCTGAGAGCGCGTTCAAAGAGGTCGACGCGATGAGAATCTGCTGCGATGCCGGCGAGCCTAACGAGGCCTCGGTCACCGCAGTGCACCGAGCACCTTCACTCCGTGGTCCTGAACGCAACAGCGC
>Ga0310810_10009192_pt1 | contig 11421 bp, 5 predicted proteins | sample NCmetagenome_FD_207641 | JGI IMG/M metagenome (GOLD analysis project Ga0310810, IMG submission 207641) | Soil microbial communities from experimental microcosm in Duke University, North Carolina, United States - NC | ecosystem: Engineered > Artificial ecosystem > Soil microcosm > Unclassified ... | reverse complement strand
AAAGCCCGAAACAAAGTACACGCAACTCCAACTCATAACACGTTGTTTGACGTTTGCTCCAAACTGCGCGTTATCGGTTGGAGTTGCGTGTTATGTGTGGCGTGGCCGCCGCCAGCACACCTCACCCACAACTCCAACACATAAAACGCAGTTAGGATTCCAGCTCCGCGTTATCAGTCTCCGTCTGCGAGGTTATTCCAGACCGTCCGCAAACCCCACCCTCCAACTCGGGTACACCGGCGTCCACCCGAGCTCCCGCTTTGCTTTGGCGTTAGAGCAGCCGCGGATCTGGGTCATCATCATGACGCCGGCCTTGCCGACCATCAGCTCGCCGAGCCAGTGGGGAATCTTGTACGGCGGCTTGGCCCCGACGGCGGCGGCGAGGGCGGGTAGCCAGGTCGAGACTTTTGCGGGCTCGTCGTCGACGATGTTGTAGATCCCGGGCGCGCCGCGAGTCATCGCCGCCAGCGTTGCGCGCGCGGCGTCGAGGATGTGGATGAACGACCACACTCCGCCGCCGCCGCCGATGATCGGCAACCTCCGCTTGCGGACCATCTCCACCACCACGCCTCGCTTGCCGATCGCGGTGCCGGGGCCGTAGAAGTTTCCGTAGCGCAGCGCGACACCCTGGAGAAAGGTCGTCGCGCGAATCTTGTCCTCTTGCGATTTGATCGCGGCGAGGGTTCTGGTAAAACTTTCCGGTGGCTTGGGGTCGAGCGGATCTTCCTCGGTCTTTACCGGCCCACCGGTTTTCGCGTACGGCCAGCCGCAGTAGCTCTGGGTGATGAACCTCCGCGTGCCGATGGTCCGCGCGGCGGCGAGCAGGGTGTCGGTGACTTCGGTGCGGAAGCGGTTGGTCAGCGCAAATTCCTGGTCGAGCTTCCGGAAGTTGCCCGCCTTCGACAGCGCGGTGAGCTCATGAATGATCACTTCCGGCTCGGCTCTTCTCACCGCGGCGGTGAGCGCGTTCTTATCGAGCGGATCCGCGATCACCGCCGACACTCCACCTTCCTCGAGCGCCGTCGCCTTGATCACCGACCGCGTGAGCGCCACGACTTCGTGCTTATTCTCGAGCAGCAGCGGCAGCAGCAATTTCCCAATCGCCCCGGTGCCACCTGTAACGAACACTTTCATGCGGAATTCCGGAAAAGGTTAGCGGACATACCGCAAAAGGTGTCCCGCTGCACACACACCCCACTCGCAACTCCAACCGATAACACGCACTTGGAGGAACCACAAACAACGTGTTATCTGTTGGAGTTGCGTGTTCACCGCCTGCGCTCACACACCACCCACCCCACCCTCAACTCCAACAGAGAACACGCAGTTATCGGTTAGGTTCTACCTCAATCCGTACACCGCAACCCTCCCCGAAAACGTCGGCAGGTACACATGCCCGTTTGCGATGGTCGGCGCGGCGAACTTTGCGTAGCTGCCGGCGGCGTCGCGCGGATCCTGATTGTTGTTCCACAGCTCTTTGCTCACATCGTTTGCATCGAAGGCGCGGAGAATTCCCGGCGACACATCGTGCTCGGCATCGCCGGCTGATGCATAAGAGGCCCACAGGATTCCCGTTCCGTCGTTTGAGCCGTTCGACGACACCGAAAGAATCGCCCCGCTCTGCCCCGTCGGACCCGGCACACCACCATACACCTCGCTCTGCGGACTCAGCAGGTTGCCAGCGCGGTCGAACGGAATCGCGCGCAGCGGATCGTTCTCCGACCAGACGTAGACGAGCTCCTTGGCGCTTCCCTTATAGTAGGCGGCCTGACAATGCATGTTGGCGCTGTTGCCGCCGAGCGGGACTATCTGCTGAACGTCGTTCGTCGACGACTGGTAGCCGCCCATGGCGTCCCTGTTCAGCAGGTACAGCTTCCCATCCTTGCCGCCGGTCAGGTACATGCTCGTGCCGGGCAGGAGCAGTGCCCCCATCCCGCCGTAATCGAGATCGTTGTCGTTCAGGAACTGAAAATTGAACGGCGTGAAGTAGCTCGCGACGCTCAACGTCCCACCGCTCGGCGTTAGCTTGAGCGCGCTCGAGCCGCGGTTGGTGGGATTGGTCGGATCGCCGGCGTCGCCGACGCTGCCGTTGCCGGTCACGACGTACAGATTGCCCTCGGCGTCCGCGGCCATCCCCATTCCGCTCTCCCACAATCCGCCCGCCGATCCGTTGGGCGTGTCGTTGTAAACGCTCTTCTGCTGCAGTGACCCAGCGTCGTAGCCAAGTATCCACCCGTGGTACGGACCCCAATCGCAGTGCGACGAGAACGTCACGTACACGGTACCGTTCACGAGCGTGAGTCCCTGGCGCTGGTTCTGACGTTGCGCGTTGAAGGTGATCACGCCGTTGACGTTGCCATCGCCGTTTCCGTCGTACGTCGCGTCGATTTGGACCGGACTCCCGCCGACCTCCGCGCCGTCGACGACGCTCAGCGCGTGCAGGTGCTGCACGTACGTCACCCCGTTGGTGCTGCGGGCGACGAAGTAAATCCTGTTGGTCGTGGGGTCGATCACCGGTGTGCCAACGATTCCGATGTTGCCGCTGAAATCGGTGTACCCGCCATCACACGCGCCCGTCATGTCGAACCGCGTCGGCGGCCGCATCCCGGGCGCGTTGAAGTTCTTCTGCCAGAAGATCGTGCCGTCGTCGCCGTCGAACGCGTAGACAGTGTTGCTGACCGTGGCGACGATGACGACGTTGTGATAGTCGCCGTTCATCAGCACATGCCCGAGCACCAGCGGCTGCGCATAGACTTCGCCGTCCACGGGCACCGTGAACAACAGCCCGAACTTCTGCCCATTCACGTTTGCAGTCGTGAGCTCGGTCTCGTTGCTGTTCCAGCCCGTTCGATTGTTATCGTTGTGCTGGGTGAGCACCGACACGCTCTGGGTCGATCTCGGCGGAGGCGGAGGAGGGTTGGTGGTGTCGATCGGAGCTTCGCTGCTCGTGCAGGTCGTCAGGGCCAGAAACAGCACGGGAAGAGAGCACCTAAGGATTGACATAGCAAAGTTGGAGGTAAGCAAAGGCGACAAACAATGTGCAAGGTGAGATGACACGAACTGCGCGTTGTGTGTTGGGGTTGCGTGTTATGCGTGCTGCGACTTCACATCCGACCGACCTACCCGCAACTCCAACAGATAACACGCAGTTTGAGGAGAAAACAAACAACGTGTTATGTGTTGGAGTTGCGTGTTCTGTGCTCTGCGCGCTTCAACGCATGAACCCACCCCACTCACAACTCCAACAGATATCACGCAGTTTGAGGAGACAACAAAACTACGCGTTACCTGTTGGGGTTGCGTGTTCACTGTTGCCTACCTCCCAACACACCGCACCCGCAACTCCAACAGATATCACGCAGTTTGAGGAGACAACAAAACTACGCGTTACCTGTTGGGGTTGCGTGTTCTGTGTTCTGCGCGTCGCAAACCCCTACATCCTACCTCGAGCTGTCAATTATCTCCTGCATCCTCCGATCCTTCTTCGTCCACGCAAACTCAGGATCGTTGAGGTACGAAATCGCGTACCCGTTCGCGCTGGTAAAACACTTCCGCGCGAACGGCATCATGCTCTCCGCGTCGCCGAGGAATCCGTAGACAGCGGCTGTCGTGCACGACAGCTGCACCGCTTCGACGCCGCGCGGATATTTCGCGATTGTCGGGCTCTGGCCCGCCTTTGCGAGCATGCTCAGCGCGACATTTCGATCGCCGAGCAGCGCGGCCAGCCACGCCAGAACCTCGTACTGGCCGCGGCGGACGTAGATCGATTGGCTGGGGTCGTCGGCCATCCGCTTCTCCAGGTGCCACGCGGAATCGGCGAGCGTTCTCGCTCTCACGTAATTCCCCCGGCCGGCGAACAGCTCGGCCTTCTCGGCGTAAAAATTCACGCTGTCCAAAGCGGACCCGGGCGCGAACGACGCCAGCGAGCCGTTGGCGAACTCGTTGCGGAGCGCGGCGTCGGCCTTTCGCATCAGGTCACCATCCCCCGCGCCTAATCTTCCGCCGCGCGCGCGCAGCTCGCGCACCGCGCGGGCGATACCAAGGCTGTCGCCGAGCTTCTCGGCGAGGGTCGCCGCATGGTATAGCGGAATGATCGCCGTGGGATCGAGCGCGCGCTCACGCGCCACGAAATCCGCGGCATCCTTGTAGTGGCGGAGCGCCAGCGCTGTAATGAAACAGGTGCCAAGCACCGACTTCGACGCCGGCGCCAGCGGCAACACGCGCTTCACAGCCTCCCACGCGCCGGCGGAGTCGCCGACGTATTGCAGCATGCCTTGCTCGTAAGCGAGAAGCTCGACGTTGGAGGGATTCTCGCGCACCGCTTGCTTGAGGGTTGCCAGCGCTTCGGCGGGGCGGTTCATGCCGCGGAAGGCCAGCGTTCCGACGGCGTTCGCCTGGGTTGGATCGATGCTCAGGGCGCGCTGCGCCAGGATCGTCGCCGAGTCGAGCAGAACCTTCCCGCGCGAATAGGACATCACCGCCAGCATCTGCGCGGCGAGCCCGAGTGCGTCGGCATACTCCGGGTCGAGGGTGTACGCGTGCTCGAACTCGCGCAGCGCCTTCTCGTACTCCGCGTACGACGACGACGTGTTCTCCTCGATGATGCGCTTGCCGCGCACGACGGCGGCGAACGCGCCGGTATCGTTGGTCGCGCGCATCGCGATTGTATTGCGCTCGCGCGCTACCATCTCGACATCGAGCGCCTCGGCAACTCGTGTCGCGACGCGCGCCTGGATGGTGAACGGATCGGCGGGCGATACGACCTCGGGCTCGCCAGCCCAGCTCGTGGTGCCGTCGGAGACGCGAATGAGCACTGGACTCACCCGCACCTGGGGCTGGCCGTCGGCGCCTTTTGCCCAGCGCACCGATGCGGTGAGGACGTAGTTCGCGTGCAGCGATCGACCGACTTGCTGCGGAGTGGTGCCCGGCACCATCGCGAGCGACGACACGCTCTTGCGGTCGATGACGCTCAATCCTTTGAGTCGGGCGAGCTTTCCGGTGACGGCGTCGCGGAGTCCGTCGGCGAAGCTCGAGTCGGCGCCCAGGCCTTCGGTCTCGAAGGGCAGCACCGCGATCAACGGCGGGCCGTCGGGCATCGCGCGCGCGCGCCAGATCGCCCCGCCGACCAGCGCCACAACTACCACCGCGGCCGCGACGATCGCGATCGTTCCGCGGCGCGACGGTGAACCGATGTGTGGAAGATGGGAGCCGCGCGGGTTGCTGAGACCGGTCAGGAGCTGCGCACCCGACGTCGGACGCTGCGCGGCGCGCTTGGAGAGGCAGCGCATCACCAGATCGGAGATTCCGCGCGGGATCCGCGTGTTGGTGTTCGACATCGCCCGCGGGGTGTCCGACATCTGCGCCGCGAGCAAGCTCTGGGGCGACGAGAGGTGCTCGGCGAAGGGGTGCCGGCCGGTGATCAGCTCGTAGGCGACGACGCCCCACGCGTAAACGTCGGCGCGCTGATCGGTAGTCGGATCGGACGCCGCCTGCTCGGGCGCCATGTACATCGGGGTCCCGACGGTGTCGCCCGGCTGGGTGATCTCGGGCCGGGCCTCTTTGCGCGCCGCCTGCACCGCTTTGGCGATGCCGAAGTCGGTGACGACCGCGGTGCCTTCACTGAGTAGGATGTTCTCGGGCTTGATGTCGCGATGGACGATGCCTTGCCGGTGCGCGTAGGCGAGCGCGGCGGCGACGTCGCGCAGGATCGACAGACTTTCGTCGAGCGGAATCGGCCCCTGTCGAATGCGCTCGCGCAGCGATTCCCCGCGCACGAACGGCATGGTGAAATACGGATATCCGCCGACGGTCTGACCCGCGCTGAGCACGGGTACGATGTGCGGCTCCTGGAGCCTTGCCGCGAGCTTGATCTCGCGCTCGAACCTCGCCACCGAGAAGGCGTAGGTGAGCTCGGGCGGCAGCACCTTGATGACGATGTCGCGCCCCAGCGATTCGTCCCGGGCGACGAACACGCGCGCCATCCCCCCGGCGCGCAGCTCTTTCTTGAGGGTGAAGGAGCGGCCGAAGGTCTGCTGCAGCTCTTCTAACAGAGGATTCATCGCATCTCGGCGTAGAGTCCGGGTCGCTTCGTCTGCATCTAACAGTACTAAAGCTGGCAGCGGCAAGCTTGACAGCAGCTATGCTAACGGCTTTTCTCGGCGTAGAGACTCGACCGCTTCGGCCGGCCGCCACGTGAAAGAAAGCGCGGAGCCGATAGCGTGAAACCTGCTACGCTGAGAGCTCTCGGGAAGCATCACGTCTCGTCGGCTAGCGTTTTTCGTCGTCCCGCATTTCGTCGTTTGGGTTCGGCGCAACGATGCGACACCAGCTCGCTCTTGGCATAGCTGCTCACCAGCTGAGGGCTCCGCGCTTCAGTACTGTTAGATGCTTACGAAGCGGCCGAGTTCATCTGCCGAGACTATCCCCGAATTCGGAACCTCGTCCAAAGCAAAATCGTAACGCACGACCCCGTTCCCCGAATGTACTGCGCCGGTGCAAGGCCGGGCTGGTAGACTTCGACGGCAACGATCTCGCTCCCGGAGATGAAGCTGTTTGCGTCGCCCGGCTCCATCTCGGTGAACGGCATGTCGTCGACGAAGTACTGCACGCAGCCCGAGCTACCGCTCAGACTCGTCACACCGCGCGAGCTCGTGACCGTCGCGCCCGTCGGCGTGTTGACAATGCGCAGGCTGGGCACCAGTCGCAGGATGTCGGTCATGTAGAACGGGTGCATGTTCTTGAGACGATCGGGGCCGAGGAAGTAGCCGCTGGCGCCTCTGCTCCGCTGATTGAAGCCGACTCGATCGAGCGCTGCGGTCCGCCGCGCCGTCACCAGCACCGGATCCATCATCGCCACGAACTTCGGGAGTGTCAGCGAGACATGTTGAGTTTCGCGCGGCGTCAGATCGACGGGGGCCGATTCGACGACGTAGCCGAGGTGGCGGGCGAGGAGCAGGCGGCTGCCCGACGGCAGGCCACGCATCGTGAAGTGGCCCTCCGCGTCGGTGAGCGCAACGATGTCGGTGCCGACGACTTCGACGCGGGTGCCGGCGTTGTTGTCATTCTTCTCGAGGGTCACCGTTCCGGATACGCTGGCATTCCCCGTTTTCACCGTCGAATCGAGCGGCAACAGAATCGTCCGCACCGCCATCTCCACCGGTCGCTCGCCGAGCGCAATCGGCAGCTCGGGAGTCGAGCTGGCACCGTGCCGCGCTTGCAGGGTGGCGTCGAGTCCACTCGGCAGATTGCAAAGCCTGAAGTGTCCGGTACTGTCGGTGGTCTGATGGAGCAGGTGCGGAGTGCGGCGAATGCCAGCTTGCTTCGATATCTCGAGCTCGCTCCACGAGATCGAGACGTCGGCATTAGGGATCGGCTTTCCGCTTTCCGGATCTTCCACCAAACCGATCACGGCCGACGCGGCGTTGGGGTCGGTTGGCGCCGGACACTTTTGCCTGACGAGAGTTTCGGCCGACGGCACCGCGAGAACGGCGAAGCTGACGCTGTCCGGGCCGACGCGGAACGGCGCTGTGACGATGCTCAGCCCGAGGGTGTCGAGCAGCGGGTGGAAGATGCCGACCCGGTAAGTGCCGGGCGTCAGATCTTCGACGGTGAATTTGCCGAGCGAGTCGGTGCGGGTGGTGATGTCGGTACCGTCGACGAGGACGTCGGCGTCAGGGAGGTACCGATTGTTCAGGCTGTCGATGACGACGCCGGTGATCCTGGCTTTGTCGGTTTTGGCGGGTGGGGTTGCGGGTGCAGGGGTTTGGGCGCCGAGTTGGGCGGCGGCGAGGACGGTGAGCAGCGCAGAGAAGCGGACGGGCATTCTACGGATGGAGATGACGTTCGCTACTCTACAGCCGGTGCCTCATCTCGGCAACTCGGACTCGGCCGCTTGGCTGGCCGCTTTGCCCGGATTGTCGAACTCGGGCGGTTCCTCTGCATCTAACAGTACGGAAGCACGGAGCCGTTAGCTGCTGAGCAGCTACGCCAAGAGCTCTCGGGACGCATCGCGTCTCGTCGTCTTGCGTCTCGCTGTTCGGGTTCGGCGCAACGGTGCGACACCAGCTCGCTCCCGGCATAGCTGCTCTCACGCTAAGCGCTCCGCGCTTCAGTACTGTTAGATGCAGAGGATGCGCTCAGGTCCAAGAAGCCGAGTTACTGGTCATAGACGATATCGACCGGGATCGCCTTGGCCCCAAGCCGCGCAAGATCTCCTTGCAGCACCGGGCCGATCGTCCCGAACTCCGCATTCAAGCGACCTGCATCCTCGTAATCTCCGTTGCCCTGGATGCGAATGATCCGCGCCGCGAGTGAATCGGCTGCATCCCGCATTCGAGCCATATCGACCCGGTACTTCCCACTCGGCTCCCGAGTGAACGCGCCCATCTTCTGCAGGAAGTTGAATGCGACGACGTTGGCGCGGCCGTGGGAATCGGTCGCTCCGAAGCGGACCGACCGGAACATGCTGGCGAGCAGAGTGACGTAGTTGTCGTCGATGTTGGTGCTCGCGGCCTGCCCTTGCGCGTTGAGCGCGCGGATCATGTACATCGCGAGGATGTCGGCCTTCCCTTCCTCGAGGGCGGAGTAGCGCTCCTTCAGCGCGGTGCGCACGAGCCCTTTGCCGTTAATCGTGTTCTTGATGCCGAGTCCGTGGGAGACTTCGTGGAACATGACGTTGCCGAAGAACGCATCGAAGGTGACGTTGTGCAGCTGGTCGGGAACGATCAGCTCCTGGGCGATGGGCATCAGGATGCGATCGAACTTGGCGCGCACCGCATTCTTCAGTTGGATGCGGCGCGCGCCTTTCTTGAGCTGGACTTCTTCGTCGTTGGGAAGATTGATCGCAATCGTCTTGGCGCCGGTGTTGGCCTGGCCGGAGACGAAGACGACGTCGTAGGCATTGAGATCGGATGCGCCGCCCGGAGTCTCCCGCTTGTACTCCTCGGGGACGGGAATCCCGCGCTGCAGTGCGGGGAGAAACGTGGCGTACTTGGCGAGTCGATCGCTCCAGTCACGATCCTTGACGAGCACCACTCCCTCGTGCGCGGCCTTGTAGCCGTAGAGCGCGTCCTCGTAGGTCTCGATCGGGCCGATGACGATGTCGAGGGTGTTGTTCTTCATGTCCATCCACGCGAAATCGCTCGGCTGATAATCGTCAGTGAGCAGAGCGTCGGCGCGCAGGGTGAGATAGTTCTTGAGACCCGGATCGTCGGCGAGCGCGGCGGCTTCGCGCAATTTCGCGGCGGCCTGTTGATGCTGAGTCGCGAAGATCTGGTGAAACGGAATCGCGTAGAGTTTGCCGGCCGCATCGCGGCGCACGACGGTGTAGAGACTCTTTAGCGAATCCACCCTCGCACCGCCGCTGGCGACGGCGCTCTCGAATTCCGCCTTGGTCATGTCGCTCGGGTAGTAGTTGGCGCCGGCGGGTTTGGGACCGAAGCCCGGGACGAACGGAGCGTTGTCGTCGAGCCGATCCCACGGTCCGAAGTTGATATCGGCGAGCTGGCGGGCGGCGGGATCGCTGATTTGGCGCATCAGGGCATCGCGGTCGCCGTAGGACTCGATCCAGAAAATGGGATCCATCTCGCGCGCGGCATCGATGAGCAGAGGGAGCATTTTGAGCTCGTTTGCCGTCAGCTTCGATTCGTCGGGGTCGAGTTTGACGGTAGTGTACCGGGCGAGGCGGACGGCGGGAGTCGGGGAGCTGGCCGGACTTGAGGTTGGGGTTGGGGGTTGCATCGCGCAGGCTTGGAGTAAGGCAGAGGCGAGGAGAACAGGCGGCAGTTTGGAGAGGTTCATTGTTGGCTCGGCGTATGGTGTCGGGCGTTCCGCTGCATCTAACAATACTGAAGCGGGCGGCCGCAAGCTTTTCTCGGCGTAGGGTCTCGACCGCTTCGGCTGGCCACCACATGAAAGAAAGCGGGGAGCCGAGGGCTCCGCGCTTCAGTACTGTTAGATGCCGACGGAGCGGCCGAGTCTATCCGCCGAGAAAATCGTCATACTACATGCGAGCTTTTGCGATTCTTTTGGTAGCCCTCGCCGCGCTTCCTCAGATCACGGCCGCCCAGATCGGCTCGGCTACCCCTCCTCTGCCCACCCTGGCCGACACTATCTTCGAGCCGGCCACCTACCCCGTCGGCGATGCCGTCGGCGTCTATCGGGCTGTCCTCGACCTGCTCTACCTCGAGGGCGCTGAACGGCCGTCGGTGATCGTGATGCACGACAGCGCGGAAGGCCGCTCGGAGGGACCGTGCGCGTTCTCGAAATGCCTCAAGACCTGGTCGCATCTATCCAAAATCGATACGGCCACCCTCCTCCGCTTCGCGAGAATGGGTCGGCGGCGACCGGCGATCGTGAATTTCGGATATCCGATCCCGATCGTGTTCCTGTCGTACGACGACGTCCACCGCATGATCGCCGACGGGAACGAGGTGCTCCGCGCCGCGCACAAGCAGCTGGGCAGCATGGATGGTTTTTGGGTGGAGTTTCAGCGCAAGTTTCCCGGGGCCTGGGGCGTGACGACGCTGACAAAAGTCGGCTTCAATTCGCGCCACACCGAGGCGCTGGTCCAGGTCTACCAGTGGTGCGGCAGTGAATGTCGCAGTCACGAGATTCTTTTTCTCAAGCGGACGAAGTCTGCGTGGAGAGTCGCCGAGCGAATTCCGAGCGACGCCGAGACCGGTTATCCCGCCGGAAATCTCCGTTACGTCGGGCCGACCACGGGCGCGAAGCCCGAGATCATCGCGGCGCCGGGGAGCGGATGGATTTCGGAGGCGACCGCGCGAGCGGGCGTGTATCGCGCCGTGCTCGACAGTTTGTACTCGTTCGCCAGCCAGCGTCCACGCACGATCGTTTTCACCGATCGCCTGCGCCCACCTTATACACCATTCCCCGCGCACCTCGTCCGCATCGATTCCGCGTTGCTCAGGAAGAACATCTTCCTTGATATGGTGCGGGCTCCGCTCGACACCAGATTGACGAGCAGCACACCCATCGTCAGGCTGTCGCGGGATTCAATCGAGAGTCTGGAGAAAGCCGGCGCCGTTCTCGACAAGGAATTTCAAACCGGAGATCCGCTTTTTCTCGCCTTCAGCAAGCGATATCCGGGTGCGTGGGGAATGGTGTCGCTCACTCGCATCGCCTTCAACGGCCGGCGCACCGAAGCGCTGGTGTACTCCAATCACAGTTGCGGCGTGAATTGCGAGAACGGCGATACCTGGCATCTCCGCCGAACGGGTCAGCGCTGGCGCATCGTCGAGAGAATCCCGCGGCAGCAGTCCCCCTCGTTCGAGATCGACCCGCTCCGTTACCTCGGCGCGGGCGCAAATCCGAAGAGCTATCGCCCGCGGCGCGCGCACGGCGTAGTCACCAACGTCGAGACCCAGCGACCGGTTCCGTTTCTCGCGATCAACATTCGTAGCA
>Ga0310810_10009191_pt1 | contig 11422 bp, 9 predicted proteins | sample NCmetagenome_FD_207641 | JGI IMG/M metagenome (GOLD analysis project Ga0310810, IMG submission 207641) | Soil microbial communities from experimental microcosm in Duke University, North Carolina, United States - NC | ecosystem: Engineered > Artificial ecosystem > Soil microcosm > Unclassified ... | reverse complement strand
TGGACACGGGCTGTATGTGGAGACCGCCTATGGCGGTCTCCACCGGCTGTAGCGTTACCCACCTGGCAAGCCTCCGCCGCCCGCGCTACAGTTAGCGTGATCCGGAGGACTCCCATGAAACAAGTGACCGTCGTGGCGTGCGTATTGGCGCTGTTCGCGGTGCCTCGAGTGGCGTCGGCGCAGGAGGACCACTCGCAGCACAAAGCGTCTTCCTCCCAGGTCGGGACGGTGAGCTTCGAGACGTCGTGCAAGCCCGCCGTGAAAGACGACTTCAACCATGCTGTCGCAGAGCTGCACTCGTTCTGGTTCCCCGAAGCGCGTGTCTGGTTCGAGGGCGTGCTGAAAACGGACCCGGACTGCGCAATCGCCTACTGGGGTATCGCGCTGACGCACTGGGGCAATCCGTTCGCCGGCCTCCGATCGCCTCAGGCGATCGCCAATGGAAAGGCGGCGATCGAAAAGGGTCAGGCCACTGGATCGCCGACGCCGCGCGAGAAGGGCTACATCGACGCTGTCGCCGGACTCTTCTCGAGCGCCGACCCGGGCACGCAGCGCGCGCGCGTTCTGGCCTACGAGAAGGCGACCGAAGCGCTGGCCGCCGCCAACCCGACCGATACGGAAGCGCGCATCTTCTGGGCCCTCGCGATCGATCAGACGGCGCTGCCGACTGACAAGACGTTCGCGCAGAACCTGCGCGCCGCGGAGATCCTGGAGCCGCTGTACAAGAAGATGCCAAACCATCCGGGTCTGGCGCACTACATCATCCACACCTACGATGTCCCGGCGCTCGCCGAAAAGGCGCTGCCGGCGGCGCGCGCGTATGCCGACATCGCGCCGTCAGTGCCGCACGCGCTCCACATGCCGTCGCACACGTTCACCCGCGTCGGGCTGTGGAAGGAATCGGTGGCCACCAACATCAAATCCGCGACCGAGGCCGAAAAGACCGGCGGTGTGGCCGAGGCGCTGCACGCCATGGACTATCAGATCTACGCATATCTGCAGATGGGGCAGGACGCGCAGGCGAAGGCGGTGCTGGATCACGCGATGACGGCCACCGCCGCCGCGGCGGGCGGGGCGTCCGCGGGCGGCGCGATGGGCGCCAACACATTTGCGATGGCCGCCATTCCCGCACGCTACGCGATGGAGCGACTGCAGTGGACCGACGCCATGGGTCTGACCGTCCGACCGGCGCCGAACACGCCGTACACCGAAGCCATTACGCACTTCGCGCGCGCCATCGGCGCGGCGCGCGCCGGCAAGCCGGCTGACGCGGCGCCCGACATCGCCAGGCTTGCCGCGATTCGCGATCGCGAGCTGGAGCTGAAGGACGGCTACTGGGCAGAACAGGTCGACATTCAGCGCAAGGTCGCGGAGGCCTGGGTTGCGTACGCGAGTGGACGCAAGGACGAGGGGATCAAGCTGCTGGCGGCTGCCGCCGACGTCGAGGACCTGACCGACAAGTCCGCGGTGACTCCGGGGCCGCTCGCGCCGGCGCGCGAGTTGTACGGGTTCATGCTGCTCGAGGCGGGGCGCGCCAAGGACGCGCTCGCTGCGTTCGAGGCGGTGACGAAGAAGGAGCCCAATCGCTTCCTCGCGCTCTATGGCGCTGGAAAGGCCGCCGAAGCCGCGAAGCAGCCGGCCAAAGCGAAGAGCTATTTCGCGCGGCTGGTCCAGATTTGCACGGACGCCGCGGCCGATCGGCCGGAGCTCGTCTACGCACGGAAGATGGGGAAATAAGGACCGCAAAGGCCGCAAAGACTTGTTTTGGGAGGGCACATGCGCCGAGGCATCCGGTTCGCCGTCGTGTTGGCAATTGCGGTCGCCGGCGCCACGCTGACGGCGCAGTCGACCGGCTCGCGAAAGGCGTGGGCGCCGCGGCTGACCGCCGATGGTCAGCCCGACCTCCAGGGCATCTGGACCAACGCCACGATCACGCCGTTCGAACGTCCTGCGAGCCTGCGCGACAAGGCGTTCCTCACCGAGGCGGAAGTCGCGGCGATCGAGCGCCAGGTGGCGACGAATCGCGCGGCCGACCCGAAACGTCCCGGCGACGTCGGCGCCTACGACCAGGTCTGGTTCGATTCAGGCGATCACGTCGTCTCGACGCGGCGGACGTCGCTCGTCATCGATCCGCCGGACGGCCGCGTGCCGCTTCGTCCGGAAGCGGAGGCCGCGCGCGACTACAACAGCGCGCACGAACGCGACTCGTACGAGTTCATGAGCGTCTGGGATCGGTGCATCACGCGCGGTGCGCCGGCCGGCATGTTTCCGGCGGGTTATAACAACGCCTACCAGATCATCCAGACGCCCGGATACGTCGTCATTCACTCCGAGATGATTCACGAGGCGCGAATCATCCCGGTCGACGGCCGCCCGCATGCGCCGGCTCACGTCCGGCAGTGGAACGGCGATCCGCGCGGGCGCTGGGATGGCAAGACGCTGGTCGTCGATACCACGAACTACAACGGCAAAGGATGGATCTCGACGTCGGCCGCTGGCGGACGCATCAAAGGGATCCTGCAGACTGAATCGTTGCATGTCGTCGAGCGATTCACGCCGATCGACAAGGACACCATCGACTACGAGGCGACGATCGACGATCCGAAGATGTTCACGCGGCCGTGGACGGTGTCGATTCCGCTCCACCGCGATCCGTCGTACCAGATCTACGAGTACGCGTGCCACGAGGGCAATCGCTCGGTCGGCAATATCCTGAGCGACGCGCGGTCGCTCGAGAAGCGAGATAAGTAGCGCAGCCCTTTAGGGCTGCCCGGCGGCCGTTTGGCAGGCCTGCCGCCTTCGCGTCATGGCGCTTCGGCGAGCCTCGCCATAGCTCGCGTACAATTCCATGCGAGCGGAGGCGGGAAGGCCTGCGCCACGAGAGGCCGCCGTTCACTCTGCCATTGATATGCGCATTGCCTGCCTCGGCGGGGGACCGGCCGGTCTTTACTTCGCGATCGCGATGAAGCGCCGCGACCCGGCTCACGAGATCGTGGTCGTCGAGCGCAATCGGCCGGCCGATACGTTCGGGTGGGGCGTGGTGCTGTCGGACGAGACCCTCGCCAACCTCAAGGCGAGCGATCCCGACAGCGCCGCCGCGATCCAGCGCGCGTTCGTATACTGGGACGACATCGCCGTCTTCTACCGTGGCACCGTCACGCGCTCGTCGGGCCACGGCTTCTGCGGCATCGGCCGCAAACGCCTGCTCGCGATCCTTCAGGATCGCGCGCGTGAACTGGGCGTCACCCTGCAGTTCGACACCGAAGTCGAAAGCGCCGATCGCTATCGCGAGTACGACCTGGTGGTCGCCGCCGACGGTGCCAATTCGAAAACCCGCGCGGCCCTGGCGCACGTGTTCAAGCCGGATATCGACGTGCGGGCGTGCAAGTACATCTGGCTTGGCACCCAGCAGCGCTTCCACGACGCGTTCACGTTCATCTTCGAGGAGACCGAGCACGGCTGGATCTGGGCGCACGCCTACCAGTTCGACGCCGAGAACGCGACGTTCATCGTCGAGTGTTCGGAGGCGACGTGGCGCCGGTTCGGCTTCGATGCCAGGAGCCAGCAGGAGACGCTGGCGACCTGCGAGCGGGTGTTTGCGGCGCATCTCGGCGGCCATTGTCTGATGGCCAGTTCCGGACTTGCCACGCCGACGGGGCCCGCCGAAGTGCATCCGAGATTTGCGCGAAGGCGGGAGCCCGCCGGAGCGCTCGCGGGCGAAGGCGGACGCGCCGCAGCGTGGCTCAATTTCCGTCGCGTGTTATGCGAGCGGTGGTCGCACGAGAACCTCGTGCTGCTGGGCGATGCGGCAGCCACCGCGCATTTCTCGGTCGGCTCCGGCACGAAACTCGCGTTCGAGAGCGCCATCGCGCTGGCCGGTTACCTTCACAGCGAGCCGACGCTCGCGGCCGCCTTCCAGCGTTACGAACAAGAGCGTCGAACCGAGGTGCTGCGTCTTCAGAGCGCGGCACGGAACTCGACCGAGTGGTTCGAGCACATCGACCGCTATCTCCACCTCGATCCAGTGCAGTTCAACTATTCACTGCTCACGCGCTCGCAACGCATCAGCCACGAAAACCTGCGGGCGCGCGACCGGATCTGGCTCGAGAACGCCGAGATGTGGTTCGAGGAGCAGGCGACGAGCGAAAAGCCCCGGCAGTCGCGGCCGCCGATGTTCACGCCGTTTCGCCTGCGCGACCTGCGCCTCAAGAACAGGGTTGTCGTTTCGCCGATGGCGCAATACCGGGCAGTCAACGGGACGCCGACCGACTGGCACCTGGTGCACTACGCCGAGCGGGCCAAGGGCGGCGCGGGCCTGGTCACCACCGAAATGACCTGCGTGTCGCCCGAGGGCCGGATTTCCCCCGGTTGCGCCGGCCTCTATGCGCCCGAGCACGAGGTGCGATGGAAACGCATCGTCGACTTCGTCCACGCGGAAACCGACGCCAAGATTGGGATCCAGCTCGGGCATTCGGGGCCGAAAGGATCGACGCAGCTCGGCTGGGAAGAAGCGGATACGCCGCTGACGGCCGACAACTGGCCAGTCATCGGCCCGTCACCAATCGCGTGGTCGCCCGGCAATCAGGTGCCGCGGGAGATGACCCGCGCCGATATGGATCGCGTTCGTGACGAATTCGTGCGGGCCGCGGCGATGGCGGCGCGCGCCGGTTTCGACCTGCTCGAGCTGCACTGCGCGCACGGCTATCTCCTGTCGGCGTTCATCTCCCGGCTGACGAACCGGCGCGCCGATGCCTACGGGGGCTCGCTCGAGAATCGGATGCGCTTTCCACTCGAGATCTACCAGGCGGTGCGCGAGGTCTGGCCGCCGCAGAAGCCGATCTCGATTCGGATTTCAGCCAACGACTGGGTCGGCGACGAAGGGACGACCCCTGAAGAAGCCGTCCGGATTGCGCGTCTGCTGCGTGACGCCGAGGTGGACATCGTCGATGTCTCGGCGGGGCAGACCTCGACGCGCGCGCGTCCGGTATACGGCCGCATGTTCCAGACGCCGTTCTCCGACCGCATTCGGAACGAGAGCGGCATCGCCACGATGGCAGTCGGCAACATCTACGAGGCCGACCACGTGAACTCGATTCTGATGGCGGGACGTGCGGACTTGTGCTGCCTGGCGCGGCCGCATCTCGCCGATCCCTACTGGACGCTACACGCCGCGGCGCGACTCGGGTATCGCGGCGAGACGTGGCCCAAGCCCTATCTCGCCGGACGCGATCAGCTGTACCGGCTCGCCTCCCGCGAGACGTCACCGGCGAACGTGTAGGAGGATTACAAACTTGACCTGGGAGAATCGCGTCGTTCGAGGTGCGTCGTTCGCCGTGCTTCGTGCCTGGTTCGACGTGCCTCGTTCGAAAGGCGCATCGCGGAAGAGCGTCCAAATAGCGCACGCCGCACCACGAACGTCGAACAACGGAACCTCGTTGGCGCAGAGGTGGTGATGCAGGATCGTCAGCCAACCCATTTCAACTGGCGAGTCGATGGACGGGTCGCGGTCATCTCACTCCGCCGGCCCGAGCGAAAGAACTCGCTGACGTTCGACTCGTACGCCGAATTGCGCGACACCTTCCGGGCGCTGGCGGCGGACGCCCACGTCAGGGCGGTCGTGCTAGGGTCGAACGGCGGGAATTTTTCGTCAGGCGGCGACGTCCACGAGATCATCGGTCCGCTGCTCTCACTCGATGTCAAAGAGCTGCTCGCGTTCACGCGGATGACCGGCGATCTCGTCAAGGCGATGCGCGCGTGCCCGCAACCGATCATCGCCGCCGTGGACGGCGCGTGCGTCGGCGCCGGGGCCATGATCGCGCTGTTTTCGGACCTGCGGCTCGCGACGCCTGCGGCGAGGACGGCGTTCCTATTCGCGCGCGTGGGCCTCGCCGGCTGCGATATGGGGGCTTGCGCGATGCTTCCCCGTGTCATCGGCCACGGCCGCGCGGCGGAGCTGCTGTTGACCGGTCGCACGATGTCCTCGGAGGAAGGCGAGCGGTGGGGGTTCTTCAACCGCATCGTCCCGGCCGAGGCGTTGGAGCGCGACGCGATGGCGCTGGCCGAAAGTCTTGCCAACGGTCCGACCTTCCTTCATCAGGAATGGTCGATGACGCTCGACCAGGCGATCGAGGCCGAAGCGCAGGCTCAGGCGCTCTGCATGCAGACGCAAGATTTCAGGCGCGCCTACGACGCGTTCATCGCCGGTCAGAAGCCGCAGTTTTCAGGGGAATAGTGACTTTTTTCTGCGCTCCTAGCCCCCAGCCCCTAGCCCCGACAGGCGCTCTCAGCGCTCCGCGGTTAAATGGCTAGCCGCGCGTCATCCCTCGGTCCGACCGCACACACCGATACGTTTACGCGCGACAATCTTCCGCCGATTGACCAGTGGCCCGAGCTGTTGCTGGATCGGCCGGAGTTTCAATATCCGCCGTACCTGAACGTCGCCGTCGAACTGACCGACCGCATGGTCGAGAAGGGGTTCGGGGACCACGTCGCGCTCATCGGCAACGGACGGCGGCGCACCTACAAGGAGCTGCTCGACTGGACCAATCGTCTGGCGCATACCCTGGTTGAGGATTTCGGGGTCAAGCCCGGCAACCGCGTCCTGATTCGATCCGGCAACAACCCCGCGATGGTGGCGGCGTGGCTGGCCGTCACCAAGGTTGGCGCGGTCGCGGTGAACACCATGCCGCTGCTGCGCGCGGGCGAGTTGACCGCGATCGTCAACAAGGCGCAGATCGGCCTCGGCCTCTGCGACAGCCGCATCGCGGACGAACTGGTGTCGTGCGCCAAGGACAGTCGAGTGCTCCGCGGCGTCATCTGCTTCGATGGCACCTCGAATCACGATGCCGAACTCGATCGGGTCGCGCTCAACAAGCCGGTGACCTTCGAGGCGGTGCGAACCGGACGGGACGACGTCGCGCTCATCGGATTCACCTCCGGCACGACGGGCGAGCCCAAGGCGACCGCGCACTTCCATCGCGATCTGCTGATCATCGCAGACGGCTACGCCAAGGAAATCCTGGGTGTAACGCCGCAGGACATCTTCGTCGGCTCGCCGCCGCTGGCGTTCACCTTCGGACTGGGCGGTCTTGCCATCTTCCCGCTCCGCTTCGGTGCCACCGCGACACTTCTCGAGAACGCGTCGCCCGCGAGCATGATCGACATCATCGAAACCTATAAGGCGACGATCAGCTTCACGTCGCCGACCGCCTACCGTGCCATGATGGCGGCGATGGACGACGGTGCGGATCTGTCGTCCCTGCGGATGGCTGTTTCTGCCGGCGAGACGCTGCCGGCGCCGGTCTTCGAGGCCTGGACGCAAAAAACCGGAAAACCGATTCTCGACGGCATTGGCACCACCGAACTGCTGCACATCTTTATCAGCAACCGCCTCGAGGAGGCTTCAGCCGGCGCGACGGGCCGGCCGGTGACCGGGTACGAGGTCAGCGTCGTCGACGACGACATGCGGGAAGTGCCCGACGGCACCGTCGGACACCTGGCCGTCCGTGGACCCACAGGCTGCCGTTACCTTGCGGACGACCGCCAGACGACCTACGTCCGCAACGGCTTGAATGTCACGGGCGATGATTTCGTTCGGGACGCGCGCGGCATCTTCCATTTCGTGGCGCGCGCCGACGACATGATCATTTCCGCCGGCTACAATATCGCCGGGCCCGAGGTCGAATCGGCGCTGCTTTCGCACGCTGACGTGGTCGAGTGCGCCGTCATCGGCGTAGCGGACGACGAGCGGGGCCAGATCGTGCAGGCGCATGTCGTCCTGAAGGAAGGCGTCGAGCGGGACGAGGCCTGTGCGAAGCGGCTGCAGGACCACGTCAAAGCGAAGATCGCGCCCTACAAGTACCCGCGTTCGGTGCGGTTCGTGAACGCGCTGCCCAAGACACAGACCGGCAAGATCCAGCGCTTCAAGCTGAAGGTTTAGCCGCAGAGAATGCCGAGATCGCCGAGAATAATCAAGGTTCTCCGCGGTCTCGGCGGTCAACGTGGTTCAACACATGCGGTTTCTGCATCCCAAGCACTGGGCGCGCACGCGAGGGTTTTCACATGGTGTCGCCGCCGAGGGCCGGCAGGTGTTCGTGGCCGGTCAGGTGGGCTGGAACGCCCGCCAGGAGATCGTGGGCGACGATTTCGTCGCGCAGGTTGAGCAGGCGCTGCACAACGTGGTCGACATCCTGGCTGAAGGCGACGCCCGGCCCGAACACCTCGTCCGTCTCACCTGGTACGTCTGCGACAAACAGGAGTACCTCAAACGTGCGAGCGAGGTCGGCGAGGTCTATCGGCGCATCATCGGCCGCCATTTTCCTGCGATGACGCTGGTCCAGGTGGCTGCGCTCGTCGACGACCGCGCCAGGGTCGAGATCGAGGCCACGGCAGTCGTTCCGAACTTAGAACTTAGAACTTAGAACTTAGAACTTAGAACTTGGAACTTGGAACTTGGAACTCAGAACACGCGCATAATGCACCGACTCGGTGGATTGGAATATCAGGCTCATGTCCGATGACCTGTTCGAGCGCGGCATGGCGGTCCGCAAGGCGGTGCTTGGGGACGAGCACGTCGCGCGGGCGCAGGCGAACACGACCGCTCTCGACGCCGACTTCCAACGCTTCATCACCGAGGTCGCGTGGGGTCGCGTCTGGGCGCGCCCTGGTCTCGATCAGCGCACGCGTCATCTGATCACGCTCGCCATGCTCGCCGCGCTCGGCAAGCACGACGAGCTGGCGATGCACGTGGCCGCCACAGCCCGTACGGACGTGACCGAGGACGAGTTGCGCGAAGTATTTCTACAGGTGGCCATCTACGCCGGTATGCCGGCCGCCAACGCCGCGTTCGCGGTGGCGAAACGCGTGCTCGCCGGTCCTTCGGAAGTCACCGTGAAGACGGATACCTAGATGCGTTGCGAAATGAACATAGCGCAGCGCTTTAGGGCTGCCCCGGCGGCCGTGAGCAGGCCTGAAGGCCTGCGCTACGGGAGGCCGCCGGCGATTTCGCGGCGTGTCTCGATCTGATATGAGTGCCCCAACCGTTTCCAAGCGCGACTGGACCATTCACCCTCCCTACCTGTACGAGCCGTACGCCTCGACGGTCCGACGTTCGCCGCGGAAAGCGCTGGTGCCGCTGGAGCCGTCGTTGTCGGAGCTCACCGGTCCGGCGTTCGGTTCGGATGCCGTGCGTCCCGAGGACGCCGATCTGACACGAATCCCGGGCGGGGCAGGGCAGGCGATCGGTCAGCGCATTTGCGTGACCGGGCGCCTGCTCGAGGATGACGGCCGCCCGATCGCCAACGCGCTGGTCGAAGTCTGGCAGGCGAACGCGGCCGGCCGCTACTTTCACGACGTCGATCGCCACGATGCGCCGCTCGATCCGAATTTCACCGGCGGCGGGCGCTGCATGACGAACGAACGCGGCGAGTATCGCTTCATGACCGTTCACCCTGGCGCCTATCCCTGGACCAACCATCACAACGCGTGGCGCCCCTCGCACATTCATTTCTCGCTGTTCGGCAACGCGTTCATCTCGCGCCTGGTCACGCAGATGTATTTCCCGGGCGATCCGTTGCTGGCCCTCGATCCCGTCCTCGGCGGCGTGCCCGAAGCTGGGCGGCCGTTGCTCATCGCGCGATACGATCACGACGTGACGGAACCGGGCAGGGCGCTCGGCTACCGCTTCGATATCGTCCTGCGCGGCCGTCACGAGACCCCGATGGAAGCGCGCTGATGCCGTCGCCGCGGCAGACACCGTCGCAGACCGTGGGACCGTTCTTCGGGGTTGGCCTGACGCGGCCGTCGCAGTCGCAGCACGTCCTGGTGAGCGATCGCACGGACGGCGAGCGCATTCGCATCGAGGGCCGCGTGCTCGACGGTGTCGGAAGCCCGATCGAGGACGCGCTCGTCGAGATCTGGCAGGCCAACGCGCACGGCCGGTATCGGCACCCGCTCGACACCGGCCCCGCGCCGCTCGATCCGGCGTTCTTCGGCTTCGGCCGTTGCCCCACCGATGCCCACGGGGCGTTTCGGTTCGACACCGTCAAACCCGGTTCGATCCGGGCCGCGAACGGAACCGCACACGCGCCGCACATCAGCGTCACGGTGTTCGCGCGCGGCATGCTCGTGCACGCGTTCACGCGGATGTATTTCGGAGACGACGCGCTCGACGCGGATCCGGCGCTGGCGCTGGTCGACAGCATCCGGCGGCGTACGCTCGTCGCCGAACGTACCACCAACGCCGGCCTCGTGGTCTATCGCTGGGATATCCGCCTGCAGGGCGAACGCGAAACCGTGTTCTTCGACGCATGATCTCCGTCCTCGACTCGGCGCTGTTCGGAGATCTCTTCTGCGTCGACGACCGCATCGCCGCGGTGTTCGCCGATCGCCAGCGCCTGGCCGATCTGCTGGCGGTCGAAGTCGCGCTGGCCCGCGCCGAGGCGACAGTGGGCGTCATTCCAACCGCCGCGGCGGACGCGATCGCGGCCGCGGCCGGCGCGCTCGCGATTGATACCGATGCGATCCGCCGCGGCGTGGCCGCGTCGGGCGTGCCGACCATCGAGCTGGTTCGTCAGCTGCGGCGTGCGATGGGCGCCGACCACGCCGGGTTCGTCCATCGCGGCGCCACCAGCCAGGACATCGTCGACACGGCGGCGATCCTGGCGATTCGGCGCGCCACGGCGCTGATCGAAGAACGGCTGAAGGAGGCGATCGACGCGTTGATCGCCCTCGCCGATCGCCACAAGAACACCGTCATGGCTGGAAGGACGCACGGCCAGCAGGCCTCTCCAATCACGTTCGGTCTGAAGGCGGCCAACTGGCTCGCGCCGTTGCCGCGGCACCGGCAGCGGCTGGCCGAGCTCAAGCCGCGGCTGCTGGTGGTCCAATTCGGTGGGGCGGCCGGCACGCTTGCGGCGCTCGACGATCGCGGTCCGAAGGTTCAGGAGGCCCTGGCCCGCGAGCTCGACCTCGGCCCGGCGGTCCCGTGGCACACACAGCGCGACGCGATCGTCGAATACGGGGGCTGGCTGGCGCTGGTCGCGGGCAGCCTGGGCAAGATGGGTCAGGATCTGACCCTCATGGCGCAAACCGAAGTCGGCGAGATCCTGGAATCCTCGGACGGAGTCCGCGGCGGCAGCAGCACGATGCCGCACAAGGCCAATCCGATCGGCAGCGAGATGATGGTCGTCGCCGCGCAGGCCACCGCCGCACTGCTCTCCGCGCTTCACGCCGCGGCGCTGCAAGAGCACGAGCGCTCGACGCACGGATGGCCGCTCGAATGGCTCGTGGTCCCGCAGATGATCGCGCTGACGTATGGCGGCGCCAGTCATGCCACCGTCGTGGCTCGCGAGTTGACCGTCAACGTGGCGCGGATGCGCGACAACCTGCGTCTGGACGGCGGCGCGGCCCTGGCAGAATCGCT
>Ga0310810_10009190_pt1 | contig 11422 bp, 11 predicted proteins | sample NCmetagenome_FD_207641 | JGI IMG/M metagenome (GOLD analysis project Ga0310810, IMG submission 207641) | Soil microbial communities from experimental microcosm in Duke University, North Carolina, United States - NC | ecosystem: Engineered > Artificial ecosystem > Soil microcosm > Unclassified ... | reverse complement strand
GCTCGCTGGCCGACGGATGGACTGGCGCAGGCCAGCATGAGGCCACACGCGAGAACGCCGCGACAGATCATCGACGCCCGACCTGCCTCACCCCGTCCCAGCCGCCCTTACTGCGTCTTCCCCGCCTGCTGTTCGGCGAGCGTCGCCTTGAACATCGCTTCCTGGATGTCCGTCTCGAGATTGCAGTTCGCCTTGTCGATGAACGGATTCGGACTGCCCGGCTTCAGCTTCGCGTACTTCTCCTGCATGTTGTACTGCGCGCCGTGATCGCCAAGGGGAACGTCGCATGGCAGCGTGCGCACAACCCTGTAAGAGCGTGTGAACTGGTCGACGATGGCCGGCGTCAGGTTGCCTTGTGCACGGAGACTGCAGTGGAACACCACGTCATAGTCCCGCCCGCCGTCGCGCACCTTCGTCGTCCACGTGGTGCAGCCAGGCGTGTGACCTGCCGTGAGATGCGCGACGAGCGTCGTCCCGCCGAGCGCGACCGTGTCGCCGTCGTGAATGATGCGATCGATAGGATGTTCCTTGCCGCCGGGCTTGATCGCCTTCAGCGTCTCCACGTCTTCGGCCAGCGCGACCACCTGTGCGTTGGTGATCTGCTTCACCGCCGCGTCGCCTTCCTGATGGTCGCCGTGCGCGTGGTTGCCGAGCAGGATCTTGATATCGGTGAACTTGAAGCCGAGGTCGGCCACCGACTTCTGGATGACCGGCACGTTGCGCTCGTACGTGCTGTCGATCAGGATGTTCCCCTGCGGGGTGACGATCAGAAACGAGCTGAGCGTCTTCGTCCCGACGTAGTAGATGTTGCCGATGATCTTGTGCGGCGGAAACTGCGTCGTCTGATCTTCGGCAGTGCCCATGTTCCGCGACAGAATCGAGCGCGGCGTGTACGTCTGGCCACGGACGGTTACCGACGGGTGATCGGGGCCACCCTGCTGTGCGTGCGTGGAAACCGTCAGCAGGAGAAATGCAGCGAATACGGAGATTTTTTTCATATGTCCCTAGCGGGTTGAAACGGGTGCGTTCATCGCGGCGAGCACCTTGCCGAAGAATTCGTTCTGCGACTTGTCGTCTTTGATCCACCGTACGACGACGAGCAGATCGTTATCCCAGTCGATGTAGATCACATTACTTCCGGCGCCGACGAAACGGACGCTCGATGCGGGAAGCGACGGCATCGGTTTCCGGTCGGTATTCAGGTACCAGTTGGCGAACCCGTAATCCTTGTTCGCCGGTCCCGGCGTCTTGGCCATCTGGATCCACTTCTCCGACACAATCTGACGATCCTTCCACTTCCCGTTGCGGAGGAACAGATAGCCGAACCGGGCCATGTCCCACGCGTTGATGAACATCCCGCCCCCCCAGTGGCCGCCGCCCGAGACCGACTGCACCTTCTTGCCGTCGATATCGACCCACGAGTTTTCATAGCCGTACCAACGCCACGTGCTCGACGCGCCAATCGGTTCCATGATTTCGTCGCGGAGCACTTCCGGCAGCGGCCGACGCCACACCTGCAGTGCCGCGAGCGCCAGGACGTTCACACGCACATCGTTGTATTTGAAATGGGTGCCCGGCTCGTACATCGGCCGATTCTGCCATTCGCTCGGTTTGCCGACGGGCCGATCCGCCCAATCCGGTTTGCCCCACAGCGTGCCCGACCAGTCGCTCGACTGACGCAGCAGATGCTCCCACGTGATCGGCTGGTTATGCGGCGCGTCAAAAAGATCGACGCCCCATGGCATGTAGTCGCGTGCCTTGTCGCTGATGTCGCGGATGAGACCCTTCTGCCACGCGAGCCCGACCACGGTCGTCAGGAAGGTCTTGCTGACGCTGTGTGTCATGTCCACCTTTTTCGTCTCGCCCCATTCGGCGACGACGTAGCCGTGGTGGATGATGATGCCGTTGAGCGGCGCACGCACGCTGTGCGGCCCGAGGATGGAATCGAAGGGCTCGTTGGCAGCGAAGCTTTGTTGATGGACGACCGCCTGATCGTGCGGCGCAGGATTGTCGCTCGCGATCGCGAACTTGATCGCCTCGTCCAGCTTCGCCGCGTCGAATCCTTCCTGCTGCGGCGTGTGCTTCTGCCAGTCGAAACGGTCCGGGTAGTACGTACTGCTGGAAGACTGCGCCGCAAGGGCGGCGCCCAGCGTGATGGTCGCGATAGCAAGCGCAACGAATCTTCTCGTCATGGGTCGCGATTCTAACGCGACTCAGTCACCAGAAGCGCAAACCTTAAAGGTTTGCGCTACTGGCTATTGGGAGTCCTAGAATGCGTAGCGAATCGCGATTTCTCCCTGCTGACGCGGTTGCGCGCTCAGGATCTTCCCGAAGGAATCAGACAGCGCATTGTCGACGTAACTGCCGGCGCCTGGAGGAAACAGGTTATCGGTGCCGAACACGTTGAACACCTGCGCGATGAACTCCAGCTTGCGCCGGTCGCCAAGCCGGAGTGCTTTACTGACCCGTGCATCGAGGCTGTTGTAGCGATTGCTGTCGAACTGGGTTGCATCGATCGGCCCGAGGCGGTTCTGCGCGCGCCACGCGTTGACCCGCGCAAGGTCGAACGCGTTTCGTGAGGTCCCCGGCACGTAGTCGGTTACGGAACCATCGCCGTTCAGATCGAGCCCCGACAACGCACTGAACGGCATCTTCGACCGCAACGTCCAGACGGCACCCAGCTGCAGGCCGCCGGGCATCATCATCGAGCCGCTGCTCACGAGCATGTGCCGGCGGTCGGTGCTGGCGGGACCGATGTCGAGGGTCGGGTTGGCGATATCGGTGATTGTGCCCGCGATTGGGTATCCATCGGTCTTCGACAGGGTGTATGACACGAGGAACAGGAACCGATCCGCGTAGCGCTTGTCCACGCGCGCCATCAGCGCCTTGTACGTAGCGGAACCAATCGATTGCGTCTGAAGGATGCGTCCCCATTCCGGCAGCGGCCGCAGCTTCGTGACAGGGTCGGGCGTGTTGATGTTCACCGCCTCCAGCTCCTTGCTCGTCTTGGTATAGATCCCGTCGACATGCACGGCAAGGTTCGGGGTCAGCTGCTGAGAAAAGCCGGCGTTATAGGTATTGGTCTCCGGAGTTTGCAGCCTGTCGTCGGCGATCGTGATGTTCGGCGGCGCGGTGGACGCGAACGCCAACGGGCTTCTGCCACCGTAGGGATCCGGGTACGACGGGTTCGAGATGCGGATGCTCGCCTGAAGGAGGTTGGTTTGCTCGGCGCCGAATGGTGATCCGAACGCCGGGTTGCGGAAGTACTTGCCGGCTCCGCCGCGGACGACCGACAGGCCGTTGCCGAACACATCCCAGGCAAAGCCCGCACGCGGTCCGACGTTGTTGTCGTCGCCGCGCGTGGACGGGTTGATGAAGGGCAGCGGACGCGGGAAACGCGATAGATCCATGTCCTGGTTCCACGATTCGTAGAACAGGTCGTAGCGAAGGCCGACGTTGAGCGTGAGCGAAGACCGCGGCTTCCACTCGTCCTGAACGTAGGTCGAGAACCAGCTGTTCTTCGTGTCGCGGTAGACGGGCGGATAGTTCGCGGTGAACAGAATCGGGTTCTGCAACGCGGCGATCGAAGCGGGATCGCCGGGATTGAACGGTTGATCGGTCGCGAACGTCCAGCTCCCGTGCGTGGTGTTGCTCGCCGAGTCATCCTTGTTCGGCCCGCGTACGTCGGCGGCTCCGAATTTGACACTGTGCGTGCCCGCGGTCACCTGGAAGTCGTCCCGGAATTCCCTCCACCATTCCTTCTGCACTCGGCTGTTATCCGACCCCCACGTCAGGCTTGGAAAGTTGTACACGGCCGTCTGCACCGAAAACCGGTCGGCGCCGAAGTAGGTCGGGTCCGTCGGGACGTCTGTGCCTGGCGGCGAGGTGAGAAATGAAAACGGCGCGTATTGCACGCGCAATTCGTTCAGCATGCGGGTGCCGATCACGATCGTGTGGCCGCCAACGAGCGAGTGTCGTCGCTGATCGATACGGCTGCCGCTGAACGCCGCGCTGGTCGCGCCGCACGTTTCGCAGTTGGTGTGGTCCCACTCCCACGCCCAGCGTGCGAACAGGTTCTGTTTGCCCGTGAGCTGCTGGTCGTACCGCGACAGGAACGTCCGCCGGTACGATGGATTCGGAAAGGTTCCCTCCACCGCTGAATAGAATTGCGGTTTTCCCGTGTTCACCGTAATGGCCTGCCGCGTCTCGGTCAGATCGACCGCGACGAGAAAGTGCGCCTTGTTCATGACGATGGGTCCGCCGAACGTGGCGCCGTACTGATTTCGGCGAAACGCGGGCTTCGGCGTGCCGAGCCGCTCATGATTGAGCTGCTCGAACGTGTTCATCGCGTTCAAGCTCTTATCCCTGACGTACTCGAACGCTTCCCCGCTGAACTGATTCGTGCCGCCTTTGGTGACAATCGTGACGACTCCACCGCTTGTCCCGCCGAATTCCGCCGGTGCCTGGCTCAGGTTCACCTTGAATTCCTGGATGCCGCCCTGCGGAAAATCCTGGCGTGGCTCGCCGGCGGACGTCTGCTGATTGGTGACGCCGTCCACCAGGTACGCGCTGGCAAACCATGAACCGCCGGAGCCGACAGTCGCGTTGACCTTCCGAGGCCGGGTACCATCCTGGCTCGTCCCGGGTAAGAGCAACGCCAGCGTGATCGCCTGCCTGTTGTTCACCGGCAGCGATTCGATCTGCTGCTGCGTCACCACCTGCGCCACCTCGCTGCGCGTCGTCTCGACGACCGGGGCCTCGCCGATGACGGTGACGGTCTCCTGCAGCGTTGCAACGTTCATCTTCACGTCGCGTCGAACTTCGAGTCCGATGGTGAGCGTCGTTCCCTTGATCTCGACCGGCGTGAAGCCGGCGAGCTCCGACTTCAGGTCATAGCGGCCGGGAGCCAGTCCCGCAAACTGATATATGCCATCGGCGTCAGTAATGATTGAACGAAGAACGCCGGTGTCGATATTGCGAAGCGTCATCGTGACACCGGGAAGCACACCTCCTTGTGCATCGACCACGGTGCCCGTGATCGACGCGGCGGTTTGCGCGTCGACACGTACAGTGGCGAGCGCGTAGAGAGCAAACAGACAAACCCACGGGCGAATGGACACGAACTCCTCCTTGATGCGAGTCAGAGTCAGGTGACGACCCGACTCACGCGTCGGCAGTGCTGATGTGAGTCGGGTCGTACACCTGACTCTGACTCGGAGTGCAGCGCATGTGCCACGCGTGACCGCGTCCGACGTGCGAAATCATTCAGAAATTCGCGAGACCGTACGGTGCTGTGCCGCGCCCGACAGACAACCGTGAAGGAGTGCGATCGAGCGCCCGCACATTCTTGTGCGCGGTCAGTTCTCGTAAGATAGGCCGCATGAAGCTGACAGGCAGGACCGGGCGCACTGTGCTGACGTTTATGTTGGTCGCCGTCATTGCGGCAACAGGTTCGGCGCAGACGATTCAGCGCGTGACCATCGCGGGTATCAACAACTTCTGGCGCGTCGATGACACCGTATCGACGGGAGGGACGATCACCTCGCGCGAGATGGCCGTCCCGGAGTTGAAGCGGCGGGGCATTCGCAGCGTGATCAATCTCGCCGGCGGCGCAGAAGCAGAGGCGGAACGCACGGCGGTCGAAGCCGCCGGGATGAAATACTTCCTCTTCCCGATCGATCCAATGGCGCTCGACCGGGCACCCGTCGATCCCTTACTGAAAGCGATGAACGACCGCGCGAACGTTCCGGTATTCGTCCACTCGGGCGCGGGTCACCGCGCGGCGGCCGCGCTTATGCTCAAGCGAGTGCTCGTGGACGGATGGACTGTCGAGAAAGCGGGTATTGAAGCGGCGTCGGCCGGAATGGTGCTGGACAACGACATGGCGCCCGTGTGGTGGAAGTTCATCCGCGACACACTCAAGGCGAGGGGCAAATAGGGTTCATTGGGTTCATGAGGTTCATTGGGTTCACGGGGTTCGCGTGCGTGAACCTCGTGAGCCCTTTGAACCCTATGAACCTCATGAACCCGACTCAAGACTGAAGCGCAGTCTTATAGAGCGCGACCAGCTTGCCCCACGCGCGCTCGGCATCCGTCATGTTGTAAATCGGCTTGCCATCCTGCAGCGGCATGTCGCGGATGCACCAGCCGTGGAGCGAGTTCGAGTACAGCTCCACTTCGACCGGCACCTTCGCCGCTTCGAAGGCTTCCTTCAGCTTCACCTTCGCATCAGGCTGCCGCATGTCGTCGTTGGCGGCGACGCCGAAGTACATCCGTCCCTTGATCTTCGGCGCGAGCAGATGCGGGCTGCTCGGCTGATCGGTAACCAGGCCGCCTCCATGGAATGACGCGCCAGCGCCGACGCGATTCGGCACCGTCGCGGCTGTCTTGACGACCAGCGGACCGCCCATGCAGTAGCCCTGCGTGCCGACCTTCTTGTTCTTGTCGACCTGACGCTGCATGTCGAGCCACGCGATGAACGCGGTGGCATCCTTCTCCGCCGCGCCCGGCGCGTTGATCGATCCCATCAGGGGCCGCAGCTTCGCCATATCGGCGTCGTTGGCAAAGTTGAATTTCGAGGGGTCGTCGAACACGGGTGCCTTGGCGACACGGTAGAACGGATTGGGAACCAGCACCGAATAGCCTTCGCCGGCGATGCGCTTGCCGATTTCGCGCATCACGGGCCGGAGTCCGAATGCGTCCGGCCAGATCAACACCGCGGGATGCGCGCCCATCGTCGGATGAATGAATGCCGCGTCACACGTTCCGTCCGGCGTCTTGATCGTGACGTTCTCCTCGACGACAGGCACCGCTGCCTCGGAGGTGTTCCCCGTGGCGAGCGCCATTCCTGCCGCCACCGACAACGTGACGAAGTCGCGCCGCGAGATATCGGTGTTGGAATCTTTCGGTTCCTGATCGTCAGCCATGTTGACTCCTCAAAGTCGAAAGTTGAAATACGAGTTACTACCGGGAAGGAAACGTAACCAATCCGTTTGCGTCGCAACCGGCGGGCAGCTTGACCTGCGCTGGCGGTACGTTGCCGACATAGCAGCCGGGAACGACGTAAATGGTCGTCGGCACCGGAAACGCGGACGGCGAAGTCGATGACGCTGGCGCAGGAGCCGGGAGCGGCGCGGCATCAATTGGTTTCATATCCACGTAGTAGGTGATCGTGCCGTCCAGCGGAATCCGCACATCTACCCGCGCATCGCGAAACCCCTCTTCGTGAAGCTCGATCGTGTGAGCGCCGGCGTCAAGAATCAGTTCGCCGGCAACGTCGCTGAACAATCCAACGTAGTAACCGTCGACGTAAATCTGGGGATCGTCGCCCGAGTGCAGGTTGAGCAGCAGACGTCCCGTCGCCTGATTCATCGGTGGTGATGGCGGTGACGGCGTGGGTGATGAGGGGTATTCGGCAGTAGGCCACGGCCAATAGGGCCAACCCAACAAGACGATGGACGCGGGTCGATGAAAGCGATCAGAACGGTCGATTCGCTCGGCTCGTCCGGCTCGCCCGGGTTCCAGGATGTTGGTCCGTTCGGATCGTGTGCGATCGAATGGCCGCGCATTCTCAGGTGGCAGCCCCGTGGGCGGAAGCGGCAGGCCCATCGGTGGCAATGGCAGGCCGATATGCGGCAGCGGCAAGCCGATCGACGGTGTCGGCATGTCGTTGGTCAAACCACCACGCGACTGCGCCGCAGCGGCCGAGGCCGTGGCAGCGAGTACGAGAGCAATCAAGACGGCGCGCATGTGGCTGAGCCCACTATAGCGAAGTACTGGCAGGATCCTCTAATGACGATCGCCAGAATTGCCGGTGCGCTCGCAGTAAGTCTTGCAACAGTCCAACCAGTCGCGGCTCAGTCGCTGCTCTTCGATGCAACGCTCGCCAACGCGTTGCGCCAGGTAATAGCCGAGCCGCGCGCCGCCGCCGGGCTGCGCCAACACCCGACCAATCGCCGATGCAACGGGTGCGAGGACCGGCCTGGGACGATTCACGTCGTCGCAGACAGTCCGTCGCTCACCGACACCTGGCTCGCTGCGCACGACTATCAAGGCAGTGGCGATCGGACCGCCATCGCGGACTTCTGGTACGACGGCGTGCACCGGCGCATTTTCTCGCGTTCCGCGGCGTTTCACGATGTCGATGACCCCGCTGACCTTCGGCTTGGAAGAGCGCCCGGGCACTACCCGAGTCCGCCTGATTTGACCATGCTGCTCGGCGAGGGAACGACAGTGGGTCAGATCGGCTTCGACACGTGGACGCACGACGGCTTCGGCGCATACTTCGCCGCGATGCAGGGCCTCGTCCGCGACGAGCAGACCGGTTATCTAGTGTTGGCGACGACGATGGGCCAATCGGGCGTGACGCGCACGGGATCGCGATTTGCCCCAGACGATCTCATCCGACACGTGCGGCTGCACCCGTCAGGACAACTCGAACTCGGCTTCGAGACGCCTGTCGATAATCTTCCCGACCCGCTCCTGCTGGTGCGCGGCGCAGCAAGCACCGAAGGACCGCTGACCGTTCAGGGAAACGGTGGAAACGTGCCCCACGCATGCACGGTCCGTAGCGCCACGTGGGAGGGCCGCACTGCCCGCGTCTCGTGTCAGCCGACGGAGATCGCGATCAGCGGCGGCGGGCAATGCGAGCGAGGAGATCTGAAAGGGTCGCGGCCGCTTCAGACGGGCGCGTCCCCGGATGGATGGGAGGTGAGCTGCGGTCGATCCGCGACGCAAACCGCTTACGCGGTTTGCTGTTTGCAGTAACTTGGGTTCAATGGGTTCATGAGGTTCATTGGGTTCAGTAGGTCCTGTTCAGTGGGTTCTTCGTGGGTTCTTCGTGGGTTCTTTGTGGGTTCTTCGTTGGTTCCTCTGAACCACTTCAGAACCTTTTGAACCGATTGAACAGGACCTTCTGAACCTATTGAACCTCTTGAACCCAATGAACCCCAATTAACGCGGCGCGCCAGCTCCGCGTCCGCCTTGTCCGCCGTTCGCCGGTGCTCCGGGATCTGGCGGCGGTCCCTGCGTGCCCTGCCCCGCTCCGCGGCGTCCGAGCTTCGGCTCCGGCAGCTTGTCGAAGTAATACGTTCGATAGCGCACCGACTTTCCCTCGGCGTCGAGGAACTCGAGCGACTGCTGAAACGCGATCGGCGCCGGCGCATTACGCGCAACGGTCGCATCGAGGATGTACAGCCGGTTCTCGTGCAGGTAGATCGCGACGTAGCTGCGCGTCATGTCCGGATTGATGACCGTGAGCTGCTGACCCGTCACGAGATTGATGTAGTGAAAGTTGTCGAAGGTGACCTTGACGCCAGGCTTCAGACGATAGAGCTGCGATGCCGCCCACTGAATCGATCCGAGAATGTCGATTTGCCAGTAGGCAGGTGCCGAGAAATCGTCCGTGTGATGGTTGGCCGTGTAGAGCGCTTCGGAGTCGGAATAGTCGACCACGCTGACTGAATAGCGGTTCGGGCCATCCGTCCATCGATAGATCACCTCCGGGAACTTCGAGTCGTACTCGGAAGTCCACATCGTCTTCTCGACCGTCGGCTGGCCTGGCGTGTTGATCGCGAAGCGGTCTTCGAGATTCTTGTATTCGATCCACTCTTTCTGCTGCGCGAACGCCGCCTGCGCCATCAGCAGCACCCATGCCGCTGCCACGAGTCGAAATCTGTGCATAGATCCAGTCCTCCGCCCGCTGCCTCCAGCATCTCGCCGGGTTGTTCACTACGCAGGTCGATTTTGCGGGCTGAAGTAATACTACCCGAGTCGGAGTCCGACCCGTTCCGGTGTCGATCCAGCTCCCTCCTGATCGCTCACTAACCAGCGCACGCCGAGTTCAAAGGTCGGCGCTACATGAGAGGAGCTCAGCATGCCGAACGTGTCGTAGGCAGCGACGAGTCTCGGATACCGAAAGTTGGTCTATCATGGCTCAGCTGTCGAGAGGACCTATGACCGTGAAATCGCTGATCGCTTCCGTTGCGTTAGCCGCTGCGATGCTGACCGCGGCGCCGGCCATCGCGCATCACTCAGCCAACGCCGAATTCGACACGCAGAAGGTGATGGTCATCACGGGCGTGCTCACCAAACTCGAAGTCGTGAGCCCGCATTCGTGGTGGCACCTCGACGTGAAAGGTCCCGATGGCAAGGTCATGCCATGGCGGCTGGAATCGAACAGCCCGGCGGGGTTGATTCGACTCGGCGTAAAGGTCAAGACGGATGTGAAGGTCGGTGAGACCTACAGCTTCAGAATCTCACCGGCCTGGAAGGATCCGGCGGGAGAAAAGCTCGGATGGATGCGGGCGTTCACGATCAACGGTAAGGAGTACGTCCTCACCGAGCTGTAGGCCCGCCTGCGGTCGCTGCGCGGCCCGCTACGGCGTGGCAGGTGTTCCAACCGAAAGGTGGTCAACGACGGTCGAGACGCCTTCCGTTTCGCGCGCCAGGTCGAGAGCGCGCCGCCGCTGCGTCTCGGTGATCACCGTTCCCGTCAACGTCACGCGGCTGTTATCGGTCGTCACGCTGACACGTGAGCCGTCGAGCGTATCGTCGAGCGCGATCTTTGATTTCACTTTCGCGGTCAGAGCGGCTTCCTCGAGCGTCTCCCCTGCCTTCTGGGCGCCGACCGCAACCTTCTCGCCGACCTCGGCGCCCGCCGCACGCGCGCGCTCGCGCGTCGTACCGGCGCGATCGCCTCGTGTGGCGACGGCGGTTTCCTGTCGGGCTGCCGGTGCGCTCGTTGTCGTCGCTTGAGGACGCCCGCCTCCCCAGCGGTATCCGAGAAAGAACGCCGCGGCCGCTACGACGATCACGACGACGAGAATGACGCGTACCAGAGCTCGGAGCATGATCTTCCTCCGCCCGTCTTTTCGAAGCATCGGACGTGCCGTGCACGGGGCGGGCAATCGACGAAAGGTAACCCCATGGGTATCAGAGAACGGGCGGTCAGAGTTCCGATCGAAGGCGTGTCGTTACGGATTGCGGCCGCAGCCGGTCATTTGGTGAACATCAGCGCGACGGGAGCGCTTGTCCGCGCGACGGAGTCATTGACCCCACATCTCGAATACCCGATTTATCTGGACCTTCCGGCGGAACGAATTCAGTTGACCGGACGGGTCATCCGCTCGGCCGAGCGGAGCGACGAGCACCTGCGCGATCGTGAGGACTATCTCGTTGCGGTGAGATTCACGGTGCTGCCACCGAGCGCACGCGTTGCGGTTGCGCGTCTCTGTGGAACGGCATTCACGCAAAGGGAATAGCTGCGCCGGGGAATTGCACCAGGTATCAGGTGCAAGGTTTCAGGGATGGTCTAGGCGTCAACTGATACCTGCACCACCCCTGAAACCTGATACCCGATACCTACCGCGAAGTGATGCTTACCGCGCAGCCGTCGTTGCCGCCGGATACACCGGCAAGGTTA
>Ga0310810_10009189_pt1 | contig 11422 bp, 10 predicted proteins | sample NCmetagenome_FD_207641 | JGI IMG/M metagenome (GOLD analysis project Ga0310810, IMG submission 207641) | Soil microbial communities from experimental microcosm in Duke University, North Carolina, United States - NC | ecosystem: Engineered > Artificial ecosystem > Soil microcosm > Unclassified ... | reverse complement strand
TAAGCGCCGTGTCGAAGTGCAGGCTCGCGGTTGGAGCCGCTACCGCGCCGGCTTCGCGCGCGAAGATGCTCTGATAGCGCTCGCGATCCAACGCGCTCGGCGCACGCCGGATATAGGGCGGCAGCGGTACCGCACCGAAACGCTCGAAGAACTCCATTGCCGGTGCAGGCAACTCGATGCGCCAAAGCTCCGCCTCCCGCGCGAGCACGCGCACGACGCCGCCCGCAGTCGCCACTTCGAGCGCGGGGCGGATCGGCTTGCTCGCTGCCAGTTGCGCCAGCGCCTCGCGTCCGGGGAGCGCACGCTCGAGAAGTATCTCCACCCTGCCGCCGGAGGGTTTGTTGCCGATGAGACGCGCCGCGATAACACGCGTGTCGTTAACCACCAGCAGATCGTCCGGGCGCAGCTCGAGGGGCAGATCCCTTATCGTGCCATCGCGCCATGCGCCGCTCATCCCATCGAGCACCAGCATACGTGCGGCGGAGCGCTCGGCGAGTGGCTCCTGGGCAATCAGATCGGGTGGAAGGTGGTAAGCGAAGTCCTGACGGCGCACGCGTTAATGTTACACGGCGCACGCGACCACCCGGCGCGCGCGGGGGCAACTGCGCATACCGTTCCTGCGCGCCTGGCTCTATACTGCCCGGCGCCTCTCGCTGCCCGAGTGGCGGAATTGGTAGACGCAGCGGACTCAGTCGATCAACTTGAGCCCCCGCGGAGAAATCCTCGGGGTGAAGCCCGTCAAACTCGGTGAAGGCCCTGGGCGCTGCGCGCTCGAGCTGACGCCGAGCCAAGCCCTGCCATCGGCAGGGAAGGTGTAGAGAGCAGACGGCGGGCACCTAAGGCCAGATGGCTAGGGTGAAGGCGTGCTCCAGACCACGAACCCGGGTGCCGATAGGCCCGGGGCGGCGAAAGCCGAAGCGGCACGAAAATCCGCCGCCTTTAAAAGCGTGTCGGTTCGACTCCGACCTCGGGCACCATCAGACTCACCGCGGACGGGTCAAGCGGCACCATGAAATTCTGTAATCAGTGCGGCGCGCCGGTGCGGCTCTCCATCCCCGCGGGAGACAACCTGGCGCGGCACGTGTGCGATGCCTGCGGCACCATTCACTATCAGAATCCACGCCTGGTGGTCGGCTGTGTCGCCGACCATGAGGGGCGCATCCTGCTGTGCCGGCGCGCGATCCAACCTCGGCGCGGCTACTGGACCGTCCCCGCAGGATTCATGGAGAACGGCGAGACGCTGCAGCAGGCCGCCGCACGCGAGTCACGCGAGGAAGCGCTCGCAGAAGTGACCATCGGCTCGCTGCTTTCCGTGGTGCACGTGTTGCACGCAGAGCAGGTGCACGTCTTCTTCCGCGCCACGCTTCCTGCGGCCAACTACGCCGCCGGCGCCGAAAGCCTGGAAGTTGCGCTGGTGAGCCCGGACGATATTCCCTGGGCCGACATCGCCTTCCCGAGTACGGATTTCACCTTGCGGCGCTATCTCGAGGACCGCGCCGCCGGGCGCGAGCCGTATCATTTCAGCACCATCGACCGGCGGTTGACCCCCGGGTCCCCGACAAATCAGGCCGCTTGATATCGGCAGAGCGGCGATGTGAGGCACCTTTTTCGAATACTGGACCATTTGGTCAACTATCCACGAATCGAATAGTCAACACCGGTGGCGGGCCGCCCTACCCCGCGATTCACCCATGTGGCGCCGGCATGGCACAATGTCCGGTCTCCTGCACGTGCGCTGTGCCGCGACGTGCGCCAGCGCATCCTGCCTGAGGAACCGAATGACTTTTGTCGTCACTGAAAACTGCATCAAGTGCAAGTACATGGATTGCGTCGAGGTGTGTCCCGTCGATTGCTTCCACGAGGGGCCCAACTTTCTCGCCATCGACCCGGATGAGTGCATCGACTGCACCCTGTGTGAGCCGGAGTGTCCGGTGGAGGCGATCTTCTCCGAGGAGGAGCTGCCCGCCGGCCAGGAGCAGTTCAAGCAGTTGAACGCCGACCTTGCCAAGCAATGGCCCGTGATCACCGAGAAGAAGGAGGCGCCGCCTGACGCCAAGGAATGGGAAGGCAAGCCCGACAAGCTGAAACTGCTCGAACGCTGAGCGCGCCGAACCGAGAGCCGCGCTGAGGGCTGAGCCGCGCTCGAGACTCCGCTACTTGGCGTCCTTGAGGTGCTGCGCCAGCACATCGGGCGGCACATACCCGGGCAACATCTCACCGTTCGGCATGATGATGGCCGGAGTTCCCTCCAGCGAGAAGTCCTGACCCAGCGCGTAGCTGCGCGCCACGGGATTCTCGGCACAGGGCTTGGTCTTGAGCTCCTCGCCGAGCTTGGCCCGAGTGAGCGCCGAGTTGCGGTCGGGGGAGCACCATACCTGCTCCGCCTTGGTCCATGCGGTGGTGTTGGGGCCGGTGCGGGGATACAGCAGGTAGCGCACGCGGATGCCGAGCCGATTGTAGGCACCGATCTGGCTGTGCAGCTTGCGGCAATAGGGGCAATCCACGTCGGTGAATACCGTCACGGTGTACTTCGGATCCTTGGGACCGAAGACGAGCATCTCGTCCTCGGGGAAACTGGCGACCGCCTTGGCGCGCAGCTCGCGCCGGTGCTGCTCGGTCAGGTTGTTGTTGTTCGCGAGCTCGACGAGATCGCCGGTAAAGGCATATTTGCCGTCGGCAGTCACGTACACGATATCGGCACCGCGAGTGAGCTCGTAGATACCCGGGATCGTCGTCGGGCGCAGCTCATCAGCGCGTGCGCCGGGAATGTGGGAGGCCACTTCCGCTCGTGCATCCGCCTTGATCGGCGCCTGCTGCGCCGGCACCATGCCGGCCGCGCAACACAGCGCGAGCAAACCTAGCAATCTGTGGGCAACCATGAATGACTTCCGTCGCTCGAGAGGAGATTGGACCGCCACGGCCGCACGAGGTTCGGCTTCGGCGCAGCGCAGGTCGGCAGAGGAGTCTAGCATGCGCGCGCCAGCACCGTCGGCGGCGGCGTTCCTGCGGTTTCAGCCGCGCGGGTGATGCTGGGCGTGCAGCTCCTTGAGCCGCTCGCGTGCCACGTGCGTGTAGATCTGCGTCGTCGAGAGGTCGCTGTGCCCAAGGAGCATCTGCACCACGCGCAGGTCGGCGCCGTGGTTGAGCAGGTGCGTAGCGAAGGCGTGCCGCAAGGTGTGCGGCGAGAGCTCCTTGGCAATGCCGGCCTTGCGGGCGTAGCGCTTGATGATGTGCCAGAAAGCCTGACGCGTCATGCGATCCCCGCGGCGTGTCGGGAAGAGATAGTCCGTCTGGCGCTCGAGCAGGATCTCGCCGCGCGCACCGCGGCTGAACTCCTTGAGCGCGCGCATCGCTTCCTCGCCGAGCGGAATGAGCCGCTCCCGATCACCCTTGCCGAGAATGCGGATCACGCCCTGATTGAGGTTGATTTGACCCTGGCGCAGATTGACGAGCTCCGAGACGCGCAGCCCGGTCGCATACAGCACCTCGAGCATGGTGCGGTCGCGGTTGCCGAGTGGATCACTCACAACCGGCGCCGACAGCAGCGCCTCGACCTCCTCCTCGGTGAGCGAGCGCGGCAGCGACCGGCCGATTTTCGGCATGGCGATCTGTGCCGTGGGGTCCTCGCGGATGGCCCCCTCGCGCATGAAATAGCGGAAGAAGCGGCGGAAACTGGAGAGCTGGCGGGCGGTGGAGCGTGGCCGTGCGCCCGCGCGCACGCGCCAGGCGATGAATTCCTGCAGGTCCGCGCGCGTCGTGCGCATGATCGGCACATTGCGCTCGGCGAGCCAACGCGCCAGCGCCGTGAGGTCGGCGCGGTAGGCCGCCAGCGTATTCGGCGACAGGCCCCGTTCCATCCACACCGCATCGAGAAAGCGAGATACGGCAGGATCGGCGGAATCGATGTTGGCGGTCACGGCGATGGCGGTATTCGACAAACCTGATCTCTCTGGAAGGTGAGCTCAAGGGACGCGCTGGTTCAGCAGCCTGAGAGCTTCGGCCTTCCCGATAATGTGGTGCCCCAGTATGGTGAGCGCGACCCTGCCATCGACGTGACCACCTTCACATCTGCACTTCAGCATTAACATAAAGAGAACCTGATCACATTTCACAGGTACCGGCGAAGCGCCGTCTGTCATCTGATGCCGATTTGAACGCTTCCCCATTCACCCGCTCCTTGCTTCTCGTTCCGGCGCGTCTGGGGTACGCGCTCTGGGCGCTGCTCGCGTTTCTGGCAGTCGGGCTGAGCGCGCTGCTGCTGCTCATCGTGCTGCCGGGAGTCGAGCGGCGACGCCTGGCAGCGCGCGCCGCAGCACGCGCCTTCCTGCGGCTCGCCGGCCTGACGCTTGCGGTCAGGTTTCCCGAGCGGCTGCCTCCGGGTCAATGCGTAGTGGTGTGCAATCATGCGAGCTATCTCGATGGCATCGTGTTGACGGCGGCACTACCCCCGCGTTTCGCGTTCGTGATCAAGCGCGAGATGGCCCGCGTGCCCTTCGCCGGCGCGGTACTGAGGCGCCTGGGCTCGGAGTTCGTCGAGCGCTTCGACCGGCGGCGCGGCGCGCGCGATGCGCGTCGGGTGCTGCGCAACGCCACCCAGGGTCATTCGCTGGTCTTCTTCCCGGAAGGGACCTTCACGCGCACGCCGGGACTGCTGAAGTTCCACACCGGCGCGTTCGCCAGCGCCAAGCGTGCCGACTGCCCGCTCGTTCCGGCGGTGCTGCGTGGCACGCGCCGCGCGTTACCCCCGAGCGGTGGCCTCCCGCGACCTGGTCCTCTGGAGATGGAGCTGCTGCCCCCGCTCAGTGCTGTGCCGGGGAGCACGGAGCACGCCGTGCCCGAGCTGCGAGACCGTGCCCGCGCGGCGATCCTCGCCGCGCTCGGCGAGCCCGACCTCACATGTTGCGACGATACTGACCGCCCACCTGGTACAGCGCCCGCGAGATCTGCCCGAGCGAGCAGACCTTGACACACTCCATGAGCTCGGCGAACACGTTGCCGCCGCTGGCCGCCACCTGCTGCAATCGAGCCAGTGCCGCTGGTGCGCGTTCGGCGTTGCGTGCCTGGAAGGCCTGAACGGCCGCCACCTGATCCTGTTTCTCCTCCTCGGTGGAGCGGATCAGCTCGGTGCCCTTGTGCTCCTCCGCGGCATCGCCGCCGGAGAGAAAAGTGTTGACACCGACGAGCGGCAGCGAGCCATCGTGCTTGCGCGTCTCGTAGTAGAGCGATTCCTCCTGGATCTTCCCGCGCTGGTACATGGTCTCCATGGCGCCGAGCACGCCGCCGCGCTCCGCCAGCGCATCGAACTCGCGATACACCGCCTCCTCCACGAGATCGGTGAGGTATTCGATCGCGAACGAGCCCTGCCAGGGATTCTGTATCTTGTTGAGGCCGAGCTCGCGATTGATGATCAGCTGGATCGCCACGGCGCGGCGCACGCTCTCTTCGGTTGGCGTCGTGAGCGCTTCGTCGTAGGCGTTGGTGTGCAGGCTGTTGCAGTTGTCGAATAGCGCGTATAGCGCCTGCAGCGTCGTGCGGATATCGTTGAAGGCGATCTCGCGCGCGTGCAGGCTGCGGCCCGAGGTCTGCACGTGGTACTTGAGCATCTGACTGCGCGCGGATGCCTGGTAGCGCTCGCGCAGTGCACGCGCCCAGATGCGCCGCGCGACCCGGCCGATGACCACGTACTCCGGGTCCATGCCGTTGGAAAAGAAGAACGACAGGTTGGGTGCGAAGTCATCGATCTTCATGCCGCGCGCCAGGTAATACTCCACGATGGTGAAACCGTTGGCGAGAGTGAAGGCGAGCTGTGAGATCGGGTTGGCGCCGGCTTCGGCGATGTGATAGCCCGATATCGACACCGAGTAGAAGTTGCGCACCCGCTCATCGATGAAGTACTGCTGCACGTCTCCCATCATGCGCAGCGCGAACTCGGTGGAGAAGATGCAGGTATTCTGCGCCTGGTCCTCCTTGAGAATGTCGGCCTGCACGGTGCCGCGCACGGCCTGCAGCGCCTGCGCACGAATGCGCTCGTAGGTAGCGCGCTCGATGAGCGCATCGCCGCTCACTCCGAGGAGCCCGAGTCCCGAGCCATCATGATGCGGCGGCAGCGGCCCCTTGTAGGCGGGCAGCGGCACGCCGCGTGCCGCGCTCGCTGCATGCAGAGCTGCAATCTTCTGTTCGGCGCCGGGCCACTCGCCACTGGCACGCAGGTGACGCTCGACCTGCTGATCGATGGCGGTGTTCATGAACATCGCGAGCAGGATCGGCGCGGGACCGTTGATGGTCATGGACACGGAGGTCGCCGGATCGCACAGATCGAAGCCCGAGTAGAGCTTCTTCATGTCATCGAGCGTAGCGATCGACACCCCCGAGTTGCCGGTCCTGCCGTACACATCCGGCCGCGTGTCGGGATCCTCGCCGTAGAGAGTGGTCGAGTCGAACGCCGTCGACAGGCGCGGGCCGTGGCCGTGGGCGAGATAGTGGAAACGGCGATTGGTGCGCTCGGGACCGCCTTCCCCGGCGAACATGCGCGTCGGATCCTCCTCCTCGCGCCGATAGGGATAGACGCCCCCGGTGTAGGGGTAGTACCCGGGCAGGTTCTCGCTGAGCAGGAACTGCAGCAGCTCGCCCCAGTCCTTGAAGCGAGGCACTGCCAGCTTCGGAATCACCGAGCGCGAGAGGCTCTCGGTGTAGTTCTCGCCGCTGACCTCGCGCCCACGCACCGTGTAGGTATAGGTCGGGTCGGTCGCCGCGCCGCGCCGCGCCGGCCAGGCCTTGAGCTCCGCCAGTGCTTCGCTCCCGAGCTCATCGAGCGCGCTGTTGTACACGGCACGAAGCGCCCGCCGTGTGGCGTCCGCCGCGCTGTCGGTGAGCGCTTGCTGCGCGTAGCGCTCGAGCGGTGCCGGAAGGCTGTCATCCTGCAGCGCCTGCAGCGACTCGCGCGCGCCGAAGGCGCGGCGGGCGGCACCTGCCTGGTTCTCGATGCGCGTACGGATCGCGCGGCCGGCCTGGGCGATTTCCGCGAGATAACGCGTGCGGGCGGCGGGAATGAGCGGAACTCGCGCTGCGAGCTCGGTCGGACCAGACTCGCCGAGCTCCCAGGACCCCTCGCCGCTGCGCTGCTGCGCCAGGGCAGCACAAATCGCGGCGAACAATCGATTGACGCCGGGGTCGTTGAAACGACTGGCGATGGTCGGGAACACGGGCAGCTCTGCATCGCTCAGCCGGGCCCGATCCGGGTGGTTGCGCCGCCACTGCTTGCGCACATCGCGCAGGCTGTCTTCCGCGCCGCGCTTCTCGCTCTTGTTGAGCACGATGAAGTCGGCGAAGTCGAGCATCTCGATTTTCTCGAGCTGACTCGCGGCGCCGTACTCCGAGGTCATGACGTACAGCGACAGGTCGGTAAGATCCACGATCTCGCTGTCGGACTGGCCGATGCCGGCGGTCTCGACCAATACCAGATCGAACCCGGCGGCCTGGTAGAGCGCGATGACGTCCTTGAGCACGGCTGAGGTCGCCAGATGCGCGCGCCGCGTGGCGAGCGAGCGCATGAAGATGTTCTCCGAGGCCAGGCTGTTCATGCGGATACGATCGCCGAGCAGAGCCCCACCGCTGCGCCGTCGGGTCGGATCCATGGCGACCACCGCCACCTGCACCTGCGGGAAGTGCCGCACCAGGCGTGCGAGCAGCTCATCGGTGAGGCTCGACTTGCCGGCACCGCCCGTGCCGGTGATGCCGATAACCGGTGCCCGGTGGCGCGCGCGCGCGAGCGCGCGGCGGATCTGCTCGACCTGGGCGCCGCCCGAGCCCTCGTAATCGGCACCCTCGAGCACGCTGATCGTGCGCGCGATCAGCCCGTGATCGCGGGCATTGAGCGGGCGAAACTCGTACGCCGGCTTGGCGGAGGCGCTGACGCGCGCCATTACATCATCGATCATCCCGGCGAGCCCCAGGCGCCGGCCATCCTCGGGGGTGTAGATCTTCTCCACCCCGTAGCGCTCGAGCGCCTCGATCTCGTGCGGAGCGATGGTACCGCCCCCGCCCACGACCACGCGCATGTGGGCATAGCCGCGCTCACGCAACATGTCCACCATGTAGGTGAAGTACTCGTTGTGCCCACCCTGGTAGGAGCTCACCGCGATGGCGTCGGCATCCTCATCGATGGCGGCGCGCACGATGTCCGCAACGCTGCGGTTGTGGCCAAGGTGCACCACCTCCGCACCACGCGCCTGCAGCAGGCGCCGGATCATATTAATGGCGGCGTCGTGGCCGTCGAACAGCGAGGCGGCGGAGACGAAGCGCAACGGAGGCCGGGCACGGGCGGGCACGCTGCCGGCCGCCGCGGCGTCAGTGCCGAGACGGGCGTTCATGGCGCTGTAACCTTGTTCCTTTACCCACGGGTAGGAATGCTATACTCATGAGTATGATGCTGCTGTTGAAGCCGGTCAACGCGCTGCTTGCGGCGTTTGGACCGCATGGCAGCTGACGCGCCGGTATAATACTCTCACCGCCATGAACAGCCGTCGTACCAGCCCCTCAGCTGCGGGCAAGCCCACCCCCGCCGCCGGCTCGCCCTGGCGCTCGAGCCGCGAACGGCTGCGCGACCGCGAGCTCAAGCGCGATGCCGTCATCCGCGCCGCGGCGCGCGAGTTCAACCGCAAGGGCTACCACAACACCTCGCTCGATGACATCGCCGCCGCCCTCGAGGTCACCAAGCCGACGGTGTACTACTACGTCACCAGTAAGGAGCAGTTGCTGTTCGAGTGTTTCGTGGCCGGCGTCGAGCAGATCCGCGCCGCGTTCCGCGAGGTGCGCCAGCTCCCGGTGCCCGCGCGCGAGCGTCTGAATGCGGTGCTGCGTCATTATGGGGAGGCAGTGGCCTCCGAGTTCGGCTGGTGCATGGTGCGAGCGGAGGACCAGGATCTCTCGCCAGCCATGAGCCGCCACATCAAGTCGCTCAAGTCCGAGGTCGACCAGGGCATCCGCCGGCTGCTTCGCGAGGGTATTCAGGATGGCTCGATCGAGCCCTGTGATCCGAAGATGACGGCGTTCGCGCTCGCCGGTGCCCTCAACTGGATCGCCTACTGGTACCGCGAGGACCAGTCGCTCACCGGTGCGCAGATCGCGACCGAGTTTGTCACCATTTTCGAGGGGGGGCTGCGTCCGCGCCGCGGCGCCCTCCGCATCGATGCCCGCGCCCGCCGCCGGCGGACGAACGGGCCCAGGCCCCTGGCGCGCTGACACGAAGTCAAAGCGAGGCTGCCATGTCCCCTGCAGATGTCGTCATCGTTTCCGCCAAGCGTACCCCCATCGGCGCGTTCCTCGGCGCCCTCTCCCCGCTGAGTGCCGTCCAGCTCGGCAGCGCCGCCATCAAGGCGGCTGTGGAGGCTGCGACGATCAGCCCCACTGACGTACAGGAAGTCATCATGGGCTGCGTGCTGCCGGCCAACCTCGGCCAGGCACCGGCGCGGCAGGCCGCGCTCGGCGCCGGGGTGCCGATCGCCACGCCCTCGACCACCGTCAACAAGATGTGTGGCTCGGGTCTGAAGGCAGTGATGATGGCCGCGGACCAGATCCGCGCCGGGGGCGCCGGGATCGTGGTGGCGGGCGGGCTCGAGTCGATGAGCAATGCTCCTTACCTGTTGCCCAAGGCACGTACCGGTTACCGCATGGGGCACGGCGAGATCATCGATCACATGATGAAGGATGGCCTGCAGAGCCCCTTCGATGGGAAGTCGATGGGCTGCTTCGCGGATGCGACCGCGAGCCGTTACAACTTCAGTCGCGCACAGCAGGACGCGTTTGCCACCGAATCGGTGCGCCGCGCCACACAGGCGCTGCAGGCGGGCGAGTTCGACGTGGAGGTAACACCCGTCACGGTCAAGAGCCGCAAGGGCGAGACCGTGATCGCACGCGATGAGACGCCTGGCACGTGTGACGTGAGCAAGATCGGTAGCATGAAGCCAGCCTTCACCAAGGACGGCACCGTGACCGCCGCGAGCTCCTCCTCGATCTCCGATGGCGCGGCGGCGCTGATCGTGATGAGCGCGCAAACCGCGGCCGAACGCGGACTCAAGCCGCTCGCCCGCATCCTGGCGTACTCGAGTCATGCGCACGAGCCGGAGTGGTTCACGACCGCACCGGTCGGCGCCATCCGCAAGGTTCTCACGCAGCTCAACTGGAAACCGCACGATGCGGACCTGTACGAGATCAACGAGGCTTTCGCCGTGGTCACCATGGCAGCGATGCGCGATATCGACATCGATCCTGCCCGGGTCAACGTGAACGGCGGCGCCTGCGCTCTCGGTCATCCGATCGGCGCGACCGGCGCACGCATTCTCACGACTCTGATCCACACGTTGCGCCGGCGCGGCGGGCGGCGCGGCATCGCCTCGCTGTGCATCGGCGGCGGAGAGGCCGTTGCCCTCGCGGTGGAGGCCTTCAGCTGAGCGATTGCGCAGTGCGCTTACGGGGGGCGGCATGAAACTGAGCGACACACGCGCCGTAATCACTGGCGGCGCCTCGGGCCTCGGCCTTGCGGTCGCGCGCCACGTGAATGCCGCGGGCGGCAAGGTTGCGTTGCTGGATGTGCAGGAGGGCCCGGGGCGCGCCGCTGCGGCGGCTCTCGGATCGGGCGCCACTTTCCTGCGGTGCGATGTGACCTCGGAAGCGGAGGTCAATGCCTCCATGGATGCCGCCCGCGCCCACCTCGGCGGTCTGAACCTCCTGGTGAACTGTGCCGGAGTGGTCGGGGCCGGACGGGTCCTTGGCAAGAGCGGTCCGATGGCGGGCGAGTTCTTCGCCAAGGTGATCCATATCAACCTGCTCGGTACCTTCCTGTGCGACAAGGCCGCGGCGGCGCTGATGCAAGCCAACTCTCCTGGCCCCGATGGCGAGCGCGGGCTCCTCATCCACACTTCCTCCGTGGCCGCCTACGAGGGACAGATTGGTCAGGCGGCCTACTCCGCCAGCAAGGCGGCTGTTGCCGGCATGGCGTTGCCGATTGCGCGCGAGCTCGCGCGCTTCGGGATCCGCTGCGTGGCGATCGCTCCGGGTATCTTCCACACGCCGATGATGGATGGCATGCCGCAGGACGTGCAGCAATCGCTCGCCGCGCAGGTGCCGTTTCCGGCGCGACTTGGGCGGCCCGAGGAGTTCGCGCAGCTGGTCGCCAGCGTGGTTGAGATTCCGATGCTGAATGGCACCACGATTCGCCTCGATGGCGCGATTCGCATGCAGCCGAAGTAGATGAGCGCCACCGCGGCCATCGAGCGCGAGTCCCTTCAGTATGACGTGGTCATCGTGGGCGCAGGTCCCGCGGGGCTCGCGTGCGCGATTCGCCTCAAGCAGCTCAAGCCCGCAGCCAGCGTGTGCGTTCTCGAGAAGGGTTCCGCGGTGGGTGCGCACTCGCTTTCCGGCGCGG
>Ga0310810_10009188_pt1 | contig 11422 bp, 4 predicted proteins | sample NCmetagenome_FD_207641 | JGI IMG/M metagenome (GOLD analysis project Ga0310810, IMG submission 207641) | Soil microbial communities from experimental microcosm in Duke University, North Carolina, United States - NC | ecosystem: Engineered > Artificial ecosystem > Soil microcosm > Unclassified ... | reverse complement strand
TTTGCACGGGGTGTCGAAGGGCAGCGAACCGCTCTCCAAATTAGGCATTTAATTTCTGAAATTCAGCAAATTATAAGAGAGACATTTCCTAAATTAATTGATGTCCATACAAATATTTCACAAGACCTGTGGATGGTCTCTGGAGATGCAACCCAGTTGCATCAGGTTTTAATCAATCTGTGCGTCAATGCTCGTGATGCTATGCCAAGAGGCGGAACTTTGAGTATGAGCGCTGGGAATAAATTGATTGATGAAAGCTATGCCCGAATGAATCTGGATGCCCATGTCGGGTCTTATGTTGTGTTTACTGTTAAAGATACGGGAGTCGGCATGTCTCCTGAAGTTTTGGAGCGCATCTTTGAGCCATTTTTTACAACAAAAGAGCTGGGCAAAGGCACGGGGTTAGGACTTTCAACGGTGCTGAGTATTGTGAAAAGCCACGGTGGTTTTTTGGAAGTGACGAGTACGGTAGACGAAGGAACACAAATTTCCGTCTACTTACCCGCTATCGAGGCAACCCAAATTCCCCAAATCTCAGACAGCGAATTCTCACAAGGAAAGGGGGAATTAATTTTAGTTGTGGATGACGAAGCGGCGATTCGGGAAACGACTAAAACTTCGTTAGAGGCTTACAACTATCGGGTACTGACAGCGAATGATGGAATTGATGCGATCGCATTATACGCCCAGCACAAGGAGGAAATCAGTCTGGTGTTGGTTGATATGATGATGCCAGCAATGGATGGAGCCACCACAATTCGCACACTCAAAAAAATCAATCCTCAGGTCAAGATGATTGCTGTCAGCGGTCTTGTATGCAGCACCCAACTGAGTGCATCCACCCTCTCTGGCGTCCACGCATTTTTGTCGAAGCCCTACACGACAAACGATTTATTAAAAACGATCAATGAGGTTATACTCCTTTCCCTTAAATTTGCGACAAATTTAGCTCCCCCCAACCGCGCTTAAAAAGGGGAGAGTAATTTCTTTCTCGATGGTGGCAAATACTTGGGAAAAAATATCATACCAAATCCAGGTTGACTACCCCCTTTTGGGAACCTAGGCGCATACGGCTTGCCGCAGGCTACCAGAGAAAACGCAGAGGTTGCTCCAGTACAGAACCAGAGGAGATAGAGAAAACTTAATCAAACCTGACCTCATCAGGGTTATCATCCCTCTTTTGTTATTTCCGGGAAAGAATCACGATTTTTGTAGGGGCGTTAGCGGAGCGGTAGCGACGTAAGGAGCGTCAGCATTCTTGCCACAAACTTGATATGAAGCCCAGAAGCCTGCTCCAAGAATGCTTCGCCCAATCGCTCAGCTCCACCAGGAATCTAAGCAAAACCATCACTTCTGGAAGATGGAAAACAGATAACTGGTGGTATCTACTTAAGTTATCAACCTTCCTTCTAGGAGGAAATATGTTTAGCTTGCTCTGGACTGGAGTCGTTGTATTATTTGTTCTTTGGGCAATAGGTGTTGCACTGCATATTGCGGGGGGTCTAATTCACATACTTTTGCTGTTGGCAATTGGACTCGCTGCTTACAACTTTTTTAGTAAGCGTGATGTTTAATCGGAAGTAGGAGACTATCTCCACTCCCCTTGCAGTGTGAAGGCAGCCCAGTAATAGGGGGCTTGCCACTGCTTCTGTCGCCACATTTCTAACTGTGCGGCTCTCAGGGCGGCTGCTTGTTTGACACCTTCTTGCAGCATTTTTTTGTAAAACTTCGCCATCAATTCCGCTGTTGCTTGATCGCTCACGCTCCACAAACTCACCACGACTCGCGGACTTCCCGCATACATAAAGCCTCTTGTCAAGCCTACCAGCCCCTCTCCCTTGACTTCCTCACCCAGTCCGGTTTCACAGGCACTCAGGACAACTAATTCGGCTGGCAGGTTGAGGTTGAAGATATCGCGCAGTTGTAAAAAACCATTTTGCAGGGTACCTTTTTCATCCACCAGGGACAGCACGACTCCTGATAATTCGGGTTGCGTACTATTGAGGATTCCATGAGTGGCAAAATGAATGATGCGATAGTTTTGTAGTTGAGGACTAGTTGCGATCGCACGATTAGCCGCAAAGTCAAACGCTTGCATCCGTTGTGTTGCAGGAACTAGCGCCAAAATCTGCTCGGCTTCTTGACGGGTAAAGGGCAAGCGATTAAAGCTAACATTAGCCGTTGTAGCCGATAACTCCAAGGCTCGGCGGTTGAGGTTGCTCTTTTGTGATCGCGTACCGGAAACCTGTCCCGAATTGGACGGGAGGCGCGGATCGTCTTGACTAAAAACAGGATCGGCGAGAACTGCGATCGCTTTGGGAGCAATTTTGCGATCGCTCATTTCCTTCCGCAAGACGGCTAGCGTTGAAGCTGAGGGCGAATTAACGATTTCGTGGTTAACCAGTAGGGGCACGACATGTCGTGCCCCTACCCCTGACGTTCCTGGTACTGGCAGTGCAGCGAATGGCAAATACTGTAAGGCACCATCACTAACAATAAGTAAGCGCTTGTTTCCCAATTGTGCGGCTACAGGGGCGAGGAGCATCTGGCTCAATTTAGTGGCTGCTTCGTCATTACCGACGGAGGAACCTGGACGCCCTTCAACCCCAAGCCCTCTTTGCGTTCCTAGGCGATAGGCTTGGTTTTTCAGCAACTGATAGAAGTCCTTAGCTGCGGCTTCAATTTCCTCGCGTTTCGGTAATTCGTAGCTGGTAATGCCCGTTTTAGTGACTGCCCAGAGATAGCTGCGCTCTTCCCCTAAGGAGTATTCCAACAGCATCGTGTCGTCATCTCTACGAGAAGCCGCTTTCGCGTCTACGAGTACTTGCTGCTGAATTTCTGCCAGTGTCAGTGGTTTTGGCTGAGTGAGTGCGGCATAGCGCGGATTGGTACGGCGGATTTGTTCTTGGATTTGTCGATACTCTTCCAGAAGTGACGCCGTCTCTTTCTCTAGCAGTTCTACCTTGGCTTCGGTATCTTTGTCGTTAGATATCTCTAAGCGGCGTTTTTCAAGGGCATCGAATTTTTGTTGCAAGGTGCGCTCTTGTTGGAGTAGCTTTGGATCGACTCCTTGCCGAATATTGGCGTTAGCCTCTGTGAGGAGTTCCAAAAGACTCCTTGCCCTAGCCTGTTCCGAGGCGTGCAGTGCTAGAGCATCGTACCCTTTGGATGGGTCTTTTTTGTGCAGTTGCATCAGCACGTCGATGTAGAACTGGTAGTAATTCTGCACGGTGGCAAAGTAGGAAGTACGCAGTTCCTGGCTTGTAACTCTGGTGCGAATATCCTCAACAATTTTGATGGCTGCTTCGATTTGGGTACGGGCTTCGTTGAGATTACCCTTGTCGCGTTGTGTAATCGCAACGTTATAGAGTGTCTCCGCTTCTCCTGTGCGATCGCCTAACATCCGCCGCAGTGCTAGATCGCTAGCGTAGGTTGAGAGCGCTTTTTCGTACTGCTTCAACGCATTGTAAACCTTGCCCAGGCTGCGTAGGGCGCTGGCTTCTCCTCGGCGAGAGTTCACCTTCTGGTACCCAGTCAGTGCTCTGTTAGTGGATTCTAGTGCTTTGCGAACATCTCCCGATGCCAGATACACTATGCCGCTCATAGTGAAGGACGTGGCTTCCCAAAAGCCGTCGTTCTGCTGGCGCGATAGTGTAAGGATTTGGTCAGCGGCATCAAGGGCCTTGGGATAATCTCTCAACAATATGTAATCTCTAACAATAGAGGTGAGGATGCTGGCTTGCCCTGATAAATTGTTATTTTGTCTTACCAGAGCCATCGCTTGGTTGTGATAGTCCAGTGACTTGTGATAATCTTTCGCTTCTTGGTATATGCTGCCAATGTAGTCAAGGATTTGAGCTTGGTGGGTGCGATCGCCAATGCTTTCAAATATCTCTAGCGCTTGCTTGTATGTATCAATACTGAGCTGATAATCCCCTAACGACTTGTAGACTCCAGCGATCCTGTTGAGGGTGACAGCTTCTTGAGGGCGGTCGTTCACTCGACGCTGGATATCTAGGGCTTGGTTGTAAAAGTCGAGCGCCTGCTGCGGCTCCCCCATTAAATTGTAGATATCAGCGATGTTACCGAGGGTAAAAGCTTCTCTCGCAGGATTGGACATGGGACGCCACAGCACGAGCGCTTGATTCAAAACATCAAGGGCTTTCTGATTTTCCCCCAATCGATTGTAGACCAAGCTGATTTGGTCGAGAACGGACGCTTCCCCAAATCGGCTTCCCGCCTTTTGCATGAGTGATCGCGCTTGGTTATAACAGTCCACCGCTTTGGAATGATCACCAAATCCGAAGGTGTAGGATGAAGCCATACCCATGAGAATGTCAGCTTGCCGATAAAGGTTGAAGGCTAAAGCTGTTCCTGATAAGTTTCCCTGTGCGGCTTGTCGGAGTTTCAGTGCTTGGTTATAGGAGTCTAGCGCCTTTTGATTCTCGCCCAAGGAAGAGTAGAGCAATCCAATACTCCGGAGGATATCTGCTTGCCCAGCTAAATTCTTCCTTTCTTGCTGGATTTTCAGTGCTTGATTGTAAACGGTAAGCCCCTTTTGCGATTCACCCAATTGAGTGTAGATCGAACCGATATTCCCAAGTGTCTGAGCTTGTGCGGCGGTATCCTTCTCGGCACGTTGGATCTCCAGCGCTCGATTATAGAAGTTAAGTGCCTTTTGAGTCTCACCTGACTTAAAGTAGACATCAGCGATGCTGCCTAGCGTCGCTGCTTCATGTAAGGATTGCTTCTCTGCTCGAAACAGTGACAGGGCTTGGTTGTAATATTCCAGCGCTTTTTGCATTTCGCCCAAGCTGGAGTAAGCACCACCAAGAGCATGGAGCAGGGATGCTTCGACACCACTGGTACTCGCAAGTACTTGCTTGTATGTGTCGAATAGCTTTTGTTTGTCGCCCGAGTTGGAGGCAGCATCATCGGCAGAGGCGCGAGCGATCGCGTCCTGAAGGCGTTTTTTTACCTCGCGACTGATGGCTAACCCCCGATTGAAATAGTCTAGCGCCTTCTGAGGCTCGTTCTTCTGAGCATAGTATATCGTGCCGATACTGCCAAGAGTCGCAGCTTCATAAGCACGAGCCATATACGGAGGAGCTTCATTAATAGCCAATTGCTGCCAAATAGAGAGTGCTTCTTCGTATTTAGCAAGTGCCTGTTGCTGAGATTCTGCTGTTCCTTGATTGCGTAGTTGCCTTGCTTGCTCGAACAGTTGCTGTGCTCGTGCAAAGGCTCGTTGCTGCTCAGTCGTCGTTGCATTTGGCGAGGAAGTCGCTGGCTGTTGGGTAATTGAAACACTGGTTGCCGTCGCCGTTGCCGATACTGCTGACAGCAACACAATGCCGAGCGGTATCCCAAAAAGCAATTTCCCTGTACTCCGGCTGTCACCCCTTTGCTTTGCCACCCAACACCTCTACTCTTGCAAGAGTCAATTGTTGCTATAGAACCAGTAGGACTTATCTCCCCAATCCCGCGCCTTATGCAGCTACAGAGAAGTTTGATTGAACCGTTGCAGCATTCCCAGTGAACCACAAGACTTACCCGGAATTTAATAACGCCGTTGGTCAATTAACGAGGGGACAAGCTCGACACCTATAAAATCGGTTGTAGGGGCGAAGCAAAAGGACGATTTTCTATGAGGTAATCCTAAATCTTTGTTTCCTTTTGCTTCGCCCTTCTGGTGCCTGACATTGGGGGAGGGCGAAGCAATAAGGATAGGAAAATTTTGGGTTGAACCGCAATCTTGTCGCCCTTTTGCTTCGCCCCTACAAGATTTCGGCGTTTGGGGGATTCGCCCTGCTTAATTTGCCTTATCTCCACTCCCCTTGCAACGTAAAAGCCGCCCAGTAATAGGGTGCTTGCCAACGCTGCTGTTGCCACATTTCTATCTGTGCTGCTCTCAAAGCGGCTGCTGGTTTCAGCCCATCTTGCAGCATTTTTTTGTAAAATTTTGCCATCAACTGCGAGGTCGCCTCATCATCCACACTCCACAAACTAACTACGACTCGTGGGCTACCTGCATACATAAAGCCTCTTGTCAAGCCTACTAGTCCCTCTCCCTTAACCTCTTCTCCAAGTCCGGTTTCACAGGCACTCAGGACAATTAATTCGGCGGGTAGATTGAGGTTGAAGACATCGTGGAGTCGCAAAAAGCCATTCTGAGGTTTACCCTGTTCATCCAACAGCGACAGCACGACTCCTGATAATTCGGGTTGCTGACTGTTGAGGATGCCATGAGTAGCAAAATGTACAATGCGATATTGGCTGAGTTGTGAGCTAGTGACGGCTGCTCGACTGGCAGCAAAGTCAAAAGCTTGCAGTCGGGAATCGGCAGGAACTAACGCTAAAATCTGCTCGGCTTCTTGGCGGGTGAAGGGCAAGCGGTTAAAGGTGACATCAGCCTCTCTGGCGGCTCTGGCTAAGGCTCGACTCTCTGGACTATCCTTGTCCGATACTAAGTTCTGCTTGCCCTTTCCTTCCAGCCTCGCATCCTCTCGGCTAAAAACGGGATCGGCAAAAACAGCAACGGCTTTCGACGCCATTTTACGCCCGTTCTGTTCTTTCCGTAAAACAGCCAACGTAGACGCTGAGGGTAAGTTGACGATTTCATGCTGAACCAGCAACGGCACCGTATCCTTACCCGATGTTCCAGGTGTCGGCAATGCGGCGAACGGCAGGTACTGTAAAGCTCCATCACTGACGATGAGTAAGCGTTTATTTCCCAACTGCCCCGCTACGGGTTGCAACAGCATTTGGCTCAGTTGGGTAGCCACTTCCCTACGTTGTGAACCGGAACGAGCTTCTACCTGAAGCCCTCTTGGTGAATTCAGGCGATAAACAGGTGTCTTCAGCAGTTTGTAGAATTCCTGCGCAGCCGCTTCAATCTCTGCACGTTTGGGTAGTTCGTAAGTGGTAATGCCTGTTTTGGTTACAGCCCACAGATAGCTGCGTTCCTCCCCCAAAGAGTATTGCAACAGCATCGTGTCATTATCGAGTACCTGCTGCTGAATCTCGGCTAAAGAAAGGGGTTGTGGCTGAGTCAGTGCTGCATAGCGCGGACTGGTAGCCCGGATTTGTGCCTGGACTTGTCGATACTCCTCTAGGAGTGCTGTGATTTTTTTGTCTAACGCTTGTGCCCCGCCGTCGCTGTTGCTGCGCGTCAATCCCTCTAAACGGTGTTTCTCTGTAGCATCGAGTTGCTGTGTTAAGGTATGTTCCCATTCCAACAGCTTGGGATCGACGCCATTACGAATATCGGTTTGAGCTTCTGTGAGGAGTTCCAACAGACTGCGGGCACGAGCACGTTCAGAAGCTTGCAGAGCGAGAGCATCGTATCCTTTGCCAGGTTGCTGTTTGTGTAGCTGCATCAGCACGTCGATGTAGAACTGGTAATACTTCTGCACCGAGGCAAAGTAGGAGGTACGCAATTCTGGGCTGGTGACTTTGGTGCGGATATCCTCAACGATTTTGAGAGCAGCTTCGATTTGCTTACGAGCTTCATTAAGATTGCCGCGATTGCCTTCGGTACCGCCCAAAGGTCGATCGCGCTCAGCCTGCGCTGTATTGTATAGTGTTTCCGCTTCCCCCGTGCGATCGCCCAATTGCCGCCGCAATAACAGTTGTTGATTGTAGATATCGATCGCCTTTTGTGGCTGCTTCAAGCCTTTGTAAATCTTACCGATGTTGCCTAGAACGTTGGCTTCTGCTGGATGAACCCCCAATTTCTTCCATCGTTCCAGCGACTGGGTAGAAACATCCAGCGCTTTTGCATAATCCCCAGCCGCCAGGTACACCCGCCCCATCATCGCCAAGGCAGAGGCTTCTCCAAAGCTACTGTTTTGTTGACGCGACACCACCAGTGCTTGATTGGCAGCCTCCAGCCCTTTGGGATAATCTCCTAATTCTTCATAGGTTCGGATAATACTCGTGAGTGCAGCAACTTCCCGAAAAGAATCACCTTGTTCGCGCCAGATCGACAGTTCCTGGTTGTAAAATTCCAGTGCCTTGGGATAATCTTTGGCAAGTCGGTAAACACTGCCGATGTTATCCAGAGTTTGGCCTATCCTCGTGCGATCGCCGATGCTCCTAAATAGTTCTAGTGCCTGAGTGTAAGTGTCGATACTGAGCTGATAATCTCCCAAAACACTGTAAACGGCAGCGATACTATTGAGCGTGACGGCTTGTTGAGGGCGATCATTCACCCGACGCTGGATATCCAGTGCTTGGTTGTAAAAGTCGATCGCCTTCTGCGCCTCACCCAAGGAATTATAAATACCAGCAATGTTACTCAGGGTAAAGGCTTCCCTCGCCGGGTTGCGAATGGCACGCTGTAGCCGAAGGGCGGTTTGGAGGGAATCCAAGGCTTTTTGATTTTCCCCCATTTGGCTGTAAGCCAAGCTCATTTGGTTGAGGACTTCAGCTTCCCCTGCTCGATCTCCCACTTTTTGCAGGAGCGATCGCGCTTGATTATAGTAGTTAAATCCCTGCTGATAATCGTTCGATGAACTGTAGGTTCCAGCCATACTCATCAGGATGATAGCTTGCTGAGAAAGGTTTACGCTCAGCGCCACTCCTGAGAGATTTCCCTGTGCCGCCTGTTGGAGTTGCAGGGCTTGGTTGTAACATTCCAGAGCCTTCTGTTTCTGGCCTAATGAGGTATAAAGTAGGCCGATTTGACTCAGCGCTTCGGCTTGCCCAGCCAAATTCTGTTCCCCTTTTTGGATGTCCAGAGCTTGGTTGTAAGCTTCAAGTGCCTTCTGGGGTTCACCTAATGAAGTATAAACAAGTCCAAGAGTCTGAAGGATTTGAGCCTGTCCAGCTCTATTGTTTTGAGTCCGATGAATGGCTAGGGCTTGATTGTAAAAGTCGATCGCCTTTTGAGTGTCGCCCACTTTCCAGTAGATGCCGCCCAAGCTGCTCAGTGTATCGGCGGCTAAAGTGGGTTGGTTGTGTGCCTGAAACAGAGATAACGCTTGCTTATAAGAGTCTACTGCTTGTTGAGTCTCGCCTAAGTTCGAGTAAGCACCACCGAGGGAAAACAGCATGATCGCTTCTCCAGTACGCTCCTTGAGCTCGCGTCGGATGGTGAGTGCCTGCTGGTAATACTCCAGTGCTTTTTGGTTTTCGTTCAGGGAATAGTAGAGCGTGCCAATACCTAGCAGCGTCGAAGCTTCCTGAGAACGATCGCCTATCTGACGCCAAATTAAAAGAGCCTCTTCATATTTTGCAATCGCCTGCTGCCGGGATTCTGCTGTCCCTTGCTCGGACAGTTTCTCAGCTTGCTGTAAGAGTTGCTGCCCTCGTGTGTAAGCTTGTTGCTGCTCAGGACTCTTGGTATTGGGTGAAGTCGTCGCAGGCTGCTGAGCGATTAAAACGCTGTTGGTACTAACGGTTGCTGTCATTGACTTTGACAACAAGAGAATGCCTAGTGGGATTCCCAGGAGCGATCGCACAAATATCCCGCTATAACCCATTCGCCTAGCCACTTTGACCTCCACGTAGGCAATTTTTTCCCTTCACCAGGATCTTAGAGTTGGTGGAGGAAGTTAACTTTTGTTATGTCCCCTAGATGATCGGTTCAGTCATCGTCTTCAGGAGGCAGAAGATAGAAGGCAGTCCCGATGAAAAAATTTCACAGTCATGTATGAAAGTGGTATTTCCCATTCCCCATTCCCTACTCCCTACTCCCCACTTACAAGTCAGAGGGCAAAAGGCTCCCACGTTTAAAAAACGTGAGATTGAAAAAGGATGTTTTGATTCAAGAGACGACAATCGTCTAGGAACCCAAACTTGTTTCTAAATAAAAGGCGTGGGCTAATCCCACGAATCTTCCCCTTCTGCCCTCTGCCTTTCTTTGTAACTGTTCAAGAGTCCTGGAAAAATGACTATTTTAATGGCAAATAACTGCTTTTGACTTTTTTAGGGGAGTGTATGACCAGTCTTTCGGGCAATGAAGTCTACGAGCTTTTGATAAGCCTCTGGGTCTTTTTGCTCGTTAATCACGATGGGAATAGAACTATCTGGCAACCAAAACGTGATCCGGTTAGCAGGAGTGTAGCAAAAACTACTGATACGGTTGAGATCGATGACATAGTCATTCCTCTCGTAACTCAAATGAATCCACGAACTCGACAGCGAGTGCGCAGATACCTGTTGAATGTAGTCCAGAACTTGTTGATAACCCTCTGGATTACTCTGCTGGTTGATGATAATGGGGACAGCACTGTTGGGTAACCAGAAGGTTATCTTGCCATTTGGAGCGCAGGCAAATGCACTGAGACGGTCAAGATCGACAACATAGTCATTGCGCTCGTAATTAACTTTGATCCAGTACGCCACACAACCTCCTCGCTCCAATGGCGAATTCTGGCACTACAAACAGTGAACAGTGAGCCGTGACCAGTGAACAGTTGGTTACTGTTTTTGGGAAAGGTGAGGAGTAAGAGTCCCCTACCTCTACAGGCGATCGGTTGCATGGGGATTGAACCCCATCTGTTAGCGCAGTGGGCAACCTGGTCACTGGTCACTGATTAAACCTGCTAACCTTCAACCTTCTAACCTTCAACCTTCAACCTTCTAACCTTCAACCTTCAACCTATTTTCAGCCTGATACCTCTGCTGGAGCTAGCTCCGCTGAGGTAACGCTAACGCTGGGAGCAATGGGCTCTTCCCCATGCGCCGCACGTCCAGAAGCTTGCACAAATCCTTGAAACAACGGATGAGGCGCACTAGGTCGAGAACTAAACTCTGGATGAAACTGAGTGGCAATGAAGAAGGGATGTTCGGGGAGTTCTATCATTTCTACCAAACGTCCATCTGGAGAGGTGCCGCTAACCGCATAGCCTGTATCCAAAAATAGGTTGCGGTAGGCGTTATTAAATTCATAACGGTGCCGATGGCGTTCGTAAATCACCTCTTCTTTGTACAACATAAACGCCAGGGTATTTGGAGTCAGACGGCAAGGGTACAACCCTAACCGCATGGTGCCGCCTAAATCGACAACATCCTGTTGCTCTGGCAATAGATTAATCACTGGGTTGGTAGCCTGAGGCGCAAACTCTGCACTATTGGCATCCTGTAGTTTGGCAACGTTCTGTGCCCATTCGATCACGGCACACTGCATTCCCAGGCACAAGCCTAGGAAAGGAATCTTATTTTCACGGGCGTATCGAATCGCGGCAATTTTACCTTCCACGCCCCGACAGCCAAAACCACCAGGTACGAGGATGCCATTCACCCCCGCCAGGAAGTGTTCTGCACCATAGGCTTCAATATCTTCCGAGTTTACCCAGCGCACGTTGAGTTCACTCCCCATTGCGATCGCCGCATGACGCAGCGCTTCCACGACGGAAAGATAGGCATCATTGAGCCGGATATACTTCCCGACTAGGGCAATTTCAATCTCGTGAGT
>Ga0310810_10009187_pt1 | contig 11423 bp, 9 predicted proteins | sample NCmetagenome_FD_207641 | JGI IMG/M metagenome (GOLD analysis project Ga0310810, IMG submission 207641) | Soil microbial communities from experimental microcosm in Duke University, North Carolina, United States - NC | ecosystem: Engineered > Artificial ecosystem > Soil microcosm > Unclassified ... | reverse complement strand
GGCTTTTATCTTTGATCTTCTCAAATAGCTACTAACAATTCCGAAAAGTGAGCTCCACCGAGTGATTGGGTGGAAGGCGAGCGCACTGTTCAGTCATACGCTATGTGTGATAGCGCACATGCGTGATAAGCTCTGCTTGTCTACGAAATCAAAACCGACTTTCTAGTTGCGCCGACAGTTTGGGCGAGAGTGAAGATTAGAGTGAGAGTTTCTTCAAGACTTATAGATCCAAGTGAGAACCGATTGTTGTCCGCTCTGCCGCCAGAGGAATTCGAACGCCTCTTGCCGACCCTTCAGCAAACCTCATTTTCGCTTGGTGATGTGCTCTACGAATTCGGCGGGCGTTTGAATTACGTCTATTTCCCCACAACCGCGATCATTTCTTTGCTTTACACAATGGAAAACGGCGCTACCGCAGAAATGGGATTGACGGGTAATGATGGTGTAGTAGGCATTGCGCTATTCATGGGAGGCGAAACCATGCCCAACCGTGCCGTGGTCCAAAGTGCAGGCAACGCGGTTCGAATGAAGGCAAAGGTGCTGCAAAAAGAATTCGCGTTGGGTGGTCAATTCCAACGCCAATTGCTGCGTTACACACAAGCCTTAATAACTCAGATATCGCAGACTGCCGTTTGCAACCGACTCCATTCTGTGGAACAACAACTTTGCCGTTGGCTATTGCTAAGCCACGATCGCGTAAGGACCGATGAATTGATCATGACTCAGGAATTGATTGCCGATATGTTGGGCGTGCGCCGTGAGGGCGTTACAGTGGCCGCAGGTGATCTGCAGGACATCGGCGCAATTAGTTATGTCCGAGGCCGTATTCAGATCTTGGATCGTCAGAAATTGGAAGCTACTGCCTGTGAGTGTTATCGAGTTGTCAAAGACGAGTTTGATCGGTTACTTGGATACGATTCTCACTAACTGCCCATCAATGCTCAACGGTAGTGTTTGCTCTCAGAGGCGTTCTCACTGAGGAGCTTCTTCTCTTTGAAATTAACACGGTACCAATCGCTTCTTTCGCAAGACTGAAGACCGTACGCCTATTCTCAAAAAATACTTTGATCCAGGCTCGCCTGGTTGTTTGCGGAAAATAGATTGCACGGAAAGCAAGCCGCGTAACGAAGTGAAAAATCCGTGGACCAACTGGCGCGTGGCTCATCGCCTGAACGGCTTCTGCGTTGCGCGTGGCGTCGTATGAATGGGCCCACGCATATTGAAGCTCGTAGTGAGTTTGCTCGATGGTCATCTTAAGAGGTTCGTGAGCCATCGTGTTCTTCTCGAACTTCAACCAGTGTTTTGGTCGAACCAATCGTCCGCTTTCCTGTAGACGCTTGTAGAGCGGCGTTGAGGGAAAGGGCGTGAGTTGGCCGAAGACCGGCAAGCCGGGAGGCCAGCTGCGAATCTGTTGCAGTATTCGATCAGCGACGCCCGGTGTGTCGTTATCCATACCAATGATGAAGGAAGTGATGGCATAGATACTTCGATCTGCAAGCCGTTGTAGCACGCCCGTGTATTCTTCGGGCTTGTTAAATCCCTTCTTAACGTCGGCCAGATTCACGGGGTCAATCGACTCCATCCCAATAAAGATCACCTTTCCACCAGATTCAGCAATCAGATCAACGAGCTCCTGATCGCGTAAGAGGTTGGCGCTAATCTGGGCGATCCAGGGGACCTGTGCACCGGCAGCGATGATGTCGCGCAAGAGTGATTTTGTTCGTTTGATACTGATCGCAAAGTTATCATCCACGAAGAACACTGAGATTACTCCGCCTTCAGCTTTAGCGCGGGCTTTTATCGTCAGAAGTTCGGCGACGATACTTTCATTTGTGCGAAAGCGGATCGAGTCGCCGAAAAATCCAGTCACAGTACAGAATTCACATCCGTAAGGACAGCCTCGACCTGACTCGAGCGGAACGATGTGCAGCGTGCGCCAATGAGGCCCGACACGCGAAAGCAAAGGTCGCAGAAAGCGCGGAAAGAAATTAAATTGATCAAGATTCAAGGTGTCCCAGGGGATTGTCGGATACGGTTGAAGACTCGGCTTCCGTTCTTTACCGGTTTTATCAACCGGTGCATAGATTTCTTTGAGTTCACCACGCTCAGCGTCCTCAACTATCGTTGGCCAGGTTTCGTCAGCTTCACCGAGCGCAATCGCATCAGCGTGGCGCGGACCACCGTCTCGTCCTAAAGCTTCATCTGGAACTTCGGTGACGTGCGGGCCGCCTATTACCACGGGCACGCCTGAGAGGCGAATCGCATCGGCTACGCGGTACGCTTTCTCCGCCATTCTTGTCATTGCACCGATGCCGACGAGACCGACTTTTTCTTTTTCTATGAATTGGACTATTTCATCATCGCTCATCGGACGGGCATTGGCATCAATCAGAACAACTTCATGACCGGGAGGCGTGATCGCTTGCAGGAGAAACATCCAGAGGTGTGGCATGAAGTTTCGCGTGACGCCATTGTCTGGATTGTAGAGCAGGATCTTCATATTCCAATCTCCGGGTGGAATTAATGCGGCCTTTTCATCTGCGCTGAATTGCGCACAGGAACAAGAGGAAGAGACGGGACTCGATCCAGATGTCAAAGCAGGCTGTTGCTTCGCGCCCCACTATAGCATATATGTGAGGTAACGCACTTAGAGTCTCGGTTATTTCCCGCAGCGAGCAGTGAGGTTTGCTTCGATGGTATGTGTGTTGCCGCACAGACTCTGCGTGACCTCGAGTGTTACTCATCGGGCTGTTCATTTATTTGCGAACTTTAGTTGTTTTAGATTGAAAGGCGAGTATGCATACCCGGAGTCTACAAAATGGGTTTTTGAAAGGCCGCGCTAATGGCGCTCCAGCTGCCAATCGGCTGCTCGACACACTGCCGAAAAGGGAATATGCGCGTTTGTTGCCCAAACTTAAGACCGTCAATTTGGTTTTGGGCGAGGTGTTGTACGAACCCGGAGATTTGATTAAGTACGTCTATTTTCCTAATGATTCCATAGTCTCATTGATTTCGGCAGTGTCGGGCGCATCATGGCTTGAAGTGGGAATGGTGGGAAATGAAGGAATGGCAGGCCTTGCCGTTTTTATGGGTGTAGGTTCCTCGTCAACACGTGCTCTCGTGCAGGGTTCGGGCACTGCGATGAGAATGACTTCAGCCGCTGTACGTACTGAAGCAAACCGGCTCGGCGGTTTACATGACATCCTCCATCGTTATTCGCACTCGCTCCTAACTCAAGTCTCTCAGTCATCGGCCTGCAATAGCTTTCATTTGGTTGACGCTCGCTTGGCGCGATGGCTGTTGATGACGAACGATCGCCTCGGAGCCAGGGAATTCCCGTTGACGCAGGAATTTCTGTCTCACATGTTAGGCGTGCGCCGCGAAGGTGTGAGCAAAGCCGCTAGCATCCTGCAGGCCGGCAAACTGATTCGTTACAGTCGAGGACTAATCACTATCCTGAATCGGCGGGGCCTCGAAGCAAAATCCTGCAAATGTTACAGAATCATTAAGGCAGAGGCGGATGCATACCTAAATTGAGCTTCGTCTAAAACTCCGACATCCCAATCAGCTGTTTCTATATGTGCTCCTCCGCACATACGGAAATATGTATCTCTAATAGGATGGGTGTTCCTTTCGCACTCCCGCGCCTTTCTTGTCCACCGGGGAAGTTCCTCTAAGCCACAGAGGCGCCAAAAGCACAGACCTCTTCGCGAAATCATCGACGCCCTTTGTGCTTTTCTCATGACAATAACGCGTTTGGAGTCAACTGATGGCAGCCGGGATTTATGTTCGTTGAATGTAATAGTTTTGTCACCCCAGCATTCCCGCACCATTTTGAAAAGAAGTTTCTATGTGTGACGCGTAACATATAGCAGTTGGAGCATCAAAGTTTTTGGTCAGCAGTTAGTTGAGTTCTTTTAGACATGGTCTTTAATCATATTAGCGATGTTGCTCAAAGCCGATTAACTTTCAGCAGAGAGAATGCTTTTCACAAAGCTTTACGCCGAAGAGTCGATGACTATTTTCGCAGTTCGGATCGCAGCCCACGCGACTGTCCCGCGATGTATTTGAAAACTGCAATTATTTTGACTGTGTTTAGTGGGCTCTACTCATTGCTGGTGTTTATGGCGGAGTCCTGGTGGCAGGCTTTGCCGCTGGCAGTTCTTCTTGGCTTATCGGTAGCCGCGATTGGTTTCAATATTGAACACGACGGCAGTCATCACTCCTATTCAAATCACGCATGGATCAACCGCCTGGCGGCTATGACCATGGATCTAATAGGTGCTAGTTCTTACGTATGGCACTGGAAACACGTGGTGGTACATCATACTTACGTGAACATCACTGGCCATGATGCGGATATTGATATTGCTTTCTTCGGTCGCTTAACTCCACATCAAAAGAGATTCGGATTTCATCGCTGGCAGCATTTCTATCTGTGGCCGCTGTACGGTTTGAATGTAATCAAGTGGCATCTCTATGATGATTTCCGCGACGTTGTCACAGGTCGAATCGGAGTCACACGAATGCCGCGGCCGAAAAGGTGGGAACTCATCGGGTTCGTCGGCGGTAAAGCATTCTTCCTAACATTGGCCTTTGGATTACCGTTCTTGATCCATCCGCTCTGGCTGGTGCTCCTGTTTTACGTTCTAACTGTAGCTCTTGCGGGTGTGATTGTTAGCGTTGTATTTCAACTTGCTCACTGTGTTGAAGAGGCCGAGTTTCCTTTGCCACAAGAAAATTCCGGCTCAATGGAAAACGCCTGGGCGGTCCATCAAGTCGAAACTACTCTGGATTTCGCTCGACGCAGTAGAGTAGAGAGTTGGCTCCTGGGCGGTTTGAATTTTCAGATCGAGCATCACCTTTTCCCTCGTGTATGTCACGTCAATTACCCTGCCCTCTCAAAACTTGTGGAGGAGACCTGTCGAGAATTTGGGGTGAGATATGGTGAACACACCTCCTTCCGTGCGGGACTTTTTTCGCATTTCCGCTGGTTGCGCCGCCTGGGTGCACATGCCGGCCGCCCTCAGTTAGTTGCTGCCCCAGAACTTGGACCAACAGAGTGACGTCAGGAGCGTGTTGTTATGAGAGTTCTGTTAATCAATCCAGAGTTTCCCGACACGTATTGGAGTTTTCGGCACGCGCTGCCGTTCGAAGGTAAGCGATGTGCATTTCCGCCGTTGGGCTTGTTAACCGTGTCTGCGTTATTGCCGCCTGCGTGGGAGCGACGACTGGTTGATTTGAATGTGCAATCGCTGAAAACCTCAGACATTGATTGGGCTGACATGGTATTCGCCACCGCAATGCTGGTGCAGAAGGATTCGCTCAAACAACTTGTGAAACGCTGCAAGTCTCGAGGGAAACTCGTCGTGCTGGGTGGTCCATACGTCACATCGACGATCGAAGATCTGCCGGACGCGGATCACATCTTTCTGGGAGAGGCGGAAACTACGTTACCGGAGTTTATTAAGGACCTCGCCGCGGGAGTTGCAAAACGCCGTTACCAGGCAAAAGAACGTCCACCGCTTGCGACGACTCCTGTCGCCCACTTTCACCTGGCGAATTTGAAGCGTTATAGCGCAATGAGCGTCCAGTATTCACGCGGTTGTCCGTTCTCGTGCGAGTTCTGCGACATCATTGAAATCTACGGGCGCGTGCCACGAACCAAGAGCATTCAACAAATTCTGGCGGAGTTCGAAGCATTGCGCGATCTCAATTGGCGCGGAACCGTTTTTATTGTGGACGATAACTTTATCGGCAACAAAAAAAATGTCAGGCTGCTGCTGCCCGAGCTCGCGGAGTGGCAGAAACGAAATGGGTATCCTTTTTCTCTCCTGACTGAATCAAGTGTGAACCTCGCGGATGATGAGCCGCTGCTCAAAGATATGCGGGAAGCCGGCTTTCGACGTGTATTCCTGGGCATCGAGACTCCCGTAGAGGAGAGTTTGAAAGAAGCGCAGAAATCACAAAACCGAGGGAACTTGCTCGAATCAGTGAAAAAGATTCAGAGCTATGGAATGGAAGTGATGGCAGGCTTTATCGTTGGCTTTGACAACGATCCCGAAGACATTTTTGAGCGACAGGTCAACTTCATCAGAGAGAGCGCGATTCCGCTTGCGATGGTCGGTCTTCTGAACGCACTTCCTGATACCCAGTTATGGAAGAGATTGGAGCGAGAAGGAAGATTGTTGGGAGAAGCTTCAGGAAACAACACGAACTGTACATTGAATTTTAAGACTCGCATGGATCCGGCTGTGCTCATTCAAGGCTATCAGTCCATCATGCGGACGATTTACGCTCCACGTGAGTATTATCAGCGAGCACTTGAGTCGATGAAACGAACCGCTCAGCAGTTTGTCGAGCCACAACGCTACAACGTGATTAGCGGCGTCACGGCCTTTGCGCACATAATGCTCAAGCTTGGAGTAATTGACGGTGAACGCAGAGAGTTCTGGCGCTTCTTTACTCAAGCACTCATAAAGCATCGCGATAAGCTTGCTGAAACACTGCGGCTGGCCGCAATGGGATACCATTTTCGAAAGTTGAACGAGCCTATGGATGTCAACTGAGCTGATCGAACAATGCCGCCAAGTGGCGCGGTTTGTGCGGAAGCAACAGATCAGGGCCGGTACGTATCGGCGTAATGAAGCCAATCAAGCTCTAGCTTACTCCCCAACGCTCTCACCGCGGTGGCTAAGTGCGCTTTCGAAAGTATGGTATAGTCCCTTTAACATTATCAGCTCTTTTAAAACCACTCTCGACATCAGGATTTGAGCGTAACGGCCTCCTCCTTGTGCCGTCTGTTTGTTTTTCAAACTTGACTATGCCAAGCATCCTGATGCGCACCTCTACAAACCACATTTCAACGAGCACACAACGATCCAGCGACGCACTAATGCATTTTTATGTACGTTTGCCTTTCCGGCTGCTCACAAAGGGAACTGAAGACCAATGAGTTATTCAAGAAAGAATTCAAGGATCACTTTTGTTTCTATCGCAATGCTTATCTCTATGACGGCGGTCGCGAGCTGGCAGTTTTATGAATATGCGACTTTCAAACACGACAACGGGCTAATAAATATTCAAGGCGGAGTAATTCATCTGTTGTTAGCGTTGCTCCTGGCTTTCTTAGCCTGTGGTCTGGGTTTTTTCATGGCTTCAAGGTTGCTGCGATACGATGCTGATGATCAGGTACACATCACTTCTCAGCCAGACAGGCACACTTCACCAAGCGAGTGATGAAGTTGCATTGTGGCGTTGGCTGTAAGAGAGATGAAGGTTATGAACGGAATGCGCATATTCACCCGGCCAGACAAAGGTCCGATTGAAGATAACGTTTTCTATACCCAGCGTAGCCAAGGTCCGATATACCGCTGGCATTATGAAAAACACCTTGCCAAGTGGCAGGGAGCACGCGTCTCCGCTTCCCACTGGAGTTCGCATGAATTGTGCGCTGCCCGTTGGCAATCCGTTCCTCAGGAACTCAAGGCTCGATTGGCTGAACACTATGTCGAATAGCTGCTCTTCAGACCTCATGCTGCAGGGGTCTGGGGTTCAAATCCCCAAGCGCCTACCATTGTTTTCAATCACTCAACGCAACTCTGCGCATTTTCCGTGGCGCCACAAGACACCGTTTGACACCACGCAATCTAGTCTTCAACCGGCTCAAGCATGCAGGTGATCGAAGGTGAGACTCTGATCCTAAGCTGAGTGCAGCACTAAAAATTAAATCAGGTTCTGGATCCGACGACTGAGACAATCACGCATTACTTGTCAGCCGGGCAGTGACCGCCCAATCAGTGACCGACTCAGTCAAAGTCGAATCCTTCGGCAGCATCTTCGTTATTCTCAAATCCGAGCAGACTATTATCAACGTCCCAACTCTTTAAGTCCCAATCGTGTGCCGCCACTGCTACCGCGGCCACGTAGGGTCGGCCCACATCGATCGATTTTATTGACCAGCGCGACGCCTCATCTTCGTTCCAGGTTGTGCGTAAGAGCCGTGCCGGTTCACCGGGCGTCAGCGATACCTCGAATTGATCCAATGGCAATGAGAGGCCACTTCCTGTTGCTTTAATGAAAGCTTCCTTACGGGTCCAGCAGTTAAAGAATGCTTCGTGCCGGAGCTCTACCGACACTGCATTCAGACAGGCAACTTCGCCCGGGGAGAAAAATCGTTTTGCAATGTCATCACCAGTGAAGTCCGTCCTGATGAGTTCGAGATCTACGCCAAGCTCGCCAATAAGTGTAAAGGCGTAAAGGGCAAGACCGGCCGAATGCGCCAAATTAAAGTACAGTGGTTGTGTCTGCAGACAGGAATCTGCGAGTTGTGGCTTCCCATTAGCCCCATAGATGAATTCAATTTCTGCTGCAGACGTTCTCAGATAGCGGGAGAGAATGGTCCTCAGACATCCGCGGGCCACAATGAAATGCCGACGATCTCTTTCGAAGTGGAACCGCCCAGCGCGAGCAAGCTCGTCGTGTGAAAGCGATTGCCTAAGTCCCTCTACGATTCTGGTCGTCAGATCGAGAGGAGTCCGCCAAATATGAACCTCTTTTGCGCCGAGCCTTAAATAATTGGGTAAGCCCGCCATGACATGCGCTGCTCGCAACCGGTGGTTCAGACTTTTCAGTTGACCGTGAGGTAATCGGGAACTTCCGCCTTTCCGTCTCGTCAAACCGCATTAGCGTTCGGTTTGGACTGGTTTGCCTGTATTGCCAGCAACGCAAGGATGACAGAAGACGTGCGACTAATCGTTCTTTGCAGCCTCTTCCATTTTCTTACGGAGGCTGAGTGGCCTCATGTCAGTCCAGACTTCCTTGATGTACTCCAAACATTCGGCTTTAGTTCCGGTCTTGCCGGCATCTTGCCAGCCCAGTGCGTTCTCTCGATCAGCCGGCCAGATCGAGTACTGCTCTTCATGGTTGAGCACTACCTTGTAAACCGTATTATCCTCGCGTTCTTCTCCATCCATTTGGGTGCGTCCTCCTCGCTCTTTCAAGCCACACTCTAAGCTCGCTTGATTCGCTATGAACAATAAACATTTTGGCTCGTGTTGTACATATGCATTAGAAATCTTTTAGCCATCTTTGCTCTCCGAGTTCGAGCTTTGAGCCCTCGTCCAATCGACAGAAGTCCTTTATAATGCAAAACAATTCGTGCGAGAAGCAACCTCTTCGGATCGGACTATCTGATCGTGCCCATTGTGGTCGTTCAACGATAAATCTCACTTCTGAATTTGTTTCTGCTCGCTTGCGCGAAAAGCCCAGGAGGACCTTTTACAAAGCCTACCTTTGTAGGCGCGTTCATCAACTCCAACTAGCACACTTCAACAACCCCCGACGAAAATGCGGCCAGCACTTCGCATCTCTCCTGACTTGGATACCAAAGCGGCCGGAATGTGTGTTCAGGCAATGTTTGAAAAGCAGGCTGAATGCGCAGCAACAAGGATCGCGGTTGTTTTCGAAGAACAGCAAGTCACTTATGGGGAACTGAACGCTCGTGCAAATCAGCTTGCGCATCATCTGTTACAGCTGGGGGTTGGACCAGAGGTGGCTGTGGGCTTGTGTCTGGATCGTTCGGTTGAACTGATCGTGGGAGTGCTGGGGATCTTAAAAGCTGGGGCCGCTTATGTGCCGCTGGATGCGAGTCAGCCGCCAGCCCGCCGCCGGATGATTCTCGAAGCTGCCGGCGCGCGCGTGTTGGTCAGCAGCAGTGAGCTGGCAAAGGATTTACATGCGTCTGTGAAGAACATGGTGTGCCTCGATGCGGAGGCCGAGTTAATCGCCCAGGCGAGTACGGATAATGTTAGCAGCGCGGTTGCGGCTGAGAATCTCGTTTACGTGATCTTCACTTCCGGGTCCACGGGCCGACCCAAGGGGGTGGCCGTTGAGCATCGACAATTAGTCAATTACATCGATGCGATCTGGGAAGAACTTGCTTTGCCGGCAGGCAGCAGCTTTGCGAGCGTATCCACTATCGCCGCGGATTTGGGAAATACGGCGGTGTTTCCAGCTTTATGTAAAGGAGGCACGCTGCATCTGATCGCCCAGGATCGCACCACCGATCCCCAAGGATTGGCGGCATACTGCCAGCGCCATCCTATCGACTGTCTGAAGATCGTCCCAACACATCTGTCGGCGTTGCTTGCAGCGTCCCAAGCTGCCGACTTGCTGCCGCGGCGGCGCCTGGTGCTGGGCGGCGAAGCCTGTCCCTGGAGCTTAGTGGAAAAGATTGCCTCGTTGGCGCCCGCTTGCGTGGTCCTCAATCACTACGGACCAACTGAAGCGACCGTCGGCGCAATAACTAACCACGTCCGGGCCGAAGACGACGAGCGCATCTCGGAGACGGTACCGCTGGGTCGTCCGCTGGCAAACATGCAAGCTTACATTCTCGATCAGCAACTGCGGCCAGTGAGGCGCGGTGTACCGGGCGAGCTGTATGTGGGCGGCGCTGGGCTGGCGCGAGGATACATCAATCATGCGGACTCGACTGCTGAGAAGTTCATTCCCAGTCCGTTTAGCAATGCGGGCGAGCGTCTGTACAAGACAGGCGATCGCGCGCGCTATCTGGGTGATGGGCGGATTGAGTTTCTGGGGCGGGTCGATCATCAGCTAAAGATTCGCGGTTATCGGATCGAGCCTGGCGAGATCGAGGCGGTCGTTAGACAGCACCCGAGCGTGCGCGAGACAGTTATTCAGGCTCGAGAAGATGAACCAGGAGACATGCGACTAGTTGCTTATGTTGTTCCAAATTTAGACGCCGGTTTGGAACTGATCGCGACTCCACAAAGACTATCAGAGATCGCCGGCTCCCTTGTTCTTGACTTACGGCGTTTGCTTGACGAAAAGCTGCCCAGGTACATGATGCCTTCCGCTTTCGTGCTGCTTAACGCTTTGCCACTGACGCCCAATGGAAAGTTAGACCGCAACAGTTTGCCCCAACCCGCTCGATTAGATACGGAGTTGGAGTCGGATGTTCCTCCTCAAACTTCAACGGAAGAAATACTGGCAAGTATCTGGGCTCGCGTTTTGAAGCTGAAGCAAGTCGGGGTAAATAACGATTTTTTTCAGTTGGGTGGTCATTCGTTAATGGCCGTTCGTTTATTTGCCGAGATCGAGAAGATGTTTGGAATTAGACTTCCGTTGGCTACGCTGTTCGAAGCGCCAACCATCTCACAGCTCGCAAAGATTCTTGAGGGTGATTGCCCGTCGGGGTCTTCGCTCGTGCCTATCCAGCGACACGGTACAAAGCCACCTCTTTTTTGTGTTCACGCCTGTGGAGCGCATGTATTCATTTATCTTCCACTGGTGGCTCATCTAGATCGTGACCAGCCGGTGTACGGACTGCAAGCACAGGGTATCGATGGAATACATGAACCTTTTACGCGAATTGAAGACATGGCGGCACATTATATAAAGGA
>Ga0310810_10009186_pt1 | contig 11423 bp, 9 predicted proteins | sample NCmetagenome_FD_207641 | JGI IMG/M metagenome (GOLD analysis project Ga0310810, IMG submission 207641) | Soil microbial communities from experimental microcosm in Duke University, North Carolina, United States - NC | ecosystem: Engineered > Artificial ecosystem > Soil microcosm > Unclassified ... | reverse complement strand
CGGGTGGCCAACATCCAGCACCTCGGCGCCCACCCGAGCTTTCGCTTCCAGCCGGGCTCCGTCCTCGACCGCGAAGGCTGCGACAAGGCCATCGCCGAGGTGGACGTGGTCGTGCATCTGGCCGCGGCGGTGGGCGTGAAGCTGGTGGTCGAGCAGCCCATCGCGACGATCGAGCGCAACGTGCGTGGCACCGAGCACGTCCTGGCCGCGGCGCTCCGCCACCGGCGGCGCGTGTTCGTCGCCTCGACCTCCGAGGTCTACGGCAAGGAGGCGCCGGGCAGCCGCGCGGTGTTCCGGGAGACGGACGACGTCACGCTCGGGACCTCCATGCGCTGGTCGTACGCCTGCTCGAAGGCGCTCGACGAGTATCTCGCCCGCGCCTATCACCAGATGCACGGGCTCCCGGTCGTCATCGGGCGGATCTTCAACACGGTCGGGCCGCGCCAGACCGGCGCCTACGGGATGGTGATTCCGCGCTTCGTCGACTGGGCACTGGCCGGTGCGCCGATCCAGGTCTACGGCGACGGACGTCAAGTGCGCGTCTTCGCGCACGTCAAGGACACGGTGCGCGCCCTGTGGGCGCTGACGCGCGAGCCGCGCGCCGTGGGCCAGACGGTGAACATCGGCGGGACGGAGGCGATCACCATGCTGGATCTGGCGCAGCGGATCAGGACCCTGACGGCCAGCGTCTCGCCGATCGTCCTGGTGCCCTACGAGGCGGCCTATGGCGCGGGCTTCGAGGACATCCGCCTGCGCGTGCCCGACCTGAGCCGGCTGCGAGAGCTGATCGGTGATCATCCGTCCTCGTCGCTGGACGCGATCCTGGCCGACATGATCGAGGATGGCCGCCGTCGCCTCCAGCCCTAGTTTCTCGGTGCCGACCGGCCGGGTCCTGATCCTCGTCAACGGCTCCGCAGACGGCGCACCCGCCGAGCGCGCCCGGTGGGTTGCTCGCGCTGCCGGCCCCGAGACCACGATCGCCCATCGCTCGAGCGGGCTCGGGCGGACGCTGTCGGGATTCCAGGCCGCGCTGCGGGCCACGCGCCCGCGGCTGGTCTACCTGATCGACACCGGCATCGCCACCGTGCTGGCCGGCGCGCGCGCCCGTACCCTCGGCGCTCACGTGGTGCTCGACACCGGCGACGCCACCGCGGCGCTGACGCGGACGACCGGACGACTCGGCCTCCTCGGCGCCGTCGGGGCCCCGGCGTTCGAGCGTGCGGCGTACCGGCTGGCGTCGATCGTCGTCGCGCGCTCGGAGGCCCTGGCCGCGCACGCCCGCCAGCGCGGCGCGCGGCGGGTGATCGTGGGTCCCGACGGCTACGATCCGGCGCTGGTCGACAACGGCCGAGGGGACGCGGAGCGAGCGCGCTGGGCCGCCGGCGATCGCCTCACCGTCGGCGTGGTCGGCAGCGCGCACTGGAACGCGCGGCGGCGCTGGTGCTATGGCCGTGACGTCATCGAGATGCTGGCCGGGGCGCGTCGCCGCGACGTGCTGGGTGTGCTGCTGGTGCAGGGCGACGGCGTCCCGCATCTGCGCGCGCTTGCCGTGGCCCGGGGCGTCGCCGAGTGTCTCGTGATCGAGGACGGCGGCGATGCGGCCCAGACCTGGCGGCGGCTCTCGGCGCTCGACGTCGCGCTCTCCACGCAGACGGACGACGTCGTCGGGCGCGTGCGCACCACGGGCAAGCTGGTCCAGTACATGGCCGCGGGCCGCTTCGTGCTGGCCAGTCGCGTCGGAGCGGCCGCCGCGTTGCTGCCGGACGAGATGCTCGTCGACTATCATGGGGCCTGGGATGAGGGCTACTTCGCGCGACTCGCGGCGCGTCTGGACGCCTTGCCGGATCGGCGCGTCCTCGCCGGGCAAGGTGCACGCCTGCGCGCGAGGGCCGAGCCGTTCGCGTACCCGCGGCTGGTGCAGACGCTGAGCGCCGGCGTCTTCGCCGAGCTCTGACGTGTCGGGCGGGATCTCGAGCGGTCTCGGTCTGGCATACGGGAGCTTCACCCTGGTCCTGGCGCTCGGCCTGACCGGTCTCTGGCTCGTCTCGCTCGTGCTCCTCTACCGTCGTGACCGTGGCTGGCGCTCGATCCCGCTGTCGCTCCTCGGCTGGTCGTGGATCGGCTTCGGCCTGGCCTTCGTGGCCCGCTTCTGGGTGCTCTCGATCGATGCCGTCAACTTCGGCGACATGTCCGAGCGGCTCGTCGCGATGCCGCCGAGCGTGATCGACCAGGCGCTGCTGCTCAGCCTGCTCTACTGGGGCAGCGTGCTCCTCGCGTACCGGCTCGTGCCGGTGCCCCGCGTGAATCCGCTGTCGTCCGTCGATGCCGTCGCCGGTGGCCGCCGCGCGGTGGCGGCCTTCGACGCGCTCGCGGTGATTGCGGTGGTGGCGATGGTGCTGGAGGCCGACGTCGAGCGCACCCCGCCCGCGCTGGTGCGGCCGCTGTCGCTCATCGGCTCGCTGTGGGTCGTGCCGGCGGTGTCGGCCTGGTTCCTGGCCCTCCGGGACGGGCGACCGCGCCTGGCCGTGCGGCGGTGGATCTATCTGCTGCCGGGGCTCGTGAGCTTTGCGCTGGAGCCGTTCCGGGAGCGCCTCCTGCTCATGCTGCTGATTCCCCTGATCGCAGCGCTGTGTGCCGGGCGACGGCCCCGGCTGGCCCCGCTGCTCCTCGTGCTGGCAATCTTCGCCATCACCAGCACCCTGGCGGTCAGCTGGTACCGGCAGGTCGTCTGGGACGGCGAGAGCGTGATGGCGACCAACGAGTACCTGGACCCCGCGGTGTGGCGGAAGGATCCGTACTACGCGCCGTGGACGGCGCTGCTGCGGCGCTTCCACTCCTTCGACTCGCTCGTCTTTCACGCCTACCTCGTCCCCGACGTGGTGCCCTTCGAGGAGCGCAACCCGTTCCTGGACATGCTGCTGGAGGGCTTCGTGCCGCGCGCGCTCTGGCCCGACAAGCCCGAGTCGCGCCGGGCGATGATCTTCTCCGTCACGCTGTGGTCGTACGGCGAGGAGGACCGCGGCGCGGAGGCGAACATCGCGCCGTCGATGGCGGGCGATCTGTACGGCGTCGGCGGGTGGCTCTGGGTGGCGCTGGGCGCAGCTGCCTGGGGCGTCCTGCTCGCCGTCCTCGACTGCTGGCGCGAGCGGCTGTCGCCCGGCGGCCAGGCCGTCGTGATCGCGATGCTGGCACTGCTGGCGGCCGGAGGCATCGAGCGCGACTTCCCGCGTGCGGCGGCCACGCTGCTACAGAGCGCGATCGTGCTGGCCGTGGCGACCGTCGTGCTGCGTCGCGCGCTGGGTCCCGGACGTGCGCGGCCCGGCGGATCGCCGTCGCCGGCGGGTGCGTGGAGCCGGGAGCCGGCCCAGGTGTCCTGAGCGACCATGTGCGGCATCGTCGGGCTGGCCGGAGTCGAGGACGCAGCACTCGTGGAGCGCATGGCCCGGACCCTCGCGCATCGCGGGCCCGACGGCGAGGGCTTCTTCGTCGGCGACGGCGTGGCGCTGGGCATGCGCCGCCTCCGCATCATCGATCCCGCCGGCAGCGACCAGCCGATCTGGAACGAGGACCGGCAGTTCCTGACGGTCTGCAACGGCGAGATCTACAACTACCGCCACCTGCGCGCCCAGCTCGAAAAGCGGGGCCACACCTTCCGCACCCTCGGTGACGTCGAGACGATCGTGCACGCCCACGAGGAGCACGGCGATGCGGCGATGCACCTGCTGCGCGGCATGTTCGCCTACGCGCTCTGGGACCGGCGCCGCCGTCGCCTGCTGCTCGTCCGCGATCGCCTCGGGATCAAGCCGCTCTACTACGCGCAGCTCGGCTCGACCCTGGCATTCGCCTCCGAGCTCAGAGCGCTCCTGGTGGTCCCGGGTGTCTCGCGTGAGATCGACGCCGGCGCGCTCTCGTCATATCTGACGCTGCAGTACGTCCCGGGCCCTACCACGATGCTCGAGGGCATTCGCAAGCTGCCGCCGGGGCACTGGCTCGCCTGGCAGGACGGAGGCGTCGAGGTCCGGCGCTACTGGGATCTCGTGCTCGACGACCGGCGGCGCTCGCTCGATGCCGGCGCGGCGGCCGAGGCGTTCCGCGGCGAGCTGCAGGACGCCGTCGCGCATCATCAGATCAGCGACGTGCCGGTGGGCGTGCTGCTGTCGGGTGGGATCGATTCGTCGGCCGTCACGGCCCTGATGGCGGCGGGTGGCGGGCGGGTGAGAACCTTCAGCGTCGGCTTCGAGACCGACGGCCGCGAGGAGGGCGAGCTGGATGCCGCCCGCGCGGTCGCTCGGCACTGCGGCACGGAGCACGAGGAGCTCCGGATCGGCCGCGGACTGGCGGGCGCGCTGGGGGACGTCGTGCGCATGCAGGACGAGCCGATCGCCGACCCCGCCGCGGTGCCGATGTACTTCGTGTGCCGGCTCGCCGCGCGATCCGTGAAGGTCGTCCTCACCGGCGAGGGCGGCGACGAGCTGCTCGGCGGCTATCCGCGCTACGGCTGGCTGCGCGCGGCAGAGCGATTCCGCCGGCACCGGCTGCTGGCCACGGCGGGCCGCACCCTGCTCGGCGTGACGCCGTCACGCGTGCTGCGTCGGCGCCTCGGTCATCGGGCCAGCCTGCTGCTCGGCGCGGCGTCGCTGGAGGAGCGCCATCTCGACTGGATCGCCGTGATGAGCGCCGATGTGCAGCGCGTGCTCACGGGCGCCGGCGATCGTGCGGCGACCCTGGCACTGCTGCGCGAGCTGGGCCGATCCTCGGGAACCGGTGACGCCGTGCACGATGCGATGTACGTCGACACCAAGACGTGGCTGCCCGACGACGTGCTGATGAAGACCGACCGGATGAGCATGGCCGCCTCCATCGAGGCGCGGGTGCCCCTGCTCGATCATCGCCTCGTCGAGTTCACCGCCGCGCTGCCGTCCTCGCTCAAGGGCGGCACGCTGACGACAAAGGGGTTGCTGCGTCGGGCAGTGGGACGCGATCTGCCAGCGTCGGCGCGTCGGCGCCGCAAGCGCGCGTTCCTGGTGCCACTGCGCCGCTGGCTCGACGGCGAGCTGCGCGAGCTGCTGTACGACACCGTGACCGGGACGACGGCGCGCGCTCGTGGCCTGCTCAGCATGGACGGCGTGACCCGAGTGCTGAACGAGCACCGGACGGGGCGCGCCGATCACGGTCGTGCGCTGTGGACCTTGCTGTGCCTGGAGCTGTGGCTCGCCAGCGTGCGCGATGCGCCTGTTGCTGCTCACGATTGACTTTCCGCCCGCTCGCGGCGGCGTGCAGACCATGCTCGGCCAGCTCGCCCTCGCCCTGGCGTCCTCCTGCGAGATCATGGTGGTCACCCCGGCGCAGGCAGGTGACGCCAGGTGGGATGCCCGCCAGCCGTACGCGGTGCGACGCTCGTCTGCGTCGTCACGGCGTGTCGGCCGGATGACCGGCATTCACGCGCACGCACTGCTGGAGGTGGCGCGGCGCCGGCCCGATGTGGTCGTCTGCGGCCACGTCCTGCTGGGGCCGGTCTGCCGGCTGCTGAGCGCAGTCGTGCGCGTGCCCTACGTCGCGATCGCCTACGCGTACGAGGCGCGCGCACCACGCCGGCGCAGCATTGCCGGCCTCACCCTGCGGGGCGCGCGGCACGTTGTCGCGCTCAGCGACTTCGGCCGCGACGTGGTGCGATCGCACGGCGTGGCGGAGTCAGCGGTGAGCGTCATCCACCCCGGTGTGAGTCCGTGTCTTGCTGGGGTGGACGTGCGACCTGGGGGGGAGGGGTCGGCTGGCTCCGATGCGGGCCAATCGGGGTCGCCGCCCCCGGCGGGCGCGGAGCGGATCGTCCTCACGGTGGGCCGGCTCGTCGACGACTACAAGGGCCACGACATGGTCGTCCGGGCGATGCCGCTGATCCTGGCCCGCGTGCCCGAGGCGCGCTACGTCGTGGTCGGCGACGGCCCGCTTCGGCACTCGCTCGAGCGTCTCGCGCGAGCGCTCGACGTCGCGCATGCCGTCCGCTTCGTGGGTGAGGTCTCCGATGCTGAGCTGGATCGCTGGTACCGGGCCAGCGAGGTCTTCGTGCTGGCGGCGCGTGAGACTGCCGCCGACGGTGGCGCGGAGGGCTTCGGCATCGCGTGCGTGGAAGCGAGCGCGCGAGGCGTGCCGGTGGTCGGAGGATGCTCGGGTGGCATTCCGGACGCGGTGATCGACGGTCGGACGGGGCTGCTCGTCGATCCGCTCGACTCCGGCGAGATCGCCGAGGCGGTCATCCGGCTGCTCACCGAGCCGGCGCTGGCCTCGCGGCTCGGTCGTGAGGGCCGACGCCGGGCGCGCGAGGAGCTGACCTGGCCGCGAGCCGCGGATCGGTTCGCGGAGATCCTGGCGCGGGTCGCGAGCGGGTGAACGGCGCCCGGCGCGTCGTCTACCTGAGCCCGACCGCTCAGCTCGGCGGTGCCGAGCAGAGCCTCCTCGACCTCGCCGCGGCGCTCGATCGAGGGCGGTATCTCCCGGGCCTGGTGTGCCTGGACGAGGGACCGCTTCTCGCCTCCGCCGCGCGGCGCGGGATCACCGTCGAGCGCGTGGCGATGCCCCACTCGTTCGCCCGCACGAGCCTGCGGGGCCGGCGCAGCTCGGGGATCGAGCTCGGGCTCGCGGCGCTCCGAGCGTTGCCGACCGCGACCGCGCTGGGCCGGGTCGTGCGGCGCGGCGGGGCGGCCCTCGTCCACAGCAACGGTAACAAGACGCACGCGCTGTCGCTGCGGCTGGCCCTCTCGCCCGTGCCGATCGTCTGGCACGTGCGGGACTTCCTGCCGTCTCGCGCTCCCGAGCGGATGTTGCTGCGCATGGGCGCCGCCGTGGGCGTCACGCTGATCGCCAACTCGGCAGCCGTCGCCTCGCACCTGCACAACCTCGGCGTGGCTCGCGAGGGCGTGCACACGATCGTCAACGGCATCGACATCGTCCGCTTCCACCCGGAGGGGCCACGCGTGGATCTCCGGGCAGAGCTCGGCTGGCCGGCATCGACGCGAGTCGTCGGCATGGTCGGTGTGCTGGCGCGCTGGAAGGGACAGGAGGTGTTCCTGCGCGCGGTGCGGCAGATCGCCGATCGAGCGCTGGACGTGCGGTTTGCCGTCGTCGGCGGTGAGCTCTATCGGACGCGTGGTCACGGTGGCTTCGAGGCCGGGCTGCGAGCGCTCACGCACGAGCTGGGCCTGAACGGCGTCGTCGGCTTCACCGGCCACCGTGACGACGTGCCCGGCGTGCTGAGGGGCCTCGACGTGGTCGTGCACGCCTCGATCGAGCCCGAGCCGTTCGGTCGCGTCATCGCCGAGGCGATGGCGTGCGCGCGCCCCGTCGTGTGGGCCCGCGGCGGCGGGGCCGACGAGATCGTCGGTGATGGGGGGCTGACGGCGCTGGGCGTCGCGCCCGGCGACGAGCAGGCCCTGGCCTGCGCCATCATGCGAGCACTCGACGAGCCCGAGGCCGCGCGACGCTGGGCGCGCGAGGGCCGCCAGAGGATCGCGAGCGGCTTCGATCTCGCTCGACACCTCCAGCGTGTGCAGGACCTCTACGACCGCCTGACGGCGGGCCGCGCGTGAGGGTGCTGCACGTCGGCAAGTTCTATCCGCCGGTGCGCGGCGGCATGGAGACCGTGCTGGCCTCGCTGTGCGAGGGGACGGCGAAGCGCTGGCAGGTGAGGGTGGTCGTGGCCGACCAGGGGCCGCGAACGCGCCGGGAGCGCAGGGCCGGAGTCGACGTCGTCCGGGTCGGAACCGTGCTGCGGGCGCTGTCGGTGTCGCTCTCTCCGGCGCTGGCCCGCGAGCTATGGCGCGAGCATGTGGACTGCGTCGTCCTGCACGAGCCGAATCCGCCGGCTGGCGTCGTGCTGGCGCTGCGCACGCCGGCACCGCGCCTCATCGTGTGGCACCACAGCGACATCGTCCGGCCGGCCTGGGCCCCCGTCACCTACGGCCGCGTGCAGCGGGCGCTGCACCGGCGCGCTGACTGCGTGATCGTGGCCGCTCCGCCGATGGCGCGCAGCGCCGCCGTCGCCGCGGCCCGGCGAGTCGAGGTCGTGCCCTATGGCATCGATCTGGCGGGAGCCTCGGACGAGAACGACCGTGCGCTGGCGGGACTCGCAGCCGTGCCCCGGCCTCGCGTGCTCTTCGTCGGACGGCTGGTCTATTACAAGGGACTGTCGGTGCTGCTCGAGGCGATGGCCCGAGTCGACGGCGCCCTGGTGATCGCCGGGCAGGGACCGCTGTCCGGAGAGCTGCGAGCTCGAGCGGCCGCGCTCGGCCTGGCCGGACGCGTCACGTTCCTCGAGGGACTGTCGGACGAGGCGATCCGCGCGCTCTACCGCGCGTGCGACGTCTGCGTTCTGCCGTCGACCGAGCGCACCGAGGCCTTCGGGCTGGTGCAGGTCGAGGCGATGGCGGCGGGGATCCCGGTGATCAGCACGGATCTCCCCACCGGCGTGCCGTGGGTGAACGTGAGCGGCGAGACCGGCCTGGTCGTGCCGGCGGGCGATGCCGATGCGCTGGCGGCGGCGCTGCGGCGGCTCCTCGCGGACCCGGTGCTCCGGGCGCGCCTGGGGCAGGTTGGCCGGCGGCGGGCCGAGCAGCACTTCGCCGAGCCGGCGATGATCGAGCGGTTCGTCGAGATCGTCGAGTCGGTGACCGGTGGCCATCGCTAAGCGCATCTTCGACGTCGCCCTGGCCGGACTGGGCCTGGCGCTATCGTGGCCGCTCTGGCTCGTCATCGCCGCGCTGATCAAGCTCGACGACGGCGGGCCGGTCTTCTACACGCAGCCGCGGGTGGGGCGGGGCGGCGTGACCTTCCGGGGCTACAAGTTCCGCTCGATGCACGTCGACGCCGAGGCGTGGTTCGGCCCGCGCCAGGCGGCCGGGGACGATGTGCGCGTGACGCGGGTGGGGCGCTGGCTGCGCGTGACGGCGATGGACGAGCTCCCGCAGCTGCTGAACATCCTGCGCGGCGACATGAGCTTCGTGGGGCCGCGCGCGCTGATGCCGGAGGAGATCGAGACCCCCGGCGCCGCGCGGGTGCCGCTGGCGAGCATCCCGGGCTATGCCGCCCGCCACCGCGTGCGGCCGGGGCTGACGGGCCTCGCGCAGGTCTTCGCGGATCGCGACCTGCCGCGGCGGCAGAAGTTCCGCTACGACCTGCTCTACATCCGCCGGCAGAGCTTCGCGCTCGATCTCCGGCTGATCGCGCTGTCGCTGTGGATCACGGCGCGCGGGCGCTGGGAGCGACGCGGCGTCAAGCTCTGAGCGCTGCGGCGGGGCGCCCAAGAAACGCCGGGCGCGCGCAGGTCGGCCCGTATAATCGCGCCGTGATCGACGTGGCCATCGTCGGCGCCGGCCCGGCCGGATTGCTCGCGGCGTCGCGCCTGGCCGATGCCGGCCTCGACGTGACGGTCTTCGAGGAGCACCCCCGCGTCGGCGAACCGACCCACTGCACCGGCATCGTCTCGCTCGAGACGGCCGAGCTCGCCAAGATTCCCGACGACCTCGTCCTGGCCCGGCTCCGCCACGCTCGGCTGCACGGTCCGGCGGGCGCCGCGGCCCACCACGAGTGGACGAGCGCGGATGCGATCCTGGCCATCGATCGAGCGGCGTTCGACCGCGGACTCGCGGCTCAGGCGATGGCCGCGGGCGCCGTCGTGGAGACGGCGACCGGCGTGCGTGACATCGACGTCGAGCGCGACGGAGTGACGTTGCACACGGCGCGCGGCCAGGTGCGCGCCCGGGCCTGCGTGCTGGCGTGCGGCGTGTCGTACCGCTTCCAGCGCCAGCTGGGTCTCGGCCTGCCCGGCCACGCGGTGCACACCGCCCAGGTCGAGGTGGACGCCGAGCCCGACGACGTCGTCGAGCTGCACGTCGGCCGCGCGACGGCGCCGGGCGGGTTCGTGTGGACGGTGCCGATCGTGCGCCACGGGCGGACGCGGCTCAAGATCGGCGTGATGTCGAGCGGCGACGCCGGTGCGCATCTCTCACGGTTCCTGGCGCGCGAGGACGTCTGTTCGCGGGTGCACGGGCCGATCGCGCCGCCGGTCCGGCGCCTGCTGCCGCTGCGACCGATAGGGTGGACGTATGCCGAGCGGGTGCTGGTCGTGGGCGACGCCGGGGGATTCACCAAGCCGACAACCGGCGGCGGGATCTTCTACAGCCTGCTGACCGCGGCGCTGGCCGCGGAGACGCTGGTGGACGCCTGCGCGGTGGATCGCCTCGACGCGGCCTTTCTCGCGCGCTACGAGCGCCGGTGGCGGGCGCGCCTCGGCGCCGAGCTGCGCGCGGGCGACTGGCTACGCCGCATCGTGAGCCGCTGCACGGACGCGGAGATCGATCGGCTCGTGCGGATCTTCGCCTCGGGCGAGGTGCGCGCGCTGGTCCGCCGCACGGCCCGCTTCAACTGGCATCGCGACCTGATCGTGGCCCTCGGCCGACGGCCGGCGCTGGCCACGCTGCTGGTGCGGGCCCTCGCCCGCTGAGCGGCTCAGGCCATCAGGCCGTAACGCACGGTGCACCACACGCCGCGCACGCCGTCGCGCCAGGTGATCTTCTTGCCCTCGGCGTAGGTGCGGCCGTGGTAGGAGATCGGCACCTCGTAGACGCGCCAGCCGGCCCGCGCCACCTTCGAGGTGATCTCGACCTCGAAGCCGAAGCGATTCTCGTGCAGGCGGAGGCCGGCGAGCACCTCGGTGCGGAAGACCTTGTAACAGGTCCAGACGTCGGACAGGTTCAGGTTCGTGAAGACGTTGGAAAGCGTCGTCAGGAGTCGGTTGCCGACGTAGTGCCAGAACAGCAGCACGCGATGCGGGCCGCCCAGGAAGCGCGAGCCGAACACGACGTCGGCGACGCCCCGCTCGATGGGCGCCAGCAGCTGCGGATAGTCGGCCGGGTCGTACTCGAGGTCGGCGTCCTGGATGAGCACGACGGCCCCGCGCGCCGCCTCGAAGCCACGCCGCAGGGCTGCACCCTTGCCGCGGTTGCGATCCTGGAGCAGCACGCGGAGAGGGCCCGAGGCCGGCAGCCCCGTCAGCCACTCGCGCGTGCCGTCGGTGGAGCCGTCGTCGATGACGATGATCTCCTTGTCGACGGCGACGGCGCTGACGCGCGCCAGCAAGGCCTCGATGGTGGCGCGCTCGTTGTAGACGGGAATCACGACCGACAGCCACGGCACGCCGGCGGGGCGGGTCGTCATTCCGTGATTATCCTCTAACGCCCCGCGAGGAAGGGTCGACTCCCCATGGAGCGAACGCGGTGGTCACGGGCTCCCGGCGCCATCCTGGGCGTCCTGACGGCGCTCAACGGGCTGAACTACGTCGATCGCTACGTCGGCGCGGCGACCCTGCTGCTCATCCTCAAGGACCTGGCCATCTCCGACGCCCAGGGCGGACTGCTGCAGTCGCTGTTCAT
>Ga0310810_10009184_pt1 | contig 11426 bp, 11 predicted proteins | sample NCmetagenome_FD_207641 | JGI IMG/M metagenome (GOLD analysis project Ga0310810, IMG submission 207641) | Soil microbial communities from experimental microcosm in Duke University, North Carolina, United States - NC | ecosystem: Engineered > Artificial ecosystem > Soil microcosm > Unclassified ... | reverse complement strand
GCCTCGCGATGTGCAAGGCCAAGGGTTTTGCGCACGGTCAGAGCGTCGACATCACGTCGGCCTTCAAGTGCCCGGCGCAGATGTACCGCGAGGGCCGCGCTCCCAACCCGCAGGAGTGCCGCGACGAATCCTTCGTGTCGCGCGCGATCTGCCAATAGGCGCCGTCATGCCCGCGCATGCGGGCATCCAGTAAACTCAGCCATTGCGAAGGATCGCCAGATTGGCGACTACTGGATCATTCGCTTCGCGGATGATGACGCTCTGCCGGGAGGATCGCCTTGAACCTGCATACGCTGTTGCTCGAGCGAAAGGCGGCCGGCCGCCCGGTGACCGTCGGGCTGATCGGCGCTGGCAAGTTCGGCACCATGTTTCTCGCGCAGGCGCGCCTCACCGAAGGCCTGCACGTCGTGGCGGTCGCGGACCTCAACGTCACGCGCGCGCGCGATCAGCTCAAGACTGCGGGCTGGGCGGCGGCGCAATACGCCGCCGCCGCCGTCGGCGACGCGCGCAAGAGCGGCGGAACCGTCGTCGTCGACAACGCGGAAGGCTTGCTCACGTCGCCCGAGATCGAGGTGATCGTGGAGGCGACCGGCATCCCGGGCGCGGGCATCGCGCACTGCCTGAAAGCCATCCACAACGGCAAGCACATCGTGATGGTGAACGTGGAGGCGGACGCGCTCGCCGGTCCGCTGCTCGCGCGACGCGCCAAGGAAGCGGGCGTCGTCTACAGCCTCGCCTGGGGCGATCAGCCGGCGCTGATCTGCGAGCATGTCGACTGGGCGCGCGCCGCCGGCTTCAAGGTGGTCGCAGCCGGCAAGGGCACGCGCTACGAGCCGCACTATCATCAGTCCAACCCCGACAACGTGTGGGATATCCTCGACAAGTATCTGAAGATCACCGACCGCAACTCGATCAATCCGAAGATGTTCAACTCCTTCGTGGACGGCACCAAGTCCGGCATCGAGATGACGGCGGTGTGCAACGCCACAGGGCTGGTGCCGCAGAGCGACGGCCTGGGATTCCCGCCCGCGTCGCGCTTCGAGCTCGCACAGGTCTGCAAGCCGCAGAGCGACGGCGGCACGCTCGAGAAGCACGGCGTGACCGAGGTCGTGTCGTCGGTCTATCGCGACGGGCGCAACGTGCCGCACGATCTTGCGCTCGGCACCTACGTGGTTTTCGAGGGCGACACGGACTACGCGCGGCGCTGCTTTTCCGAATACGCGATGCTGCAGGACAGGAGCGGACGCTATGCGGCGCTCTACCGGCCGATCCACATGATCGGGCTGGAGCTCGGTATCTCGGTCGCGTCCGCGGCGCTGCGGAAGGAGCCGACCGGCGCGCCGAACGGCTTCCGCTCCGACGTGGTCGCCACCGCGAAGAAGAATCTGAAGAAAGGCGAGGTGCTCGACGGCGAGGGCGGCTTCTGCGTCTGGGGCAAGCAGACGCCGGCCGACCGCTCGCTCGAAGAAGGCCTGCTGCCGCTCGGCCTGGCGCACAACGTGAAGCTCAAGCGCGATATCGCGGAGGGCGCGGCGGTCAAATGGGCGGATGTCGAGTATGATCCAAACGACACCGCCGTGAAGATCCGCCGCGAGATGGAAGCGGCGTTCGGCCGGCGGAATGTCACCGCGTGAGCGGGGTTGAGACGTTAAGAACAAGACGCGAGGGAGAGAAACCATGATTTCGAGACGCTCAGCCATTGCTGGCGTGGCGCTGCTTGCGATGATGGGGGTGGCGCAAGCGGAAGACACCAAGCTCACCGTCATCGTATTTCCGGGCGTGCAGAACCTGCCGATGTTCGCCGCGCAGGCGAAAGGCTTCTACGCCAAGCGCGGGCTGGCGGTGGATCTGAAGTTCACGCCGAACTCCGAGGAGCTGCGCAAGGGCCTCGCTGACGGGCGCTACCAGATTGCGCATTCGGCGGTCGACAATGCGTTTGCGCTGAAGGACAAGGCCACCGTCGACATCGCGGTGGTGTTCGGCGGCGACGACAGCTTCAATCGCCTGATCGTGCAGCCCGAGATCAAATCGCTCGCCGACATCAAGGGCAAGACGGTCGCGGTCGACGCCGTGAACACCGCTTACGCGTTCCAGCTTTACGAGATGCTGCGCCAGAAGGGCATCAACAAAGGCGACTACGAGGTGAAGTCGGTCGGCGGCACCGGCGCCCGGCTCGAGGCGCTGACCAAGGACAAGACCTATGCGGCCGCGATCATGAACCCGCCGTTCTCGATTCGCGCCGAGAAGGCCGGGTTGAAATCGATCGGCACCGTGGCGGACGCGATCGGCGCCTACCAGGGGACCGCCGCCTTCGTGCTCCGAGGCTGGGGCGCGGCGAACACCGACACGCTGGTGAAATATGCACAGGCCTATATCGAAGGGCTGCGCTGGATGCTCAATCCCGCCAACAAGGCCGAGGCCGTGGCCCTGCTCGCCGAGCGGCTGAAGTTGCCCGCCGATGTGGCCGGGCAGGCCTTTGACGCGACACTCAAAGGGTTCCAGCCGGATGGCGCGCTCGACATGGCGGGCGTGCGCAACGTGCTCAAGCTGCGCGCGCAGTTCGAGGGCGGCACGCCGGCCGATCCCGCGAAGTACATCGATCTCAGCTATTACGAGAAGGCCAAGGCGGGGATTTAGTTTTGCGTAACGGGGGGCGGATGTGGCCGAGTTCAAGCATCCCGGTGTGTTCGTCGAGGAGGGGCCTGCCGTCCACACGATGCAGGGCGTCCCCACCTCGATCACGGCGTTCGTCGGCCGTACCTGGCGCGGCTCGACCGACGAGCCGGTGCGGCTGCTCAATTTTAAGGACTATCAACGCCAGTTCGGCGGCCTTTGGCGCCAGAGCACGGTCGGCCACGCTGTGTGGCAGTTCTTCGAGAACGGCGGCACGGATGCGATCATCGTGCGCGTCGCGACGCGGACCGGAGAGAGTGCCGCGGAGAGTGCGACCATTCAGCTCGAAGACGGCGAGATCTTTCGCGCGGCGAACCCCGGAAGCTGGGGCCTGAATCTGAAGGTGACGATCGATCGCCAGGGACTGAGCGACGACAAGCTTTTCGATTTGACCGTGACGGACGATCCGCAGAGCCGCGCGGACTCCGCGCAGCGTGGTGGCACCGGTGCAACGGAACGCTTCAAGGCCGTATCGGTCGATCCGGCAAGCCCGCAATTCGCCGGAACAGTGCTGCGACGATCGCAACTGTTGCGCCTTCACTCCGGGCTGCGCGCAGTTGCACCGCGCGAGCAGACCGCACTTGCGGTCGAACTGTCGGGCACGGACGGCTTGCCGATCGGCACCGCCGAGGTGACGGCGCCGGACAACCGCGCCGCAAAGACCGGCCTCTATGCGCTCGACAATGCCGACCTGTTCAACCTGCTATGCATTCCTCCTTACGCGCCCGGTGTGGACCTTGAGGTTGCAAACGACTGGGCGCCGGCCGCGCAGTACTGCCGCGAGCGGCGGGCTTTTCTGCTCGTCGATGCACCTTCAGCATGGATGATCGACGACGCGCCGAAGAACGTGCAGGCGTTCGGCAGTATCGCGCGCGAGAATGCCGCGCTCTATTTCCCTCGCGTCATCGCGCCTGACCCTCTCAACAACAATGTGCCAGCGGCATTTGCCCCCTGCGGCATGGTCGCCGGCGTCATGGCTCGCACGGATAATGCGCGCGGCGTATGGAAGGCGCCGGCCGGTGTTGAAGCGCCGCTTGTCAACGTGACCGGCCTCTCGCGTGCCGTTACCAATGCCGAGGTCGATTCGCTCACGCCGGCGGGGGTGAACTGTCTGCGTATTTTTCCCACCTACGGGCCGGTTGTTTGGGGCGCGCGCACGCTGATTTCCCCTACGGCCGATGCTGCGGAATGGAAGTACGTCAACGCGCGCCGGTTTCTGATCTACGTGGAGGAAAGCATCTATCGCGGCACGCGGTGGGCTTTGTTCGAGCCCAACACGCCGCCAACCTGGGCTGAGGTGTCGCGGCAGGTGTCGGTGTTTCTGCAGAACCTCTGGCGCCAAGGGGCGCTGTTCGGGACGACCGCGCGAGAGGCGTTTTTCGTGCAGTGCGACCGCAACACGATGACACAGGACGACATCGACAATGGCCGGCTGGTGATCCTGATCGGGATGGCGTTCCTGCGGCCGGCTGAATTCATGATCCTGCGAATCGTCCAGCACGCCAGCCAGCCGCCGGGCTGAATCCCTCAACCCTTTGAGGGTCTCTCGCGAAACAGCCGCTCCACCTCGGCCACCGCCAGGAACAGATGATAGAGCACGCGCGCGGGCGTCGCCGGCTCGATCGGGGTGCCGTCGCGCGCGAGCTGATTGTGCCAGTTCGCGCCGTCGGGGCGCATGAAGCGCTGCGCGATGAGCTTCAGATGCATGGGTATCGCCGCGCGCGCGGCCGCATCGCTGAGCCATTCGGCGCGCGCCACGCAAGCCTTGAGGTATTCGGTCTGCGGCCAGAGCAGTTTTGTCCCGGCAACGAGCTGGCCTGAAGCGTCGACGCCGTCGAAGACCGCGCCATCGTTCCGGTCGATGCCGAAAGTGCTGCCAAATGCGAACAGGCGCTCCGCATAAGGCATGACGCTGTCATCGCGCGTCATACGGTAATATTCGTGCAGCAGCCACACCCACTCGAACTGATGTCCAGGTTCGCGCAGCCGTCCTTCGTCACCCGGCGCGACTGACCATTCTTCACCAAAATACTCGATCAACGCGCCGGTCGAGGGATCGACGAAGCGCCGCTTGAACAGATCGACCAGCGCGGTCGCACGGTGCAGCCAGTTTTTCTCGCCCGTCGCAGCGTGCAGCGCAAGCACGGCCTCGAGCAGATGCATGTGCGGGTTCTGCCGCCGCGGCAGTTTCACATCCGTACGGCCCGGCGCGAACTCCTCGAAGAACCCGCCATGTTGCGGATCGGCGAGCCGCTCCTGCATGAACGCCCACGTGGCGTCGGCGAGCTGGATCGCACTCGGATCGTTCGACGCGCGAAAATACCAGGCGAGTGCGAACAGTACGAAGGCATAATCGTAGGCATCGCGCGTGTCGTCGAGCGTTGCGCCTTCGACCGACACGGCGCGAAACCAGCCGCCGTCCGGCGCGCGGCAAGCGCGCATCAGGAACGCGAGGCCGTGCTGCGCAGCATCGCGGAACGCAGGATCGTGGTTCAACAGATACGCGTGGCTGAACACATAGATGAGCCGCGCCTGCACCAGCGTGGTGCGCCGCTGGTCGGCAACCGGCGCACCGCTCGCGTCGAGAGTCTCGAAGAAGCCGCCGGCCGGATCGTGGATGCGCTTGAGCCAGAAGCGGCATAAGTGATCGGTCAGCCACGGGCGCAGCGCCGCGGGATCGCCGGGATCGAACATCGGCATGCGCGGATCGTGTCACGCGCTGCGTGCGCACGCCAGCGCACGAGTTAGTCTTTGCTCTCTTCGGGCTTGGACTTGCCGCGCATCGCGCCAACCGCGGCACGCAGGCGCACCGCCGCGTTCCACAGCGGCGCGGATTTCTTGATTGTGCGCTTGGCCCGGCGCCAGCCGAGCGCCACCGCGGCTGCGGGGAACCCGCGCAGGCTCGTGGCTGCCGTGTGATCGAAGAGCTGCTGCTCGGTGTCGCACCAGTCGCGCTTGTACGGCTCGTCGCCGATGGTGAAATCGAAGCGCTTGCACCCACGCTCGATCGCATAACGCAACAGTTCGCGCAGGTGAGCCGCGCCCGGCCCGAAGCGCGAGGTCTCGCCGTCGTCGTAGCTGGCGAGGATGTGGAAATAGCAGTCGCGGAACGTGAGGCCGAGATTGAGCGCCGCCCACGTGGTGCCGACATCGAGGCGGCTCAGATGCACCAGGGAACGATAGCGCGGCGAGGTCGCAAGCTCGCGGTAGAACGCGATGTGGCCGGGAGGCGCGAACAGGTTCGGCACGCCCATGCGCGCGAAGGCCTTGCTCTTCTGCTGCACCAGCAGGTCGAAAGTCAGTGCCAGTTCGGCGCTCGTGTCGGGGTTGACGAACTTGACGGCGCCGAGCTCGCCCAGGCGCTTGAGCTTGGTGCGGTCGCGCCGCAGCGTCGAGGACGAACGCTTCGCCGCATAGAACTGCTCCCAGTCCGCCGACAGAGGGGTCTCGTAGGCCCCGCTCGGATGCAGCTGAACATCGAGCGCGAGCATCGGGTTCGGTTGCGCGCCGACCGTTGCGGGCATCTTGTCGAACGCGATGACATCGTGGCGCGTTGCCGGCGATGCCTGCAGCGCTGCGCGGATATCTCGCCACAGGGCCAGGAAGCCACCCGGTGCGAGCGCGGCGAAATCGGGCGCCAGCAGCGGCGCGTTGTAGTCGCATAAACTGCCGCCGAGGAAGAAGAGGCGCCGGATCAAGCCGTGCGGCTGAACGCCGAGCGGCAGCAGCAGCAGCAGACGATTCTCCCGCCGCACGATCACGATCGCGGGCGTGACGCCCTTGGCCGATCCGATATGGCGCTGCCAGGCCGACAGCCAGTCGAAGGTCTGGAACGGGGTGCAGTCCGCGGTCTCTTCGAAGCGCCGCCAGCCGGCTTCGACGGCCGCCAGATCATCATGGACCGAGATAGCGATCGGCGCCGGCCCGGCTGCGCTCGCGCTGATCGGCGCGGGGCGCGGTTGTTCGCGCGGGTCAACGAGGGTCTTTGCCGCCTGTGCCACGATCCGTCACATGAGTGGGTGAGCCGGCCGCCAGTGTGCCCGATATCTCTCAATAAACCGTTGTGACCGGGGTGACGTCCGGATGAGGTGCAAACGATTGAGAGCTCGTGATAATTTGCCCTGGTGGAACCGCGCGATAGTAAAAATCTTGCTGGATTGGGCCTAACCGGCCTACGAGTCCGGACAAGCAGGCGGGGAGTTCGCATGAAGTGGTCGTGGGTTGTTGGCGTATCCCTTGCGCTTGCGGCAGTTCTGCCGGCCACGAGCGCGCCGCTCGATGGCGCCTTTCGTGCGGGCGATTATCCGCGCGCCATCAGGCGGATCGCGCCGGCGGCCGAGCGGGGCGATCCGCGCGCGCAGGCCTTCCTCGGGTTCATGTACCAGTACGGCCGGGGCGTTGCGCAGAACTATGCGCTGGCGGCCTACTGGTACCGGCGCAGCGCCGAGCAGGGCAATCCGACCGCGCAACACCTGCTCGGCCTGATGTTCGACAAGGGCCTTGGCGTGCCTACCAATCACGTGGCGGCGCATGTGTGGCTGAGCCTCGCGGCGGCGCGCACCAAAGGTCGGGATCACGAGGATAATGTGCGGCTGCGCGATGCCGTGGCGGCGAAGATGAGCTTCGGCCAGCTCTACGACGCTCAGGCGCTGGCGCAGACCTGGGCGCCGAAGCCGGAAGTCGTGCTGGGTCCCAAATATTAAAGCTGATCCGCCAGCGGCCGCGGGTCGCCGGGGATCGGCGCCCTGGGCGCCCCCTGGGTATGCGGAGTCGCCTGGCCGGGCGGTACTGCCCCCACCGCGGGAGGCGGTGCGGCGCCGGCCGCTCCCGGCGGGCGTGGCAGTGAAGGCGCTCCCGGACGTGGCGGCGGCGGCACGGGCAGGCTCGCGGTATCGCCGAGCGAAGCCGTCGTCGGGACCGGCAACGTGAGCGTTGCGGTTTTCTTGTTCTTCTCCAGCGTCGCCTCCCGGCCCTTCACTGAAAGCAATACCCAGCCTTGGTGGTCCTGGCCGGTCTTGAGCCGGACCACGTTGTTGGTTGCCTGGTCCAGGAACACCGCGAATCCTTCGTCGTCTCCGGCGATCACTCCTACCAGCGTGAGGGGCGGATGCTCGTCAGTGGCGGGAGGAGGCGGTGGTGCCACGACCACGGGCGTCCCGGCCACTGCCGGCGCCGGCGCGCGGCGCGACGGCAGGAAGATCGGGCGCTCGCGCGTCGCCGTCAGCGACGAGAGCGGAATGCCCCACAGGGGATTGCCGGTCGGATCGGCCGGCCGCTCAGTCCGTAAGGTGGGCGCGACATCGACCGGCGCGGGAACAACGTTGCTGGGTGGAAGATCGAGAGCATCGGGTGGATTGGCAGCGCGCACGCTCGCGCCGGCGAATAGCGCGGCGACGAATCCTAGGGCGAGCGGCGCGCGCCTCATTTGTCGCCTCCCCAGCGTCCGGCGACGGAGAGCAACAGCCGCATGCGGCCGGTCTCGGCCGAGCCGGCTTGCGGCGTTTGCGCAACTACCTGCTCGATGAACAGGAAGGGCATGCCGGCTTCCAGATCGTACAAGAGCTTCTGCAACGCCGTGTAATCGAGCTCGCAGCTCGCCAGTACGCTGACGTACCCGTCCTTCGCCTGCACACCCTGCACGTCGACCTGCGAAGAAAGCACGTTGCCGCCGACCTTGGTGACTGCATCAGCGACGCGCTGCAGCAGCGCCGCGCCCGCGACGGTGAGCGTCTGTCCCTCGAGGAAGGGCGAGCCAGTCGGGATGTGCCTCTCGGTGGCGTCGGCGCGAGCCGCGCGGGCTTTACGTCCCTCGAGCTGTGCCAGGAGATCGGCCGAGGCCGCGATCGCCTGGCGCCGTTCGAGGATGTCGGAAACGCCGGACCATGCCAGCGCGATCAGCACGATCACGACCGCGCCGTAGCTCGTCACAGCGATGAGCGGGGTGAGCGACCCGCGGGTGAGCTTAGCCATCATGAGCCCACCGTGAACACGGGCTCGATTTGCGCCTCGATGTGGAAGCGCTCGCCGGGGTCGGACGAGCCCTTGGTGGTCGGCGCGAAAAAGGTCGCGCGCGTGAAGTTCGGGGACTGCTCAATCAGGCGGATCAGGCTCGGTGCGTCGCGCGTGATCCCGATCAGGCGCAGCTTGTCGCCCTCGATGCGCAGCTCAGTGACATAGGTGTGGTCGGGCAGGAGCTGCGACAGCGCCTCGAGTACGATCACGCTGGAGGGATTCTGATATTTCCGCCGCTCCAGCGCGCGCAATGGCGTCGTGGCCGCGCCGCCCTCGCGGCCGGCACGGATCGCGAGGCGCCGCTGGTTGATGCGGCGGGTGAGGTCTTCCTGTTCGCTCGCGAACTTCATGCCGGCGAGCCCCGCGACGCTGAGCGAGACGCCCGCCAGCAAGCCCGTCACGATGAGCACGGCGACCAGCACGCGCCGGATGCGCGCGCCATCGAGCGCGCCGGAGGCGCGGTGTTCGAGCACGGTGATCGGTGCCGCATCGGGCGGTGTCGCGGTGACAGCGACGGCTTCAGCGCCGGCGGTGATCAGCGCATCGACTACCGGCTGCACCACGGCGCGCGCGGTCGCCGCCACGGTGACGGCGATGCGGTCGGCGCCGGCCTCCGCGGGCGCGCTCCAGCCGAAGGCGGCGTCATTCGCGGTCCACGGCGTGAGCCGATCGATCTGCGCGCGCACCACGCCTCCGAGAAACTCGGTCGCGCGCTGCGGCAATTCGAGCCGGCGGAACAGCACGCGCGCGGGCCGCAGCTTCAACTCGGCGCGGCTGCCGTTGAGCATCGCGATGATGCTGTCGGGGCTTGCGCCGGCAAGCTTTCCGTCGACGATCTGCACGCGCTCGAACGGCAGGCCGGACGGCGCAGCGCGCTCCCCCTGGATCACGAACGAGCCTGCGTCCTCCTCGATCACCTGCACGGTCTTGCGCGTGCCGAAGGAGGCGAAGAGCGCAACCAGCGCCTGCGCGGTGGTATCGATCCAGCGCGAGAAATACGCCGCGAGCTCCGCGTAACCGGTCATCGGTCGCCTCGGCTCGCCGGTGTGTCGTCCATGTCGTCGTGCCACGTCAAAATGCGATACGGGTCGGTGCCGCTGTCGAGCAGGAAGATCACGGCTTGCGTCGTCAAGCGCTGGCCGTTGTCGAATGCAATGCGCGCCGTCCTGCTCGCCTGCGCATTGGCGTAAGTCTGCGCGGCCCCAAGCATCGCCAGCAATGCCTGGGCCATCTGTTCATTTTGCGGCGCGGCGGCGCGCTGCACAAGGATTGTCTGCAGGCGCTGCGGGTCCACTCCGGGAACCGCGGCCAGTACCTGGGGCGCCGCCGCGAAGATGTTGATCTGCGGCTGCCCGCTGTAGACCGTTAAGTACGGCAACGCGCGCGCGACCATGACTTCCGGAATGCCGAGCACCAGCGCAAGCTCGCTTGCGTGTTGGAACGGAGCGCCGCGCGGCCCGTACAGCATTCCGGCGGTGCGGTAGCTCGCTGCTTCGTTTGGAGAAGAATTGTCCTGTGGCGCCGGGCTGCGCCAGCCGATGATGCGGTCGGCGTAGTAATCCGCCTGCGCGCGCGCCGCGCCCAGCCCGGCGAACAGACCCGAGAGCAGTTCCTTTTGCGCGGAATTGAGATCGATGCGCGCGCTCTCGGTCACGAACTCGGCGTTGACCAGCGCATTGCCGAGACGGAACACAAAAGTTCCGCGCGTCGGCGCCTGACCTTGAGGAGCCGCAGAGGCCTGATAGGCGCTCAGTTCCAGCGCCGCGCGCGCCAGCCCCTCGGCCTGCAGCCGCTCGTCATGCACCGTGAAGGCGGTCGCGGTGTTGATCACGTACATCGAGAAGATCGTGACCAGCGTGGCGAGCGCCGCCAGAATCCAGAGCACCGCCACGACGATGAACCCATCGCGGGCAGAATGCCGGCGTGAGAGAGCGGCAAAGCGCGCTTTCATCAGCCCGGGCTCCGCGGCTGTTGTCCGGGAACGACGGGGCGGTTCAAGCAATCGGCGACCACCTCGGCGAGCACGCAGTCGGCCGGCATGTTGGCGTGAATGAGTGTCGCGGTTGAGACTGACAGCGTGCGGTCGGTCGCGGCATCGCGCAGCTGCACGCGGATCGCAGCGGGCAATTCTCCTTCGCCACGCCACACCGGGCGCCAGACGCGATCCGGTCCCGCATAGGAGAACGTCACGCGGTAGGGCGCGCGGATCAGCACCACCGGATTGGCGGGCGGCGCCTGCACCTCGCGGCCATCAGAACCCATCGGCAGAAAGCGTGCGTGGCTGCGCACCGTCGCGAGGCCCCTGTCGCTCGGCGTTTCCATGATGCGCACGAGCTCGAGCCCGGGGCGCGTGTTGGGTCCGATCGCGGTGCGCAGGAACGTCACCGCGAGTTCGGTACCGTCGAACACAGGCTGGCGGATGTTGGCGCCCGCAGTGACGAATTCGGCCGCCGCGAGATCGGCGATGATGCGCTCGAGGCCGGCCGCGAGCGTCTCGGTGCCCTGGACGCGGACGAAGCCGCGGTTCCAGTTGGGCAGCCATTGCGCCGTCACCGTCGCGATGGCGGCAAGGATTGCGCCCATCAGCGCGGTCGCGAGCAGCGCTTCGACCAGCGTGAAGCCCGCGATGGCGCGACGGCGCTTCATTGCGTGGACTTCCGGCGCAGCCGCACGGTGTTCACCTGCAGGACCTTGCCGCTGGGCGATTGCACCCGCACCGCGACGGTCTGCGGAAGCCAGAC
>Ga0310810_10009183_pt1 | contig 11426 bp, 10 predicted proteins | sample NCmetagenome_FD_207641 | JGI IMG/M metagenome (GOLD analysis project Ga0310810, IMG submission 207641) | Soil microbial communities from experimental microcosm in Duke University, North Carolina, United States - NC | ecosystem: Engineered > Artificial ecosystem > Soil microcosm > Unclassified ... | reverse complement strand
AAAGCGGGGCTCATGCAATTCCCCACCGTGATCGGCGGCGACGTGCCGGTCGTGAACGTCAAAGGGATCGCGCCCGGACAACTGCGCCTGACCGGCGCTCTGCTGGCCGATATCTATCTCGGCAAGGTCGCGAAGTGGAACGATGCGGCGATCGCAAGCCTCAACCCGGGCGTGCAGCTGCCCGCCACGGCGATCAACGTCGTGCATCGCTCCGACGGTTCGGGCACCACCTTCATCTGGACGAACTATCTCTCCAAGGTGAACGAAGGGTGGAAGAGCAAGGTCGGCGAGGGTACGGCCGTGAACTGGCCGACCGGCGTGGGTGGCAAAGGCAATGAAGGCGTCGCCTCCTACGTGCAGCGCATCGACGGCTCAATCGGCTATGTCGAGTACGCCTATGCCAAGCAGAACAAGATGGCGCACGTGCTCGTGAAGAACAAGGAAGGCGAGTTCTCAGCGCCGAGCGCAAAGTCGTTCCAGGCCGCGGCCGCCGGTGCTGACTGGAAAGCGGCGCCGGGGATGTACCTCATCCTCACGGATGCGCCGGGCAAGGGTGCGTGGCCGATCGCGGGCGCGACGTTCATCCTCATGCACAAGGCGCAGGAGAAGCCAGAGAACGGAAAGGAAGTGCTCAAGTTCTTCAATTGGGCCTACGCCAAGGGCGACAAGATGGCCCAGGACCTCGATTACGTGCCGCTGCCCGATGCGGTCGTCGGCCTGATCCAATCGAGCTGGAAGTCGCAGCTCAAGGACGCGGGCGGGAAGCCGCTGTATTGAGTCGCGGCGACCTGCTGGCGCGCAGGCGCTCCTTTAGAATCCGCGAGGTTTGTGAGTGAGCGCCGTCCTGCCTATCCCAGAAACCGCCGCCGCGGCTGACGTCACGAGCGCAAGGCCGCCGCAACCGCGGGCGGTCGCGCACGCCGGCTGGACTGACAAGGCGTTCGAGCATCTGACGCGCTTTTTCGCGCTGCTCGTCTTCAGCCTGCTCACCGCGATCCTCATCTCGCTCATCGTCGGCAGCCAGGCAACTCTCGATCGCTACGGGTTGCGCTTCCTCTGGACCACCGAATGGGACCCGGTGAAGGAGGATTTCGGCGCGCTCGTGCCGATCTACGGCACGCTCGCTACTTCGGCGATTGCCATGCTGATCGGCGTGCCGGTGAGCTTCGGCATCGCGCTTTTCCTGACCGAGCTTACTCCCGCCTGGCTCAAACGCCCGCTCGGCACGGCGATCGAGCTTCTCGCGGCAATTCCCTCGATCATCTATGGCATGTGGGGACTGTTCGTCTTCGTGCCGCTCTTCCAGACGTATCTGCAACCCCTATTGATCGATGCCCTTTCGCCGATTCCCTTGCTGGGCGAGCTCTTCAAGGGTCCGCCGCTCGGCATCGGCATGATGACCGCGGGCCTGATCCTCTCGATCATGGTGATTCCGTTCATCACCGCGGTGATGCGCGACGTGTTCGAGCTCGTGCCGCCGCTCTTGAAGGAATCGGCCTACGGGCTCGGCGCGACGACCTGGGAAGTTGTCTGGCGCGTCGTCTTGCCCTACACGAAGGTCGGCGTCATCGGCGGCGTCATGCTCGGTCTCGGGCGCGCGCTCGGCGAGACGATGGCAGTTACGTTCGTCATCGGCAATGCACACCAGCTCGCCGTTTCGCTGAATGCGCCGGGCAACAGCATCGCCTCGGCGCTCGCCAATGAATTCACCGAGGCGGTAGGCGACATCTATTTCTCCGCGCTGATCGAGCTCGGGCTGATCCTTTTCCTCATCACGACCATCGTCCTCGCGCTGTCCAAGCTCCTGCTCATGAGCCTCGCGCGCCATGAGGGCACGACGACATGAGCGCCAGCGCGATCTCGCCGACCAACCCCGTCTACCGAGCGAGAAAGCTGCAGAACCGGGTGCTGCTGCTGATCTCCTTCCTCGCGCTCACGTTCGGCCTCTTCTGGCTCGTGTGGATCCTCGGCACGCTCTTCCACGAAGGTGGCGCCGCTTTGCTGCGCGCGAGTCTCTACTACCAGATGACTCCGCCGCCGGGAAATGACGGTGGACTCGCTAACGCGATCGCCGGCAGCGCTCTGCTGATCTTCATGGGCACCTTCATCGGTACGCCGGTGGGCATCCTCGCCGGCACTTACCTCGCGGAATATGGCAAGGGAAGCTGGCTCGCAGCGGCGACGCGGTTTCTCAACGATGTGCTGCTGTCGGCGCCTTCGATCGTCATCGGGCTTTTCGTCTACTCGGTGTACGTGGCGCGCGTGAAGCATTTCTCCGGCTGGGCGGGTGCCTTCGCGCTCTCGCTCATCGTGATTCCGGTCGTGGTGCGTACGACCGATGACATGCTGAAGCTCGTGCCGAACAGCCTGCGGGAGGCGGCCGTGGCGCTTGGCTGCCCCACGTGGAAGATGATCGTGCTGGTGACGTACCGCGCGGCACGCACCGGCATCCTGACCGGCGTATTGCTGGCGGTCGCGCGTATCAGCGGTGAAACCGCGCCCCTTCTCTTCACCGCGCTCAACAACCAGTTCTGGTCGATGGACCTGGGGAAGCCGATGTCGAACCTGCCGACGGTGATCTTCCAGTTCGCGATGAGCCCGTACGAAGACTGGCATCGCCTCGCCTGGGGCGGAGCGGCGCTCATCACGCTGGCGGTGCTCGCGCTCAACATCGTCGCCCGCATGCTGTTCCATAAAAAGGACTGAGGGATGGAAACCCCGAACGCTGCCGCCGCACGCCCCACGCTTCGCACCGCTGTGCGCGGGCGCCAGCAGCCCGATCCCTCGCAGCTGCCGGCAAAGCTGCGCATCAGGAACCTGAACTTCTACTACGGCGACTTCCACGCGCTACACAACATCACGCTCGACATTCCGGAGCGCCGCGTCACCGCGTTCATCGGGCCGTCGGGCTGCGGCAAGTCGACGCTGCTGCGCACGTTGAACCGCATGTATTCGCTTTACCCGGACCAGCGGGCGGAAGGCGAGATCGTCCTCGACGACGCCAACGTGCTCGACATGCGACACGACCTGCCGCTCCTGCGCGCCAAGATCGGCATGGTGTTCCAGAAGCCGACGCCGTTCCCGATGTCGATCTACGACAACATCGCCTTCGGCGTGCGTCTCTACGAGCGGCTCTCGAAGCGCGCGATGGACGAGCGCGTCGAATCGGCGCTCACCCGCGCCGCGCTATGGACCGAGGTGAAGGGGAAGCTCCAGCAGAGCGGAAACAGCCTCTCCGGCGGCCAGCAGCAGCGCCTTTGCATCGCACGCTGCATCGCGATCAAGCCTGAAGTGCTGTTACTCGACGAGCCTTGCTCGGCGCTCGACCCGATCTCGACGACGCGCATCGAGGAGCTCATCACCGAGCTCAAGAACGACTACACGGTGGTGATCGTCACGCACAACATGCAGCAGGCGGCGCGCGTCTCGGACTACACCGCCTACATGTACCTCGGCGAACTCATCGAGTACGGCGACACCGACTCGCTCTTCATCAAGCCTCAGCGCAAGCAGACTGAGGACTACATTACCGGCAGGTTCGGCTAGAGGTGGCTCGCTTGCAGCGTGAGCGCGCGGCGCTCGAGAACACGGCGGTTCACCTTGCCGTGAGGCAGGCTGGCAAAAGTCTTGATGCGCCGCATGAGCGTCCAGAAGTTGTCGCGCAGCGCGTCGTCCGCGTTCTTTGAGGTTTCGAGGTTCCAGTGCGCGATGAAGGGGCGATCGGGCCAGTCGGAAAATCGCTCGCTTGCCGCCGTATCGCACAGCGTGATGATGAAGTCGATGTGCGGCGCGCCCGGCAGGCGGAAATGGTCCAGCCTCTTCGACCACAGGCCGTTCACCGGCAGCCGATGCTGGCCGAGGAACTCGAGCACGTCCGGATCGATGCTGCCGTCGCGCACGGCTCCCGCGCTGTACGCCTCGAACCGCGCTGCGCCGACCGAGCGCAGGATCGATTCCGCCATGAGGCTCAAGGCGCAGTTATCGTGGCAGACGAATAGGACGTTCACGGCCTCATTTACGCGACGGTGCTTGGGGGGAGCCCGTTCCCTCGACGGGCAAGGCCATCTTAGTTTCTTGCTGCGGCTCTCGGCAATTGAAATATTTTTGAGTTGCCTAATCCTTCATCGCGACAACTCCAACGCATTCAAAGCGTGCGTAAATCGATGCATTTCACAAGTCATCCACAGCCTTATCCACAAGAAGCTGTGGATATCACCGTCACAATTCGGTAATTTCGGGCACGGGAGGAACGATGGAAAGAAAAACGCTCGTTTCAATCAGCGTTGCATTCCTTGCAGCGCTGTCAGTTGTCAGCTGCGCGACGCGCACGAGCGATGGACTCTCGAGCGTCGAGAGCATCGTGGTGATCTATGCGGAGAACCGCAGCTTCGATCATCTGTATGGACTCTTCCCCGGCGCTGAAGGCCTCGCGCAGGCGACGGCGGAGCAAAAGACGCAGCTCGATCACGACGGCAGACCGCTCGCGCATCTGCCGCCGGTGTACGACGGCAACAAGGTGAATCCGCGCTTTCCGCAGAACCTGCCGAACGGTCCGTTCCAGATCGATGCGCCGCCGATCAACGGCAAGTGGGAAGAAGTGCTGCCGAGCCCGATTCACAACTACTACCAGAATCGCGAGCAGATCAACGGCGGCAGGAACAACATGTTCGTCGCCATGACCACCGTCGGCGCGTGGACCATGGGCTACTTCGACGGCTCGAAGATGAAGGTCTGGAAGTGGGCCAAGGAATACACGCTCGCCGACCACTTCTTCATGGGCGCATTCGGTGGCTCGTATCTCAATCATCAGTGGCTGATCTGCGCGTGCACGCCCGCGGATCCGGGCGCGCCTGATAACGCAAAGGCACAACTCGACGAGCAGGGGCGCCTGAAGAAGCGGCCCGCCTCTCCCGCATCGGTGCTCGACGGACCGGTGCAGCTATTCGATGGGCGCGTCTCGCCAGACGGTTACGTCGTCAATACCTCGCAGCCGCCTTATCAGCCGAGCGGCATTCCGCCTGCTCCGGGCGGCAACCCCGACCTTGCGAATCCCGCAGGTCATCCGCTGCCACCGCAGACGCTGAAGACGATCGGCGACACGCTCTCCGCCAAAGGTGTTTCCTGGACCTGGTATGGCGGCGGCTATAACGCCGCGCTCGCCGACGGCCGCCAGGATCCCTCGGTCAAGCGCTCGGTGATCTATACGCGCCAGCCCGGCAGTCCCATCTTCCAGCCGCATCACCAGCCGTTCAATTACTACGCACGCTTCGCGCCGGGCACGGCGGACCGAGCGCAGCACCTGAAGGACGGCGAGGACTTCATGCGCGACATCGACAAGGGCACGCTGCCCGCGGTCACGTTCTACAAGCCGGCGGGCGTCGTAAACGAGCATCCCAGCTACAGCGATCTCGCGGCGGGGGATGAGCACATCGACCAGGTCCTCACGCGCCTTCGCGCGAGCCCGCAGTGGGCAAGCATGGTCGTGATCGTCACCTACGACGAGAACGGCGGCTTCTGGGACCACGTGCCGCCGCCTTCGGGTGCGGGCTGGGGCGATCGTTGGGGGCCGGGCACGCGCATTCCGACGCTGGTCATCTCGCCCTTCGCACGCAAGGGGTACGTCGACAAGACCCTATACGACACGACGTCGATCTTGAAGCTCATCACGAAGCGCTTTGGCCTCGAGCCGCTGCCCGGCGTGCGGCAGAACATGGGCGACCTGACGAACGCGCTCGCCTTCTAGACGCTCCAGAGTGCAATCAGCACGATGGCGGTGAGCCACGCCGCCGCGATCACGATCCACATCGCGGTTGAAAACCGCGGCGCGCGCGCCTCGATCGCACGCGAGCGCTCGCGGCAGTCGGCGAGCACCGGCGCCGGAATGAAGCGCACCGCGAGCGCGACGGCGAGCGGGATGAAGACCAGATCGTCGATGAAGCCGACCACCGGGATCGCGTCCGGGATCAGGTCGACGGGCGTAACCGCATAGGCGACGCAGCCGGCCACAATCAGCCTCGCGTACCACGGCGTATCGGGATGACGCGCGGCCAGCGCGAGCGCGATCAGCTCGATCTTCAACTCGCGTGCCCGGTTCCGAAGGCTCGCCAGCGTCATGCTAGATTTTGGTCGTGAAGCGCATCGATTACCTGGCGCGCATCCTTAAGGCGCGAGTCTATGACGTGGCGACCGAGACGCCGCTCGAGCCGGCGCGCGCGCTTTCGAAGCGGCTGAAGAACTCCGTCCTCATCAAGCGCGAGGACGCACAGCCGATCTTCTCCTTCAAGCTCCGCGGTGCCTACAACAAGATGGCCGGCCTGCCCAAGGCACGCCTTCGCCGCGGCGTGATCGCGGCGAGTGCCGGCAATCATGCGCAGGGGGTGGCGCTTGCGGCGCAGCGCCTGGGTTGCCGCGCGGTGATCGTGATGCCGGTGACGACGCCGCGCATCAAGGTCGACGCGGTCAAGGCGCGCGGCGCCGAAGTGAAGCTCTACGGCGACACCTACTCCGAGGCCTACGACGAGTCGCAGCGCCTGCGCCGCCAGCGCGGCCTCGTTTTCGTGCATCCCTACGACGATCCGGAGGTGATCGCGGGGCAGGGCACCATCGGCATGGAGATCGTTCGTCAGCATCCGGGAGCGCTGGACGCGATCTTCGTGCCCATCGGCGGCGGGGGCCTCATCGCGGGCATCGCGTCCTATGTGAAGCGGGTTCGGCCTTCCGTGAAGATCATCGGCGTCGAGCCGGTCGATGCGGCAGCCATGGCGCGCTCACTAAAGGCCGGCCGCCGGGTGACGCTCGACCACGTCGGCCTCTTCGCCGATGGCGTCGCCGTCAAGGAAGTCGGCCGCGAGACCTTCCGCCTATGCAAGCAGCTGGTCGACGATGTCGTCCTCGTCGATACCGACGAGATGTGCGCGGCGATCAAGGATGTCTTCGAGGACACGCGTGTCGTGCTGGAGCCCGCCGGCGCGCTCAGCGTCGCCGGCGCCAAGGCCTGGGTCGAGCGCCATGGCGCACGCGGCAAGACGCTCGTCGCCGTTGCTTCCGGTGCCAACACCAATTTCGACCGGCTGCGCTTCATCGCCGAGGAAGCCGAGCTCGGCGAGCATCGCGAGGCGGTGCTCGCGGTTACGATCCCGGAGCGTCCCGGCAGCTTCAAGAAGTTCTGCGCCACGCTCGGCGGCCACAACATCACCGAGTTCAATTACCGCATCGCGGGTTCCCGTGATGCCCACATCTTCGTCGGCGTCGAAGTCGATGGGCGCACGCAGACGTCGAAAATCGTGCGCAATTTGCGCCGCCATGGCCTCACGACGCTCGATCTCTCGGACAACGAGATGGCCAAGTGGCACGTGCGGCACATGGTCGGTGGCCGGGCGCCGTTTGCGAGAGATGAGCTTCTCTACCGGTTCGAATTCCCGGAGCGCCCGGGCGCGCTGATGCGCTTTCTCGAAGCGATGCGCAGCGACTGGAACATCAGCCTCTTTCACTACCGCAATCACGGCGCTGACTATGGGCGCGTGTTGGTCGGGATGCAGGTACCAAAAAACGAGATGCGCGAGTTCACGAAGTTCCTGCGCAAGCTCGGTTATCCGTACGCCGACGAGACACGCAACCCGGCGTATCGCCTGTTCCTGGTTTAGTCGCGCTCCACTTCGCCGAGATAGCAGACCGGCGACGCCATTTGGCTGCCTTCGCCGCGTTGCGGCTCGCCGAGATAGGCGAGCCCTTCGGAATCTCGGCGGTAGACCCCGCGCTCGGTGACGACGTAGTCCATCGGGATGTCCCACTCCTGCGGGTAGATGGTGTCGAGCTTGGCGAGCTCGTAGGAGACTCCGATCACCACCGGCCGCTTCGCCAGGCTTGCGAGCGTGCGATCGAAGAAGCCCGCGCCGTAGCCGAGGCGGTAGCCCTGAGCGTCCCAGCCGTTCATCGGCAAAATCACCGCGCTCGGCAGGATCTCGGGCGAGTCGACCGGGTAAGAAATGTTCAGAGCGCCGACCTCGAGCTTCACGCCGGGATGCCACTCGCGAAAAACCAGCGGTTTTTTCGGCGCCACGACGACCGGTAGTGCGGTCAACGCGCCCCGCTCTCGGAGCGTTCTGGCAAAATGGCGGGCGTCGTACTCGTGCTTGATGGGCCAACAAAAACCGAGGCGACTACGGGCAAGTCCGGGGAATGAGAGCTCAAGACTCGTGTCCATCCGCTGGCGATATTCCTCGAGCGTCGCCGCGGACAGCGCCATGCGCGCGGCGATGAGGCTCTCGCGCTTGGCCTTGCGCCAGGCTTTGAGATCGGTAGGTTCTGGGTGCATAGGGGCAGTTTTGTGATTTTGAAGCAGTTACGCAATCTCGCCGCGGCGGCGATGGTCGTAGTTTCGCCTGTCGCAATCGGCGCGCCTGCGGACGACGCGGCTGTGCGCGCCGCCTACGACGCCTACCAGGCGGGCGACGCGCTGAAGTATGCCCGCGTCGCCAAGAAGCTCGAAGGCCACGTCCTCACCCCGTGGATCGATTACTGGCGCATCGCCATGCGCCTGGAAGACACGTCTAACAAAGACGTGCTCACGTTCCTCGACCAGCATGCCAATACGTACGTTGCCGAGGTACTGCGCGGCGACTGGCTGAAAGTGCTCGGTAATCGCGCCGACTGGACGGAATTCGAGCGCCAGCTCGCGCTCTACCCGCGCGACGACCTGGAAGTGCGCTGCTACGCGGCGCTCATGTCTGCGGAGAAGGGCCAGCCGGTCAACTTCGCCGACCTCGACTGGATGTGGCTCGAGCGGGCGGAGCTGACGCCCGGATGCGGCAAGCTCGTCGAGCGCATGCTTGACGATGAGAAGGTCACCGTCAGCGATGTGTGGCGGCGCGTTCGCCAGCTTTTCGCCAAGGGCCAGATCACGGCGGCGAAGACTGCGCTCGGCTACCTCGACAAACCCGACTCGCCCGACGAGCGCCTGCTCGTCGACGCCGCGCGCCAGCCGAAGCGCGTGCTCGAGCGCCTGCCGCGCAACCTCGACAAGCGTGCGACGCGCGAAGTCGTGGTGCTCGCCGTACTGCGCTATTCGCGCAATGAGCCGGGCGCGGCGGCCAAGGTGCTGGAGCAAAAGCTCGCCAAAGAGCTGCCGGAGGCGGATGTGCGCTACCTCTGGGGCCGCATCGCCTACGAAGCGGCGCGCGAGCACGTGCCGGAGGCGCTGAAGTGGTATGCCAAGGCCGGACGGTTGGACGAAGACCAGCTTGCCTGGAAGGTGCGCGCGGCACTGCGCGCTGGCGACTGGGACGTGGTGCGCGACGCGATCGACCGCATGCCGCCGGTCATTCGCCATGAGTCGAACTGGACCTACTGGTACGGCCGTGCGCTCGCCGCGAAAGGCGAGTCGGTCGGCAGCCGCGCCTATTACCTGCGTATCGCAGGGCAGACCGATTTTTACGGGCTCCTCGCTGCCGAAGAGCTGGGCTACGTCTCCACGCTGCCGGAAACGCTCTATGTCCCGACCGAAGCCGACGTCCAGGCTGCGAGCCAGGATAAGAGCCTGGCGCGCGCGCTCGAGCTGATTCGCCTCGGCATCCGCACCGAGGGCGTGAAGGAATGGCTCTTCAGCGTGCGCTACCTGGACGACGCGAAGCTCCTGGCCGCTTCCGAGTTCGCACGCCGCCAGGAGATCTGGGACCGCTCGATCCAGGCCGCCGATCGCACCGTGCGCTCGCACAACTTCGCGCTGCGCTATCCGATGCCCTACCGCGAGGTGTTCACCGAATACGCCAAGGCCTACGAGCTCGATGAGTCGTGGATCCTCGGCATCGTGCGCCAGGAGAGCCGCTTCATCACCGACGCGCGCTCGGCTGCCGGCGCCGCGGGGCTGATGCAGGTGATGCCGCGCACCGCGAGCTTCATTGCGCATCGCATGGGCATGCGCAATTACCAGAGGAAAGGTGTGTCCGAGGTCAGCACCAACGTCACGCTCGGTGCCGGTTATCTCAGGCTCGTGCTCGATCAGCTGGGGAGCGAAGTGCTCGCCTCCGCCGCGTACAATGCAGGACCTGCCCGTGCGCGGCGCTGGCGCGACGACACCAAGCCGCTCGAGGGCGCGGTTTACATCGAGACCATTCCATTCCCTGAGACGCGCGACTACGTGAAGAAGGTGATGGCGAATTCCGTGTTTTACGCAGCGCTGATCAAGAACCAGGTGCAGCCGCTCAAGCCGCGCCTGGGCGCCATCGCGCCAAAGAATGGCGCTGATTCATCGGAGGACGAGCTCCCCGAATGAAATACAACAGGGTTCTGGTCCTCGGGGGATCAGGCTTTGTCGGGCGGCACCTCGTGGCCGCTCTCGTCCGGCGCGGCGTGCGCGTCACCGTTCCATCGCGGCACCGCGAGCGCGCCAAGCACCTGATCCTGCTTCCGACGGTCGACGTCGTCGAAGCCGACATCAACCAGCGCGGCGTGCTCGATCGGCTCGCCAAGGACCAGGACGCCGTCATCAACCTGGTCGGCATCCTGCACGGCGACTTCCAGCGCGCGCATGTCGAGATTCCGATGGCGGTCATTGCCGCATGCCGTACGGCGGGCGTCGAACGCATCGTGCACATGAGCGCGCTCGGTGCGGCGCCCGATGCACCGTCCGAATACCTGCGCACCAAGGCGCTGGCCGAGCAGGCGATGCTCGACGCGGACGACCGGCATGTCACCGTGTTCCGTCCTTCGGTGATCTTCGGACCCGAGGACCGCTTCCTCAACCAGTTCTCCGAAATGGCGAAATGGTTGGCGGTGCTTGCCGTGCCGTGTCCCGAAGCGCGCTTCCAGCCCGTCTACGTCGGCGACGTCGCACGCGCCATGGCAGTGTCGCTCGAAGACACCGAGACGTTCGGCCAGAAGTACGACCTCGCCGGCCCGCGCGAATACAAGTTGAAGCAGCTGGTGGAACTCGTCTGTGCGCTCACGCACCGCCGGCGGCTCGTCATCGGCCTGCCGGACAAGCTCTCCTTCCTCCAGGCGGCGTTGCTCGAAATGCTGCCGGGTCCGCTGATGACGCGGGACAACTACTACTCGATGAAAGTGCCGAACACGACGAGCGCGCCATGGCCGCTTGGCGGCGACCGGCAGCCGCTCGAAGCGATCGCACCGACTTACCTCGCGCCCTCAGGTCCGCGCGAGCGCTATCCGCAGTTCCGCTGGCGCGCCCGGCGCTAGGAAAGCTTCGCCACCGCCGCGATTCCGGCGAGCGCGTCCCAGCCGGAGACATGCCCCACGTTCGCTACCTGGTCGAGTGTCTTCGCCCAGTCGGCATTGCGACTCGCGAGCGCTTCCAGGCACGCGTGCAGCGCCTCATGGCCTTCGCCCGCCGCTGCGGCAGCAAGATGCGCGGCACTGATAGCGCTCGTGCGCTTCAACCGCGGCTCGAGCCAGCGCCATAGCCCCTGCGC
>Ga0310810_10009182_pt1 | contig 11426 bp, 8 predicted proteins | sample NCmetagenome_FD_207641 | JGI IMG/M metagenome (GOLD analysis project Ga0310810, IMG submission 207641) | Soil microbial communities from experimental microcosm in Duke University, North Carolina, United States - NC | ecosystem: Engineered > Artificial ecosystem > Soil microcosm > Unclassified ... | reverse complement strand
AAGATGCTGGTAAAGAATCAGCCAACGATATCGTCGCCATTGCGCGACGGGTTATCAATGAAGCGGACCTGTCGCGAATCGATTATGTGGAAGTCGTTGATGCAGAAACGTTGAAGCCCGTGAATGTGGTCCGAGCCAACTCAGTGCTCCTGTTGGCAGTGTTTTTCGGTAAGACCCGTTTGATCGACAACATGCGGTTGAGATAAAATGGCGGCGTTTGTAGGGCGTCTGTGTCAGACGCCAGTCCCGGCGTTTCACAGAAACGCCCTACAATTCTCGATGTGAACATCATTGTGGTTGTAGGCGAGGCAGAGGGGAGATGAGAACGACGCTCCAATTGACCATTCTGGAACCTCTCGCCGAGTGCGGCGAACCAAATTTAAAGCTTGCCTCCGGACGCGGAATCCGGTAGAAGAAGCGGCGGTCTGCATGAAGGGACTTCTCGCGGTTTGTTTCAGTCTTGTAGTTGCTGGCGCCCCGAAAGTCTTCGGGGACGATCAATCCACTTCTCCCTACGCGACGGCGGCGGATTTCGCGAAGTATGCGATGAAGCTGCGGGAGCAGGCGTTGCTAAAAGTGGAACCGCAAGTCCTTATCCCGACCAGTTCACGTCCGGCGGTCCAGCGGTATCCGTGGAAAATGAACATTGTCACGACCGTCTTCTGGGTGGGTGAACAGGCCAGCGGAAACAACCCGGTGCCTAACTTCAAGAGTTCGTGGGACTTGAATTGGACGGCAAATTATGGCGGGACGGACAGTCCAGAGCCCAGCTCGCGCCGAAATTACATTCCGATCGCGTTCGTCCCGAAACAGAATCCTTTCTACTTCGCGCTGCCTTATAACGATGTCACGCACGGCCAATTCAAGCCGGAGGCTCCGCTAGTGATCCCGTGGTTCAAGCAATCGTACACCGGACCGGGACAGTCGGTCTGCCGCAATCGTTGGATCTCCATCCGCAAAGGCAATCGGGTTTGCTTCGCGCAATGGGAGGATTGTGGCCCGTTTCGCACGGACCATTTTCAATACGTCTTCGGAAACGAGCGCCCGAAGCCAAATCTGAACCATGGAGCGGGATTGGATGTTTCTCCCGCGGTGCGCGACTATCTGGGGCTGGCGCCGACTGATGTGACTGACTGGCAATTTGTGGAAGTTCGGGATGTGCCTCCGGGTCCGTGGCGAAGCTACGGCGATAATAATCATTTCGTCATCGCGCGTCGCCAAAGCGAGCAACGCGTGGCCGCAGGCGGCAGCGGCGCTGCGAAAAAATAAACGTTCCATCAACCCTGTAGCGACGGCCCTGCGGGCCGTTTTTTTGCTGCAACATGGCGCGGGACAAACCGGCCACAGGCCGGTGGCTACAGCAGCTGTAATTGGCTTAGCCGCCCGGAGAAGATGCCGGAGCGGCTGATGGAGCGAGAGTCGGAGCGACGCTCGGAGCAACAGACGGCGCACCAGTTGCAGCGGGTTTCGCCACTGTTTTCTCGGCCGGTGAGGCTTTCGGATGCGGGGTCGCCGGCGTCGCCATGCTGAGCAACTCTGAAACAGTGACAAACTTAAAGCCCTTGGCCTCCAGCTGATCGAAGGTGGAGGGCATCGCCTCGATTGTCCCGGGATGAATGTCGTGGGAAAGCACGATCGAACCGGGTCGCGTCTCTTTGAGAATGCGATTGCGAACTACCGCCGGACCAGGTCGCTTCCAGTCGAGTGGATCAACGTCCCAAAGAATAATGTCATATCCGAATTCGTCGTGGATCCATCGCTTCTGACGCTCGGTGATGGATCCGTACGGCGGCCGAAATAAAGTCGGACGTTTCCCGGTGGCGCTTTTAATTTGATCGTCGGTTCGCTGTAGCTGGCTGCGAACTCCTTCCTGACCCATTTTGGCGAGATTGGGATGTGACCAGCTGTGGCTGGCGATTTCGTGTCCTTCGCGTGCGGCTCGCGCAAGAATCTCCGGATGCTCAGCTACCATTTCGCCGAGCACAAAGAAGGTGACCTTCATATGATGCGCAGCGAGTATATCGAGCAATTTCGGCGTAAGCGTTGCGCTTGGTCCGTCGTCGAAGGTCATGGCGATGTAAGGACCGTCCACGTGCACCGAATTAAAGGTAATTGGCGGTTCCTTCGGAGGAGCGGGAGTTTTTACCGCAGCTTCCTTTTCTACCTTTGGAGATGCGGCTGGCTTAGGCGCCGCTTCAATTGGGTGGACGGGTTTAGCGCGCCTGATTACCGGCGTAGTCTGGGCCGTAAGCGCAACGCTAAAGCTTAACGTGGCCACGCAACACAACAGCAGACGATAATTAGGCATTGCAGATGAATTTAAGAAATCGACCGCGTACGTAGCAGAGCAGGCCATTTTCGCAAGACGCAATGAACATCCAGCTGTTCGGACGCCCCTACATTCAGTGGAGCGCACGCGCCTCGCGTGCTGGCGATCACGCCCTCGCGATCGCGGACTATCTGTTCCAATGTCTGGATTGCCGAGTGGCCCTCGGTTTCGGCGAGGGTGCCGAATCGTGCATGCGAGGCGCGTGCGCTCCCCAGAAAAACGAAAATGACAATTCCACTAGTTTCACCATCGTTATGCCGTCGTAAGTCCTTGACAGACAGTGAGCGCGCTGTGTAAAGGGAGCGCGGGATTGTCGATCTCGCGCACGATGAAACTTTCGCTTCTGATTGCTGTTTCCTGCGCCGCCACAATGGCGGCCAATGCGCAGATCAATGTCACCCAGAAGAACAATAATCCTTCCCGAGACGGTCTCTATATCGATCCAGCATTCACGCTCGGCAATGCGGCGAATCTTGCTCGCGACGTAAACTTCAATGGCACGATCGTCGGCAACGTTCATGCGCAGCCGCTTTACATCGAGGGTGGTGCGAATGGACCAATGATTATTGTTGTTACGGCATCGAATAATATCTATGCGCTCAACGCCACGACAGGCGTGGTGATTTGGCAGCGCACCGACATCGGACCGCCGGTCACAGCGGGTCTTCCTTGTGGAAATATTAGTACGGTCGGCACGATCGGCACACCAGTTGTCGATCTGACGTCTCGATCGCTCTTCTTCGACGCGCTAATCGACGGTGTCACGAAGAAGCATTTCATTTTTTCTCTGAATGTGGACACGGGTGTCACGAATGCAGGCTGGCCGGTGGATGTGAACGCCACAGCCATGTACAACGGGAATCTCTTCAGCTCTCTGGTGCAGGAAGATCGAGGTGCACTCGCTCTTGTAAACGGGATCGTGTACGTGCCCTACTCTGGATACTTCGGTGACTGCGGAAGCTATCACGGTTGGGTTGTAGGCGTAAACATTAACAATCCAGCCAACGTCGGCGCCTGGGCGACAACCGCTGCTAAAGGCGGTATTTGGGGACATAGCGGCGTTGCCAGCGACGGCACTAACATGTTTGTCATCACGGGTAACACCACCGGCACGGGAGGTGTCTGGGGCGGTGGCGAAGCGATCATCCGTTTGCAAGCTGGTCCGTTTTGGAGCGGTATGCCCACCGATTACTGGACGCCTACCAATTGGTTGTCGCTCGATAATGGCGATACTGACCTCGGTGGGGTGAGCGCGATGCTTATCGACGTACCGGGAGCCAATCCTTCCCAGCTCGTACTCGCAACAGGAAAGGATAGCAACGCTTATTTGATTAATCGGAACAACCTAGGGGGTATAACGGCGCCTGTAGCCCAGCTAAGTGTTGGTTTCACCATCGGTCAGTCATCGGCTACCTATCACACAGCGCAAGGTACCTATTTTGTTTTCCGCGCAAGCAGTCAGGTCAAAGCCTATAAGATTACGGCGACAAGTCCACCGACGATAGTCAGTGCTTGGACTGTGTCCCAGAGCGGCCAGGGCTCGCCCTGGGTCACAACTACAGATGGGACGAACAATGCCATTGTATGGGTTGTTGGCGCTCAGGGCGATGGGCAGTTACATGGTTACGACGGTGATACCGGCGCTGTGATCTATCCCGGCGGCGACGTGATGTCGGGCACGCGTAAATGGAACACTGGCATCGTTGCTCGCGGCAGCATCTATGTTGCTAATGATAATAAGGTCTATGCTTTCCGCGTTCCAGCAGGAACACCTACACCTACTGCGACAGCATCGCCTACGCCTACAGCAACTTCTACGGCTACAGCAACTGCAACCGCAACGGCGACTGCCACTGCCACTGCCACAGCGACCGCAACTGCAACTTCCACTCCAACATCTACTGCAACTGCAACACCAACACCAACACCAACAGTTACACCTACCGTTACAAGCACACCAACACCGACGGGCTGTTCTGTGACCAGCAGTGCGTGTGGGAGCATTGTTGTGGGTACGGCGCCAACGGACTTTATTGTCAACCTCAGCGGGAGCGCAGACCCGGCCAGTGTTCAGGCAAGCGATTTCACGGTGAACGGGACTTCGGCAAATGCCTTCATCTTGTTGAACGGGAACACCACGATAACCTTCCACTTCAACACCTCACCTGCGGTACAAGGCCAAAACAAGATGCACATTCCCGCTGGCGCTTTTGACTGCGGAGGGCCGGTTCAAGAATTCACGTGCACGTTCACCTACAAAGCGTCTACGCCTACGCCTACACCAACGCAGCCCCCTCCTACCGTAACGCCGACAGCGACAGCGACAGGCACGGCAACGGCAAGTCCGACTCAGACGCCCAGACCAACTCCAACTCCGCGGTCCCGTGCAACACCGAGGCCGCGCCCGAGTCCGCCGCCAAGGCCGTGAGGGAATCCGCGCGATGTTGCGCCATTAGCGACCAGGTTTCGTTTAGTTATTACGCTCGTGCAGCCACCAGCGGGCCTCACAGGTGGTTGACCTGACACGCGCGTAAGGTCCAGGCTAGCTGTGGAACTCCGAAAGCATTCGCGAGCAGGCAGCCTCTCCAACAACGATGCCTTTGCAACGAGGTGCGCTGAAAAGTGCAACCCTGGTCGGGTCCAAATTATGTGGTTGGAATTCTTGACAGACACACAAGACGCTAGGTAGAAGGGGCGCGGTTCATTTCAACGCCAACTTTTGAAAGCTTTACTTCCAATTTCGTCGGTTGTTGCTGCGGCTTTGTGGAGCGTAATTCTTGCGGCAGACGCGCAGGTGAATGTCACCCAGTTTCACAACAATCCCACGCGGGACGGTCTTCACATTGATTCTGCATTCACGCAGGGAGCCGCTGCGAATCTTACGCGGGACCTGAACTTTAACGGCGCAATCACTGGCGCCGTTTACGCGCAGCCACTTTACATCGATAGCGGCCCGGGCGGCAGGCCAACAATCATTGCGGTGACCGAATCGAATAACGTGTACGCACTTGACGCGGTCGATGGCAGCGTCATTTGGCAACGCAATCTCGGCGCGCCGCTACTGCCAAATAATCTGCCATGCCCCAGTCTCATAGGTACGGTGGGCATCACAGGCACGCCGATTATCGACCTCGCTTTGCGCGCGCTCTTTCTTAATGCGATGACCACACCCGACGGAGGCGCGACCAAGAAGCATCTTATCTTCTCTCTAAACCTGGATACGGGCGACACAAATTCCGGCTGGCCCGTTGACGTGGAGGCGACAGCTTCGTACAACGGGATGCCGTTCACTGCGGCGATTCAACTGCAACGACCAGCGCTCGGCATCGTTGGCAACATTCTTTACGTACCCTATGGGAGTTTCGCGGATCAGTGCGACTATCGCGGCTGGCTGGTAGGCGTGCCGATAAATAATCCGGCTAGCGTAACAGCATGGGCCACCGGCATCAGAGGCGGGGCTCTATGGGCCGTGGGCGGTGTCGCCAGTGACGGCATAAATCCGTTCGTTACTACCGGTAACACGTTCCAAGCTGCGAACTGGAGCGGTGGAGAAGCAGTAATTCGTTTTGAACCGGGCCCGATCTTTAGCAACGAGGCCAGCGATTACTGGGTGCCAACGAATTGGCAATCACTAGACACCGGCGATAGGGATCTGGGTGGCTCGGGCCCTTTAGTTGTCGATGTGCCCGGTGCAACGCCATCCAGCCTGGTTGTTGCGCTCGGTAAGGACGGCAATGCGTATTTGGTTGATCGCGGCAACCTCGGTGGCGTCGCGCCGCCTATAGCTTCGCTGCATCTTACCGGTAGCTTCATCATCAATGCAGCGGCAAGTTATCGAACCAAACAAGGCACATACGTCGCTTACCGCGTAAACGCCAGTAATCTTGCCGCCTTTCGCATCAATCCAGCCAATCCACCTACGATCACCAGCGTATGGAACGTGAGCCAAACCGGTGTCGGGTCGCCTTTCATCACATCTACTGACGGTACCGATAATGTAATTGTATGGGCGGTCGGCAGCGGCGGCGACCAACGATTACACGGCTACGACGGAGACACTGGTAGTGTCATTTTTGGAGGCGGCGGTCCGAGCGACACCGTGGCAGGAACGCATTCGTACACCACTACTGGTATCGTTGCTCGTGGCCGCGTTTACGTCGCTGGTGACAACAGAGTGTATTCGTTCAATTTGCCCAAGGGAACGCCTACGCCCACTGCTACTGCGTCGCCTACATCGACAGCGACAGCGACTGCTACGGCCACCTCCACTGCGACTGTGACTCCGACTTCCACTCCGACAGCAACCGCGACCAGCTCGGCAACACCGACCCCAACAGCAACTTCCACTTCCACTCCGACATCTACGCCAACGCCCGCTGCGAGCGCCACGCCAACATCGAGTCCAACATCGACCCCGACTGCCACGGCAAGTGTGAGTGCGACGCCGACGCCCAGACCAACTCCTACTCCGAGATCCCGTGCGACACCGAGGCCGCGACCAAGTCCGCCGCCAAGGCCAGGTGCAAGGTGAGTGGTAACAGGTAAGGAGCTGCGCCGGCTATCGTCAAAGGTCATTGCGATGTGATCGACGCGCGTTCGCCGACGTTACTGCTACTCGGTATCCGGATAGTGAAAGAAAAAGTCTGCGATCGCGAGGACTCGATCGCCAGTACGCGCGTCGCGTGCGCTGCTTGAAACGAAAATGACAACTCTGTTACTTTGCGACACTATTTGTGCCGTCGTAAGTCCTTGACAAACAGTGAGTCTGTTGTGTAAAAGGGGACGCGGGTTTCCGATCTCGGGACTATGAAACTTTCGTTTTTCATTGCTGTTTACTGCGCTGCCGCATTGGCAGCCAATGCACAGGTCAACGTAACGCAGGAGCACAACAATCCTTCGCGGGATGGCGTTTACATCGATGCGGCATTCACGCCTTCGGCTGCCGCGAACCTGATTCGGGATCTGGGTTTTGACGGCACGATCTCAGGCAGTGTTTACTCCCAGCCCCTTTACATCGAGGGCGGTCCAAACGGGCCGATGATCATTGCGGTCACCGAATCGAATAACGTGTACGCGCTTAACGCCACGACCGGCACGGTGATTTGGTCGCGCACCGATATTGGTCCGCCCGTTCCAAACACGCCATGCGGAGGTTTCTTCCCCACTGGTATCACTGGCACGCCGGTGGTCGATCTTGCCTCCCGAAGATTGTTCTTCGACGCTGTGATCAACGGCTCACCCACAAAACATTTCATTTATTCGTTGAACGTGGACACCGGCGCTACCACTGCAGGCTGGCCGGTGGACCTGAACGCGACCGCTATTTACAACGGAATTCCGTTCGTTTCTCTGGCGCAGGAACAACGGGGTGGCCTCGCTCTTGTGAACGGGATCGTATACTCATCCTACTCTGGCTACGTGGGTGACTGCGGCAATTATCACGGCTGGGTTGTTGGCGTGGATATCAACAACCCGACCAATGTGCATGGCTGGGCCACAGCGGCTATCGGCGGCGGGATTTGGGGACACGGCGGCGTGGCCAGTGATGGCACGAATATGTTCGTAGTCACCGGCAATACGTTTAACACGGGAGGCAACTGGATGGGCGGCGAGGCCATCATTCGCTTGCAGGCAGGACCGAGCTGGACTGGTCAGCCTACCGACTACTGGGCGCCTACGAATTGGTTCAATCTTGATAACAGTGACACCGATCTTGGCGGTGTTAGCGCGACAGTCATCGATGTGCCCGGAGCCACACCTTCGCAGCTTGTGCTTGCTCTTGGCAAAGATAGCAATGCTTATCTGCTCAATCGCAACAATCTCGGCGGTATTACTTCAGCTGTAGCTCAGGCGAATGTAGGAGGAACTAACAGGGGGACGTCAGCTGTTACGTACCACACAAGCCAGGGAACATATTTTGCGTTTCACAATGAGTCCAACTCCATGAGGGCTTACAAGATTACCCCGACGAATCCTCCTACCATATCCTTCGCATGGAGCATGAATCAGACTGGCCGCGGCTCGCCGTGGGTTACAACGACTGATGGAACCAATAACACGATCGTCTGGGTAGCTGGCGTGCAAGGTGATCAGCGCGTGCATGGTTATGACGGGGACACAGGCGCCGTGGTCTATGCTGGCGGCGGGGCTAATGAGCTGATGACGGGCACTCGTCAGTGGAATACCGGAATTGCTGCGCGCGGTCGGATCTACTTCGGTGCCGATAACAAGGTTTATGCGTTTATGCTACCGGCAGGAGGAACGCCTACACCTACACCTACAGCGACGGCCACTTCTACAGCTACCGCCACTGCCACTGCAACTGCAACTGCGACGGCGAGTACAACGTCTACTCCCACATCTACACCGACAGCAACCGCGACTGCAACGCCAACGTCGACCTCTACTCCCACGGCAAGTGTGAGTCCCACACCGACAGCCAGACCAACTCCCACTCCGAGATCCCGCGCGACGCCGAGACCGCGCCCAAGTCCGCCGCCGAGGCCGGGCACAAGATAACGGTCCGGGTAGGGCGTGCGTCTTTAAAAGTCCTGCATTTTCGACGGCGCGCCCGGCGGTCGCGCCCTACCAATTGATTCGGCGTTGTGCGAGCGTTGGACGTTTTCCAAAAGAAACAGAGCGACGGCATCATGGTCATCACACGGCGCGCGTGTGCTGACCGTCGCGGCGTAAAATGGTTGACAATTTCTTGCGGTTTTGGGTAAAAGGAATGCTCTTTCACGCGTTCCATGACCGCGAATTCAAGCTGTGCACTCGCATCATCTCGATTCCGGATCTTCTTTAGCTCATTGTTAGTCATCTCGGCGGGCATCGCTCCGTTGCGCGCGACAGACCAAGCTGGATCGGCTTCTCCGATCGGAGATTCGCCTTGGCGAAAGAGGATGGCAGTCCCCGGAGACGCAAATCCAGGCGGTAGAGCCGCATTTCCAACGCGCCCTCGTCACGGAGAACAGGCTGCGGTTGCGTTCCACCTGAAGATCTCGCCGTGGGTGATCCAGCACACGGCCAATGGTCAGCAGGCTGAGTTTTTTGTAGTTCTGGCGGATCAAGCCGACCTGAGCGGTGCAGCAGCGTTAGCGACTAAGATCGAGAAAGGCCGCTACGTGTATGACGCCTTGTGGAACAAAAGTCAGGCAACGCAAGGGCCGGTTCTTCAATGGCTGCGTCAGCGCCGAATCGAACATCGCAGCTTTTACATCGTGAATGCGATCCTGGTGAAAAGCACGCGCGAGGTGGCTGAAGCTCTGGCAGTTCGCCCGGAAGTAGCGCGAATAGAAGGCAATCCAAATATCCGGAACCATCTCCCGCAGCCGGAGGCGCCGGCACAAGGAGCAACGGTCTCCAGTCCGCCGGCCTCTCGAGAGGCATCGCAGACACCAGCGACGATCGAACCTGGCATTGCTTACACGCACGCACCTGACGTATGGGCTTTGGGCTTCAGAGGGCAGGGGATCACCGTTGCCGGCGCTGACACCGGTATTCGTTGGACGCATAACGCGCTCAAACCTCACTATCGCGGCTGGAACGGAGTAACAGCCGATCACAATTACAATTGGCACGATTCCATTCACGATGGCGTCGGCAATCCCTGCGGCAATGATTCGCCTTTCCCTTGCGACGATAACGGGCACGGCACTCACACGATCGGGACCGCCACTGGTGATGACGGAGCCGGTAACCAGATTGGGATGGCCCCCGGCGCTAAGTGGATCGGTTGCCGTAACATGGACCAGGGGAATGGCACACCGGCAAGATACATCGAGTGCATGGAATGGTTCCTTGCACCCTACCCGATCGGTGGTGGACAAGGCGATCCACTCCGGGCTCCTGATATTACGAGTAACTCATGGGTCTGTCCGCCGTCGGAAGGTTGTTCGGCAACCACGTTGCAAGCGGCTGTCGAAGCTCAAGCTGCTGCCGGCATTATGATGGTTGCCGGCGCTGGCAATGACGGTCCGAACTGTTCGACTGTGATGTATCCTCCTGCAATCTATGCAGCATCCTATACGGTCGGGGCCCTGAATACCGGCACCGACAATGTCGCATCCTTTAGCAGCCGCGGCCCGGTAACAGTCGACGGAAGCAATCGGATAAAGCCCGATATCACTGCGCCGGGCACAGGCACACGTTCCAGCTATAACACCTCCGATAGCGCTTACGTGAGTCTTAGCGGAACCTCGATGGCGACGCCGCACATCGCCGGCGCGATGGCGTTGCTATGGTGCGCCCGGCCACAGTTCCGGCACGATATTCCTGGAAGCCGAACAACCTTGAATAGCGCTGCTCATTTTGTTTCTTCCACGCAGTGCGGCACCGCGGGACCGCCAAACAACGTCTACGGCTGGGGTCGGGTCGATATCCTTGCGGCTGCTAGCCCGACCCCGCCCCCGTGCGGTGGCTTCGTAGGCACACTTTTGAACGAGAACTTCGATGGCGTGACGCCTCCTGCATTGCCCTCCGGTTGGGTCGCGACAAATGCGCAAGGAACGCCGCCGCTCTGGGTGACTTCAAATTCCGGAGTGCCAATGCCGCCTGCCTATTCACCTCCTAATGCAGCATTCATTGATGACCCGGCAACAGTGAGCGACAAACTGCTCGACTCGCCAAGCTTCTTTCATAGCAAGTTTGAAATCTGGAATCAGCTAACATTTCGGCATAATTTTAACTTTGAGGCGTCCAGTGAAGATCCCAGCCTCGGTTTTGACGGCGGCGTGCTGGAGATGAGCACTGACAATGGAAGCACGTTTCAGTACGTACCTCCAAGCGCCTTCGTGATGGGCGGCTACAACCGAACTATCAGCACGGATCGAGGTAGTCCGATTGCTGGCCTTCAGGCATGGAGCGGCAACTCAGAGGGTTTTGTCACTGCAACGGTGAACCTGCCATTTGCTTTTATGCAGGTGCTGCGCTGGCGCATGGCCAGTGACACAAGTGGCTCCAGCGATGGCTGGCGCGTGGACGACGTGGTCGTGACCGAGTGCCAAAGCCCTGGAACGCCAACAGCGACGCCAACCCAGTCGCCTACGCCAACAGTAACACCAACAGCAAGCGCGACGTTCACGCCAACACCAACCGC
>Ga0310810_10009181_pt1 | contig 11427 bp, 9 predicted proteins | sample NCmetagenome_FD_207641 | JGI IMG/M metagenome (GOLD analysis project Ga0310810, IMG submission 207641) | Soil microbial communities from experimental microcosm in Duke University, North Carolina, United States - NC | ecosystem: Engineered > Artificial ecosystem > Soil microcosm > Unclassified ... | reverse complement strand
CTGTCGTCGAAAGCGGTGGAGATTGCCCATCCGTTCGGTTTTCCGATCACCAATTCGATGGTCGTCATGTGGGTCGTCGCGCTGTGCCTCGTCGTCTTCGCGCGACGGGCGACGCGGACGATGCGGCAGGTCCCGGACGGCGCGCAGAACTTCCTGGAATGGATCGTCGAGCGGCTGTACGGATTCCTCGAGGGACTGCTCGGCCGACACCTCGTCGACCGCACCTTCTGGTTCTTCGGGAGCGTGTTCGTCTTCATCCTGACAGCGAACTGGATCGGCCTCGTGCCCGGCGTCGGGTCGATCGGGTGGGGGCATCAGACGAGCGCTGGGTTCAGGATCTCGGAGCCGCTCCTGCGTGGCGCGAACGCCGACGTGAACATGACGCTGGCCATGGCGCTCGTCTTCTTCGCGAGCTGGATCGTCTGGGGTTTCCAGGAGCAGGGACCGATCGGCTTTGTCAAAGAGCTCTTCGCGCCCAAGGGCGAGAGCAGCGGCGTCCTGCGAGTGCTGCTGGTCGTGGTGTTCTTCGCGGCCGGCTGTCTCGAGCTCATCTCGATCCTGTTCCGGCCGGTGTCGTTGAGCTTTCGTCTCTACGGCAACATCTTCGCGGGCGAAACGATGCTGGAAACGATCGCCCGCATCCCCCGCATCGGGTGGCTGGTGCAGGTGCCGTTCTACTTCCTCGAAATCCTCGTCGGGCTGGTGCAGGCGCTGGTGTTCACGCTCTTGACGGCGGTCTTCACGCTTTTGATTTGTCAGCATCACGAAAGGGCAGCGACACATGGGTAACCTTCATATCGGTTTGGCGGCATTGGGCGCCGCACTGGCAGTGGGCTGGATCGGGAAGAGCGCGTCGGAGGCGGTGGGACGCAATCCCGGTTCTTCCACGGCTGTGATGGTCCAGTCGATTCTCTCGATCGCGTTCGCCGAAGCGATCGTCTTCTACGTGCTCTTCCTGGTGAAGTGACCATGGTCCAAGAGATCGCCAGAACCTTCGGCGTCGACTGGCCGCACCTGACGGCGCAGGTGATCAGCTTCTCGATCGTGTGCGGCCTGCTCTACCGACTCGCCTACAAGCCGGTGCTCGCGATGCTCGAGGCGCGGCGCCAGCAGATCGCCCAGGGCATCGCCAACCAAGCCAAGATCGATGCCGCGCTCGCGGCCATCGAGGTCGAGCGGCACGACGTCGTCGCCGCGGCGCATACCGAGGCGACGCGGATCGTCGCCGACGCGCGCGAGACGGCGGCGCGCCTGCGATCGCAGGAAATCAAGCGAGCGGCGATCGCCGCGGAACAGGTCCTGACCAAAGCGCGGGACGCGGCGACGCTGGAGCACGAACGGATGCTGGGCGAGCTGCGCGGCGAAGTGGGGCGACTCGTCATCCAGACGACCGCCGCGGTCGCCGGCAAGGTTCTCACCGCTGAGGATCAGCGGCGTCTGGCCGAGGAAACCGCGAGCCGGCTGGCCGCGGCGTAGCGATGGAGGCGGCATGAAAACCGCGCGACAACTGGCGCGCGACGCGAAGGAGCTGTGGCGGTTCTGCCTCGTCGACGGGTCGGTCGATCACAACCGCGCGCGCCGCGTCGCCGACAACCTGGCCGACTCACCGCGCCCCGGCGCGCTGGCGATCGGGCGGGCCTTTCTCCGGCTGGTGAAGCTCGATGCGGCGCGACGCAGCGCCCGGATCGAGAGCGCCTCGCCGCTCGCGAGCGACCTACGAGCGGCGGTCGAGAGCGGGCTGGCGCGGCGATACGGTCAGCAGACGACCGCAACCTTCGTCGTCGATCCCTCCCTCATCGGCGGGATGCGCGTCACGATCGGCAGCAACGTCTACGACGGCAGCGTCAGAGGCGAATTGACCGCGCTCGAAGCACGTTTCTGAAGACCGCGGCGAAAGGAAGCCCATGAGCACGCTAGTCCAGGAGATCGAAACCCGCATCGCCGCGGCGCGCACCGCCGTCGTCAGACAGAACGTCGGCGTCATCCGCGAGATCGGCGACGGCGTGGCCCGCGTCGACGGACTCGACGACGTGATGCTCAACGAAATGCTCGACCTCGGCGATGGCCTGACCGGCCTCGCCCTGAGCCTCGAGGAGAGCGACGTCGGCGTCATCATCCTCGGCGACGACACGAAGCTCCGCGAGGGCGGCCTGGTCCGCGCCACCGGCAAGCTGCTGCAGGTGCCGGTCGGCAAAGCGCTGCTCGGGCGCGTCGTGAACACGCTCGGCGCCCCACTCGACGGCAAGGGGCCGATTGCGTGCGAGGCGGCCTACCCGGTCGAGAAGGTCGCGCCGGGGATCATGCGACGCGCGCCGATTCGCCAGCCGGTGCAGACCGGCATCATGGCCATCGACGCGATGATTCCGATCGGCCGCGGCCAGCGCGAGCTGGTCATCGGCGACCGCTCGACCGGCAAGACGACGATCTGCATTGACACGATCATCAGTCAGGCGCGCATGAACGCCGCCGCCGCCGCCGCGGGTGACACGACCTACCGGCCGCTCTACTCCATCTACGTCGCCATCGGCCAGAAGCAGTCGACGATTGCGCAGATCGTGGCGGTGCTCGAGGAGACCGGCGCGTTGCCCTACACGATCGTCGTCGCCGCTCCGGCCGCCGACTCGGCGACGAGCCAGTACCTGGCGCCGTTCGCGGGCGCGGCCATGGGCGAATGGTTCATGGACCATGGCATGGACGCCTTGATCGTCTACGACGATCTGTCGAAGCACGCCGTCGCCTACCGCCAGGTGTCTCTGGTGCTGAAGCGGCCGTCGGGCCGGGAGGCGTACCCCGGCGACGTGTTCTATCTGCACAGCCGCCTGCTCGAGCGCGCCGCCCGCGTCGGCGAGAAATACGGAAACGGATCGCTGACCGCGCTGCCGATCATCGAAACGCAGGCCGGCGACGTCTCGGCCTACATCCCGACCAACGTCATCTCGATCACCGACGGGCAGATCTTCCTCGAGACCGATCTCTTCTATCAGGGCACGCGGCCGGCGATCTCGGTCGGCATTTCCGTCTCGCGTGTCGGGTCGGCGGCGCAGATCAAAGCGATGAAGCAGGTCGCCGGACGGTTGAAGGGCGACCTCGCGCAGTTCCGTGAGCTCGCGGCCTTTGCGCAGTTCGGCTCCGAGCTCGACGCCGCCACCCAGGCCAAGATCGATCGCGGCAAGCGCATCGTCGAGCTGTTCAACCAGCCGCAACACGACCCGATCCCGGTCGACGTCCAGGTGGCGCTGCTCTGGGCGGTACAGAACGGCTTCGTGGATGGCGTGCCGGTGGAACGCGTGAAGGAATACCAGGCGCGGCTGACCGAGTATTTGACGGTGTCGCAGCCGGACCTGCTGGCGACGATCGCGCGGGAGCGGACGCTCACCGACGCGCTGACGGCCGAGCTCAAAGCCGCGGCCGGCGACTTCGCAGAGATGTGGACGTGACGTGTGGCGAGCAGCCGAGACATCCGCCGGCGCATCAAATCGATCGGCAGCACGGCGCAGATCACCCGGGCGATGCAGATGGTCGCCGCGTCGAAGATGCGCAAGGCGCAGCAGGCGGCCGTCGAGGTGCGCCCTTTCGTGCAGCGCTTCTACCGCATCCAGCGCCTGGCGACCACGAGGCCGATCGAGTTCGTGCATCCCCTGGTCGCGGCGCGCGACGTGCGAACGCGCGCGGTCATTCTCGTCGCCTCGGACAAAGGGCTGTGCGGCGCGCTCAACAGCAACGTGTTCCGGATTGCGGGCCGTTACGACCCGCGCCACACGTTGTTCATCGCCGCCGGACGCAAGGCGGCGCAGTTCGTCGCCCGCACTCGCCGCCGGCTCATTGCCGAATATCCCTACGGCGACACGCCGCGCTACGCCGAATCGCGCGCGATCGCCGCGCAGGCCCGCACCCTTTTTCTGAGTGGCGAGGTCGACGCGGTGCAGGTGATCGCCACCCGCTTTGTCAACACGCTGGTGCAGCAGCCCGTCGTCCTCGACCTGCTGCCGGTCGGCGACGTGCATGGCGTCGACATCCCGGGCGCGCCCTCACGAGACGCGCTCGCCGCCGACACGAGGGAATTCCTCTTCGAGCCGAACGTCGAGGATCTCCTCGGCTACCTGCTCGACCACTACCTGAATATCGCGGTGCACCTCGTGCTCCTCAACGCGAAGGCGAGCGAACAGAGCGCGCGCATGGTGTCGATGAAGGGCGCGACCGACAACGCCGCCGAGATGATCAAAGACCTGACCCTCGAATACAACAAGCTGCGCCAGGGCCGCATCACCCAGGAGCTCCTGGAGATTGCCGGCGGCCAGGCGGGATGAGCCGGGAAGGCTGACGTATGAACACGGGCAAAATCGTTCAGGTCGTGGGGCCGGTGGTGGACGTCGAGTTCCTCGACGCGCTTCCGGCGATCTACAACGCGCTGTCGGTCGAGTGCCGCGTGCAGGACCAGCCGATGCGGCTGACGCTCGAAGTACAGCAGCACCTCGGCGATCGCCGGGTGCGGACGATCTCGATGTCGGGCACCGAAGGGCTGAAGCGCGGCTACGACGTGCTCGACAGCGGCGGGCCGATCGCCATGCCGGTCGGCGACTGCGTCATGGGGCGGGTCTTCGACGTGACCGGCAACCCGGTCGACGAGCGCGGGCCGGTCGCAGCGACGCACTACGCTCCCATTCATCGCCAACCGCCGACCCTGGCGGATCAGTCGCCGTCGCCGCAGGTGCTGGCGACCGGCATCAAGGTGATCGACTTGATCTGTCCGTTCCTGAAGGGCGGCAAGGTCGGCGCGTTCGGCGGCGCTGGCGTCGGCAAGACCGTCGTGATCATGGAGCTGATCAACAACATCGCCAAGCTCCACGGCGGCGTATCGGTGTTCGCCGGCGTCGGCGAGCGCACGCGCGAAGGCAACGACTTGTACCACGAGATGACCGAGGCCGGCGTCATCAACGAACAGGATCTCGGCGCCTCCAAGATCGCGCTGGTCTACGGCCAGATGAACGAGCCGCCGGGCGCGCGCCTGCGCGTGGCGCTCTCTGGTCTCGCCATCACCGAGTACTTCCGCGACGAGCGGCACCAGGACGTGCTGCTGTTCATCGACAACATCTTTCGCTTCTCGCAGGCCGGGTCCGAGGTGTCGGCGCTGCTCGGCCGCACCGCGAGCGCGGTCGGCTACCAGCCGACGCTCGCCGCCGAAATGGGCATGCTGCAGGAGCGCATCACCTCGACCAAGAACGGATCGATCACGTCGTTCCAGGCGGTGTATGTCCCCGCCGACGACCTCACGGATCCGGCGCCGGCCACCACGTTCGCGCATCTCGACGCGACGATCGTGCTCGAGCGCGCGATCGCCGAGCTGGGGATCTATCCAGCGGTGGATCCGCTGGCGTCGACCTCGCGCGCGCTCGCGCCGGAGATCGTCGGCCAGGACCACTACGATGTCGCGCGTCGCGTCCAGAAAGTGCTGCAGCGGTTCAAGGATCTGCAGGACATCATCGCCATCCTCGGCATGGACGAACTGTCCCCCGAAGACAAACTGATCGTGTTCCGCGCTCGGAAAATTCAGCGGTTCCTGAGCCAGCCGTTCAGCGTCGCGCAGGTCTTCACCGGCCGCGAAGGCCGCCAGGTGCCGGTCGCCGAGACGGTGCGCGGCTTCAAGGAGATCCTCGACGGCAAACACGACGAAGTGCCCGAGGACAGCTTCTACATGAAGGGCGGCATCGACGACGTGCTGCCGCCGAAGGCATGAGCATGGCCGATACCCTCCGCCTGGAAATCGTGACGCCGGCCGCCGTCGTCTACGCGCAGGACGTGCACCTGGTCACGCTGCCGGCGGCGGACGGCCAGATCGGCATCTTTCCGCATCACGTGCCGTTGCTGACGCGAGTGGTGCCGGGCGAGATCATCGTTCAGCGGAACGGCCAGGACGAGTTCCTCGCGGTCGGCGAAGGCCTCGTCGCGATCACTGCGGATCACGTCTCGATCGTCACCGACATGGCGGTGGCCGCGAAAGACATCGACGAGGCGCGAGCCGAGGAGGCGCGGCAGCGCGCCGCGGCCCGGCTGCGCGACAAGATCTCGGACGAGGAAGTCGCGACGGTCAACGCCTCGCTCGCCCGCTCGCTCGCGCAATTGCGCGTCAAGAAACGCCGCCGCGTCTAGGCGGACCCCTCGCCATCCGTTCTCACCGCATGCCGTCAGCGCCTGACAGAGCGCTGAGAGACTCCGGTCGCTTGGCGCGGCGCCACTGCGCCTCCGTCATCCGTTCTGCGCGAATTCCGGCGCGCGCCGAACGACGCGCGCGATGGCAAGCGCGGTGCAGTTTCGGGCGGTGGAGGCAGTATGACTCGTTCCTGGTTGTGGATCGTGGTTCTCTTCAGCGTTGCTGCGGCGGGCGTCGCGCGGGCGCAGGACACGCCACCCGCCAAGCCCGAGGACAAGCGGCCGAGTGGACTGCCGGCCGGCGTCGACTGGAAATTCAACTTTGACGCGGGCTGGGGCGGATTCGGCTTCGGCGGTTCTCTCTTTACCGATCCGAAGGAAGGCGTCCGCGAAGACTACGGCGAGCGCTGGGCGGAAGGGTTTGCCAAGCCGTCCGTGACGGCGACCTACAAGCTGCGGAACACGAGCGAAGCGTACGGAAAGCTGAGCGTGGTCGGCGAGCGCACCTATGCGACGCCGCCGCCGCTCGTCGGGCTGGTCGAGTCGTCCTTCCTGCCGGAGGACCTCGCGGTCGGATGGCGCTCCGGCAAAGCGTTCGACCATCTCGGCGAGAACGCGCTCGAATTCACCGTCGGGCGGGCCCCCTACACGCTCGGGCATGGCTTCCTCCTCTGGGACGGCGCCGCGGAAGGCGGCAGCCGCGGCGGCTATTGGAGCAACGCGCGCAAAGCGTTCGGGTTCGCGGCCATCGGCCGATTCAAGACGGGGCCCCATACCGCCGAATCGTTCTATTTGAAGAAAGACGATCTGCCCGAGAACCAGACCGGCAGCCGGTTGTGGGGCGCCAACTACGAATACCGGATTGGCGAGACGTCGACCTTCGGCGCGACCTACATGAAGTGGCACGCCACGTTCGACATGAAGCCGCTGCGCGACGGTCTCGACGTCTACAACCTGCGGGCGTTCACCGCGCCGATTCCCGGAAAGAAAGATCTGTCCTTCGAACTCGAGTATGCGGCGGAGCGGAACCGCGACCTGCTGCACGCCGACGCGTGGACCGTGCAGGCGGCCTACGAGGTGAGCCAGGCGGCCTGGACGCCGAAATTCAGCTACCGCTACGCGTTCTTCCAGGGCGACGACCCGGCGACGTCGCGCAGCGAGTCGTTCGATCCGTTGTTCCCCGGCTTCTACGACTGGGGCTACTGGTGGCAGGGGGAAATCGGCGGTGAGTATTTCCTCGGCAACTCCAACCTGAAGTCGCACCTGGTTCGCGCGCACGTCGCGCCCACCAAGAAGGTCGGCGGCGGCGTGATGTTCTACAAGTTCCTGCTGGACGTGCCGGCGACGTACGGACCGAAGGTGACGGATCCGAATCTCGCCTTCGAGGTCGACGGCTACACCGACTGGAAGATCAACCGGAACTTCACGGCCAGCTTCGTCGCCGCCTTCGCCAACCCGCAGAAGGCGGTGGAACAGAACATCAATCGCACGGCGAACTTCAGGTACGGGATGGTGTTCCTTGCCTACAGCTACTGAACAACAGCAGGAACGGATTATCGCCGAGGTCCGCGAGCCGGAAGGTCGAGCGCACGCGGCCGATTTTCCGGTCAGGATTCCGACGATTCCGATCCCGTTCCACAAGCTGCTCAAGGTGGTCGCGATCGTCGACGGCGCCGACGCCCAGACCCGACAGCTCCTGGACCACATCGCCGCCGAGCAGTTCGAGATCGAGGTCAGCGATCGCTTCGACCGCGACGTGGCCGAGGACGCCTCGGTGGGCGCCTACATCGCGGCGGTCGACGGCGAGCGGCGCCCGCAAGCGCGCGCGCTGGTCCGCGCGGTCCGCGGCCTGGGCTTCGACACCCCGCTCTGGGCGCTGGCCGATTCGCATCACATTTCCGACATCGCCGTCCTCGGGCTCACCGGCGAAGTCGAGGGCTATGTCTACCTCGGGCAGCAGACGCCCGCCTTCTACGCCAAGCAGATCGTCGCGAGCATCGTCAAGTACGGACTGAGCCTGCTGCCGCCGTTCTTCGGCGGCCTCATGGGGTACGACCGCGAGGCCAACGTGGCGTTCGACTGTCCCGGACATCAGGGCGGACAGTTCTTCGGCAAATCGCCGGCGGGCCAGCTGTTCTTCAAGCATTTCGGCGAGAGCATCTTCCGCAACGACCTCTGCAACGCCGACGTCAAGCTCGGCGACCTCCTGATTCACGACGGCGCGGCCGCGGACGCCCAGCGTCACGCGGCGCGGATCTTCGGCGCCGACAAGACCTACTTCGTCCTCAACGGGACCAGCACGTCGAACAAAGTGGTCACCAACGCCGTGCTGCGCGCCGGCGATCTGGTGCTGTTCGATCGCAACAACCACAAGTCGATGCACCAGGGCGCCCTGGTGCAGGCGGGTGCGATCCCGATCTTCCTCCCGACGGCGCGGAACCCCTTCGGCATGATCGGCGCCGTCGACTGGGAGGCCTGGGATGAGACGTCGCTGCGCGAGCAGATCCGGGCCAACCCGCTGGTGAGCGATCCGGATCGCTATCGCGCGCCGCGGCCGTTCCGGCTCGCGTGCATCCAGCTCGCGACCTACGACGGGACCATCTACAACGTCCGCAAGGTCCTGGAGAAAATCGGATCGCTCTGCGACTACGTGCTGTGGGACGAGGCGTGGATCGGCTACAACGCGTTCCACCCGCTGTTCGAGGATCACAGTCCGATGCGGATCGCGGACCTCGACGCGGAGATGCCGGGGCTGTTCTCGACCCAATCGGTGCACAAGCAGCTGGCCGGCTTCTCACAGGCGTCGCAGATCCACAAGCGCGACGACCACATCCGCGGACAGAAGCGGTTCATCAGCCACAAGCGCTTCAACGAATCGTTTCTGATGCACGCCTCGACGTCGCCGTTCTACCCGCTGTTCGCGTCGCTCGACGTCAACGCCAAGATTCACGAGGGCCGGGGCGGCGAGATGCTGTGGGACCGCTGCATCCGGCTCGGCATCGACACCCGCAAGAAACTCCGCGAGTTTGGCCGCTACTACGCCGCGGACGGCCGCGGCACCGAGGAACAGTGGTTCTTCGATCCGTTCGTGCCGGATGTGGTGACGATCCGCGCCTCGCCGTTCATCGACGACGTCACGAACCTGCCGTGGGAGGAGATCCCCACCGAGGTGATCAGCCGCGAGCAGCAGTGCTGGAATTTCCGTCCGCGCAGCGTCTGGCATGGCTACACCGGCTATGCCGACGGCTACGCGATGGTCGATCCCAACAAGCTCACGCTGCTGACGCCGGGCATCGATCGCGCCACCGGCGAGTATCTGTCGTTCGGCGTCCCGGCCACGGTCGTGGCGAACTACCTGCGCGAACAGGGCATCGTCCCGGAGAAATGCGATCTCAACAGCATCCTCTTCCTGATGACGCCCGCTCAGGACGAGAGCAAGCTCAATACTCTCATCGCCAAGCTCGTCAAGTTCAAGGAACTGTGGGACCGCGACGCGCCGCTCGGTGAGGTGCTGCCGACGCTGTACGCCGCGCACACGGTGCGCTACGCCGACTACACCCTGCGGCGGATCTGCAATGAGATGCACGAGTTCTACCGCCAGGCGCGCGTCAAGGATCTGCAGCGTCTCTGTTTCCGGGCCTCGAGCTTTCCGGAGCTCGCGATCTCGCCGAAGGCGGCGTACGAAGCGCTGGTCGCGAACGACGTCGACTACGTGCCGCTCGACGAAGTGACCGGACGCATCTCCGCGACGCTCGCGCTCATCTACCCGCCCGGCATCGGCGTCGTCGTCCCGGGCGAGCGCTGGGACGACCGCGCCCGGCCGATGCTCGAGTACTTCCTCACGTTTCAGGAGTCGTTCAACCGGTTCCCGGGCTTCAACTACGAAGTCCAGGGCGTCTTCCAGGAAAAAGCGGACGGACGCATCAGGTTCTACACCTACGTCGTTCGGGAGTAGGCGTCATGGCGAACGAGCCAGCAGGAGGCCGTATGGAAACCAGGAAGATGAACCTCATCCAGCTGACGTTCATCGTCGCGGTGAACATGATGGGGTCGGGGATCATCATGCTCCCGACGAACATGGCCAAGGTCGGCGCAATTTCGCTGCTGTCCTGGGTGGTGACCGCCATTGGCTCGATGGCGATCGCGTACGGATTCGCTCAGGCGGGTCTCTTCAACCAGCGCGAAGGCGGCATGTCGGCGTACGCCGAGGACGCCTACGGCAAATCGGGCTACTTCCAAGTCTTCTATCTCTATTTCCTCTCGCTCGCCATCGGCAACGTCGCGATCGCGATTTCCGCGGTCGGGTACCTGGCGGCTTTCGTGCCGTGGCTCTCGTCGACTCCGATCGCCACCTGCATCGGCGTCATCGCGCTGCTGTGGCTGACGACCGTCGCGAACTTCGGCGGTCCGAGCGTGACCGGGCGGATCGGTTCGATCACGGTCTGGGGCGTGATCATCCCGGTCGGTCTGCTCTCGGTCTTCGGCTGGTTCTGGTTCCGGCCCGAGACGTTTGCCGCCGCGTGGAACCCGCAGGGTCTGGGCCTCGGCGCGGGCATGGGTTCGAGCATCGCGCTGACGTTGTGGGCGTTCCTCGGCATGGAGTCGGCCGCGCAGAACTCGGCGGCGGTCGAGAACCCGAAGCGGAACGTCCCGCTCGCGTGCATGTTCGGCACGCTCGGCGCCGCGGTCATCTACGTGCTCTCGACGATGGTCATTCAGGGGATCGTGCCGAACGCGGATCTCGCCAAGTCGACCGGCCCATTCGGCCTCGCCTACGCGCGGATGTTCAACCCGACGGTCGGCTCGATCATCATGGGGCTCGCCGTCATCGCCTGCCTCGGCTCGCTGCTCGGCTGGCAGTTCACGATCGGGCAGACCGCGAAATCGGCTGCCGACCAGCGCATGTTCCCGCGCCTGTTCGGCGTCGTCAATCGCATGAACGCGCCGGTCGCCGGGATGGTCGTGATGGGAATCGTCCAGTCGCTGCTGGCGCTGACCACGATCTCGCCGACGCTCAGTGAGCAATTCAGCACGCTGGTCAATCTGGCCGTCGTCACCAACGTCGTCCCCTACATCATCGCGCTCTCCGCGCTGCCGGTGATGATGCAGGCGACGGGCATCGTCAACCCGAAATATCGGCGCAACATCCTGATCACCCTGGTCGCGCTGATCTACAGCGTGTATGCGATCTACGCATCCGGCAAGGACGCGGTCTTCGGCGGCATGCTCGCCTGGGGTGTGGGACTCGTGATTTGGGGCTTCATCGCCCCGCGCTTCGCC
>Ga0310810_10009180_pt1 | contig 11428 bp, 10 predicted proteins | sample NCmetagenome_FD_207641 | JGI IMG/M metagenome (GOLD analysis project Ga0310810, IMG submission 207641) | Soil microbial communities from experimental microcosm in Duke University, North Carolina, United States - NC | ecosystem: Engineered > Artificial ecosystem > Soil microcosm > Unclassified ... | reverse complement strand
CTGACTATGAAGATTTTACTCGTAGATGATGATTATCTATTAGCCAAAGCAACAGCTAAGTTAATTGAACGCCTTAGCGGTCATCAAGTGTTCATTACCGATGAGCCAGTCACAATTTTCCAAGAATGTCAGAATGGAAACGTAGACCTTGTGCTGATGGATGTTAATCTGCCAGGAGCCTGCTGGAACGAGGAAGAGATTAGCGGTGCAGACCTCGCTCGTTCTCTGAAAACTGACCCGCAGACTGCTCATATTCCAATTATTTTGCTCACTGCTTACGCCATGTTAAGTGAGCAGGAAAAGCTTTTAAAAGCTTCTCAAGCTGATAAATTGTTGACCAAGCCCATTACAGATTATAACGTCTTTTTAGGATTGATAACCCGACTCGGGGAAGCCAGCCGGTAGCCACACCCGGAATAAAAATGTAACAATTTGAATCTGAGAGTTTAAACTCTATCCTAAATTTCTAATTGATTAGCCACGTTATCCTTTACATAGCTTTGCATAATTGTGTTGATTTATGTAAGCCTATTTTGAGTTTTACGTTACAAAGTTATGATTTATAAATCAAAGTTACAAAACTTTTTAGTTGCTTTGAGTATGATCGTTAACTTGAGTTCAAATTGAGGTCATTAAGTCGTGTACAAAATTGCTGTAGTGGATGATGACGAACATTGGTGTTTAGAGATTCAGAGCTTTTTTCAAAAAAGTTTTGAAGTTACCACATTTCCAGGAATTCCATATTCTTTACATGAATTAGTCGATTATGATTTAGTCATTGCCTATTCTTCGCTGAAGCCGGAGGAAGGCTATGGGAAAAATAGTCACGGATTTGAAATAATTCGTTTTTTGAAAAGCCATGTTCTGAACCCGCCTTTGCTAGTCATCGCCTCAGACTCTCTGAGCAAAAGTGAGGTTGATATAGGAAGAAAAGCTTTCCCGGAAGCCGATGATTTTTTTACCAAAGATGCTGGGCTAGAAGAACTTTTGCAGCAAACATTATATTTACTAAACTCAAAAAAAAAGAAATTGTTTCAACAGTCAAACCAAGCGGTTCCCGATATTAAAGCCATGTATACAATGGCTGTAGTCGATGATGATAAACATTGGTGTTTTACTATTGATCGTTTTTTTAGAAATGAGTTTGAAGTTTACAGTTTCCCGACAGCCGCCGATTTTTTAAAACAGTCTTTTGAATTTGACTTAGTGATTGTAGATTATTCGATTCCTCCTCTTGACTATGAAAATTATGTAGAAAGTCGTGAACTCATTCATTATTTAAAGAATTTGCGTTATCCTCCTTTAGTTCTTTTGGTTTCGGGATATGTGAGCAAAAATGACTCGGCGTTAGCGAAAAATATTTGTCCAGAAGCTGATGGTTTTTGTGCGAAAGATGCTGGTTTAGACGAACTTTCACGGACAATCAAAGACCTCCTTTCTTGCAAGAAATAACGATGGCGAGAGGATACATATTTTTATGAAAATTTAGTTAAAAAAAAGACAATAAAATGGCTAAAAGGAGCCAAAAAAGACTAAATGTCAGATTTTATTAATAACTACGGTTTCTTAATCGTTTCGATGATTTTCGGTGCAATTTTAGGGCTTTCGGTGTATTTACCACTGATGGCAGGACAGCTGTCTTTAGCAACTCCGGGATTCTATGCTCTGGGGGGATATATCGCCGCCATTCTATCAACTCAGGTCTTTAAGTTTACAGGGAATCTCTTTCCTGTTCCTTTCTTATTGTTAGAAATGCTATTGGCAGGATTAGTCTCGGCACTAGGCATTCCTGTTCTTCGATTGCGGGGAATTTATTTAGCTATTGCTACCATTGCGTTCGTTGAAATCTTAAGAGTTCTCGCTCTCAACTTGGAGATTACAGGTGGTGCAGTAGGGATTTTTGCCATTCCGCAACCGTTTCAAACTCAGATTGAGTATTTGTGGATTGCTTTACCTCTGCTGATTATAAGTATGTTCTTTCTCTACCGTCTAGAACGCATTCGAGTTGGTCGCGCCTTGAGTGCAATTCGTGAAGATGAACTGGCAGCGGATGCAATGGGCATTAATCCAACTCATTATAAAGTAATGTCTTTTACTTTAGGAGCCATTTTAGCCGGGTTAGTTGGAGCAGTGAGCGCTCATTTCTTAAATACCTGGAATGCGCGTCAAGGAACGTTTGATGCTAGTATTATCTACTTAGCGTTTGTATTAATTGGGGGGTCGAGAACCTTCATTGGGCCAGTCTTGGGAGGCATCGTGTTGACGGCTTTACCAGAAGCATTAAGAGCAATGGCAGGAATCGGAAATTTACCGACTTGGCTAGCAAACTTTCTTCGTGATGGTCGTTTAATTATCTTTGGGCTATTAATTGTAATCGGTAGTGTCTTCTATCCTCAAGGTATTATTACTCCAGACCTATTAAAGCGTTTAAAGCCAGTAAAACGATAGCCACATAAGCATTTTTGAAGCCAAAAATCCAAAATCCAAAATCGAATGACCGACGAGCCAAAGGTAGGGAAAACAATAAAACCGATTTTAGAAGTGAGAAAGATGACTCGCCGTTTTGGTGGCCTTGTAGCGGTGAATAAAGTTTCTTTCACAGTTCAAAAAAACGAGATATTTGGTTTGATTGGGCCCAATGGTGCTGGCAAAACAACTCTGTTTAATTTGATTACGGGTTTAATGCCGTCTTCAGAGGGTCAGCTGATTTACGAAGGGGAAGAAATTACCAAACTTCGCCCCTATCAAATCGCAGCAAAAGGTATCGCCCGTACCTTTCAAAATCTGCGCCTATTTGGAAATCTGTCAGCCTTGGAAAATGTGGCGATCGCGCATCACATTCACAACAAAACAGGTTTGATCAAAGGTATATTGGGATTACCCCCAGCCGTTGCCGAAGAACAGAAAACCTTCGCTCAAGCCTTAGAATTATTGGAATTAGTGGGGCTCGCCGAGCGATCGCAGGAAAAAGCTTGTAACTTCGCTTACGGTGACCAAAGACGCTTAGAAATTGCCCGTGCCTTAGCCCTAAAGCCAAAACTTCTGCTCTTGGACGAACCCGCCGCAGGCATGAACCCCAATGAAAAGGGTGCCTTAAGTGAATTAATTCGGCAAATTCGCGATACCTTCAACTTAACCGTACTCCTGATCGAGCATCATGTACCCTTAGTGATGGGATTATGCGATCGCATTGCTGTTTTAGACTTTGGGCAGTTGATTGCTTTAGGTGAACCGGAGGCTGTTAAAAACGACCCAGCTGTCATTGAAGCGTATTTAGGGGATGAGTGATCAGGGCTAGTCATGTGGGAAACTGACTAAGCTTGATCTGCATATGTTTGCGGGAAGAAGAACTACCCCAGAACTTTTGACAAATGACAAAACCACTGCTTGAGGTGAAAAACCTATACGTTAATTACGGCGCTATTAAAGCTCTCATCGATATCAATCTAGTGGTCAACGAAGGCGAGATCGTAACCTTAATTGGTGCCAATGGTGCAGGCAAAAGTACGACCCTCAGAGCGATTTCCCGGTTAGTTAATCCTGTTAAGGGTCAAATTGTCTATAAAGGGCAAGATATCATGCGGCTCCGCCCCGATCGCATGGTCAGTCTGGGAATTGCGCACAGCCCTGAAGGACGTAGAGTATTGGCACGGCAAACTGTTTTGACGAACCTAGAATTGGGGGCGTATACTCGCTCCGATCGCTTGGGCATCAAAGCTGATATTGAACGTCAGTTTCTGATTTTTCCACGATTAGGAGAACGTCGCCATCAACTGGCTGGAACTCTCAGCGGTGGAGAACAACAAATGTTAGCGATCGCGCGTGCCGTGATGAGTCGTCCTAAACTCTTACTTCTCGATGAACCGAGTTTAGGATTAGCCCCCCAAATTGTTCGGGAAATCTTCTCTGTCATTCGCCAGCTTCACGAGGAGGAAGTCACTATTTTACTGGTAGAACAAAATGCCCGCCTCGCTTTAGATAATGCTCATAGAGGCTATGTTCTTGAAGCTGGACAACTGACTCTTACAGCTAAAGCCTCCGAGCTAATTAATGATGAGAGGGTCAAAAAAGCTTATTTAGGCTAAACTCTGATCTCTAAATAGAAAAAATCTCAAGAAAAAGCCCTCTCAGAGCTTCCAGATGAGAGGGCACCTCAGTAGTCCAAATGCTTACAAATAAAAAGATACTGAGCAAGTGTGAATAATTTGTGAACCAATGACGATACTTACTACACTTACTCCCTTGCCGTGAACTTAATTAACCTTTAGCGCGTCATTACTCCCGATCATCCAAATAGCAGCATATCGCGATCGCACCAAGCACACCCGTAAAGGCGATCAGAACTTGCTGAGCGGGTTGCGGCAAAATCCTTGAACTAAAAGAGTAATAAGATGTTCAAATTAACTAAAAGTCTACCCATCTTTGGGTTTGTTGTTGTCTTGGGCTACTTCAACACTAACCTCGTCACCCATGCAATATCTCCGCTCAACAAACCCTCTCCTGCCTCTGCACCCTCCACCCAAGCGCAAAAACCTGATACGCTCTCAGATACGCAGGTCATTCCGGGAGTACGAGTTGGCCCAGTCACTCGCAATACAACTCGCCAAGACTTAGCTAAACGGTTTGGTGCAGCCCGCCTTAAAGATCAGCCTATTAACATCGGTGAAGGAGAGACGGAACCGGGCACCCGCGTAGAGTTGGGCTCAAAGCGTTCCTTCAGTGTCGTGTGGACGGATTCCAGTCGCAGCAAAGCGAAAGAAATTCGTTACTTAGGTTCTGACTGGCGGACTCCGCAGGGTATTGGAGTCGGTACTTCTTTAGCTCAATTGCAGCAGAAGCTAGGTACATTTAAACTTTATGGATTTGCCTGGGACTACGGCGGCACAGTCTTGTTGCAGGGGACTAAGTTAGCTCAGTATGATCAGAAGCTGATTTTGCGACTGCGAATTGCACCCGATGCGGCTCGGAAATCACCCAATGATTTTAAAGCCGTGATGGGCGAACGCCAATTTTCTTCCAATAATCCCCACTTGCGATCGCTCAAACCTGAAGTCGGAGAAATGATTGTACAATTAGCTCCTAATCGTGAGTGAGATCAGGGAGAAACTACTTTTACAATTTACATGGCGAAGTACAAAAATTGCTCAGTAGACTCCGGGAGAATAGCACCACCAAGCTGCATATCCTCAAAGTCAACGCCATTAAGCCTTGCTTCACTCAGATTGGCTCCACTTAAATCTGTCTTTTTCAAAATAGCCCATGTTAAGTTGGCCTTCACTAGAGATGCTCTTGCCAGGTTAGCTCCGGTTAAGTCTGCTCCTTTAAGATTGGCACCGAAAAGATGGGCGTCACTCAAATTAGCCCGTGTCAAGTTAGTTCCTTCCAAGTTAGCGTCATTCAATTTCGCTTCTCTAAAGTTCACGCCTTCTAAATCAGCGCCACCGAGATCGACTTCTTTCAAAAAAGCTTTACTTAAGTTGACACCATTTAATGAAGCTCCATACAGCTTGGCTCCAACGAGTCTTGCCTCTGATAAATTTGCCCAATTGAAATTAACACCACTAAGATTTGTTTCGCGCAGATTAGTTCTTTGTAAATCTGCTGCTGAGACGTTGGCACCCCACAGGTTAGCACGTCTTAGATTAGCCCCGTTAAGATTAGCTCCACTGAGCTTGGCTCCCGGAAGTTTTGACTTCACCATGAAGGCTCCACTCAAGTTAGCTTTCGTCAGCTCAGCCTCCACAAGCTTTGCTTCGCTCATCTTGGCAAAGCTTAGATTAGCCCAGTTCAGTTGAGCACCACTCAAATCTGACTTAGTGAGAAACGCTCGACTCAAATTCGCGCCTCTCAAGTTAGCTCCTGTTAGGTTAACTCCAATCAGAGTGACTCCCCTTAAGTCTGCTCCGCAGAGATCGGCTCCCGAAAAATCTCTAGTTCCTTGCTCATAAAGGTGGAGCAGATATCTCACTTTCATAGTGTAGACACTCCAATAACAATGCTTTCACCTGAACTATTCAAGCGAATTTTATTACCAACTTCAATCACCATATCAGTTGTAGCTCATTATTAGCCTTAGAGAAGTCGGATTTGTTTTTAAACTTTATTATCAAAGATGGGAATAAGGCGAATCATTCTACGCTTCATCCTTAGGATCTTATCAATTTAGTGCGATTCTCTTATCAAGATTAAATAAATCTTTGCTAAACTTGAACTAATTTATGTTTACCCTAACGTCCCTAAGAGCATCTTCATGAAAGTAAATTAATATAAGTTCCCAGTTATTGAAAAAATTTAAACTATGGGCTAAGTGAGCAGGGGATGCTTACAGGAAAGTGTAATAAATTTTTCTAGTCAATCAACAATAATCAATTAGAGAATTTCCTCACCCATGAAGGCTTTGCTGTACTTAGGGGTTAGTAGTCCAAGAGCGATCGCCCTCTGGGGTGCTACCCTTTGGGCGATCGCTCCTTTCTCAACAAACCTCTACTCTTGCTCAACCTTGTGGCTGAGTCGGGAGAAGGGAATAGACCTGACCATCAATTAACAGTCGGGTAATTCCCTTAGCTTGCAGATGAGAGCGAGTCTTCTGAAGCATCCGACTATCGGGTACTTTAATCACTCGCTGAGAACGATTAGAAAAACGCCGCGCTACTTTGTGGTTATCAAAGATCGGTAGCGTTTTCTCCTGAATTTCTTCCACAGGAATCTGACCTAAATCGCTAAACTCTTTAAGGGGTCGAGCAATTAACTCCGCCGCTCGGTCTACGACCAGATAGCAGGTTCTGGGCAGGGAGGCTTCAGAAAGGGGTAAGACTTGAATCTTAACACCCCTTCCGGTAAGAGAGGTTTTTAAGAGTTTCTGGCTTTGTTCATCTCCTACATCATCTTCCCAGTCCTCATCTAAATCCTCATCTAGGTCATCATCCTCGTCATCTAAATCCATCAAGTCGCTATCCAGCAACTCCCCGAAACCGTTAGATTCTGTCTGCTCAATGTCATCGAGCAGCTCTTGAGGCTCTTCAGGCTGATTTTCCTGAATAGTTGTGGGAAGATCTAGCGGCAATTCGGTCTGTATAGCCATTTCCTCCGTATCTTCTGAGTCAGGTACTGAGGAACGTCTACGTCGCCTACGCCCGTCGATGGGACTTAAAACTCTGGGTTGAGTATCTAAATCTAGCGATCGCGGCTTCGGGAGTTGAATTCTAGGTGCTGATTCAACCTCAATCTCTAGGGGTGGCTCTGTCGTTTGGATAATAGGCGAAGAGGCACTACCTGGAGTGCGATTTAATCGCTTTTGCTGAATCAGATCTTCGTATTCGGCCTCTAATAGGTTGCTTTTCAGGATGCGGCTGATGGTTGAGTTACTCACGCCATAGCGCACCGCCAGAGTTGAGGTTGTCTCTTCTGGGTATCGATACAGGTTTAAGATGTCGCTTTTGTCGGCATCAGATAGTTTTCTTGGACTCATATCTTAAGTTAAGCTCGCTTACGCGCACTACGGCGAGAGCGGCTTGATACGTCATATTCTAGAGCAGCGCCTATGGCAAACAGTACACCGCTAAAAACAAAAAAGACTTCTAGTAGACCACCGCTTTGCAATGATGTCTCTGTAGCCGCTTCATACTTGAAGTACATATCCGCAATATAGAGACAAAGCGTTGCTGCCGCAATCATCCGCCAAGATTGGGCGAAACGTCCGCCCCAGAAGGCTAATAAGAGGGTTGAGGCAATAATCAGGAGAAAGACGTCACCAACGATGTAGAAGAAATTCACATATCGAGAGAGTGGGTTGAGGGATTCTTGGATTGTCATAGCCCAAGCCGGAGGTCGATTTTTTGAACTTAGAGATGGCTTTTCTGGAGATGGTGATTCTGAGGCAGACTGGCTGGTTGGCTCTGACGGGGACGTTGATCCTGTTACGGTCTGTTCAGTAGCGTTAGAGGGGGAAACCCCATCTGCTGCCTCTGATGCAGGATTGGGTGTGGCTAGCAAAACCCAGACCGCTAAAGCAATGCCTATAGCCGCGATCGCTCCTACGGTTACCCACTGCCACACCTCTAAATTCAAACGCCTAGGAAGAACGGCTAAAACCATGCCCCAGCTGAGAAACAGATAGAACGTGATGTAAAACAAATCTGCCGGTGACACATCAGCGCTAAGACGAAAATAGAGTTCCCACACCGCCAATATCAAGTTACCAATAAACCAAGAGAGCATTCCCAGTCCAATTCCTAGCCAGACATTCCGTCCGCTAGCAATCTGAGGGCTACGCCAGTTTCTGTAACAAAGTACAGCCGCCCCTAAAAAGGGCAGAGTTTCCAGAATATAGGTACCAACCAGGTACCATAACGGACTCTCTTGCCCAGGCGGTGTAATACCAAACAGCAGAAAGAACAATAGCGATATTACGGCCCATGCGATTCCTCCATAGACGATCTGCTGACCGCTTAGGGAGGATGGAGTACCCGATGACTTTTCTACAGAGCTGCTCATAAGACTTTCACCCTTATCACTCACAAGGGAAATCCCCAAAAGCCAATGTTATACACTTAGAGGCTGGCGTAGCCGTTTTAGGGTTTGATCACCTAGCCATAATACGTTTATTTAACCTTCTTTCTAGCTTATCGCCATAGCTTACCGAGTGGAGATGATTGGAGCCACTCAAGAAACTGAGCCAGATCAGCGGCTGGCATGTCTTGCAATATATCCCTCACTCCTTCCGCAAAGTTGGTATTTCCAAAATATTCCTTGCCCAGGCGATAGAGTTCCTGTAATAGGGTAATTAGATGATGTTCCTCCCAAGGAGGTACCTGTAGGGCTGTCAGTGGCTCTAGGGTGAGCAGGTGTTTGACAGCAGTTGGAGAGTCAGCTTGAGGGAAGTGCCACTGCCGGAAGACTTCGGTAATATCTTTCTGAAACAATGCCGCTTGCCTGCCTCCCAGAAGGTCTTCTATATCCATGTAAATGGTTTGCAATAGTAATAGGCAGGCTTGGGTGAAGGGGACAATTTTCGCGTCAGGACTAGCTTCAGTTCCTAGTTGTTCTAGGCGAATTTTTCCCCAAACGCTGTGTCGTTCAGGCTCTTCTAACAAGACACAGACTTTTCCCCGATTATCCGTGAGGTCTCGCCAGAAGGCTTTTGCCTCTTCTGCTTGATTAGCACTAAAGACGCTAATCAAGCGAAAAGATTGCCCCTGATAATTGAGAATTGGGATTTGTTGGTCCCGCTTCGGGTGCTGAAGAGAAGAGATTTCAACATCCTGCCTTTTCAGAATAAACATGACATTGGTAAATGACTCTTGACCGGTCCGGCGGGTGCTGGGGGGACGCACTGTAATACCCAAGCAACCATCTTTACTCCAGAGTGCTTATAGTGAGGGTTTAACTGAGCTGCGATAGACACGAAAGCGCCTTGACCGAGAGGCTTATCCCTTTAGTCGTACCGCTACCGATACAAGCACCTGATCCTATCCTGATCCTATATGGTTTATAGTGTACCTTGCTCGTCAAGCAGCTTGTTGCGCTTTGCTGCAAGGGTTGAGAATCTCGGCTTGCCATCATGAGCGTTGCACGGATACAATGCTTGATACAATAAAAGGCTAGTCTCTTAAATAGACTATCATCTGTTCTTAGCATTGAGTTATCCGAATCTCAAAGCAACCTTCTGCTGAGATCGGGACGATTCAGGTAAACCCGGCAAGGACTATGTTTGCGGTTTATTCTGTATGATCAATTTATGCTCTCGTAGCTCAGGGGATAGAGCAAGGGATTTCTAATCCCTTGGTCGTAGGTTCGAATCCTACCGAGGGCGTGATTCACACAAGAGCAAACTTTCAAGAGGGTGAAGCCTTCGGACAGAAAACTGTGGAGTTCACCCAGAAATTGTGCCGCAAATACTAGTATCAGGCCGAGGCGACTTACGCTGCGATCGCTCCTCCTCTAGGGTAGTACTCTAGACATGGATACCGCACTCCGTTTTGCCAGTATCCCGCCAACGAGCAGCGCGTTCATCTTCGCCTTCGGCTATTGACGTTGTAATCAGTTCATCACCAATACTGGGATAGCCTTGGTCGTGTAGCGGATTGTAAATAACGCCGTGTTCACTGACATATTTCCAGGTTTCTTTGCGTGTCCCCGCTGGCGATAGGATTCACCTTCAGGCGTCCTTGGTCATCAATCTCAAAAATTGGCCTATCCGCACCCGTCAGCGATTGATCACGATGGCGACCTATAATCCCAGCTACTGTGTCGAGTTCCGCCAGACCCCGTTCCAGCCGTTCAATTTTGGTTAGGTGATGGAATTGTTGAATATCTGTAAATCAAACTTGGGAGGTTGAACCGATGCATGTGTTGATTGAGTCATAATAACTTTCGCGTCTATTTTTTGAAAAATGTTCAATCCAGCCGCTTTTTACCTACCAATAGACCTATAGAATTTTGGAGAAAATCAATGCAATTAATTCTTTATAGTAAGCCCGGTTGCCATCTCTGTGAAGGACTACAACAAAAGCTAGAACAGATTCAAGGTTTGAACTTTAAGCTAGAAGTGCGAGATATTACGACGCGTGAGGATTGGTTTCACGCTTACCAGTATGAGATACCAGTTTTATGTCGAGGCCATGCTGGGAAGGAAGAACCACTGCCTCGTCCTTCGCCTCGCACGACGGTACAGCAGTTGGAACGAATGTTACAGAAATATTTATTGGTAGATGAGGCAAAATAGGCGCAGAAACAGGAACAGCGAGGGAGAGGGGATAAGAGTACACAATCTCGATCCAACGTCCTTAATTGGTAGTCCTCAGTCCCCAATCGCCATTTCCTTTCTTTGTGAGGAGCAAGAGTTGAGATGAAGTTACGCGAATTATTAGCTACGATTCCTAATATTGTGCAAATGCCTGACCATCCAGCGCTTGAGGCTGAGGTGAAGGGACTCTCGACAAATTCCCATGCCTGCAAGGCAGGAGATTTATTTATTGGGATGCCAGGAACGCGGGTCGATGGGGGAGAGTTTTGGGAAAGTGCGATCGCTTCCGGTGCGATCGCCGCCCTGATTTCTCCCCAAGCCGCTGAAAAATCCCCTCATCCAGAAGAAAAAGGGACAAGCGCTTGTGTGATTGTCGCTTCGGATATGACCTCGGCTTGTGCCGAGGCGGCGGCGGCCTTCTACGGCTACCCCACACGGCAGCTAAAAGTCATTGGTGTGACTGGCACCAACGGCAAAACGACCACAACCCATCTCATTGAATTTCTCCTAACTCATGCGCAGTTACCTACAGCGCTTCTGGGTACACTTTATACTCGCTGGCCTGGTTTTCAACAAACAGCGGTTCATACCACACCCTTTGCCGTGGAACTTCAACAACAACTCAAGTCGGCAGTAGAGGCGGGTTGTCAGATGGGTGTGATGGAAGTCAGTTCTCATGCCCTA
>Ga0310810_10009179_pt1 | contig 11428 bp, 12 predicted proteins | sample NCmetagenome_FD_207641 | JGI IMG/M metagenome (GOLD analysis project Ga0310810, IMG submission 207641) | Soil microbial communities from experimental microcosm in Duke University, North Carolina, United States - NC | ecosystem: Engineered > Artificial ecosystem > Soil microcosm > Unclassified ... | reverse complement strand
CCTTCGATCTCCACGCCCGGGAAGTCACCGACGCGCTCTCCGATCTCCGTGCCGCGCAACAGGCGTACGTCGCCGCCGGCCAGGGGGTCACGTTCTGGATGCCGAAGGTCGCCCAGACGTCGGATGCGATCGGCGCGTCGATCGCGACGCTGCGCGCGGCCGGAACCAGCTCCGGCGCTCGATCGTCGATCGACGAGGCCGTGGCCACGTTGGCCGAGTTCGCCGAGGTCGACAAGCGCGCACGCGACTACCTCCAGTCCGGTCAGCTGCTCATGGCGGGCGACGTCATCTTCACCGAAGGCGACCAAACAGCCGCGTCGGCCGCGCGACAGGTCGAGGCGGCTCGGCTCGCCGAGCATCAGGCGCTCGACGCCTCTGAAGCCACTGTCCGCAGGCGCGAAGCGGCGGCGCTGGCGGGCGCCGGCGCGATCACGGCGGTCATCGCGATGCTGCTCGGCGTCACCGGCGCCCGGGAACGCGAGCCGGCGGCGTCGCTGTCGATCAGGGCGGTCGAGGCGAGTCCGCCTGCCGTTCCTCAGACAGTCGATCGGCCATCGCCAAGCCGCGCAGTGGCGCCGGTCCTCAAGACGGCCGCTTTGCTCTGCACCGATTTCGCCTGCATGCGGGACGTCCGCGACCTTCAACAGCTTCTGGCGCGCGCCGGCGACGTCATGGACGCCACGGGACTGATCGTCTGGCTCGGGACACCCGACCGTGCGGAGCTTCAGCCGGTGCTCTCTCACGGATACAGCGACGCGACGCGTGCCCGCCTGCCGAACGTACCGCGCGCGGCCAACAACGCGGCGGCGGCCGCGTATCGCTCCGGCGACGTGCAGATCGTGCTGTCGCAGCCCGGCGGCCCGAAGGGCGCCATCGTCGCGCCCATTCTCGGTTCGCACGGGTGCATCGGCGCGCTGTCCGCCGAGATCCGCGGCGGCGGTGAAGGATCCGAAAGCGTTCAGGCCCTTGCCGCCATCGTCGCCGCCCAGCTCGCCGGCGTCCTCACCGCGCCTGCCGCGAACAGCGTAGAAGCGCGCGCGGCGGCGTCCTCATAATCGCTGAGCCGACTGTCGCCCGCCGAGGACTGCGGGCAGGTTTTCCGCCATTTTTCGCTGAATATTGCGGGCACGGGACTTGAAGAACACGGGGTGGTCGCGTCGGATCACCGGGGTACGCCATTCAGGCAGGCGCTGGCACCGCCGTACTCCGTTACCACTCACGGTTCGGCGCGACCCATTCTGTGAGGCCCATTATGAAGCGTCAGCTTTCTCGAGTCCTCGCCGCCGCGTTCATCGCGTTCTCCGCGGCGTGCGGAGTGTCGCTGCGGAATGCGCGCGTCGCGGACCTTCAGCAGCATCCCGGTCGCTACGAAAACCGGACCGTGACGGTAGACGGTATCGTCACCGACTCGTGGGGCGTTCCGCTCCTCCCTTACAGATTTTATCGAGTAGACGACGGCACAGGCCAGATCGCAGTGCTGTCGCAAAGCCTGCGGATGCCGGGCAAAGGCGAGCACGTACGCGTCCGCGGCAAGGTTGGCAACGTCGCCGTGCTCGGCGGCCGATCGCTCGGCCTGCATCTCCGTGAGGAACATCTCAACGTACGACGCTAAGGAATTTGAGACCCATGAACGAGCTATAATTCGTTCGCTTCATGGATTTGACCCTGCCTCTCGACTATGCGGCGATCGAGCGAATTCTTCCACATCGCTATCCGTTCCTCCTGGTCGATCGCATCATTGAATTCGAAGTCGACAAGCGCATCGTCGGCATCAAGAACGTCTCGCTCAACGAGCGGTATCTGTCGCATGGCGATCACGAGCCGCCCGTGCTGCCGCCGACCATCCTCACCGAAGCGGTCGCTCAAGTCGGCGCGATCATGATTCTGGCGAAGCCAGAAAATCGTCAGCGCCTTATTTTTTTCGCGGGAATCGAGCGGGTGCGTTTCCGCCGTGCCGTGCATCCGGGCGACGTGGTGGTCATAGAAGCCAAGGTGATTCGCCTGCGCAGCCGCATGGGACTCCTGAAGGGCGATGCGCGCGTAGACGGCAAAGTGGTCGTGGAAGGCACCATGACGTTTGCGCTCGGGCCCGCGGGGCAACGCGGCACTGGCGACCACGACCCGATCACCTAGCTCATCGGTCCCACCTCAACGCGGCACCTATGTTGCAGCTTTACGGGAGTACTGCCCGCATTGCGGCGATGGCAGAGTGGAGGACCGCATGTTGGAAACCATTGCGATCATTTTGATCGTGCTGTGGCTGCTCGGAATGGTGAGCGGCTACACGTTGGGCAACTTCATCTACGTGCTGCTGGTCATCGCGATCGTACTGTTTCTGGTGCGGTTGGTCAGCGGACGTCGGGTTGTCTGACGCGGGGCGTTGATCTGGCCGGCTGAGGCTCACCACCTCAGCCGCGCCGCTCTTTCAGCAACTCAATTCCCCCAAATAGCTCCCGCGACCGGTCCTTCCCGCACCCACCATCCAGCGGGACACAACGATTTCGCTCGAAAACCGTCCCTGAGCGCGACGATGCGCCGTTCTGGCCGCAGGCTTGTTGCTGGAATGCGGAGTTTCGGGCCGAGTGCCCAGAAAGCCGACACACGAAAACCCGCACATTTTCGCCGACTCTGGCGGAATCCTGAAGACACGGTAAAATAGCGGCTCAAAGTTTTGCGCACCGACAGGAAAGAGGACATGGGAAGAAAATCATCCGCCAAAGCCAAGCCGCCGACCGGCGCCCCGCCATCCGATCAGCCGCGGGCGAAAACGCCCCTCGTGGTCGGTGGTTTAATCATCATCGCGCTCGCAGTCGGCACTTTTACGTACATGAAAGATGCGCCTCCCTCTGGATCGGAACCGGTCGGGACGTCCGCCGCCCTTCAGATCCCGGAGCGCCCGCCAACCCCTGCAGATCTCAAGCCGCACCCGCAGGAGAACTTGCCGGCGCTCCAGTTCCCCGCTTATCCGATGGCGCGTCCGCCGGAAGTGGTCAAGGCGGCGTACAAATTCGCCGCCGAGCACCCCGAGGTCATGAGCTACGTTCCCTGCTTCTGCGGGTGCGAGCGCATGGGACACCGCGGCAACGAGGACTGCTTCGTCAAGGCACGCGACGTCAACGGCGACGTGGTTCAGTGGGAAGACCACGGAATGGAATGCGCGGTTTGCCTTGACGTCGCCACCCGATCGCTGCAGATGTACACGTCTGGCGCGTCGGTAACCGACATCCGGGCGGCCATCGAAAAACAGTACAAGACGCTCTCGACGAATCACACGCCGACTCCCGACGCGCCGCACAGCCACTGACGGCTGTTGCGATTCGATTCGGATTCACAAGCTGCGATCGTCCGGCGCGTGAACTGCGCAACAACTGCAACTGCGGCGCGGTTTGAACCGTAATCTTCACGTTTCGTCGCGGCACTTTTTGTGCTCGGCGGGGAAACATGCTGAAGGAACTCGCCGCTTCGGAATCCCGGGAACTCGGGGTGCCAAATCCCGACCCCCTGCCCCCGTATAATCGCGCCGTGGATCAACGCGCCACGGCGTTCGCGCGTCTGTTCGAAGCCGTTCACGAAGGGGTGTACATCGGCACCCTCAGCGCCGACGCGACCTCGACGATCGCTGCCAACCCGCACCTGAAACTTGTCTTCGGCTACCCGGGCGAAGCACCCGAAGCCGACGTCCGCCCGTTCGACCGCGATCGTTTCGTCGATCCGCAGGCGCGCGTGGCGCTGCTGGAAAGGCTCGCAACCGACGGGTCGGTCACTGACTACCTGCTGCGTCTCCGGCGCGCGGATCAGAGCGCCGTGTGGGTCGAGTTGACGGCGGCTGCCGACACGCCAGCCGCCGACGGCAGCGTCCGGATGGAAGCGCTCGTGCGGGACGTCAGCGAGCGCAAGAAGCTGGACGACGAGACGCGCGATATCTATCACCAGCTGCTCCAGGCCGAGAAGATGGCGGCGCTGGGCCAGACAATCTCAGGGGTCGCGCACGAGCTCAACAACCCCCTGGCCACGATACTCAGTTGGGCAGAACGTCTGTCGCAGCGTGAGGGCCTCGAAGACGCAGTCCGCCGGGGACTCGAAACGATTCTCGGCGAGTCGGAGCGCGCCGCCCGGATCGTGCGCAACCTTCTCACGTTCGCGCGCAAGCGGCAGACGACGCGGTCGATGGTCGACATCAATCAGGTGGCCAGAGAGACGCTGGCGCTGCGCGCCTACGAGCAGCGGGTGTCGAACATCACGGTCATCGACGCGCTGGCTGCCGGCCTCCCGCAGGTATTCGCCGACGGGTATCAGCTGCAGCAGGTGCTGCTCAATCTTGTGATCAACGCCGAGCAGGCGATGCTGTCCGCCAACGGCCGCGGCATCCTCGTCGTCCGCACCTGGCACGACGCGGAACAGGAATCGGTGCTGCTCGAAATCAACGACGACGGTCCCGGTATTCCAGAGGACCTTCAGCCGAAAATCTTCGACCCCTTCTTCACCACGAAAGACGTGGGCCAGGGAACGGGCCTTGGATTAACCGTGGCGTACGCCATCGTGCACGAGCACGGCGGACGCATTCGACTCCAGTCGCGGCGCGGCGGCGGGGCCTCATTCTATGTGGAGATGCCGGTGAGCGGGGGCCACCTGCCGCCGGGTCCGATTATCCGGCAGACTCCAGAGACGATCGACGCAACGGCCGGTGCATCCGTGCTCGTCGTCGAGGACGAAGCCGCTCTTGCCAGTGCCGTGGCCGACGCGCTTCGCGATGTGGGTTATCTGGTCGAACACGCGTCGGACGGCGAGGAAGCGCTGGCCAGGGTCAAGGCGCAGTCGTTCGATGCGGTGATCTGCGATCTGAAAATGCCGCGACTGGATGGAAAGGCGTTTTACAAGACACTTGCAGCCGGCACGCCCGGCCTTGCGAGACGCGTCATCTTCGTCACGGGGGATGTGGCCGGCACCGATGCCGAAGCCTTCCTCGAGCAGAGTGGCTGCCGGTGGCTCGCGAAGCCGTTTCGATTGGGGGAGTTGTTGCGAGTGTTGCGGGAGGTCCTCGCATAGAAATTGGGCTTCGGGCTTTAGGCTCCAGGCCAGGCCCGGAGCCCGTAGTCCAGAGCCTGGAGCCTACCGCGCGGCTGCGACCGCGTGCCTCGTTGTTCCGACCTTCAGCACCCGTGCGAGGGCGCGCTTCGCGATTGGCTTGTAGCTGAGCACCACGGCTTGCGGCGAGGTGATTCTGTGCTCGGGGGCCATCTCCGCTTTGGCCATCTTCGGCTTCGCCGTGAACGCGACGAGCTGACGACGCATTTCGGCTACCTGCTGGGGGTTCATATCGCCGAGCGCTTCTTTCAAGCGGCGGATCGCACGCGCGTGCAGCTGCGAAACGCGCGACTCGTTGACTCCGATTTCGGCGCCTATCTGCTTCATCGTCACTTCGCCGTAATAGTACAGGCCGATGACTTTTCGTTCGCGCCAGGGGAGCGACTGGATCGCAGTGCGGACGCGCTCGCGCGTTTCGAGTTTCTCGTACGCCGCATCGGGTGCATCGGGCTCGGAGGGTACCAGCGCCGGCGGGAGCGAGCTCTCGTCCATGTGCTCGCCCGTCGCCAGCGGCGAGGTGGACTCGATCGTGTTGATTCGGAGAATCGTCCGGCTCAGGCGCTTTTCATCCGATCCCACTTTGGCGGCCAGCTCTGCGTGCGAGGGCTCGTAGCCGAGTTCGCGCCGGAGCGTTTCGCGGGCCGCGTCGAGCTCCCGGCGCTGGCGGCGGACCCCGCGTGGCCATGCATCGCGCCGCAGCGCATCGATCATCGCGCCCCGCACTCGCCGTTCGGCAAAGGTTTCGAACTTGATTCCACGGCCTTCGTCGAACCGATGCGCGGCATCGATGAGACCGATGACGCCGTCCTGGACGAGGTCACCGATGTCGATCGAGTTCGGCATGGTCGCCGCCATGCGACGTGCGAGGGCTTCGACAAACGGGATCCCCGCGACGATTCGGCGATTATTACTGGCGGCAACGGGCTGGGCGCGCATTCGGGTCTCCTTGGGGACTCGGTATTGGTGATTCGGGATTTGAACAATCCCGAACCCCGAATCGCGAATCCCATGTCAACGATGCGCATGTTCGCAATGGCGATACCAACGGCCGAGTCTGTGTGCCGTGGCGTGACGTCGCAACGCCAAAGTTCGGGCTAACGTGCTTATCCATGGCGTTTAGAAGGATGTTCCGGTTCGGAACCAACGGCGGGCGGCAAGGCGCAGACCGGCTCAAATCGTCAATTCGATGACGACTCCATCTGTTGGTCCGTCACGACTTTGACGGTCTAATTACGTTTTGGGTGTTGTCTACGGGGTTTCGACGGAAGGAATGGTCAGACGTCGAAGCTGTTTGGCAGTACTCATAGCGTCGAGCGCGCTCGCGACGACCTGCGCCGCCCGGGTGCGATCCCGGTCGTCGACGGCCTTCGATTCGAGCAGCTCGGCGTGCGCGAGAATGATCCCGAGCTGGTTGTTCAAGCGGTGGAAGAGGGTGGGCAGTTCGGGAGATTGGTCCATCAGTCCCCTCGCCTGGAGCTCCTCAACGCTCAGCGCCCGCACCGGCATCAGGCCTGGTTCCGTCCCTCGGCCTGCCACATCGACTGAACGGCAGGTCGACTGCTGTCGTTCGCATCGCGCCAGAGGGTGTCGACGAATATCCGCACCGAGCCGCCGGCCGTGCGCACGTATTCGATCTTGCCGCTCGCGAGCCAGTTATATATGGTCCGGCGGCTGACGCCCACCAGCTCACACGCCTTCATGATCGAAATCGTTTTTCGTTCCACTGCAGTGTGCCTCCGCATGGTCTATCGGCGGAGGCTGGGCTCGGGATTAGGGATTCGAAATCCGATGATGGCATTTGGGCGAATATCCAGCGAATCCGAATCCAAACTCCTAAGCCGTTTTTTGTGTCAATATATTGGCGCCCTGTAAATGACTGATTTATCGAAACATCTCCTCCTGGTCGAGGACGAGGGCCCGCTGCGGCAGGCCGTTGCCGAGCAGCTGACCGATCGGGGATTTTCGGTCGAACAGGCCGAGTCGGGAGAGGAGGCGCTCGCCCGCCTCGCCGAGTTCGCGTTCGATGTAATTGTCACCGACCTCAGGCTGCCCGGAATCGCTCCGCCGTTGTGGAAGCGGCGGTCGGCCGCTATCCCGACATCATCGCCATCGTCGTCACCGGCTACGGCACCGTGAGGGACGCCGTCGAAGCGATCAAGCGCGGCGCCTCAGACTTCGTCAACAAGCCATTCCATATCGATGAATTGCTCCACGCGCTCGATTCGGCGCTCGAACAGCGCCGGTTGAAATCAGAAAACGCGTATCTGCGCGCGCAACTCCAGGAACGGTATCGGTTCGAAGGCGTCGTGGGGAAAGGTCGCGCGATGGCGCGCGTCTTTCAACTGCTCGAGACCGTCGCGCCCACCAACAGCACCATTCTCATTACCGGCGAAACGGGGACGGGGAAGGAAGTGGTCGCGCGTGCGATTCATCACAACAGTCCGCGGCACATGTTTCGGTTCGTTGCGCTCAACTGCACGGCGATTCCCGAGACGCTTCTCGAAGCGGAGCTGTTCGGCCACGTGCGCGGCGCGTTCACCGGCGCGGTGGGCAACCGGCAGGGCCGACTCGAACAGGCGCACAAGGGCACATTCTTCCTCGACGAGGTCGGGACCATGAGCACCGCGCTGCAGACCAAACTGCTGAGGGTGCTGCAGGAGCGCGAATTCGAGCGCGTCGGCGATTCACACACAACGAAGGTCGACGTGCGCGTCATCGCCGCGACCAACAGCGATCTCCCGCGGATGGTCGCCGACGGTCAGTTTCGCGAGGATCTGTTCTATCGGCTGAACGTGATTCCGGTGCAGCTCCCGCCGCTGCGGGAGCGGAAGGAAGATATCCCGCTGCTGGTTCAGCACTTCCTGGACAAGTTCCGCGCCGAGGCAAACAGCGGACAACCGCGCGCGCCGATGACTGTCGCGCAGGATGCGATTCGGCGTCTGATGGCGTACTCCTGGCCCGGCAACGTGAGACAGCTCGAGAACGCCATCGAGCGTGCCGTCGCGATGAGCGCGGGCCGTTCGCAGATCGACGTGACGGATCTGCCTGAGGAAATTCAACAGGCGCCGGAGGCTGTCTTGCCTTCGACCGTGTCGCTTCCCGAAGACGGTCTGGACCTCGAAGCGTTCATCTCACGCGTCGAGCGCGAGCTCATCGAGCGATCGCTCGAGCGAACCGGCGGCAACAAGGGCCGCGCGGCCAGGCTTCTGAGGCTGAAGCGCACGACGCTCGTGGAAAAATTGAAGCGCTTCGGCAGGGCCGCCGAATCGTAACCCGTCTTGCCTCTGGTACTGCGGCGTGCATCTTGGTACGATGGCCCGCAGCGCTGACATAACTAGGAGGCAAGATGCGCAGATCGCGACGTGTGTGGATCCTGGGTGTGGTCGTGTGCATGGGGATAGCGGAATCGGCCGGCGCGCAGAACTTCAACGGCGGCGTGAAAGCCGGGATCGCCGTGACCGGCGTGCCTCTGGCCGGAGAGGTATTCGATCAGGTCGTAGGGCAGACGAGCAGGGACAGCTCGTCGAAGGTGGGCTTGACCGGCGGCGGTTATATCACGTTCCCACTCGTGAATCGGTTTTCGTTCCAGCCGGAGGCGCTCTTCGTCATGAAAGGCGTCAAGCTCAGTGAAACGGCCGGGGGAACGTTCAGCGCTCGTCTGCACTATCTCGACGTGCCGCTGCTCGTGCGATTCCGGCCGACGGCGAGCTCGGAGAGACCCGCTTATGTGTTCGCCGGTCCGAATTTCGGCATCAAGCTGGGCAGCAGCGCCAAGCTGGAAACCGCAGCGCAAACGGCCGACATCGATATCGATGCCGCACTGAAGACGCTCGACCTCGGTTTCGTGTTCGGCGGCGGAATCGAGCGCAAGCGGTACCTGGTCGAAGCGCGCTTCACGGTGGGCGCTACTGATATCGGAGCGGCGAGCTTTCCGCATCCCGATGCCCTGCGTAATCGCACATTCTCCGTGATGGCGGGATTCAAGCTCCGCTGACGGGCGGCAGACCGATGTCGCCGGGCGTGGACACTACGCAACGAAGCTCTTTGCAGGTTGTTGAATTGACTGGAAAAATGCGCGGTTTTCGTTGGCAAGATGGTTGCGGCGATCAGTCGTCAGCCTCGGGAGGGCTTTATGAAGCGCATCCCCCTCAGCTCCGCCGTCGCGATTTTCGCCTTCTGCGTGTCAGCCGCGCCTGGCGGGCTGGCCGCACAGGGCGCCCGTCAGCGCGGGACCGCTTCGACCGAGGGCCGGGCTGTGTCTCGCCCGGAGGCTCGGCGCGACGCTCGCGAGGTGGCGCCGCCGCCGCCCGCAGCCCAAGCCCAGCCCCAGCAAGTAGCCCAACCCTCTCGAGGTGAGGCGACCGAGCGCGTGCCGCCGCCGAGGCGACTCGAGCCTCCGCCGGCCATCGGAACCGCCGTGTCCCGGCAAACGCCTCGAGTCGTCATGCCTCAGGTCGTCGTCCCTCAAGTGATTCAGCCGCGCGTCGAAACGATCACGCCGGGCGATCACCCGTCGTATCGTGCAGACTATCGGCCGAATTATCGCGTGTATCAACCCGACTATCGGCCGCAGTACCAGCCAAACTATCGCACGCTCGATCGTCGGCCTCGCTCGTCCTATCGCCCGTACTACACGTTCCTGCCGCGCGTGCGTCTCGCCGCAGCGGTGTGGATCGGCTACCCAGTCAATTACCCCACTTACTTTTACCCGTCGTCGTATCCGTACACTTACGTGTACCCGGACACATCTGCCTATCAAAATTACGCGGCCGCGACAGCCGCAGGCGCTGCGGGCGGTCTGAGCTTTGAGATTACGCCGCCGGACGCCGGCGTCTACGTCGATGGCGTCTACGTCGGCGCGGTCGAGCAGTTCACGCCGGACCAGCCGCCGCTGTCGCTGGCTCCCGGGCGCCATCACGTCGAAATCCGGGAACCCGGCTTCGAAATCGTCGCGTTCGACGTGGACGTCCTGCCGGGTCAGGTGATTCCGTATCGTGGCGATCTGCAGCGGTTCTAGGATCTTCTCGACGCACCAAGGTTCCGCTCTGATGAACGTCGGGTTTCTGCTCCGACGAACCTTAGGGTTCTGGGCGGATGAACCGTAGAGTTCTGCCCCGGTGAACCTTGGCGTGATGCGACAATAAGAGCGTGCCGCCGCGCTACGCGTATTGGACCATCCTGATCGACCAGAAGCCGACCGCGTTTCGCGCACGCGAGCGCGAAGAGCTTCTCCCGACTTTCCATCAGCTGCGCCGAAAGAACGCTGATGTCGTCATGAAGTGGTTTGCGCGCGGACGGCTGTGGGAATCACCCGCGGAGGCGCAGGCCGCGCAGCGCGCGCCGAAGCCGCCGCTCGAAAAGCGCGGCCGCGACTGGAGGCCGGGCGGCGACCACCGCGATCCCCGCGATCGATTCAAGAAGCGATCGCAATCGCGGGGCGGCGAGACCGAGCCGCGGCGCGATGGCGACAAGCCGGGCGGCCGCCCCTCGCCGCGCCCGTGGGACAACAAGGCGCCGGCAGGAGCGCCGCGAAGCCCGCGGCCGTGGGGTCCCAAACCGCCAAGCGCAGCGCCGCGAAGCGCGCGGCCGTGGGGTCCCAAACCGCCAAGCGGAGCGCCGCGAAGCGCCGGTCCGTGGAGCGCGAGGCCACCGAGTGGACCGCCGCAAAGTCGCAGTCGCAAACCGCCAGGGAAGCGCTGATGGTGTGGCATCTCGTTCTGATGAAGCCCAGGGCGGATCTGTCCGCTGACGACCGCCAGTCGCTCGTGGATGCGTTCAATCATGCCGTACGCGAGATTCCAACCGTTCGCGACGTACAAATCGGACGCCGAGTGATTCATGGGGCCGCCTACGAGATGGCCGCGCCGAATTCGGCCGACTACGTGGCATCGATCGCGTTCGACGATCTCGCCGGTCTGCAGACGTACCTCGGTCATCCTGCGCACGAGGCGCTTGCCGCGCGGTTCTACCAGTCGCTCAGTTCGGCGTTGATTTACGACTTCGAAATGGATGGGATGATCGCTGACGGTCGAACGGTGAAGACTGAAGCCTGAAGTCCGAAGTTTGAAGTCTGAAGTCTGAAGTTTGAAGTCTCGCGGCTACGTCGTCACGTGGTTCGCGACAAACCAGCGGTACGTGGAGTCGATTCCCTCCGAGAGCTGAATTCTGTGTCGCCAGCCGAGCGCATGCAGGCGCGATACGTCCAGCAGCTTGCGCCGCATCCCGTCAGGCTTCGACCGGTCGAATGTCACGACCGCCTTCGGATAAACGACGTGGCGAACCATGTCGGCGAGCTCGGCGATCGTCAGGTCTTCTCCCGTTCCGACGTTCAGATGGGATGGTT
>Ga0310810_10009177_pt1 | contig 11429 bp, 15 predicted proteins | sample NCmetagenome_FD_207641 | JGI IMG/M metagenome (GOLD analysis project Ga0310810, IMG submission 207641) | Soil microbial communities from experimental microcosm in Duke University, North Carolina, United States - NC | ecosystem: Engineered > Artificial ecosystem > Soil microcosm > Unclassified ... | reverse complement strand
CCTGAGCTGCATCAGGTCTGAAAGTTTTTTAAGAAATGGAGCCGACCTTGGAGCGTGGAAGGCCATGATTCCAATTTCCCGTGCAAGTTCATTGGTGGTTTGTGCGATGAGCTCCAGAATGAGCGGTTGTCGGACATAAATCTAATGCGACAGAGAGCTTCCAACTCAAACGACGGATTGGGTTGGCAAATATTGCTGCAGCATGGTGCTCAGCGCATCGAAATTGAACGGCTTCTGAATTACATCGGCAGCGCCCGCGACAATAGCGCGATCAACAGCAGGTCCGAACAAAATCGCTGTAGTGATGATAATCGGTATGTGTCGTGTCAATAGATCGGTCTTGAGCCAGCTTATTACTTCATCTCCACCAACCACGCGGATGCCCAAATCCATAAGGATCAAATCAGGAGAGATCTCCCGCGCCTGTCTCAAGGCATCAAGGCCCGTCTCCGCTTCAAAAACTTCGTAGCCTAATTCTTTGAGACGGAGCACAAGGATTTTCAGAATATCCAAATGGTCCTCAACCACGAGAATCTTATTTTTGCGACTAGAACATTCTTCACCCTTAATCATTCTTGGTATCCTCTAAAGGGAAGCCTGCAGAACGAAACGCTTGATGTACTGAAGCAATCACACGATGGCAATGCTCTGCAGAGAGACGATTTTTGTTGTCTGGAAAGTCTGATCGTCTGGGCGGACTATTCGGGTTCGGGCAGGTTATATTCTAAATTTGCCAGATCTAAATGTGCTCCACAGATTATGCAGACGCTGCCAGTGATGTAACCGCAGTTATATTCTGCCTCATATGTGGCGTGCTCGCAGGGCGGGTTTCCGCAAGCTTTCCAAGCGCTCTCCAATTGTGCTGCTCGCTCCATTTGCATGTTTTTATCTCCCTCTTAATCACCCCACATATCACCATCGGTGTCAGCATCCCTGCAAGCGTCAAGAAGGCGATCGCGGCGCTATCTCATCATTTCAGAGTTGCTCCGGTAATACCCCAGAATCTGCGAGCCATCCCGCGGTACATACGGCTTGCCCCAAGTCTGAGCCAGTGCGACGGTAAGCCAACTCAAGAGCAAGACGCACGCAGCGAACAAAACGCTTTTCATCTTCCATCCTCCTGATGATCTTGGTCAGGTTCGGGTAGCGCAACGAGTGTGCCTAAATTCGGCGTCAACTAAATCAGTGATTTGCATCAGTGCGCCGTTATTTTAAGACGGCACGATGGCAGAGCTGGCACGCGTGGTGCCTCCTGAAACGGAAAGTACTTTTATACCCAATAACGAAATGCGAATCCGGCCTGCCTTTTGCTGAGAAAACAACAAACTTATGAGTTGCTTTTACCCCTCTTTGGGAAAAGCGTTCATGCTCCGCGAATCCGCAAAAAGGAGAATGTGTACGAAACAATCCAGAAAAACGTTGACTCTCATGCGACGGCGGATCGGCCGCTGACGGTTTCCCGATGCGATAACCCGCCATGTGATTAATCCGAGGGAAATTATATGGACCAACTCATTCAAAATCAGTCGAAACAACCGCTTGCCGCACCAACTGTTTCATATACGCAATCGCTTAGAGCCATTGGCCAGGCATTAGAGGCGCTTCGACTCCGGTCCTTCGAATTACGCAAAAATGCTACGGACTATATGCTCCGCGTCCGTATCAGTGCATCGGCGGGAAAGGTTAAGACCATTTCTGCAAAAACTCTCCGTGGACGTAGAACATTTCAAGAAACAAGCTTCGGATGTCGAGATTGCCATAACAAACGTTGTTATGGCGCGCTTAGATGCTGAGGGACGTTCCCTACGCGGAAAGACTGTAGGTCCACCCACTGCCAATTGTTTTTGTCTCTACGTGTACTCGGGAACTTTTTAGATGAAAAACGGGCGGTCACCTTTTTGATTTCGTGGTCGCCTGATTCTGTGGTCGTTCAATACCAAACTCCTAACGGAACCCACAGAGTGAGAGATTTCACGACCAAAAACCTATACGACCGCGCTGTGCACAAGCTCGGGATACGAATGTATCTGCGACGGTCTTGGCAAAAATAGAAAGCGATCGGCGCTGGTCCTGTGGGAGAGAAATCCATGTTCTACGTTCCGGGGTGATAGGTGATAGCGTGGCGTTCCACGGCTACCTCGTGCGAACGCACCAGCGTCATTTTTCTGCTGTTCCCATAGGGCAGCCTCCCCCCTTATTTCTTTTGTCGGTCACACGTGCTTAGCCCGTTTGGGATATATGACCGGTTGTATCGATCCTTAATGGCATCGGTCATGCGGGCCTGTGCAAATTTAAGCAAAATGTCTCAAGACGTGCCAATTTTTTGCGGTACCGTGATTGCTCTCACCGTCCATGAGGCAATTTCTTTGGGGGGTGTGAGTGAAATACACGGTAGAGCCAGATGAGACTTCAATAACAGATGCCGATCTGGCGCGGCTAGAGCAATTGCGACACATCCCGATTGAATCAGTTGCCGACAAGGCCTCAATGCTGATGATGGCAGCAACCATGACACAGTGCATCCGGCAACTCGCCGTTAGCGAGTCAGAAGACGAGACTCTTCACATACTCGGAGCAGCGTTTCAGCTGCTTTTCATGCTTGGCCGCCAAAGTGTACTAAACTGATCGGATCGGTCGACCAAGCAAATGTCGGCACTTTTTTTCAATCAGCGCGTTTGACCTTCGCCCACCTCGCTCGCTGCGCAGCCGCAATTTTCCTTCTCTGTGCCGCGCTCAGCGTGTGCTTCTTCAGTTGGGCCAGTCCTGTTATGACAGCGAATTTCGGGGTGGAGGCTACTGCGCTTTGGTATTTTCAGTCGCGACAGAATTTCCGAGCGGTTCTACACTGACTCGTGCGATTCCATTGTCACCAATTCCCAGCGCTTTTGCCGCAGCGTGAGATAAGTCAATGATCCTGCCCTCCCTGTAAGGCCCACGATCATTGATTTCAACTTCGACCGATTTGCCATTTTGAAGATTGGTGACTTTAGCTTTGCTTCCTAAGGGAAGAGTCTTATGCGCGGCGGTCATTTTAGTTTCATCAAACAGGCCCCCGCTCGCTGTTGTCTTGCCGTTAAAACCTGGCCCATACCAGGATGCCTCGCCGACTATTATTTGTTTCCCCGTAGGTTGCGTTGACGGGGATGTGATCTTTGGAGCCGGAAGTGGTGAAACGCCGCGAGAAAGCGTTGAACACCCTTGGATCATCATAAGTATTAATAGAAACCGAGCAAGCCTCATGACTGAAATGTCCTCGTTGCAGATGCGTCGGATTTGTTGAAGCTGTTGTCTCTCGGTAGGGGGGTAAATCCTGAGGCTTATCGTATTTTCGTTGTGGCTGTCACCGGCGACATCAAGGGGCCGCAATTCGGGTACCAAGGCGTAACAGCCGAATTAGACTACGGTTTGACAATTCGTTGTGATACGAGCAGAAGGAATTAGTCCTACAGTTATTTAGGGAATTGCTTTCGAGCTAAGAGGCTTCCAGAGTCAATCGGTGAGACAGGCCTGGCGTGGTTTGAGCAGTCAGTTCGCCATCCGTTAGAACTCTCATTTTATCATGCAAACGCTTGCGTCGGAGCGACTTGAAGCGTCCGAGATTTCTACGCTGGTCAATTTACCGATAACGATTCGCTGGAATGCGTTCGGCCGGTTCCCCCAAGTCCACCGAAAGGACGACTATCATTCTGATCGGCCGATTTTTTGAGAAAGAACTCGATATGATCTATGACACACTCGCTGATTTCATAACCAAGAAAATGCGCATGTCGCATATCTATCAACCCGTGATGCTGATGAGCTTACTCACTAAAGGCGGCAAATGTCACGAGCGAGAAATTGCCAGTGATCTTCTAATCCGCGACGAAAGCCAGATCGAATATTACACACAGATTACGAACTTATTGCAGCATAACCTGCAGGCAGCACAGCCGCATCAGCCACTTCCCGGCACTCTTTCCGCTGCCCTTTGGGCGTCCCTCGAAACACGCAGTTCTGGTAAGCAATCTTCGTGGCGATCTCGAAGCTTTCTTTAGCCCAGAGTTCGGGGTCCATAGCGGCCAATCCGGTCAGAGTGTTTCGTGGGAATCTGTTCCTAAGGTCAACCGCCATATTTCTTAGGGTTCGTGTGTTATTGCTCGACGTGAGCAGTTCATCCCAGAGCTGGTGGAGCGACAACGCCGCACGGCCCTGAGCGACGCGAACACACGTATCAGTTCCATCTTCATCGCCTTTGGGGTATTCCCGCGAGAACAACGTTACGGCGTGAACTGGCGGGTGGATGTCTCCTATTAGGTGGAACAGCCAACTGAGAGCGATACCTTGTTTTCTCGCGTCACTCCCGGTTCGCACAGCACACTCATTCACTGCTATGGCTGTGAGGATATTCTCCTGGGGTGGCGGCATGGCCTGGATGCTCGCTGGCTCGCGTTCTGGCTTGAACGGGAAGTCCACGTAGTGCTACAGCAGACGGCTCTCGGCTTTGTCCCGCGTGCGAATATCATCCGCCCAGCGGGCCGCGAGCATAAAAAGCATTTCGTCAAATTCAGATTGCGGCAGTTTCTCCAGTTGCGCTTTTCAGCGGGTTTCGTACCAGGGGTTCTTCTCCAAAACAGAGCGCACAATTGGAATTGTGGTTGTGTTCTCTCGGTGCAGGATTTGATAGACAATAGCGCCGCTCAGCATGTGGCCGGGGATGTTCCAAGCCAAGCCGTCGAAGGGGAACGGAACCAGACTGGCGACGATCAGGGCAACCGCAATATTCAATCGTTTGGTCACTCCAGTGCGTATAGCGTAATTATACGAACCGTTCATCCTAAATTTCCTTCGTTGACCCCACAAAGCACCTGAAGTAAAAGTCAGCTCAGCCGCTGGGGAGATTGTTCAATCGGGGTCGCCCGATTCTTTCATAGTCTTCCTTCCCCGGCGAGCAATCTCTCGTTTTATCTTTATGGCAAGCACGATCAAAAAAGGTTCTAAGAATAATAAACCAAAAGTACGCCCTCCGAAGGTGAAAACGTCTGTGGCTGAACAAGCGCAGACGATTGCCGAGCTAAGCCAGGAGCTAGAGGCGCGCAACCGCGATCTCGCCGAATCTTTGCAGCGTGAAAAAGCAACGGCGAAAGAGTTGCAGGAAGCCCGCGACCAGCAGACGGCTACAAGTAAGATCCTTTCGGCTATCAGCGGTTCGCCCACGGAGCTTCAGCCGGTGCTCGATACGGTAATCGCGAATGCAGTGACGCTCGCGGGCGCCAACCACGGCCACATCCGGCAACTTGATGGTGAAGTTCTCCGCTTGGCGGCTCATTATAACGAGAGCCCGAAAGTTGTTTCGCGCCTACTGGCCTCTATCGATATTCAACAGAGTTTGGCCGGTCGTGCTTTTCGCGAGGGAAGACCGATCCAGAGCGTTGCGACTGCGGAAGAGCCAGGCTTCAGCCGTTCGTGGTCGAAGGTGGGAGCAAGGACCCTCTTAGCTGTGCCGCTGCTGAGAAAGGGAACGCCAATTGGAAATATCTTAATTTGGCGTGACTATGTGGAGCCATTCACTGAACGGCAGATCGAGCTGGTAAAGACTTTTGCGGACCAGGCAGTCATCGCCATCGAGAACACCCGTCTATTCCACGAGATCGAGGAACGCAACGCCGAATTGCACGAAGCCTTAGAGCATCAGACCGCAACCTCCGAGGTGCTCAGCATCATCAGCCGCTCGCCGACGGACGTGCAGCCAGTGCTCGATGCCATTGTTGAGAGCGCAGCCAAGGTTTGCGGGATCCATGACGTAACACTTCGGCTTCGTGATGGCGAAATGGTGGTCGCGCGGGCTCATTTTGGACCCATTCCCATCCGTCAAATCGAGATGAGCGTTGATGATCCACGGTTTCAGCGGATATGCGAGCATGGCACGCTCCACGTTCCCGACGCCCGTGCGCAGAACGATTTTCCAATGATGGGAACCCGCGTCGGATGGCGCACCTTCTTGGCCGTTCCCCTTCGTCAGCAGGGGGAATTCCTTGGAGCACTGATCGCGCGTCGCATCGAAGTACGCCCCTTTAGCGCAGCCCAGATCAAGCTTCTAGAGACCTTCGCCGATCAGGCAGTGATCGCTATCGAAAATGTGCGCTTGTTCAACGAACTCAAAGAGTCATTGGAGCAGCAAACTGCAACGAGTGAGATACTGGGTGTAATCGCCAGCTCCCCAACGGATATTCAGCCGGTGCTGGATGTGGTTGCCGAGAATGCGGCGCGACTGTGTGAAGCGAAGGACGCTGTAATCTGGCGTGTCGACGGGGATATGCTTCAACGAGTGGCGGTGTTTGGGTCAATGCCATTCGCGGATACGCGGCGCCCCATCACTCGTGGAACCCCCCGGGCCGAGCCGTGGTCGACCGGCAACCGATTCACGGACACGACATAACCGCGCTGGAGTTAGAAACCGAGTATGCGGAATCTAAGGTCCGTGCGCAGATTAGCGGCTCTCGCACGATGCTAGCCGCCCCCCTACTTCGCGAAGGCGTTTCCATCGGGGCTATCATGATTCGGCGAACCGAAGTTCGACCGTTTTCGGAGAGGCAAATCAAACTGCTAGAGACCTTCGCCGACCAAGCGGTTATCGCGATTGAGAACGTGCGGCTGTTTCAAGAACTCGAAGCGCGGACCCGTGACCTTGCTAAGTCTGTGGGCGAGTTGCGAGCGTTGGGCGATGTCGGCCAGGCAGTCAGCTCGACCTTGGATCTCGAAAAAGTGCTGGCCACGATCGTTTCACATGCGGTACAGCTTTCCGGTTGCGACAGCGGGGTTATTTACGAATACGACGAATCTGCCCAGGAATTTAATCTACGAGCAAATCATCGTATGGAGGAAGAAGTGGTCGAAGCCCTTCGCTCTGCACGGGTTCGCCTCGGCGAAGGGGCTACAGGGCGAGCGGCAATCACCAGAACGCCCATACAAATACCGGACATACTGGAACAACGAGAATTTACGGGAACTCGGGCGCGTCCGCTAATCACCCGGTTTGGTTACCGCTCGCTTTTATCCGTGCCGCTCCTTCGCGAGCAGCAGATTCTGGGCGGGCTCACGGTCTGGAGGCGTCAGACGGGGGAGTTCAAACCCGAGGTGGTGAATTTGTTGCAAACCTTTGCCACCCAATCGGCTTTGGCGATTCACAACGCCCGGCTGTTCCGTGAGATTGAGGATAAGAGCCGCCAGATCGAAGCTGCCAACCGGCACAAATCGGAGTTTCTCGCCAACATGTCGCATGAGCTTAGAACTCCGCTCAATGCGATTATCGGCTTCTCTGAGGTCCTTCAGGAAAAACTCTTTGGCGAGCTGAACGAGAAACAAGCCGAATACACCGACGATATCGTCACCTCAGGCCGGCATCTTTTGTCGCTGATCAACGAGATTCTCGATTTATCCAAGGTCGAAGCCGGCCGGATGGAATTGGAATTAGCGCCGTTTGATCTCCCTTTGGCAATCGAGAACGCACGGACATTTGTTCGTGAGCGCGCCGTCAAGCACGGCATTACTTTGGATGTCGACGTGCACGAGCGGCTGGGCGAATACGTTGGTGACGAGCGCAAGATTAAACAGATTCTGCTCAATCTTTTGTCCAACGCCGTGAAGTTCACTCCCGAAGGCGGACGGATCAGTATTACCGCCAATAAGACAGACAACGGCGCGGAGATCTCGGTCAGCGATACGGGAATCGGCATCGCCCCGGAAGACCAACCGAAAATCTTCGAGGAGTTTCGGCAAGTGGGTTCCGACTCAACGCACAAGACCGAAGGAACTGGGCTTGGGCTAACTCTCGCCAAGAAATTTGTTGAGCTGCACGGCGGGAAGATTTGGGTGGAAAGCGAACTGGGCAAAGGTTCGACATTCACTTTCACGCTGCCTGAAAGGCCAATGCCTCATTAATCCGATTGGAATGTTTGTTTGCGCCCTAAAGCACATAGAACTGGCGGCTAGCGGTAGTGTCGGGCGACCGGCGAGAGTTGCCTGTTAGCTGGAAGCCCCGGATCCATCATTCTCAGCGACGTCTCAGCTTTACAGGTTTCCTAGCCGGAGGCGGAACGTCCAGGGACCTCACCCTCAGCGAGGGAGTTCATGAAATGCGGGCACTCGGTCAAAATGGAATCCTTTCAGTCGTATTTGTTGTGACAAGTATGTACATCTCCGGCACATCAAATGCGCAGAGTCTAAAACAGCAAATCGTGGGTACTTGGACGGTGGTCAATCAATACATCGATCGTGACGGCAAGCGAGTTGAGTCCTTCGGTTCCAATCCGAAAGGCATGGTCGTCTACGACACCAATGGAAAATTTATCCTCGTGCTCCAGCGAGGGACATTACCAAAATTTGCCTCGAATAATCGGTTGACGGGCACAGCAGAGGAAAATAAGGCAATCGTCCAGGGAAGCGTCGCTTATTTCGGTAGGTACTCGATTGACGAGAAAGAGCGCAAGATGAATCTGCACTACGACGGGAGTACCTATCCCAACTGGGATGGAGTAGATCAAACCCGGTTCGTTGAAATCTCGGGCGATGATTTGAAAATCGTCCTCCCTGTTTCCGATAGTGGGGGGACTGTTCACCTTGTTCTTCGGCGCATGAAGTATGTGGGCAAGACGAAAATCGAATCTAAAAGACAAGCTAAACCAGCCGTCTAATTTCCAAACTCAGTCTGCTGACATTTGGAACGCCACGGTCGGATTCACACCGCCCCCTCCTGGATGGACTCCAGGCGCAACGTTGTTGTTGATTTGACTGAAACATCGTTGGATACAATCCAGCTCAATGCTGCGCTGAGGCATTCTGTGCTCGTACATTGAATATACGAGACCAGCGATATTGGATATGCGAGAGAAGAATGATTTGACAACGTATTGAATGAAGAACTAAATTTCATGGCAATGATTTTCGCAAATCCAATATACGTGATCAGTTCACTCAATAGTTAGACGACGAAATTTGATCGACCGCAGAATGGTTCTGTCAGTTACCGATTGAACGACGCAGCAAACATCTCGAACCGAGCTAGGAGGTGCAGCATGCGACGTCATCTCTCAGTATTGTTGGTGATGGGTTCGTTGCTCATGGGCCTGGCGGGCTACGCCGCGGATTCCATGAAATCTGAATCGCCGCAGACATCGCGCACAGCGCAAGCAGAGCAGGGAAAAGACCAGCCGCCGGCCGGGGAGATTCAAGAACGCGGCGTGGTGCCTTTTAGACCAAGTCCACCAGTGATCGGTGTATTGCCCCTGCCGACCTGCGGCGTCGGGCCGACGGAGGACTTGACAAAGGTGGGTTGTGCGATCCAGCTCAAGGCCAAAAGCCTCACCACCCTTATTGTGGTCGCCCCGGGACTGACGCTGAATCAACCGGTCACAATCAGCATCGGGTACGTCTCAAACTGGGGAGGGAATCGCATCACGCAGACCTACGTGGCCTCGACCGGGAACCACTTCTTGTACAACGACCTCGCGGGGGACGGGAAACCGCGTTCCCTGACTGTGAGTATCACACTCAGCGAACCCAAGCCCGGAGGCGGTGTCTACAACTTTCCTATCCAAATGAACCTCATGCTCGACCCACTCTATGATGTCACGATCGCCCCGTTGGAGTTTACGCTGCTCTCTAACTGCTCCCTCGTCGGCGGTAATGACGTCGGCTTCGCGTGGAATTCACCGGACGGAGCGTATCATTCGTGGGACTTTCACACGAGCACGGGCCAACATACCACTATTAGTTTGTTCGCGTGGGCCCGTACCGAAGTGAGCGCGTCCGTGAACCTGCATATGCCCTACGCCCTGAATTTCCAGTCGAAAACTCTGAAATGCTCCGTTCCTGGTGCCTGCTTTGTCCATGGAGTCGATCCTTCGCCCGGGCCCAACCTCGTGCCAGGCGTTACCGGTCAGGTCGAATATAACCTGAATGATGATAATGGTCAGTGCAACGCTTACGCACAGTACAAGATCACGTACCAGCTACGCTGGTACCCCTATCTGTAAAGAAGTGAGGAGAGCACGGACGCCTTGGTCTGCTGCGTCGTCCTGCTCATGAGGCGTAACCGGCGTTGTGCTCTAATGACAGAGCGATGGTTTCAAGACCGTATCGACTTCGTACGTGCACAATTAGAAAAAGTTGCTCAAGCGCGCAAATGAAACGTCGTCTAACCCCCAATTCGAGAGGGCCGCACGCAAGAGCGGCACGCGCGAGTCAATTTGGAACGTTAGGCAACACAGCATGGGACGTAAGCCAAGAGGAGCATACCGATGGGTCCGGTGCGACTATCAACAATTCGTTGTTGTAACCTGACTCGACGACGGTATTCTGCCGTGAATCATATCAATTAACGTCTCAGCATTGATGGGCTTTGGGATAAAATCCACTGAGCCGTTCATCATAGTTTTGGCAGCATCCGGAGGAAGAAAACCCGTCGTTAGAATAACCGGCATCTTGGGCCATTTTGCACGCAGGCGAGCCACAAGCGCGTACCCATTCAAAAGCGGCATCAGAATATCGGAGATGACTAAATCAATCTGTGATTTTTCGAGCAATGATAGCGCTTCGATTCCATCAGCTGCTTCAAGGACTTCGTACCCCGCTTTCGTAAGAACCCGGGCGATATATTCCCGATAGCGTTCTTCGTCGTCTACCAGCAGAATCATAGATTTCCGTGTAAATAAGCGCCGATTTTTACCACACCGCCAAACGACAGATCAAACTAAAAAATAGAAAAAATAGCGACAATTTATGACAATTTTCTCCAAATTCGGGCCATTGGCCTTGCGAGGCGATATATTTCTCCTAGACTTCTTAAAGACCCCGTTACTCCATGTAGAATTAAGATGGATCGGCTGGACGACGAAGACATCGGTATTATCTGGGCGCGCCATTATCCTAAACGCGCTGAGCGCGCATCGTCGATGTCGTTGTGCGTGACGCTGACGATGATCATAAAGCAGCGTGCTAAATCAGCCGATCAGTATGATCCCGCTAAACTAGACCAGGTGCTTGCCTTGGCTCATGTTCCAAAAGAACAGTTTGACACTGTGGAAAATGAGTCAGCCGCTCAGCGCACATAGTCATTACTTCTTGTATCCACATCGCAGGCATTAGTAGTTCGATCATTAATTCCTGGCAACCTGGATTAAGATCCATCGGCGCATTCCTTAAAGAGCGTGTTTTTCTTCTTCGCTCTTCCGATTTCCTCGCCAGCCGAACTGAAAGCCGCAATCTCCAAGCGCTGATGAACGATGGCAAAACGCAATAAGAAGTCCAGCCTGTAAGTGTTCAAGCTTTCGGCAAAGTCACTGTGACAGCTAACCGTCAAATTGTCTGCGTTGAGACACAACTGACTTTGAAGCGCGTTACAGAATTTTGTGCGGGCATGATCGCCATGGGCTCTTGGACACCTTTGTCAGTTG
>Ga0310810_10009176_pt1 | contig 11430 bp, 9 predicted proteins | sample NCmetagenome_FD_207641 | JGI IMG/M metagenome (GOLD analysis project Ga0310810, IMG submission 207641) | Soil microbial communities from experimental microcosm in Duke University, North Carolina, United States - NC | ecosystem: Engineered > Artificial ecosystem > Soil microcosm > Unclassified ... | reverse complement strand
ATCAGGCCGACAATCAGGCACAGGCTTCCAGCAAGGGCACAGGTTTAGGCCTGGCGATTGCGAAAGAAATCGTTGAGGCCCATGGCGGCAAGACGACGGTTGAAAGCAGGGTCGGAGTGGGAACAACTTTTGTCGTCACGCTGCCGATCGAGCCACCGGGCGCGAAACGGCGCACGGATCATACACCAGCGGAGCCAATACCAGCGGTGGAAGGCGGCGGATGAAAAAAGCGCTTCAGGTCTTGATATCGGTGCTGGCCCTCGCGGCCTGCGCGCATGTGCCGGTGATCGCCGTTCCCGTCCAAAGCGATTGGACGCGGGCGATGACCCATGCGCGCCAGGACGTCGACGCGGGGAATTATTACGCCGCGGACAAGATCATCGACGAGTTCGTGCGAACGCATCCCGGCACACCCGAGGCGCGGGAGATCGGGTTCTGGAAGGCGGCGTACCTGATCGATCCCGCGAACGAGCGCGGGTCGCTGGACGGGGGAATAGCCGCGCTCGATGCATACCTCGCAGCAGACTCGACCGGGTTGTACCGGGAGCAGGCGATAGTCCTTCGGAGAACGGCGGCTGTCGCTCAGGGGATCGCGAGCGCGCCGAGGGCTGCGGTGCTGGACACGCTTGCGACGCCAGCCGTCAAGGACACGGTGGTCATCGTCAGCAAGTCGAGGGACGAGCAGATCGCGATGCTCAAGGATCAGCTGGCCAAAAGCAAAGAGGACCTGGCGAAGGCGAACGCGGAGCTCGATAGGATCAAGAAGAGATTGGCGAATCCCAGCAACTAAGGGCACGTGGATCGCGAAGGCCCCTGCCCGTTGCTGCTTACCCAACTCTGAATAACTCGAGCGCACGGGAGTATCGCCCGCTCAGAACCTTGAGTATCCCCGCGTTCTCCTTGGCCGTGAGATCCGGATCTCGCTGCAAAAGGCGTTCGGCGGCGGCTCGGGCTTCGATGTTCAACTCCTCGTCCCTCACAGGGTCAGCGATGCGGAACGTCGCCTCGCCGCTCTGCTCCTCGCCGAAGAGGTTCCCCATCCCCCGCAGCCGGAGATCGGCGCGCGCGATCTCGAATCCGTCCTCCGTCTCGACGAAGATCCTCAGGCGCTCTGCCGCTTCCTCGCCGACGCCGCCGAGCAGGATGCAGTAGGACGCTTCGGCGCCGCGACCGACGCGACCCCGCAGCTGGTGTAGCTGTGAGAGACCGAATCGCTCCGGGTGCTCGACGAGCATGACGGTGGCGTTCGGCACATCGATTCCCACCTCGATGACCGTCGTCGAGACGAGGACATCGATCTTTCCATCGCGAAAGGCGCGCATGATGGTCTCGCGCTCGTCCGCGGGGACGCGTCCGTGGATCAACGCGACGACGCGACCAGCGAACGCACCGGCCGATAGCTGCTCATACATCGTCGTCGCTGCCTTGAGATCGGTCTTCTCCGATTCCTCGATCACGGGATAGACCACGTAGGCCTGCCGCCCCTTCTCGGTTTCGCGCGCCACGAATTGGAGCACCCGCTCGCGCGCTGACTCGGGACGCATCACAGTCGTGATCGGCTGGCGGCCCGCCGGACGCTCGTCCAGAGTGCTGACGTCGAGGTCGCCATAGGCGGTGAGTGCGAGCGACCGCGGGATCGGGGTGGCGCTCATGAGGAGAACGTCGGGCGATTCGCCCTTGGCAGAGATTGCAGCCCGCTGCGCCACGCCGAAGCGGTGCTGCTCGTCGATAGTGACGAACCCCAGTCGCCCGAACACCGCGTTCTCCTGCACCAGCGCGTGCGTGCCGACTGCAAGCACCGGGGCGGTGCCTGCCAGCTTCGCTGCGGCCGCCTTTCGCTCGCGCGCACTCATGCTTCCAGTGACGAGGACTGGCTCGATCCCAAGAGGCTCCAGAAGCTTAGTCAGGGTTCGCATGTGTTGTTCCGCCAGCAGCTCTGTGGGTGCCATGATGGCTGCCTGATATCCGTTCTCCATCGCCAGCAGCGCCGCGAAGAGCGCCACGATCGTCTTGCCGCTGCCGACGTCGCCCTGAAGCAGGCGGTGCATCTTTCGATCGCTCGACATGTCGGCGACGATCTCGCGTATGGCCGCTGTCTGGGCGTTGGTGAGCGTGAATGGCAGTGCGTTCTTGAGCGCGCTGGTGAGCAGGCGACGATTCTCGAACGCCGTTCCGCTCCGCTTCTGCCGCTTCAGGGCATTTGCGCGCCGGTGAAGGATGTGGACGAAGAGCAGCTCCTCGAACGCGAGGCGTGCTCTTCCGCGCGTTCCTTCGGCGATGGTCTTTGGACGGTGCACCATCATGAGCGCTTCGCGCAAAGCAGGGAGGCCCGCCGCGCGCAGCACGTCGTCAGGCAGATACTCCTTGACGAGCGGCAGCAGGGTGTCCAGGTGCTGATCGATGATTCCTCGAATCACCTTGAACGAGAGGCCTTCGGTGGCCGGATAAACCGCCAGCACTTTGCCGCCCTTTACATCATCATCGCCCTTGCCGAGGTGGATGTATTCCCGCGGCTGAAGCTGGCGCCCATGGAAAAAGCGCACCGATCCCGTCAGCAGCATGATGTCGCCCTTCTCGATGCTTCGATCGAGGAAGGGTTGCCCCGGCCAGGACGCTTCGATCATCCCGCTGTCGTCCTTGAGCACGGCCTGAAAGATTCTCAGCCCCCGCCGCGTGGGAAGGATGCCCTTGGAAATCACCTTGCCGATGATCGTCCCGTCCATGCCTGTCTCGAGCGAAGCGATTGGACTGATCGTGCTCGCATCTTCGTAGCGGTGGGGAATGTGAAAGAGAAGGTCACGCGCCGTCACGATTCCGAGCTTGCGCAGCGATTCAGCGCGATGGGGTCCGACGCCCTTTAGATAGTTGACGGGCATCTCGAGGTAGACCTTCCCGCTCCGCGGCTCCGTCGCGGCGGCCATCTACCTTTCGCTCCCGGAGGGCTCGAGCTCAGTGGGGCCTGGGTGGCCGGCCATCTACGCTTCGAGCACCTCGTGCGCGAAAGCTTTCGGATCGAACGCCTCCAGATCCGTCGCTTTCTCGCCAACCCCAATGAATTTCACCGGCACGTTCAGGGCGTCGTGCACCGCGAGCACGATTCCACCTTTGGCCGTTCCGTCGACCTTGGTGACGACTAGTCCGGTGATGTTGATCGCGTCGGAGAAAGTCTTCGCCTGTTGGACCGCGTTCTGTCCGATCGTCCCGTCCAGCACCAACAGGGTCTCGTGTGGGGCGCCGGGAAGCCGCTTGCCGATCACGCGATCGATCTTCTTCATCTCGTCCATCAATGACCCGCTCGTGTGAAGCCGGCCGGCCGTGTCCACGATGACGACATCCTTGCCGCGATTGATGCCGGCGTCGACCGCGTCGAATGCCACGGCGGCAGGATCGGAGCCCGCTTTGCCACCGACGAAATCCGCGCCCGTACGCTCGGACCAGGCGCGCAGCTGGTCTATCGCTCCAGCGCGAAACGTGTCCGCCGCGCCGACGAGAACCGACATCCTATTCGCCTTCAGAAGGTCCGAGAACTTCCCGATGAAGGTGGTTTTGCCGGCCCCATTCACGCCAACCACCAACACCACCGTTGGTCCCGACGCGGCACGAATAAATGCCGGATCGCTGTTGCCGGAGCGAAGTGAATTCTCGATCCCGCTTTCCAGGGCGCGGAGGAATTGCTCCTGGGTCTTGATGAATCCGCGCCGCGCCTGACCCTCGATTTCCGCGACGAGACGCATCGTCGTAGGGACGCCGAAGTCAGCCTCGAGGAGGATCTGCTCGAGATTCTCGAGCGACCCCTGGATCGCGCCGCCACGCGCCAGCACGGTGACGTCTGTAAGCGCGACGTCCTTGATTTTTGTCCACAGCGAGCGGGTCGGTACGTCGCCCGCGCGCCGGAGTATCCTGCCTGCCATTTGGTTCAGTTCTGATTGAGGGCAAAAAAAACCCGGACTTTGAGTCCGGGTTCAAGATAAGCCCTGCGAGCTTCTGGCGGCGCTACTCGGAAATGCTGGCCAGTTGGGCCTGGTTCAGGCTGGCGATCGTCTGGTTTTTCATCTTCTGGAAGAGACCACGCTCGTCGGAAGGAATCGGCTCCCCACCCCTGCTCTGAAGCGCGAGCTTCGGATCGTGCGCGACGCCGTTGACCCGAATCTCGAAATGAAGGTGCGGGCCAGTCGCCCATCCCGTCATGCCGACGAAACCGATCGTTGAGCCCATCGCGACACGAGTACCTGGACGCATTCCAGTCGCGAAATTCCGCATGTGCCCGTAGCGGCTGACCATGCCGTTTCGATGACGTATGTCGATCATGTTGCCGTATCCGCCCTTTGTGCCGGCAAAGATCACGACGCCGTCGCCGATAGCGCGGACTGGTGTGCCCATAGGCGCAGCATAGTCCGTTCCGGTGTGATTACGCCACTCTCCAAAGATCGGATGCTTGCGAGCGCCGAAGATGCTGCTGATACGACGAAATGCTACAGGAGCGCGGAGGAAGGCCGCGCGGAGTGACATTCCGCTGGCGTCGTAGTATTGCCCGGTGCTCGAGCCCGGCGTATCGAAGTGAATAGCCTCGAGCGGATTTCTCGCACCCGACAAAGCCAGACGCGCGCCTAGAACTTTCTGAACGATGATCGCGCCATTGGGCTTCTGAAGCCGCTCGATCAGCAGGTGGAACTTGTCTCCCTGCTTGAGATCGCGGCTCATGTCGACCTTGTACTCGAAAATGTCAGCCAGTGACCAGGCGAGCTGGTGCCGAGCCGATGGCGGCAAAACGCCAACGCCGCTCTCGTTCAGCGCGTTGTAAAGACTCGAGTGGATCGTACCCGAAATGGCCAAGGTGTCGAGCAGCTCGGTATTGGAAGCTTCGATGACCACCGGCCGGAGCATGAAGTCAGCGGGCTCCAGACCTGGGCGGCTAACGACAACGGGGGCGAGTGGGAAAACCTGTCTTGGCTCGAGCGGCGGTGTAAGCCAAACGGCGACCATTCCAAGGATCGCCACCACCGCATAGCTCGCTGGCCGTACTTTGACCCGCTTCAATCCATCTGCCTTCGTATAAATGTTGGAATTTCCATGTCACTCAGATCCTGCTCAGGAGACGACCGATCACGCTCCGGAGTCACTGGAGAATTCCCTGCTGGCGGTGTTGGAATAGTGCGTCGTGGAAGCTCGGCGAGCGGGTTTCTTGTGGCTCCATTTCCGCGCGGCGGACGGAGCGGAATGACCGGCGATCCTCTCACTATCGGGGGTTGCGTCGAGAGCGTGCTCGGTGCCTGCACAGTCGTGGTCTGAGGCCGGTCGAAACCGGTCGCAATCACGGTAACGCGGATCTCGCCCTGCATTGCCGGCTCGTGAACCGCGCCAAAGATTATCTCGGCGTCTTCGCCCACTGCGTCATGGATGATTTCGTTGATCTGGTGCACTTCGCCCAGCGTGAGATCGGCGCCGCCGGTGATATTCACGAGGACGCCCGTAGCTCCCGAGACCGAAACGTTGTCGAGAAGCGGGCTGGCGATCGCCTGCTGGGCGGCTTCGATGGCGCGATTCTCACCGCGCCCGATGCCGGTCCCCATGAGGGCCGATCCGCCTTCCTGCATAACTGTGCGGACGTCCGCGAAGTCGACGTTGACGAGTCCGGTGACGCTGATGAGAGAGGAAATGCCCTGAGTCGCGTGCAGCAAAACCTCGTCGGCTTTCTTGAGGGCGTCCTGAAACGGGATTCCCTTTCCGACCACTGCCAGGAGTCGCTCGTTCGGCACCACGATCATCGTGTCGACGTGTTTCCGCATCTCCGCGATGCCGAGCTCGGCCTGGCGCATGCGCTTGCGGCCTTCGAACAGGAACGGCTTGGTGACGATTCCGACTGTCAGGGCACCAGCTGCGCGAGCGAGCTCGCACAGGACGGGTGCGGCACCCGTTCCAGTTCCGCCTCCCATGCCACAGGTCACGAAAACGAGGTCGGCATTATGCATCGCCCGTGAAACTTCTTCCCTGCTCTCGTCTATGGCCTGCTTCCCGATCTCGGGCCGCGCACCAGCGCCAAGGCCGCGGGTTAGCTTCTTACCTATCTGGATTTTTACGTCGGACTTGGAATTGAGGAGGGCCTGGGCGTCGGTGTTTACCGAGATGAATTCGACCCCTTCGAGGTGCTCCTCGATCATGCGATTGACGGCGTTTCCGCCCCCGCCACCTACGCCCACGACCTTCATGCGGGCAGCTTGTGACTGGCTCTCCTCGAATTCGAATATCATCGCGTCGGAAACTCCGGCACTACGTTTATGTGGAAAAAATGCTGGGGCTAGTATACGCCCGTTAGTCGTTTCGTACCATAGGCAAGACGAACGTGGGTCAAAAAAAGTACAACGCCTGTCAAGCGAGTTATCCACACGAGCTCTGAGCCCCGCAGTTTTATGATTTTCTCGCAGTGCGCGCGATGAACAGGCGCTTGCTCTTGCATCTCTGTATGTCGTCGGCGAGCGTGTCCTCTCCGGCTCCGGGCTCTCGCTCGTTGGGGTCCGGTCGGCTTGTTGCGAGACCAGGCGGGAGTCGCTCTCTTTACCTCAGTGCACGTTGAGGAGTCGACGGCCGCACTATGGCGATCCCCCGTGTGGGAAGGAGGGCGCGGGTGTGCTCTGAGGGAGCGGCCGCAGCCAGCGCCGCTACAAGGCGGCGCGGTGCAGCGAGCCGCAAGGCGACGCTGCAGGCGAGAGCTCCCGAAGAGGGATACCCGCGACCGACTGACCGGCGAGAATCAGAGATACGCGAGGACGGCCGGCGCCACAACGAAAAGCTGACGGCTAGAAGAAGTCCTCGAGCCAGGTCTTGATCTTCTTAGTGAACCTGTCCACGCCCGCGCCCGCGAAGGCCCTCTGCCTTCCGCTGGCAGGCGCGAAGCCGGCCGCGGAGCGATGAGCGCCGTAAAGAGCAAGACCGACCACCGTCGCGAAGCGTGGGGCATCTACCGAGTCGCTTAGGCCACCGATGTTCTCGGCCGGGGAGCCGATTCGCACGCCAGTGCCGAACACATCCGCTGCGAGGTCGCCGACACCTTCCATCGCCGCCGCGCCGCCGGTGATGACGACGCCGCCGTTGAGACGCTGGGCAAACCCGGCCCTCTGGATCTCGCTCAGCACGAGATTGAAGATCTCGTCCATGCGCTGGTGGATTATATGGGCGAGAACCTCTCGCGGGACCTGCCGGTCGCCCTGCGCGACAGTGCTGGGGAGTTGGATCATGTCGTCGGGATTGACGAGAGGCTCGTAGGCGCAGCCGTACCGCTCCTTCAGCCGCTCGGCGTCCGCCTGAGTGACGCCGATGCCCTGCACGATGTCGCTCGTGACGTTGTTGCCGCCGTAATTCACCGTCCCGAGGTGACGAATCTTTCCCTCGTGGAAAACGGCGATGTCGGTGGTGCCGGCGCCCATTTCGACCAGCGCGACACCAAGCTCCTTCTCGTCTTCCGTGAGGACGCTGAGCGCGCTGGCGAGTGGCTCGAGCACCAGCTCCTGAACGTGATACCCGGCGCGCTCGACGGATTTGCGGAGATTCATCGCCGGCGATGCCCCGATCGTGACCAGATACATCTCCGTCTCCAGACGCGTTCCAATCATGCCGATCGGATCTCGAATGCCTTGATTCTTGTCGACGGAATATTCCTGCGGAATCGCGTGCAGCAGCTCGCGATCCTGGGGAACCGGCTGCGCGCGAGCCACGTCGTTCGCGCGATCGACATCGGCCTTGGAGATCTCCTCACCGTTGACGGCCACTATTCCCTTGCTGATCATCGCCCGCACGTGCTCACCCGCGATCCCGGCGTAGATCGTGTCGATTTTGATGCCCGACATCCGCTCCGCGTCTTCAATCGCCTTCTTGATCGACTTGGTGGTCTCCTCGATATCGGAGACGACGCCGCGGCGGAGGCCGGTCGTGCGCGCCTGCCCCACGCCAAGGATTTTGAGAGTCGGCTCGCTCCTGCTGTCACCACCTCCGACAGCCTGAGCGATCAAGGCGGTCGTTTTCGAGGATCCGATGTCCAGCCCAGCGATGATGCGTTCGGGATTCATTGAAGCCTTGCGATGACTTGATCGCGATAACGTAAATCGAGCTCGCCGACGTGCACCTGTCGGCGAGCGAGATCGGATTCAACCGGAAAGATATCGGCCAAACGCTCTACTGACAGTCCTACCGGAGCGCGCACTCGCAACGTCCGAGTCTGCGATGCGCTGTCGGCGGCGGCACCCGCGACGTTCTGGGCGCGAGAGAGTGTGAGCAGAATTTCGTCCCTGCCCGCCCTCCTCACCTCTTCGATGCGCGCGAACACCCGCGGCTCCGCCGAGTGAATGGCTCCGACCAGCTTAAGAAGAACGGGATCGGTACTCGCAACAATCGGAAGGTCGAGATTGGTCCGCGCCGGATCGATCGGCAGCTGCCTGCCGAGCGAATCATAGGGAAGTAATCCGGTCCGGGTTTGCACCAGCGCGACCGGCAAATTCTCCTCGATTGTAACGACGAGAGTGCCCGGCATTCGTCTCGTGATGTGGACGTCGGAGACCTGCGGATGCTGGCGTATCCGCTGCCTGTACGGCTCGAGATCGTCCCACAACGACGCGACCGTATCGATTCGCAATCGGGAAATGATGTCGTTGGGCTGGAGGTAGCGGATGCCGCGCACCTCGACGGACCGCACTCGGAAGAATGCCATCTCCCGCGCCGCGGCTCGCGCGCCCCATGCAGCCGCCATGATCACGGCGACGAGAAAAAGCAGGCCGAGAATTTTCCAGCCGGGTCTTCCAAGCCGCTCCCTGGAAATCATACGCTCCGCGCTTCCAGGCGCGTTTTGAGCTCGGGTCCGGTGCGCGTGATGTCACCCGCGCCGATGGTAATCACCACATCTCCATCGATGACGAACTTCGCGAGCGCATCGGCGAGCGCGGACCGCGGTCCTTGCCACGTCACCGCCCGACCCGATCGCTTCGTCGAAATCGCCACCAGGTCGGAAGTGACTCCATCGATTGGCTGCTCACGTGCCGGATATATCTCCGCCAGGAAAACGCAATCCGCTCCCGAGAGCGCCTCTCCGAACGCGTCGGAAAAATCGCGCGTTCGGGTGAAAAGGTGGGGCTGAAACGCCGCGACGACTCGCCGCCCTGGATACGAAGCGCGCGCCGCCTGCAGTGTCGCCACGATCTCCGTCGGATGGTGCGCGTAGTCATCGATGATCGTCACGCCCACAACGTCGCAAAGGCGCTGGAAACGGCGGTCGACTCCACCGAACTCGAGCAGCCCCGGACGCATGGCGTCGAGTGTGAGCCCGAGGGACAATCCGGCCCCGATCGCAGCCAGCGCGTTTTGCACGTTGTGCAACCCCGGAACGCGGAGCGTGACGTCGCCGAAAGAATCGCCGTCATAGCTGACCGAAAAGGTGGTCGCTTGTCCGATCGAGCGCACATCGCTCGCAACGAGGCGGGCGTCGCGCGACTTGATGCCGTAGCGAATGACCTCCGCGCTGGCGGGGAGATCGATTGACCTCGCGCCCGCGTCGTCATCACACAGCACGATTGCCGCGGCGCCGCGCACAAAGCGAGAAAACGTCGCCTTTATGTCCTCCAGATCTCGATAGATGTCGAGGTGATCTGCCTCGACGTTGGTCACGACGGCGACGTTGGGCGACAGCGACAGAAAGGATCGATCGTACTCATCCGCTTCGACGACGAACAGCTCGTCCGACTCGTAGTGGAGATTTCCCTTCCATTCCGCGACTCGTCCGCCGGCGATGCCGGTGGGCTTGAGCCCCGCGGCCGCGAGCGTCGCGGTCGTCATCACGGTCGTCGTTGTCTTCCCATGGGTGCCCGCGATCGCGATGAGACGTCCACCCGCCACAGCTTGTCCAAGAGCCTCGGCTCGCCTCGTGATTGGAATTCCGAGCTCGCGTGCGCGCAGGAGCTCCGGGTGGTTCTTCGACATCGCGGACGTGACGATCACTTCGCGCGCACCCGTGACGTGCTCGGCGTCATGTCCTTTCGCGACCGCGATTCCGAGCGCCTCGAGATCCCCTGTCCAGCCTGGATTGGCGTCGCAACCAGTTACGGGGACGCCGCGCCGGGCGAGGAGCTCGGCGAGCGCGCGCATACCAGCGCCGGCGATCCCGACGAAGTGAACCGGGCGCGGGTCGGAGTCGGCAATCAAGGTCATTTCAGCCGCGCGGCTGCGCGCGCTCAACGAGACGAAGAATCTGCTGTGCGATGTCCGCGGCGGCTGTAGGCCTCGCTCTCTCGAGCGCCTTTGCGCGCATGCCCGCGAGCTTCGCCGGATTCGAGAGCAATTCTTCGACGGCGCGAGAGAGTGATTCGGTGGTGAGATCCGACTGCCGGATCATCTCAGCCGCGCCCGAAGCCGCCAACGCTTTGGCATTCGCGGTCTGATGATCCGCGGCGGCAGTCGGAAGTGGAACCGTGATCGCCGGAATTCCCCAAGCACACAGCTCGGCCGTTGCCATCGCGCCAGCCCGCGTCAGCGCGAAGTCGGCGGCGCGATAGGCCTCAGAGATCGGAGCGATGTAAGCCCTCACTTTGACTCGTGGACTCTCGTGGCGCGCCAGATCATCATAGTTCGCCTTTCCCGTCGCCCAGATCACGAACAGATCCGGTGGAAGGCCTTCTTCGATCCACGCGGCGACCACATCGTTGATCGCCTTGGATCCCTGACTCCCGCCGTATACGAGGAGCACGCTTCCCCCCGAGGAGGGGAATCCCCATTTGGCGCGCGCGGAACCCTTTTCGAATGCGTCAGCCGGGGGAGGCTCGATCGGATTTCCGGAGTCGAACACTTCGGTCTTCTTCGAAGGAGAGATGTGACTTCGTGCCTCCGGAAAGCCCAGATGCACCTGCGACGCGAAGCGGCTGAAGAACCGGGTAGTGATTCCTGGAAAAGTATTCTGCTCCTGGAGCACGATCGGAATGTCGTGCGCCGCCGCGTACGCCAGCGCCAACCCCGATGCGTAGCCTCCGGTAGCTACAACGCAGGCGGGAGGCTCGCTTCGAACCTCGCCGGCGATCATCCGCCACGAGCTCACCGCCCCCCTTATCGTCTTCCAGTTCTCCCACGGCCGCGAACGGTACAGCGGATGGAGATCGAGCAGCTCGAACGCCCATCCAACCTGTGGCAGTACGTCGCGCTCGATACCGCGCCGCGCTCCGACAAAGAAGGGCTCGACCCTTGGGTCGGCCTTTTTCAGCGCGCGGGCGATCGCGAGCCCCGGGTAGAGGTGTCCACCCGTGCCGCCCCCCGCGAACATGATCCTCATCGAGCGGGGAGCGCGCGCAGCGCGAGCGGATCCGTCGCTGCCACGCCAAATACCCTTTCACGCGAGCTGCCGATGTTGACGAGAATACCGGTCATGAGAAGAGAGAGAACCAGATTCGAGCGGCCGTACGA
>Ga0310810_10009175_pt1 | contig 11430 bp, 8 predicted proteins | sample NCmetagenome_FD_207641 | JGI IMG/M metagenome (GOLD analysis project Ga0310810, IMG submission 207641) | Soil microbial communities from experimental microcosm in Duke University, North Carolina, United States - NC | ecosystem: Engineered > Artificial ecosystem > Soil microcosm > Unclassified ... | reverse complement strand
GTAGGGTAATCCGACGCCAAGCGCGCGGATATGCGTCGGGAAGAGCTCGGCCTTCACCACCGCGTTGATCGACGTGTAGCCGGCGACGATCAGCCACGCTCCACAAATCAGCACCAGCGCGGCGACAGCGCTCTTGGTCGCCTGCAGCGCGTCGAGCAGAGGAATTGTCAGAAGCGTTCCCATCACGCCGAACCAGATGAGCAGCGGCTTCCGCCCGATCCTGTCGGACAGCGCGCCGTAGGTCGGCTGCAGGATGAGCGCGAAAATCAACGATGCGCCCGTAATGAGCGTCGTCTGCATATCCGAGAGGCCGACCGACAGCTTCAGGAACTTCTGCATGTAGGTCGTATAGGTGTAGAACGCCGTCGTGCCACCCATCGTCAGGCCGACGACGAGGAGGACTTCGCGCGGGTAGCGCATCAGCTCGCGAAGCGATGGTTCCTTCCGGACAGCTTCTGATTGCGCGGTTCTGAAGTCATCGGTTTCATGGAGGTTCCGCCGCATCGCCAGCGCCACCAGCGCGAGCCCGGCGCCGATGACGAATGGGATGCGCCAGCCCCACGCACGCAGCTGCTCCGCGCTGAGGAACAGCTGCTGAAGCACCAGCAGTACGAGGATCGCGCACAACTGCCCGCCGATGAGGGTCACATACTGGAAGCTCGAATAGAACCCGCGGTGTCGATCGTCCGCCACCTCACTGAGGTAGGTCGCGCTCGCGCCGTACTCGCCGCCGAGGCTGAGGCCCTGGACGATGCGGGCGATGCCAAGCAGAACCGGCGCGGCAATCCCAATCGACGCATAGGTCGGCGTCACGGCGATCAACAACGAACCGAAGCACATCAACAGAACCGACGCCATCAACGCTCGGCGGCGCCCGTAGCGATCGGCCATGTGGCCGAACAGCCACCCGCCAATCGGACGAACAATGAATCCACCGGCGAACAGGACGGCAGCGTTCAGCTGCTGGACGACGGGGTCGCTGCCCGGAAAGAACGCGCCGGCAAAATACAGCGCAAACGCGGCATAGGCATAGAAGTCGTACCACTCCACCAGATTGCCGATGGACCCGACGAAAATCGCCTTGATACGCCGTCGCATGTCGGCGGCAGCGGTCGTGCGCTCGAGAGGGATCGTGTAGCTGGTTGAAACCGCCACGTCCATTACTCCTTGCACATGCGCGTCATCCGCACAACACGCGAAGGTCAGCAGCTGCGATCAGTCGCACGATTTTACTGTGTCCATGATCGACGCGCCGCATTCGCCGCCGCGTCATACCAGCCGCGTCCTGACGTCGATTCTCGACGCCAGCGTGAGGTGAACCGGGCACCGATTCGCGATGCCCAGCAGCCGAGCGCGCTGGCTCTCGTCGAGCGTGCCGTCGAGCTCGATCTCACGATCGATCACCGTGAGCTTCGCGTCGTGCGTCTCCGACGCTGCGCAGTCCTCCGCATGCACCCGGGAGTGGCGCAATCGGACGGTAACGCTGTCGAGGCGCCACTGCTTCCGGCGCGCGTACACCGCGAGCGTCATCGATGTACAGGAGCCCAGCGCGGCGAGCAGCAGATCGTACGGTGTGGGACCCGTCTCCGTGCCGCCAGCCGACAACGGTTCATCCGCGCGCAGCTGATGCGAGCCGGCGGTAATCTCCTGAGCGAAGCCAGCAGCGCTGCCTCGGACGATCACTTCACCTGGATTGTTCATCGGTATGTGCTCGAGCGGATCCTATCCGAGACCCAGAGCGGCAGCAGGCGCCGGGGAAAGGTGCGCGTCGAGTGCCGCCCACGTCTTCGGACCGACGATGCCGTCCGGCACCATCCCATGCTGGCGCTGAAACTCCCTGACCGCCGCTTCGGTTTTGGGACCGAACGTGCCCGCCTGCTCGACGCCGAGGATGCCCTGCAGATAGAGGACGAACTCGCCAGTCATATTGCGGCGCAGCGTCGGCCGGCCGGGTCCACCCCCCGGACCATTGGGCTCCATGGCTGGAATGAGCACTGGCGCAGGCAGCCCGTTGGCGATGAACGACGACACTGCGGCCCGGAAAGCGACCATGTCGAGGGTGGGGTCGGTCTTGCGACCTAAGGGCAACGCGTATTCACGGTGCCCCGCGCAGCAGTCGCCCACGAGCTTCAGGTGCCGGAAGATGGCCGCCACGCCGCGCTGGTATGCATCGAGCTGCACGGCGGGCCACGGGAAGTCGTCTTCTTTGCCGGTGTTCTCCGCTTCGATGCCGATGAAGTGCGTGTTGCCCTTCGTCGTGCCCCTCCAGTTGCCGGCCCCGGCGTGGTTGCACCGGCCCGCCGCAATCACGTAAAACGTGCCGTCGCGGCCCAGACCGAGCTGCGCGAGCGGACCCGGAAGGTCTGGACGGCCGTGCAGGATCGTGCCCAGGCTCGGCATGTTGCCATGCTGCGGGCCCGCGGTGTGATGGCACAGGACGCCACGGATCTCCCCCACGTCGCCGCTGCCGCGGTTCTCCCATCCGTCGACGGTCGCCACCTTGAGACCGGCATCCTTCAGCACCGTTGCGAGCCATGTGAGCGAGTACGGCATGTCAGGCTACGCCTCCTTCGGCAGCTGGCAGGTCTTCGTCGGCGGTGAAATGCGTGATGTCAACGTCGCAGCCGTCGATCGCGTCTGGAAAAACGGCGGTCTTCGCTCGTGCCGGACTCGCCGGCACACTCGCGTTCGGTGTCGGCAGTGCGCCCTGCGGCACAGGGGAGCTGGGACTTCTATTCGCTGCGGATGCCGATGCCGATATAGGCAGCTGCTCCTTTCCGATCTGACGATCCTCCGACGCCTCCTCCGGGCTCTTCTCGTGCGGTTTCACCGTCGATCGGATGACCATGATCTTGTTGAGGAGATCGAACCAGAAGGGTGCGCCGAGCGTGGCAGCGAAGGCCGTCACCAGCCAGCCGGCAAGCACCTCGAGCCATTCCCAACCGGTCGGCTCAGGTGTGGCGCCCGCATCGCGACGAAGCAGCGACACGTTGCTCCAGCCAATCGGAAGTTGCAACTCCTGGAGCCGGTTTCGCAGGCTGTTGTAATTCTGATCGAGATAGTTCTGATCGCGTCCAGCGGACTGCGCCGCGGCAACGAGTGCCTCGCGCGCCGCTTTCTGCTGATAGAGGTAGTCGGCAATCCCCACTGTATTGACGTTCAGAGCGACCGCCATAAAGAGTCCGATCGCGAACAGGATCCACTGGGTCGATCGCTTGTACCAGCCCGAGACGCGATCCATCCCGCTGTCGTACCACGCTTCCACGTTCGACACGGCTCTTTCGAAGTCTCCTTGTGCGGTGTCGATGGCCATCAGGAGCACGCGCTGCACGGCCGGATTGCCGATATTCCGAATGTTGGCGCGCACCGCGTCGAGCGAAATCACTTCTGTTCCCGAATCGCTGTTGACTTCGTCGGTGTCTGCGCCGCGCGCGGCGATGTCCATCAGCGCGAGCGCAAAGTTTCGGCTGGGAACATACGACGGCAGGTTTCGACCGCGCGTCAACGCCAGAGGCCACGAGCCCTTCTTCACCTTCGGATCGTAGCGACCGGCGAACAGACCGAACACGAGCGGGTGCTCGAACACGTGCCGCGCCAGTCCCGTTGCATCGTGATCGTGCAGCAGGTGGCGTATGCCCTGTTCGAGGTGAGTGGCGCGTGTCTTCAGCCATCCTTCCAGGCCTTCGCGGACGGCGCTGCAAATCAGGCTGACGATCACGAAGACGAATACCACGCCGATCGCAACGTCGAGAATCTCAGAGCCCAACATGGGCGCGGATGCTAGCACAAGCGCGGCGTGGACCTCGCACGAGGCGTTCGCATCGCTCCCAAGCGAACTGGCGCCGGTTCATTGACGCGTCAGTATTGCTCGAGGATGCGAATGACGTACTCGGCTCGCTGTGCCGCTGCAAGGCGTGGCACTTCGTGCAGCCCGTAGCCGCAGGACCGGTACCATTGCACGATCTTTTCGTACACGTGAACGGCCTCTTCGAACGACTGGTCGCGCTCTCCGTCGTTTGTATAGATGGCCTCCCACGGAGGTAGGACAAACACCGACCGATGGAAAGGATACGCAGCAAGGATCGTGTCCAGCTGCGACGCGGACAGCGGACCCGTCACGATGACATGCGGCGTCGGGGGTTATGTGTCCGGGAATAGTAAGCGGTGGCGGAAATCGGCCGGGCGTCAGACCACGGTCGCGTCCCGCGAACGGATCTAAGTAGAGGCGGACCTGAAAGGTCCGCCTCTATGTTCAGATCCACCTCTCCGTTCAGAAGCCGACCCTCACTCCGAGCTGCATCATCCGCGGCTGATACGCGAGGTTGGCGTTGAACGTTGGCTGCCCGTAATTCAGGGCGCTCGCGTTCGTCACATAGGAACCGTAGTTCTTGTGATTGAACAGGTTGAACACCTCGAACATTCCATCGAGCGTCACGTGACCTGCCTGCACGCGTTTCTGTAGCCGTGTGTCGACGCGATGGATCGGCCTGCCGACGATGCCGTTGCGGCGGATGATCGTGCCATCGGCAAGCAGCCGCTGTTCGGAGGCGTTGGTGCCGCCTTCATCGCGCCGATCCTGCCCGGTCAACGTCTGGAAGCGCTCGCCAGAGCCGTAGAAGTAGATGCCGCTGGCCTGCACGCCCATGCCCAGATCCCACACGCCGTTGACCACCGCGCGATTGCGCTGATCACCGGCTTGCCCGAAGCCTCCGCCGACGTTTGAACCGGCGTAGTCATAGTCGCCGCCGAGATCGGGAGCCAGCTTGAATCCGACCGGCCGCTGCGCCATCACCCCATCTGGTCCCAGATACCACTGCGGCCGGATGGGCAGCCCGTCCTTGAAGTAGGCGAGCGTATACGTCGCTGTCGCCTGCCAGCGATGGCTGAAGCGCTTCGTGAACGTGAAGTCGGTGCCGTGATAGTTGGAGTAGCCGCCTAGGTACTCGAGCAGCACGATGCCCCAGTCGGGGAACGGCCGGTGGCTGACGTCGGTGAATGGGTAATTCGTGCCGGTGGCGGGGTTGTACGTGAGGTTGGCGTTGATGTCGACTTCCTCGCCCGTGCCGTGCGTGTAGACGTAGTTCACCTCAATCGAGGAGTCGGTGGTGAGCTGGCGCTGCACGCCCACGGATGCCTGGTGGCTGTACGGCGTCGACCGTCCGGGATAGACGATCTCCTGATTGATCGCGCGCCGGGTGCAACCAGGCTTGTTGCCATTGAGGTCGCACGCTGACGCAAGCGCCTGATCCCAGGTCGGCTTCGGTCCGCCAATTTCTCCTTCGCCGCTCGGACCGGGCCCGAAGAAGTTGGTCGCGAAGTCGGGCCGTCCGTTGTTGGCGATCTGGTACTCGAACCGGTGGATCATCGAGTACGCCTGCTGCACGCCGTCGTTGGGTGAGAACGCGAAAAACAATCCGTACCCACCGCGGACCGACGTCCGGTCGTTGATCCGAACGTTGGCCCCGACGCGCGGCGCCACGTTGTTGTTGTCGTGCGGCAGATTGCCGGGCAGGAATGGCATCAGCTTCAGCTTCTCGCCCTGCGAATTGTTGTCCCAGTCGTACCGCACGCCGAGATTGAGCGTCAGGTTGCCTCCCACCTTCCAGTCGTCCTGTACCCACCCGGAAAACAGATTGCGGACGATGTTGTAGCGGTGGTTGGTATCGGAGATGGCATAGAAGACCTGTCGCGCCTGGGAGAGCGGCGCCAGATTCCATGTCGACGCGTCGTTCCACACCGGGAACATCGCCTGCACCTGCGCAAAGGTCAGCACAAGTGGATTGTTCGTCGGATTTGTCGGCGCGATCGAATAGTTGCGTGCGTCGATCTCGCCCATGCAGCGGTTGCACCACCGGAAGTCCGCCCGGAAGCGGAAGTACTCGCCGCCCATCTTGACGTCGTGCCGTCCGCCCCAGTTCCACGTCGTCGTGAAGTCGTCGCGAACGTCCTGTGTGTATTGGAACGGCTGCAGTGTGTTCGCGCCGATTGTGTAACCCGCCAGCTGGATGACGGGCGAGTTGCCGACTCCGACCGGATGATAGGGAAATGCTCCACCCTTCCAACGCACCGACGGCTGGTCCAACCGTGCATAACTGGTCGCGCCGACCTTGATTTCGTTGACCGACCGCGTGTTGAGCACGTGCGTGAAAGTGCCCGCGTATTCCGGCGAGGTGCGATCGCGCGTGCCGCCCACTGACGGGTGGTTGATCCCGAATCCACCTGCCAGCGCATAGAACGTTGTCGTGTAGTACGACACGCGGACATTGAGGCGGCTTTGCGGCGTGAACTGGTAATCAAGCCGTCCCATCGCCTTATGGGTACGCGTCGGGTATTGCTGGTTGATGTTGAAGAAGGGATAAGGACTCGTAAAGGCATAGGTCTGCGGCTGCCGCTCATATTCGTAGGCGCCGAAGAAGTGGATTCGATCCTTCCGAATCGGGCCGCCCAGCGTCGTGCTCACCTGCTGGTCCGAGTACGGCAGCACGCTGTGCGTGAAGAAGTCCTTCGAGTTGAACTTGTCGTCGCGGAAGTAGCCGCCGATCGACCCTGACAGCTGATTCGTTCCCGACTTGGTTATGGCGTTGACGACCATCCCCTGCGAGCGGCCCTGGGTGGCATCGAAGCGGTTGGCGACGACCTCGAATTCGGCGATCGCATCACGGCTGAAGCCCGGCTGCTCGCTGTCGGTCTGCGAGTGATAGTTGACCGTCACCTGCTGGCCGTCCACGTTGGTCTGCGCGTAGCCCTGGCGGAACTGCGCCATGCCGCCGCCTTCGTTGCGTCGCGCGCCCGGCGCGAGCAGCGTCAAATCCATCCAGTTGCGTCCGTTCAGCGGCAGCTGTTCCACCTGTCGCGGGTCAATATTGGCTGCGACCGTCGAACCCTTGATGTCGACGAGCGGCGCCTCGCCGGTGACGGTGACGGTCTCCTGCACCGCAGACGGCGACATCTGCACGTCGAAGGTCGCGGTTTGGCCGATCAGGATCTGCACGGTGCGATTGACCGTTCCAAAGCCGCTCAATTCGGCTTTGATAGCGTAGGAGCCGACGCGCACCGGAAGACGAAACTGCCCGCGCTCATCGGTGACCGTGTTGAAGACGTTGCCGCTCGCCGCATTAACGGCGGTGATGGTGACGCCCGGCAGGACGCTGCCGGTGGAGTCCGTGGCCGTGCCCGTGAAGGTGGCTTCCTGAGCGTATGCAGCTACTGAAAAAAACGAAATCGCGACCGCAATCAGGAGCCCACGAATCGACGCCGCTGTCATCTGCGACCTCCTTTTGGGGATTTCCCGGGTCCGTTCGTCGTGTAATCGCGCGAAAGACGTGAGAGGGCGGCATACTACACCCGGCCACCGCATCGCGCCATCCTGTGCGGACAGGTTCTGAAAGGCCTGATCATTCAACCTTTGGAACGACTCAAATAGTTGATATATTGTTTTGGTGGCCGCCGATCCGGCTGATCTCCTTCGTCAACGCGGAATTCAAGTGACCGCGCAGCGCCTCGCCGTTCTGCGGGCTGTCGCCGATCAACCGCATGTCACCGCTGATGTCGTCGCCGCGGTCGTCAGGACCGAGATTGGGGCCATCTCGCTGCAGTCGGTCTACGACACACTCGGTCTGCTGGTCTCCGAAGGTGTCATCCGACGCATCCAGCCGGCCGGCTCCCCCGCCCGCTTCGAGGATCGCGTCGGCGACAACCACCACCATCTGATCTGTCGCGATTGCGGCCGGGTGGTCGATGTGGATTGCGCCGTGGGCGCCGCACCTTGTTTGAAGGCCGCCGACGATCGCGGTTACCAGATAGACGAAGCAGAAGTCGCGTATTGGGGACGCTGTCCGCAATGCGCGGCCCGGTCGCGCACCGCATCTGCATCCGATTCATCAACGTCTCGCCCCCGCACCGAGCGAAAAATCGCACGCACCAAGCCGCCGACAACTTCATCGTCGAAGCGTTAAGGGTCTCCGCACTTGAGGCCCGTCATCGCAATAGAGGTCACGTCAGTATGAACAACGAACAGAAGTGCCCGTTTTCGGGCAAAGCGCACGCAGGCCGGTCGAACCGGGACTGGTGGCCGAATCAGCTGAATCTCAACGTTCTCCACCAGAACCCTCCGGCGCGCGATCCCATGGGCGCGGACTTCGATTACGCGAAAGAGTTCAACACCATCGATCTCGACGAGCTGAAGGACGACATCGAGAAGGTGATGACGACATCGCAGGAGTGGTGGCCCGCCGACTTCGGCCACTATGGTCCGCTGTTCATCCGCATGGCGTGGCACAGCGCGGGCACGTACCGCATCCATGATGGCCGCGGTGGCGCGGGATCCGGCGAGCAGCGTTTCGCGCCGCTGAACAGCTGGCCCGACAACGTCAATCTCGATAAGGCGCGACGGCTGTTGTGGCCCGTGAAGCGGAAGTACGGGCGCAAGATCTCATGGGCCGACCTGATGGTGTTCGCCGGAAACTGCGCCCTCGAGTCGATGGGGTTCCAGACGTTTGGCTTCGGCGGCGGGCGCGAGGATGTGTGGGAACCGACGCAGGTCAACTGGGGGACCGAGGAGACCTGGCTTGCTGATGCACGCTACAGCGGCGATCGGCAGCTTGCCAATCCGCTCGCGGCCGTGCAGATGGGCCTCATCTATGTAAATCCGGAAGGACCGAACGGCAATCCCGATCCTGTTGCGGCCGCCAGGGACATTCGCGAGACGTTCCGCCGCATGGCGATGAACGACGAGGAGACGGTGGCGCTCATTGCCGGCGGGCATAGCTTCGGGAAGACGCATGGTGCCGGCCCGGCGTCCCACGTCGGAGCGGATCCGGAAGCGGCCGGGATCGAGGAGCAGGGGTTCGGTTGGAGAAGCAGCTTCAATACCGGTAAGGGCGGCGACGCGATCGGCAGCGGTCTCGAAGTGACCTGGACCACGACGCCGACCAAGTGGAGCAACAACTTCTTTTCGAATTTGTTCGGCTACGAATGGGAACTGACCAAGAGCCCCGCAGGCGCGCATCAGTGGGTTGCGAAGGGCGGCGCAGGCGCCGGCACGATTCCCGATGCCCACGATCCTTCCAAGCGCCATGCGCCCACGATGCTGACGACGGACTTGTCGCTGCGCTTCGACCCGGCCTACGAGAAGATCTCGCGACGCTTCCATGACAATCCGCAGGAGTTCGCCGAGGCTTTCGCGAAGGCCTGGTTCAAGCTGACGCACCGCGACATGGGGCCGATCTCGCGGTACCTGGGCCCGCTCGTTCCCGCGGAACCCCAACTCTGGCAGGACCCTGTCCCTCCGGTGACACATGAACTGATCGGACCGAAAGACGTCGAGTCGCTCAAGGCCGCACTGCTCGCGTCGGGCCTTTCGATCTCGCAGCTGATCTCCACCGCCTGGGCATCGGCGGCGACGTTCCGCGGTACCGACAACCGCGGAGGCGCCAATGGCGCGCGCATCCGTCTCGCGCCGCAGAAGGATTGGCAGGTCAACAACCCGCCGGAGCTCGCCAAGGCGCTGCGCGCCATTGAAGGCGTTCAGAAATCGTTCAACGATTCACAGGCGGGAACCAAGAGGGTGTCGCTTGCCGACCTGATCGTGCTTGGCGGGTGTGCAGCAGTCGAGCAGGCGGCCAGGAACGCCGGCTACGACGTGCAGGTGCCCTTCACCCCGGGACGTACCGATGCGACGCAGGAGCAGACCGACGTCGACTCCTTCGCCGTGCTCGAGCCAACCGCGGACGGCTTCCGCAACTACCTCGGACAGGGGCACGACGTGCCAGCGGAACACCTGCTGATCGAACGGGCGCAGATGCTGACGCTGAGCGCTCCCGAAATGACCGTGCTCGTGGGCGGCATGCGCGTGCTGGGCGCGAACGCCACATCGTCTGATGTCGGCATATTCACGGCACGGCGCGGGACATTGAGCAACGACTTCTTCGTCAACCTGCTGGACATGGACGTGGAGTGGAAGGCGACATCCGAGGCCGCGGACACGTTCGAGGGTCGTGATCGCCGGTCCGGGGCGCGGAAGTGGACCGGCAGCCGCGTCGATCTCCTCTTCGGTTCGAACTCCGAGCTGCGAGCGCTGGCGGAGGTCTATGCGTGCGACGATGCGCGCGAGAAGTTCGTGCGCGACTTCGTGACTGCGTGGGACAAGGTCATGAACCTCGATCGCTTCGACGTGGCCTCCCCGGGCGGCCAGGCCGAACGTCCACCGGTCGCAGCGTGATGCGTGCGGCGTCGCGCCGCATCTGAGTGCTGCTGAAGATGCTCGCGCGTGCTAATAGGCGCGCGCGGGCGTCCTCGAATCAGACGGCGCTTCCATGGCACACGGCCGAGTGCTCGCTGGTGAGCGTCGACCAGGCGTCAGACGCATGGTCGTGGAAGCACGACATCGAGTATCCGCACACGCTGAAGAATGGACGGTCCCGAGTCAGCGAATCCCAGAGGCGTTCAATCGCGAGTACGCCTGCTGCGTTGCCCTCGGCGACAAGGGGAGCAGCAAGGTTGCCGGCGACCGTGAGACGCGACGACGGATCGGTGCAAACAGTTCGGCGATATTCATCGAGGTCCGCGACGATCGCCGCGAGTGTCGCCGCATCCGGTAACCCGTCCCGCATGAGACCGTCCAGAGCGGCGCGCGTATCGAAGACGCGATATCTTCGCAACGTACCCGATGGGCCTACGTCCCACCCGCGTGCTTGCAGGTGCGCGGTGACGCCCTCGCGAATGTGCTCGGTGCCGATGAGACACGTGGCGTCACCACGTTGAAGCGCCAGGTCCAGAAGCGGCCCAACCTGGTCGACAAAGGAATCCTCGTCGTCATGCGCAAGCATCGTATGTGCGCCGCCGGTGGTGATCTGGAGCAGGGACGCCAGCGATGGCGCGAACTTGCGTCCGAGGAGCACCTCATCGAGAGCTGTCGGGAGATCGCTCAGCATCCGTGATTTCACGACGTACGCGCGTCCGCCGATTCGAAAGGCCTCGCACACGTATTCGTCGTCGCGGATCAGGCTGAGGAACACCACCACGGCTCGTGAACCGGCGCGCTTCAGTGCACGCATGGTCTCGAAGCCGTTGAATCCCGGCATGTTGATGTCCAGCACGATGGCGTCAGGGTCGAGACGACGTGCCATTTCGAGCGCCTGCCGGCCATCAGCCGAGACACCGACCACGTCGAAGGTGTCCGAGAGCGTCGACGACACCATATCGAGCACTCCGCGATGGTCGTCCACCACGAGCACCCGCGGCTTCACACCCCCGGATCGAGGAACACGTGGCAGTCGAATGGTCACGATACGCTCTTCAGGTTGACAGCTGAATTATGGACTGAATGCCGGCCAAGTCGCGCCGCGATGACAACAAAGACGGAAGAATGAATTCCGACCTTCAACTGCATCCATTCGCGGTAACCTAACAGACCCTCTCGCTGTCGGGTAC